>ERZ838118.2087-NODE-2087-length-22219-cov-8.373940_pt1 | contig 22219 bp, 25 predicted proteins | sample MGYA00519863_ERZ838118 | MGnify/ENA primary metagenome ERZ838118 (study PRJEB31850, sample SAMEA3708827) | human gut metagenome | biome: human gut; feature: human-associated habitat; material: faeces | place: China | collected 2014 ...
GCGCAAACAATGTGCTGCTCTCCTATGTGAATGTGAAGATAGCGGAACTGGACGGGCGCAAGCAGGAACTTCTGGCGAGGATAGCGGAGTTGACAGTGGAAGCCATCAGCCCGGAACAGGTCAGCCAGATTTCCGGCTACCTCGACACTTGGGAGGATGTATCCTTTGACGACAAGCGGCGTGTGGTGGATTTGATGATTACCACCATAGCCGCCACAAGCGATAGTTTGAATATCACATGGAAAATCTGACGGGCGGAACCCCTCCCGTCAGATACCTACCCTGTGTAGTCCCTTGTAAACTGTACTTTGCCGGAGTTTTAGCTCCACTCCGCCGCATTAGAGCGCCAAAGCCTTTATAATGAATATGCACGGCAACTGCTGTGACATATTGATCTGGAGGTTTTGAAATGACAGACTATTTGAAAATCCTGCGGTTAGACTATCTTGACTACAGTCAGCGGAGAATCGCAGACAGCGCACGCTGTTCACGCCATACTATTCGTAAGGTATTAGAGGTAGCAAGCAAAGCCAATATCCACTGGCCCCTTGACGAGGATATTACCAACGCCGAGCTGGAGCGGATCCTTTTCCCGGACAAGTACCCAAAAATCAGCACTTACGTTGAGCCGGATTATCCGTATATCCACCGTGAACTTGCCAAGCCCGGCGTTACGCTGACGCTTCTTTGGGAAGAATACTGCCGCAAATGTTATGAAGGCGGCCGCACGCCGTACATGAGCACTCAGTTCGGTGACAAATACCGTAAATGGGCTCGCATTACCAAGGCAACCATGCGCATTCAGCACAAGCCGGGAGATGCAATCCAGATGGACTGGGCCGGAGATACTGTCCCGGTATATGACTCGGCTACTGGCGCACAGAGTGCGGCTTATCTGTTTGTAGCGGTGCTCCCGTGCAGCTGTTATGTCTATGCAGAACCCTGCGACGACATGAAAACCGAGAACTGGCTGAACTGTCATGTTCATGCCATTTCCTTTGCTTCCTACCAGAAGGAGGCGGATGACTGATGTATGAAACCTTCTTTGGTATGGAACATACTCCGTTTGTACGGGATGTCCCGCCGGAAAAACTGTATGAATCCAATGCATTCCGCGAGACCCTTGGACGGTTGTCCTATGTGGCAGACCGTCAGATGTTTGCTGTCGTAACGGCAGACCCCGGATGTGGTAAATCAACATTGATCCGCAGATTCTACTCGGAACTTCCGAAAGAGGACTACATCGTTCTTTATCTGTCGGATTCAAAGCTGACACCACGATGGTTTTATAAGGGACTGCTGGATCAGTTGGGACTTGAATCCAAGCATTTACGCGACTTTCACCGAGACAGATTCTTGAAAAGTTTAAACTACAATGTTATAATGAAAAAAAGGAGATGAACCGATGATCTTTATACCTTACATCATCCGATGTGCAGATAACACACCCATTGAGGTTGATATTCATTTAGCCTCCGCAGACGATATTGCTGCTACTCACGGTTCTCCCCGGTGGCAGACCGATTGGAATACTTCTTATTTGTCCAATCCTGCCGTCAGTAAGTATGCAATGAAGGCTCCAGATGGCGAGTTAATTGCTCTGGCGGCATATCAAATCTCCGGCAGAAAAGCATATATCTATATTCTATACGCCGAGAGCGCTCCTCACAGCAATCCGACAATTGCAGAAAAAAACGAACGCAAATATGGCGGTATTGGTGCTGCTTTGATTGCATTCGGCATAAAATACTCTATTGATAATGGCTGCCGCGGTGATGTTGTATTCGATGCAAAAACAGATGAACTTGCCAAGCATTACGCCGAAGATTTCGGAGCGAAACGTATTCCGAGCCTATCCAGTGGCGATCCGAAACGTTTCATGCTTGCAGATGAAGACGCATGGCTGCTTTTTTCAAAATATCTTGTGGAGGAGGTTGAAGAAAATGAAACGTGATAATACCATGTATACGATTGATGAATTAGCAGAGCAGGCTGGTGGATATTTTTCTATGCCTACGCCAGACGATATGGCCTACACAGATCTTTTATTTGATATTTGTCGGCAATTTGGTATTCGGTATTATTCCGCCACTTCTAAAGAGAAAGCTTTTGTCGAAGAAGTGACTCGTGTTACTTGGGCAAAAGAGCAGGAATCTTTGACCGGAGTAAAACAAGATATTCCTCCTGCATTTTCTGCGTAACCTCTTTTCGTAAAACACGCTGTTTTCACCATCACGGGAACAGCGTGTTGTTTTGTATTCTGTCATGCAATGCAGGAAGAATTCTCAACTATTCCCGCTTTCCCTTTTGTTGTATACTACCCCTATACAGGTCAAAGTAAATCCATGTCAACGCACCCCGCCCAGGCGCTCTTCTGCCCCTGAGCCGTACCTAAAACTTTGAACCCTGTAAGACAAATCAGACCACATGAATCCTTAACCGGAATCGTGTGGTTTTTTTTGTTGCAAAAAAACGAAGGAGGAACCCTTATGAACACCGAAAACAACCCGAACCCCATGAGTCTGGACGATCTGTTTGCAGCATCGCCCGCACCTGTCGCTCCCGAAAGCACTCCGCTTCCGGAAATCGCACAGACCGCACACACAGAAACTACCGTTCCCGAACCAACGCCATACACCGAACAGCAGACCACTCCCTTTGCTACCGATCAGCCCGCTGTCTCTCAGCCGGATAACATCATTGATCTGTTTGGTGCAGTCGTGGAACAGAGCGAAGAAGATGCGCTTGCTGAACTTATGGTGAAAGTCACCACAAGTCGCCCCGTATTCGACTACGCTTCCATTCAGGACGAAATCACGGATGCAGACATGACCTTTGAGCAGCTTCGTGTGAAAATGTCCGCAGACTGCCCTGAGTTGGAAGCGCGTGCTCATGTTTCGTGGGCACTCAGCTATGCCGGACTCACGGAACGCATCACCGATGTCAACAGCACGATCTTCGAGGCTAAATCCAAGCTGGAACAGAGCAAAAAATTCAAGGACGCACTGAAAAAACGCAAGCCTACGGATAAACTGCCGGTTTGCAGTGTCAAGCCCACTGTCACGGCACAGAAAAAAGGCATTCTGCCCTTCCCGTCTTACAAATCAATGTGTGACAGCATGGAGACTGCAGAACAGTCAGCTGCTCCCATTTGCTACATTCCATCGCATAATGGCCAGATTTACGAAATGCGACGCAATGAGATCGGTACGTTCATCGCACCGGCCTCCCAGATTGCAGAGCTGGACATCATTCGGGCAGGGTTTCATATGAACCTGCCCCGGCTTCCAGCCGCCAAACTTGCAGAAATCGTAGCATTTTTCCGCCGTGTCTGTGCGGAACATCATTCTCATATGGAGGCGCTTGTCAATGTGTACTGGGATCATGCGGAGCAGAAATACCTGCTGCACGTTCCCAAGCAGCATGCCACCGCAGTCAGTGTGGAAACCGATCTTGCAGATTGCCCTGACGGAAACCGCTATTTTCATGTGATGGAAGTACATTCCCACAATATGATGGCAGCGCGCTTCTCCAAAACGGATGACGAGGACGAACAGGCCACACGGCTGTACATGGTGATCGGCCGATTGGACCGGTATTACCCCGAAATCCGCTGCCGCTTTTCCTGTGGCGGAACTCATGTCGAGATACCTGCAGAGCAGATCTGCGAGCGCACCGATGTGCCATTTTCGACGGCATGGCTGACCGCAGTTCACGCCGTACACCATAAGGAGGCGGCATGATGCGTTTCCCTGTTGATCGACCGATCCATATTGTCATGATTGGTTGCGGCGGTACCGGCGGACATATTGCACCGCACCTGTACCGCCTGCTGCACGCGCTGTTCCGCCCGTCTAAGGTCATTCTTTGTGACGGCGACATCGTGGAGAAGAAGAACCTCGTTCGGCAGAATTTCATCGCGTCAGACCTCGGAAAAAACAAGGCAGAAGTGCTGGCAACGCGCTATTCCGGCGCATTCGGCATGGAAAACTGCTTTTCAGACCGCTTCGCAGAGAGCGAACAGCAGCTTAAATCTCTATTGGAACCCGATCAGAAGAACTCGCTCGTTATCCTGATTGGCGCCGTGGACAACAACCGCAGCCGTCAGCTTTGCAACAGTGTGTTCTGTCAAGCCCGCGATCTCATTTATATCGACTCCGGCAACGGACTGGCAAACGGTCAGGTCGTGTGTGGTGTCCGTAAAGGCGGACGAACGGCGCAGAAACCGGTCGCACGTTTTTATCCTGACATTCTCGATCCGACAGACAAGTTTCCTTCTGAGTTGTCCTGTGCCGAAGCATCTGTTTCCGCACCGCAGGCGATTACCGCAAATATCATGGCGGCAACGCTTGTGCTGTGTATGCTGTACAACATTCTTGCGACCGGAGAACTGATCACTCGCATGACCACCTTCTCCAGCCAGACCGTAAACGTCCGACCGCTGCTCTCTAAACGGAGAGCAGCATAATGGACTATCCGAAGGAGTTCTATTTATGTCAAAACTAAACCTCTCCGGATTCCTCAATGACCTCGACAAACTGCCCTTTACCGTAAGACTCCTCGATGATTCCGGGGAGTCTTATCTTATCGAGAAAGTTTTAAAGCCCCTGTTGGCAGATGGACTTGTGTCTATTGATGATCTGGACTTTAATAAATTTGACCAGACCTGTATCCACACCCTGATAGAACGCTGCGAAGAAGCTGACCGCAATTGCTCAGCGCTCCCGCTTTACAGCCAAGCTGTCAATACCCGTCCCGCAGTGCAATCAGACTGCGATTTCGTATAGGAGAGAACCTATGGAATATTATGAAAACCTGGCCTATGCGCTCAAACAACTGTCTATCGTCCAATCTTTCTATGACGCCGGTCGTCTGGAGGAATACAAAAAAGTATGCGACACCACCATTGACTGTGATGAGGATTTCCTCTACGGCAACTGGTATGATCTGATCAATGCCACCGCAGATTTTGTTGATGTCCGCTGGGACGAAAGCGAAACCTGTGAACGTTTGTATTTTTCGGACAAACCCATGCGCCAGTATTTCACCTTTGTGAAGCAGCACGCCGATGGTCTTGGCATCCGTCTGAAAGATGATCCCTATTATAAGGACATCTGTGTGGATGTTTATGACACGTTACTCGATGCCTGCCCATACAGCTGTTATTTCCGGGTAGTGACACAAACACACCACAAATACGGATTCGGCTTATCTGTCTGGACGGATTGTGAACAGTTTTATGACTATGATCGTTTACTAGACGGGATTTTACAGGTTATCTGGCTTTTTTCTCACCGTGTAACTATGTTGAAAGCACAAGGCTTGATACCCACAGATAACTTGATTCTATTCCCCGAACCTGCCGTAAAGGAGGCGGCTTAACGATGATCCGAGAAGCAATTCTTCACTTTGACCCATTGCAAACCCAAGTCAAAACCGAAATCATTGACCAGAACGGCCTGCATCGTGTCAAGTACATCGAAAACGATGAACTTATGCACGCAATCCGCCAGAACAGCTACGCACCGCCGCATCACAGCGGTCTGCTGCCGCCGAACTGTATTGCGCTCACCGAGCACAAAGAGCAGTGGACGGTAACATTGGCAAGTGATTTTGACCACTGCGAAGTATCCTATCACAGCACGCAGTACGAGAATTTCCCGGTTCCTCGGATTCTGCTGTCCAGTACCATCAACGGCGATAGATTGCAGAACTTTCGTCTGGCGATTGCCGATCAAGGAGAGTTAACACCGCAAACTGTGCTGTACAAAAGCCCATTTCCCAACGTCAACGACTTTTCGCTTTGTGTCGGTTCCAATGCCTTTACCGGATATGATTCGATCCGGAAACTGCGGACACTCCTGCACCGCGTAATGGCCGTGCCGTTTGGTGATGACTATTACCGACCAGAACAGACACGCTTAAATCTCAGTGCCCGTGAACTTTTTGAGCACTTGAAAGACAAAACGCCGGATTATTATTACAGTCATGTGCTGATTCCATCTGGTAAGACCCTTTCTGATTTTATAGGAGGTAAATTATGAACGCAGAAGAACTTTCGCGCCAACTCAGCGAACCATTCCCATCGTCCGATGTAGAGTGGCGTATCACCAAGGTGCATCAACGCTCCGGCCTTGCTGTACCTTATATCACCAGCCGCGCGATTCAAAACCGGCTAGATAACGTAGTTGGCCCATTCTGCTGGCGCACGCGGTACATCCCGTGGCATCAGTACGTTCCCAAGCCGTCCCGCGGCGAGAATCCCGAACAGGCTGACCGTACACCGATTGCCTCCCAGCTCTGCGGCCTGTCCATCTATGATGAGGACAAGCAGGAGTGGATTGAGAAAATCGACGGCGCCGAAAACACGGACTTTGAAAGCATCAAAGGCGGTATTTCGGACAGCTTTAAGCGTGCGGCGGTCCTCTGGGGCATTGGACGATACCTGTATCTGTTTGATGCAAAGTGGACAGCTATCGACGAGCGCAGGCGCATCGCCAATCCCGCGGAACTGACGCAGTATTACACCGAGAAACTGAAAAAACTCGGTCTGTGCACCGCACAAAGCAATCATAAAACCACGGCCTGCTACTGCGTCACCGGTCTGACCCCTGCACCTGTTGAAAATTACCCAAACGCCGCATGGATCGACCTTACAACACCGGACGGCCGTGCGCTGAAAGTTTTCAGCTTTGGCACAAAACCCGGGCTTGTGAACGGTATTCAGCTGCAAAAGGCTTCCATCGTGCAGCGAAACAGTGCAAATGGGAGCTATTATGAGCTTGCAGACTATCAGGCGGCATAAAGGAGAGAACCACTATGACCAGTTTTGTTATCACTCAGCTGTCACTGTGCGGATTCCGCGGCTTTGCCACGGAGCACAGCTGGACGCTGGGACAGCTCACCAAGATCACCGGACACAATTACCAAGGCAAATCGTCAATTGCAGATGCCCTTGCATTTGCACTGACCGGTGCTCCGTACTTCGGCGGGCGTGATTTGGACCGTCTGCACAACAACGGCACTTCTACGATGTGGGTCGAAGTTGAGATTCACACCAACGAGGGACGTACCCACAAAATCCGCCGTGTTCGTCAGAACAGTCGTACCGTGTTGTCCGTAGACGGTGCAACTACCACGCAGGAACACTTCGCGGAGCGGTTCGGCAGCAAAGATCTGATTCTTTCTCTTCTGAATCCACTGTACTTTACAGAAGTGCTTGGCGGCGACGGAAGAAAGCTCATTGAGCAGTATCTTCCACCTGTTTCGCACGAAGCAGTTCTTACTAAATTGAGCGAGCATATGCGCGGAATCCTCGCAGACGATGCCCTTGCCGTTCCGGCAACCTATATCAAATCGCGCCGTGACGAGCTGAAAGAACTTGAAAAGGATCGTTTAGTTTTGAGTGGCCAGCTCGAACAGACGGAATTGCAACGCACAAAGCTGCAGAAAGAACTGCCTGAAAAGCAGACACTTCTCGCACATACCACCGCGGCGATCGCTCCGCTGGAGCAAAAGCAGGCTGCACAGGATTTCTCCGCTGTTGATGCGGAAATCCAAAAACTGTCCGAGCAGTACGATGCGGTACAGGACAATTCTGCTGATAAGGCACGTTCCGAACTGAACAATCAGCTTAATACGGTACGTTCCCGACAGTATTCCTCGGCAAATGCGGTAAAATTGCCAAAAATGCAGTCTGACCTGCAGGTCATGTACGGACGGTATAACGATGAAGTCGCACGGCTGGATTACCTGCAAAAGCAGGGCACCTGTCCGACCTGTTTGCGCCGTATGGATGCAAACGGTATGTCCGAGGTGCAGGCCGCCTATGCCAAGCGACTGCAAAAAATCCGCACGGACGGTACTGCACTGCGCCAGCAGAGCGAAGCGCTTTCCAAGCAGGAACAGGCACAGCACCAGCAATTTGATGCATGGCGTTCCGGCGAAATCACTCGTCTGGAACAGGAATTGCAGAAACTGTCCGCTGTAACAACTGCTGACCAGCAGCGTGCGCTTATTAAGGCACGAATCAAGGAACTGACCGCTGTCCGTGTATTTGGCGGTTTAGCTGATGCCGAACGGAAACAGTACGAAAACCTGACGACCGAGAAAACACGATTGGAAAGCGAGATTGACACCATCGACAAGCTGCTTTCCAGTCTGCCGCAGGGACAGAAACAGGCATTAGCTAACCTCGATGCACAAATCCGTACTCTAAACGACAAACTGGCGGCGGCAAAAGCCTATCAGGCTGAACGTGCACAGCTTTTGTTTGCACCGGTTCAAATGCGCAAAGCCGCTCTCAAGCTGGTTGAACCCATCAAAGAGAGCGGCGAAGTGCGCGATGTATTCAAGCTGACCTATGACAGACGCGACTATGTACAGCTTTCGCTGTCTGAGCGCGTGCGCTGCGGCTTGGAGGTTGTGGAACTGCTGACCAAACTCAGCGGGAGAAGCTATCCACTGTTTGTGGATAACTCCGAGTCGCTTTGCGATCTCGGTGCGGTACAGCCTGCCGGACAGCTTATCCTGACCCGTGTTGTCAGCGGCCAGACCTTGCAGGTGCAGGCTGTTGATACCGTACAGCGTAAGGCAGGGTGAGCGTATGGGGTTTATCACATTTCCAATCCTGCAAACAGCTCGCAAAAGCGGACTTATGATTGATGATCCCGGCTCACAGGTACACATCAACTGCCCGTTCTGCGGTGACACCAAGCGGAGGCTGTATCTGTATTCCAATACAGAGCAATATCACTGCTTTCATTGCGGGGCACACGGTAATGCGGTCAGTTTGTATGCACGCCGCACCGGTCTGTCCTATGCGAGCGCCTATCACGAGCTGGCGGCAGATGAAATGCTGCACTTCCCACTCCCTGCAGTGCAAAAGCCGCAGGAACAGGAACCGGCACCAATTGGTCAGCGTGATGCGGTATACCGTGCCATGCTGGAATTACTGCCATTATCCGAACCCCATCACCAAAATCTGTTAGACCGAGGACTGCCCGAGAGAATGATTGCCGCGAATGGCTATCGTTCACTCGAAAACGGAAAAGAACTGCGCGACAAAATTGCCGCGCAGCTCTCCTCTCACTATGATCTCAACGGTGTACCGGGATTCTACTTTCGTGATGGTGCATGGCGGCTTTGCTCATACAGCGGGCTGCTGATACCCATTCGTGATGCGACCGGCAAGATTCAAGGTATTCAAATCCGCCGCGAAAACACCGCACGCATGAAATATGTCTGGCTTTCCAGTGCCGGCAAGTCTTATGGCACCGCCGCCCGAAGCTGGATTCATGTAACCGGCGATTGTACGCAACATACTGCCGTTATCACCGAGGGACCGCTGAAAGGTGACGTTGCCAGTGCGTTATCTGGTAATGCACTGTTCGTCTGTGTTCCCGGTGTTTCTGCAATAAAATATCTGCCGGACACGTTACAAGGTCTGCACCTGACCTCTGTTCAAGAAGCGTTCGATATGGACAAACTGCGCAATCCACAAGTCGTAGCTGCGCGACAGCGACTGCGGCAAGTGGTGGCCGACTGCGGCCTGCCCTGTAAAACGCTTATCTGGAGTGAAACCTACAACGGCATAGACGATTATCTTGCCGCAAAACGAATCAGCTAAAGGAGAATTTCTTATGACGAATCCCAACCAATTCATGGTCGTTCAAGGGAATAACCTTGACGAAAATCAACTGCTCGGGAAATTTGTTTATTATTCACTGTCCGATGTGCTGGTGGATAAGACCGAGTTTGAAAACATCTGCAACTCAATGAACTTTCCGTATTCCGGACGCCGCATTTCAGTAGTTGATGCTTTTCGGAGTGCAACCGGTCGTGTCATGCGCCGTGTTGAGGCCAATGGCAGCGGTTCACAGGAAATCTTCCGCATTTACTGCCGCGACAATATGCGTGATGGTGAAATTTACTCGCGTGAACTGGTACGCGAAACTGTTGGGTTGAGCACCAACCGCTATGAAAAGCTGGCAAACGTCTGCTATGACCGCAGCAAGGATCAGATGTACTGCAATATCGAGCAGAATGATCCGACGGTCGATGTTGCCCGGCTCTGCGATGAAATGGAGCAGCGCTTTCAGGTTTACCGCAACTGTCTGGGGCGCAGTCAGATCGATACCATCGTGACACATTATCTGGCATCTCTGGATGCCTTGCCAATCTCGATCTATGGCAAGCTGTATTTTGTCCCGCGCGATAATATGCACAAGGTTGATCTCTTTGAGGATTTTCTTGAAGCGCTCAATCGCGCCAACCGTAACGATAAGCCGCTTATCGTCAACAGCTTCTTCGTAGCCGATGACGATAAGCAGCGCGAAAAGATGACTGCGGAGTTTTATGCTCTTGTCCGCAAAGAAGCACAGGAATATCAGGAACGGGCGGCGTATCTGATCAACAATGGCAGCCAGAGCCCGGCTATTTTAGAGCGCTGGATCAATCGAATCCATGAACTTGAAGAAAAGAAACAGCGCTTTGAATCTCTGTTCCGCAAGCAGCTCGATGAAACCGACAGTGAATTTGATACACTGCGGCTGTATTCGCAGGAACTGCAGATGCGAGCATTGGGATTGAGAGCCAATAAAGCCGCATAATAAAAAAGTCCATTGCAGCAATTGAAATGCTGCAATGGACTTTTTCTGTGATACAGTTTCCAATCTAATCAAGAACAATCAGCATATCTAAATCGCACAACTGTTTGCCGACATCGCAAATATTGTACTTTTAGCTACATCTACATATAAGTAATTAACAAATTTTTATATGTAAAATTGTACTACTTTATTATATATTTTCCTCCATATTTCTGTTATATTGAACATAGTAATATCTTACTAATAGTGAGAATATCAAGGAGGTGCTAGTATTAAAGCTGTAAAATTGATCATTTCCGATACGAATAGGAGGTAAAACCTATGCGAAAAAACTATCAGAAATTAGTCATTACGTTTCTTCTTATTATTGCATTTACTTTTAGCACTGCTGCATCACAAATTCAAACTTCACCCAGCGCTAATCAGATTAATCTTGCTACTGATGTATTCGATGGATATTCCGGTATAGAGGTCACCGATTACGGTTTATTAGGTTATAATTATGCTATTTCGATTCCCAATGGTGAAGAGCTTCTTTTTGGTTTTGACCCTAGGACTATTAATGATGACCAATGTAGCTATCTCAATATCGCTCACGGTTGGGATATAAAATTACCTCGAATTTCAGATTTTACATTAACTACATTGCGCGGTTATCAAATTCCAATTGATGAACTCGAAATTAACACTGAACAAGGAAATTATATTCTTAACGAGGGATATGGTCGAAAAACCATATTTTCTTCTTCTGGTTTAATTAAAAGCGAAATTGATGAGTTCGATAACACCACAACTTATCAGTATATTGATGGCAAACTATCAAAAATATTATATACCGACGGTTCAATAATTTCCTTTGATAGAAACGATAATGCACTGTCAATTTTGTATTCTTTTGAGGATGAAGCCGACTCTGTATTGGCAACTTTCAATACCACTTCTGAATGTAAACTATCCAGTATTGTCGGAGTAGCTGATACTGCTCACTTTGATTATCTGGATGGTTCAAACTCAACACCTATTCTACTTAAATCTTATGAACTGCAAAATGAATATACAAAACAGTTTACATATACAAAACGCACAAGTGATCCAACAAATGAATATGCTCGAGTATCCACAATTAATACCATTTATCCCGATGGTATCACCGAAACTTACCAATACTCATATAATACTCAAGAACAATTATGCAGTATTTCTTTCGGTAATGGCTTCTTGATTGAGTATGAATACTCCACTGATGCCAGAAATAATAAAACCGTTCAGCAAACAAAGCACACACCATCCACAGTGTCTGTAACATCCTATACCCAAAATATTTCTGGTCAAATAACTGAATATGTAAGTAATCAAAACAAAATTCAAATCGAATATAACGATAATAATAAAATCACATCAATTAATGATAATGGCAATATCACTTCTTATACATACAATACCAATGGGCTTCCTATTTCCAGTATTACGCCAGACGGTATTATTAGTGAATTTATATATGATACCAATGGCAAATTAAAGGCAAAAAAAGTACATACCGGAGAAACTTTTTACTCTAATAGTGATACACAAAATACGCTTATTTCTCCTACCAATTCTGTCAGTGATCTTTTCAATGCTCCATTAAGACGTGCAAGCTGGTCTGTTCAATACAAACTTCCTAACGGCACTAATAATGTTTACAGTATTGGCGTTACAAATTTCCTAACAGCATACGGTTTGAAAGATGGCTCCTGTAATTGTTATGGATTTGCAATGGGAAGATATACAGACCACAAAAATCCTGGGCAACATGCAGGCAAAAACTATGATAGCATGCTATGGGATAATATAAACACCCTTAAACTTGCAGTTGAAGAAGATCAATCTGCATTAGGGCACTATTCATTCGACTGCAATGTATCTACTAGCTTTTCTAGTCATCAATGGAAAATTGTAATGCGCACTCGCATTGGGTATGATTATCATTTCATGAAACAAAGCTATCAAGGCCCTTGGATGTTTAAAGCAGGAAATTCCGGTCCTGTTATGCAACTTTTGAACAATTTAACGCCGGAAAGAGTGACATGGGATAGCTATGACTTCAATTTTTCGACAAATCGCTACCAAGTTCAAACTTCAAATTGTTATCTTGCACCAACTTATTATATGATCATCCAAGGTTGATAACCTGAAATATGTATAATGGAATAGCAATAGAAAATCTAAGAGATCAACTTTATTGCTATTCCTATACATTTTATTTGGGAAGTACGGTGATAAAATGAAAGTTCCCCCACGAATTTATTCCCTCGTAGCTTTAATGCTATGCACACTTTTCATAATTGTTTTAACTGTAAAAAACACAAAACCGATTTCTGAATATATGCGTACAGGCATAAAATTATCCTCCCTATCAGATAAAGAATCCGTTGAGTATATGGTATCCAAGGGAGCTCGAATGCCTTTAGGCTATCGCAAATCATATTATTTTCCTCAAACCACAAAACAACTTATCATTGTCTACGAAAATAATCCTTATCTTGTAATAACTGGTTCAATAAGCGATATCTATATGAACATTTATGTTGAAGATGTTCGTAAAATCGTCAACGAATATTACGGAATTTATAATATCGAATACTTCCCCGAAATTCCTTCTGTTTACTAACATTCTTTTTGAATCGTCTGCATTATTTTCATTTTTCCACACATTTGGGGCTGACTTTTAATACATAGTTTCCTATATGGGCAACCGCTTGTGAGCCATTAGGGTATCTTCTTCATATAATGATTTTGTGAACAACTATCATTGGACAAGATCCCTGATGGCTTATCTCTTCCCATATACTTTTGTGAGATTAATTATACGATAGCAGAAAAATGCGTCAATCCGCAAAGCTTTATATGTTATGTACAAATTTTCATATAAATATTTAGAAAAATTATGAATATCAACAAGGCATTTCCTGTGTTATACTGAAGTTAGTTAATCCAGATAATAGCAAAGAAGTAATCAACCGACGGACAATGAAAGGAGAAAAAAATGAAAAAAATATGGACACAGATCGGATGCGGACTGTTTTTAATCGCCTTTCTAACGGTTTCGGCGTTTGCAGTAAATGCAACGGACAATGAACTGGATATGGCTTATCAGGAGTATTCCATCGCAGCAGAAGAAATGGACAAATTTGTGACGTTGGATTACGACAGCTTTGTCGAAGACTACGACGAATGTGATTTGTCATTAGAAGAATATGTAGCTCAGTGTATAGATAAACTAGCTAATAACGAGAGTCTCAGTGAGATACAGCAACGAGATGCAGAAATGCAGATTGCGTATCAGGAATGGTTAGAAACTAATATACAAACACAAGATATTGATCCACAAACCAGTGGAGAAAAGTGGTGGCATCATACATCTACACTGCCGCAAGCAACTTCTTATAGTAAATACAATATGCTAAATGCACTGAAAAAGGGAGATATTCTATATGAAGCTAAAGGCGGAGCTGGTATAACTGGACATACTGCATTGGTTGAAGGTAAATACTACTCTTCCACTTATAAGCAGTATTATATTCGCTTAGTAGAGGCGGTATTATCCGGCGTTTGTAGAGGCATCTTATGTGATGAACGATTTAGTTCGCAACAAGGAACGATTTATCGTGTAACCAAGGCGTCAACTTCTACAATTAATAATGCAATGAACTTTGCCATTTCACAGATTGGAAAGTCTTATAAAATCAGTACGACAAAAGGGATCACCGAATCGAGAGAAACTTGGTATTGCTCACTTTTAGCATTTGCTGCATATTATAATGGATCAAACAAAGCTATCAATATCAGTGAAGAATCTGTGGTTTTAGATGGCAGTACACTTATTAGCCCAAGCATGATAAGCAGAAAATGTGCAACATATCAAACCACAGTTATGACTGCATGAGGGAAATATTATGACACCAAAACAAAGATGGTATTGCTTTTGGGTGATAATAGTGGTGGTCCTCCTTTTAATGGCGGGCTGGGTATGGATTGCAATTCATAACCCTCAGGCATCATGGGAGGACTTGCTTTTCAGTTTCATTTACAATATCTGGAGAAGCATTACAAACTTTGTTGGCAGATAAGAAACGCCATCCATCCTTTGCGCAGCAAACCTTTTATAGTTTGAAACAAACCCCAATTGACCGAAGATTCTCCAAATGACTGCTACGCTTACAGCAAGTTTCAGGCGATTCCGAGATGGGGTAGACCCGAGACACTGTAGACGAATGCCTTAGTGTCGCCACGATACCGTATTTTTACTGAATGGATACTGCCGGACTGCTTCGCATAGCAGCCCGGCGGTGTCTTGGGCTATGCGGGAGGTATAACTATGAAAAAGAATTCTCAAAACTATCAACGTCTTATACTCCTAATACTGGTGTTTAATCTTCTATTTTCATCAGCTTCTGCAGTTGTCACATGTGGTAGCTATTATGACGGACCAACTTGCCATACTAATACTTTAGACGGTGGTTTGTATCATACAGCTGGTGACAAAGTTATTGTAAATGGAGTAGGCAATTGGGGCAATAATAACCGCTATTATTACATCGACACCTCATTTACAAGCACCTACAAAACGCTTGCTCAAAATGCTGTAAACAGTTGGATATACACAACTTCAAGTGTAGGTGTTAGCACTCCTATTTCGCTAAAGAGTACTACTGTTCAAACAAACTCCGTATTTGACATTTTAGTTGGTTCTGGTTTATCTTCTCAAGTTTATGGGCAAACACGTTACTATAATAGCTCTGGTGAGATTAAACCCGATAGCAAACAAGTTTTACTTCAAAATTATAGTTGGGCGAAATGTTATATTAATGTGACTAAGCTTAATTCAGATGGCCAGTCTAACAGCCAAAAGCAATCCACCATAGCACATGAATTTGGTCATGCCATGGGATTGTCCGAACATAATTGCAAAGCCTATACTATTGTGTGTCAGACAGCTGAGGGACGAACCGCTACTATACCAACTGCTGAAGATTGTCATGCTATTAACCATTTATATAACAAGTAACTAGAGGAGAGATTTTCATGAAACAACATCATACCCCAATACCAATTTTGTTTCTGAGCATTCTTTTAATCGTTTCCTTAACTGCATGTCAAAGTGTCAATAGCCAGGCCTCCATTACGGATAATCCCCCCCAACCTCACCAAACTACTACTACCACAGAAATCATACTTTCTCAGCAAGAAACACCTGAAATCTATCAGAATAAAACTATTGTGAATGATAACTCCCTTCTTGATTTAGCATATCGACCTACTCTCGAAGAAGTAATTCCACATTCAACAGAAATCATTCAAGCAATAGTTAATAACGTGGAATATACATCCATCGGTTCTAACGCATGGACAGTCATTAACGCTACTGTACAGGATGTTTTATCTGGCAACCTGTCGAATGAGAAAAATATTACTATCTATGCATATGGTGGATATATTTCTATGAAAGATATTGTAACAGCTGAGCATGATCGAGAAAGATATACTAATATGACTGATGAAGATTTAGAAAATACCATTGTACATCAGGCAGCCGATATGGAGGAAAGTCCATTAATCGGTGAACAATATATTTTCTTCCTTGGCAGTCCCACTGTAGATATGCCAGACGATGCATATGAACAGCTTGGTTGGAAATTCTGTCAAATGTTAGTATATGAAAATGAAACTCTTTATTATACTCCTTATATAATCGAAGATACTCCATCGCCTACTAATGTATCCAATGATATTGCTCATATCACTTTGGATGAATTAAAAGCATTTATTCAACAATACAAATGATTATTAGCATTATATATAATGTTCATGTTTCTCCCTCTCCTCAAGCCTTCTCCTTCAAAATTAAAATTTTCTCCGCAGCATGATCTCGCTGTGCACCGGAGCACAGACAACAAACACACAGAACACCACTTGCAATCCCTAAACCGCTAACCATATAAATAACTGTAATCATTTTCATTCCTCCTATATCAAGAAAGTTTTGTGCGAGTCTTCTCTCACGCTAACCGCTCCTCATCCACAAACGCCTGGTTTTGTACTACTCCCATATCCTCTTGAACTTATCATCTTGAACTGCTAGACATAGCAATAGGTCATCGTACAGCCATCTATCAAACATCAAAACACGCCACCGACATACTTATTGCTAAAAGTTATTTGAAAAAGTTCTTGCATTGAGTCAAAACTCTCTTAAAAAAAGTTGTGAATTGGGGTTATACTGAAATAAGTTTCGAAAACCTGATTGCTGATATTTTTAGCAAGATGGGATGAAAACTATACTATTTTCATAAAGGCAGCGGTTTAGAAGTAGCCTTTGTGATTCGCTATAAAGGTCAGTGCGAAAAGGCAGTCCGTTGAGGGCTGCCTTTTCGCTCCCCTGCGGCATCGACCAAAGCAGCTAATCTATTGATTCAAGAAAGTTTCGCCCTGATTTTCCCCCGTAGCCACCGTTTCTCATCTACAAACGACCTAATCTGCACCACTACCCTGTCGCCGACATGAAACTGATCATCGCTGTACTGCTGCGCATACCGGCAGACCACCGTACAGCCATCTGTCAGCCGGCAGAACACGCCGCCCGCATACTTGCTGGAAATGGTAGCAATGCGGCTGGAGCCTGCCGGATGCCGCATTGCCGCATTGAGGTACGGATCCGTACCGACATCACGGACGGATAATGCGAGCATATTCTCGCTCACGCTCAGTACCTTTGCCTGCATCTGCTGGCCTACATGATATTCTTCGCGCATATCGGACAGGTAGGTATAGCTCATAGCTTGCTGTCCCATTGTCACGTCAAAGCCACAGGCAGTCACCGTAATGCGTGTCGGACCGCAGGCAAGCACGGATACCGGAACAATATCGCCCTCGGTGATATGCTGGACATGCAGTGCATGCCACCGCTGCTGTTCCAAGGCCAGCGAACGAGCCGCGATTGCACACTCTCCCTCGCGGTCTACGCCGATGATGATATAATCCACATCCGCACCAATCACACTGTTCGGGTTGATGCCTGTCGGCTCAATCCAGAACAGCGGCAGCGGAATCAGCACTTTGACCAGATGGCGCATGACCACCATGCAGGTCAGCACCTGTTCAGGCGCATCGTCGGTCGGAAACGGAATACTTTCCAAGCCGATGACCGTATTTCTCAGCAGCGAACGGGACGAGAAGGAAGCATAAATCGCATTCCATTCTTCGCGTTCGTCGTCAGACAGATTGCGGTCCAGTTCGGAAAATGCAGTTGCGTTAAACGCTTTGCGCGAGGTTGAAAGCCGCTCCAACAGTTCTTTTGTATCAAGTTTCATGATCAGTTCCTCCATTATGTTGATGTAATGTCAGTTTTCCATTCGAGTCAGGATAAACAATGAGACCGAAAAAGTGCGGTGGAATATATGCCGTCTGTGACGCATCATCCAGAATCAGCACGGTAAGTACGGATTTCTGTTCAGGCAATTCCTGTTTGCCGGACCGTGAAATCAGCTCTTGCTTGTGTGCAGCTGAAAAATAACATACCCGCACCAGCAATCCGCTCTGTTCCCCGAGCGCACACAGCGAACCATGCGATTCCCGCAGGAACAGCAGCGGTTCACGGGGCAAAATTGCAAAGATCAAATCCAGTGCCTGCAGAACAAAGGGTTCATAATGCGGTCCGATTGCCGAAATAATGCCATCAAACTCCCGCAGATACCCGGCATCCCGCAGCTGACGGCAGATCGGCGCTATCGCATTCGGCGAAATATCAAACTGTCGGCGCAGCAGCGGCAGCACCTGCGATTTCCGCATACAGCCGGTGACATTCAGCACTTTCAGCAGATATTTCTGTTGCGGACTCCAGAATCTCATGTATCGAACCTCCGTTTCAGACGATTCACCACAGGATCTAGCATTTCCTCGCTGCCGTACTCCACAATGCAGCTGAACAGGATTTTGGCCGTGTACACCAGCGAGTTCTTGCGAATCTCGTTTTCGTTGGCTTTCATGCGAGCCAACGCATTTTCTGCAATCTCGAAATCCAGCCGCCACAGTTTCTCTCGAACGTAATCCTGCGGATAGGTACAAATACCGATCCGCAGCCCATCGCAGTAATACAGCCAGTACAGGCAGTCATGCAGCAAAGCGTGTTCGTCATCGGCAAATGCATGAACCTCCGCTCGGCGCTCAATTTCCTGCAATTCAGCTTTCTCGCGCGTTCGACCGACAAACAAATCTCCTTCAGTATAACTCTTCTCTGTATTTCTTATCTCTTTCTTACTTGTGTGCCGATTCGGCATATCTAGACCTGCCGATTTGGCACTTCTAGAAGTGCCATTTTGGCAGGTCTTGAACTGCGATTTCGGCAGGTCTTGTTTAGACGGTGCGGATTCTTCCGTATCGCTTTCGGGCGCCTGTGCATCGTTTTCTTCGGTTTCCACCGTCATTTCTCCACTTTTTTCCGTATCCGGTTCATTTTCCAGACCTGCCATTTCGGCAGGTCTGCTTTCCTTTGCAGAAAACGGAGCGCAATCATACGAAAATGCCGCTTTTTCGCTGAATTGCACTTCGGCGAGGTAAATGCGATTCGGCAGGCCGCGGCCTTGCCGCTGTTCCCAGACCAAGTGTTTTTCTGTCAATTCCTTGAAACACGCAATAGCTTTCTTGTACGAAACCTGCATTTCCTGCGCTAAATCCTCGCGGGTATAGATCACATACACTTCACCGTAGCGATTTACCCAGCCGTTGCGCCGCGAAAGCTGAAATCTATTGAGCAGGAACGTGTACGCTACCTTGCTTTCGAGCGTCATATCCGAATAGCCGCTGTCGCTGAACAGCCAGCGCGGCATCTGCATATGGTAGTACGATATAACATCGTTCAGTTTCATCAGCCCGAAGGATGGGCGGTTTTCATTGATTTGCTGATTCATGGCTCTTTATCTCCCTTGTTCAGTTCGTTTTGTATCTCTTGAAAGCGTTCATTTGTGAATAAATACGGTGTCGCACAATCCTCCTCATCCAAGTGCAGCAGTTCCGGATAGGTTGCCTGTGTTGCAGGTGCCTGTTTTATCGGCTCCGCTTGCTGCGGTTCTGGGATTACTTCCTCCTTACATACATCAGTTGATTCGCTGCGGCCATAATAGTCAGCAATAGACACCGGCCGCAGCTTCTTGAAATCCGCAAACTCCGGCGGCGTTACCTTATACAGCAGCATCGGGAACTGTCCGCGAAGCATAACGATGCTCATTTCATTGTTCAGCCGCAGTACCTCATCCGGCTGCATGAGAGCACGCTGGGTATTGCTGCGCGTTTGCGAATACGGGCGGGACAGGTTTGCCACTGGCGAAAACAACGGTGTCTGCGGCTGCTGATTATTCGTAACGCGAATCGTTGTCATACCGCATTTGTCGCTCACAAACTTTGCGCTTGTGAGGTCGTTCACACCAAGGCAGATCGTTGCATCACAGCAGGCTGCAATCTCTTCCCACTCGTGGCGCGGGTACATATCTGCAAGCTGTGCGATGGACTGCACGATAACAATACAGTTCATGCGAAAGCCACGAGTAAATGCGATCGAGCGTTTGAAATCACCCAGCTTGCCAATGGACGGGAATTCGTCCAGCACGAAGTTAACCGGAACAGGCAGCTTGCCGTCCTCGGTTTCACGCCGGGCATATTGCTCCAGACGTGAGAACAGCATGGTGAAGAACAGCGAGGACAGAAAAGCGTAGGTGCTGTCCTGTGCAGACAGAATGCAGAAGTAGGCACAAGGTTGGTGTCCGGGAAGTGTCAGGTCAATGGAGCTGTCTGCGGTGAGCGCATCTACCAGCTTATCCTGAAAGACATTCAGACGGTTGCCAAGACCGATGACGATATTGCCGCGCAAATTCTCTTTGGCCTGCAGGAACAGACCGTACGGGCCTTTTGCGGGATGTCCGGCAGGCAGAAGATTGATCTCGCGGTCGATTTTAGAAAGGCCGTTCTCGGTCAGAAGGGAAAGGATCCGTCCAAGCCGTCGTTGGGACAGCGGTAAGCGATGGCCTGCACCGTCTGTATCGTTCTGGACATAGTACAGCAGTGCCGTTAACAAATTCAATTCAGATTTAGACCAAAAGTCTCCGGCTTCTTTTTCGTTCGAGGTGTTATTGATGATGGTAGATGCAATAATGGGTATCAGACGTTCATCGTAATCGGCTTCACCGATACAGTTCCAATGATCGGAGTGCTCCATATCCAAGAGATTGAACACACGCACCTCATAACCCATATCTTCAAGATAACCGGCGGTGCTCTCGTACAGTTCGGCTTTCGGGTCGGTCAGTATCATGCTTTCCTTCCGTTTCACACACTGGAAGATGAGCGGCCGGACAAAGCCCCAGCTCTTACCCGTGCCCGGTGCACCGATGGTCAGCATATTTCCGGCAAGGTCACTTTTGCTGCTATAGGCAATGTACTGCGAGAAACGGTTGTCGTCCAGCGGATCATCTCGGTGTTTACCGTACACGGTGCCGGTAAGATCAGGCAGTCTGCCGACTTCCAAAACAGATTCCATTTCGTCCAGTTTCATAAAACGCGAACTGCCGTGTGTGGCATCTGGCAAAATGTCAAAGCCACGCTTGTCCTTGACCGGGTGATAGCCGGACAGCCAGTTATAACCTTTTCGTGTCAGCAGACACGCCAGAACAATAATGGCACCGGTAATGCCAAGTCCAGTCAGTGTGAACGGTGCGATAAAGTTGCGGAGCGGGTTCACGATCCAGATGCTTGCGATATTGCTGTTCATATCCATAGACTGCCGAATACCCAATCGCACTGAGTTGACGATCATGCCGTAAAAATACCAGCCCATACCGCCGAGAACAGCGTACAGCCGCCAGTCAGCATTGTGCTTTACTTTCCAACGTTCTAATCGTTTGCGACATCGCTCTTCCAGTTTTGCAATATGCTCAGACAGCGGTATCATAGGTCAGCACCCATCTCGAGGATACAGAGCGCCTGCTCGTCAATCACCGCAATATGAAAAAACGGCGGCGGAAATATCTGCGACAGAAAGCGCTTTTGGCTTTCAAATGCCGCAAGCAGCAAACCATGATAACCTGCGGCTCGTGCCTGCTGTGCCGCGCGGAACACCTGCCGCAGTTCCATATCTGCCACCACGCGGGCGGGAATTTGAAAGGCTGTACTGAAGAAATCGCAGTCAGCTAATTGCGGTGCGGTTATCGGCGCTCCCAGCATCCGCGCCAGCCGCGTGCGATACTGCGGCAGTTTCATCAAGCGGAGCTGTAAAACGCCGTCTTTATTGCACGGCAGCAAGTAGGCCGGACTGATCTGCTGATAGAACCGGGCGTAGCTGACTTTCTTGCTGTTCTGCAAGGGTTGATCATCCAGCAGCGCGCGGTAAATGTCGGTGTAGCTGCTCCCGCACAGCAGATACGCCTGTTCGGAGCAGCCGCTGCCGAGCATAGCAGACTGTGCGCAGTCTATCTCGCGCTGAAAGATAACCCGCTGTGCCGTCTGCGGATAATGCACGGCGAACATTGTGCTGCCGAGCCGCAGGAAACCGGACACGAGGTTGATGCCCAGCGGGTGCTGTC
>ERZ838118.2092-NODE-2092-length-22165-cov-3.742424_pt1 | contig 22165 bp, 40 predicted proteins | sample MGYA00519863_ERZ838118 | MGnify/ENA primary metagenome ERZ838118 (study PRJEB31850, sample SAMEA3708827) | human gut metagenome | biome: human gut; feature: human-associated habitat; material: faeces | place: China | collected 2014 ...
AGAAGAAGTCTGTCCGGCTGCGACTTCCTCCCACACACTGACCAGATACCCGACAGAAACACGTTTCAGCGTTCCCCCCTTTACTTTCTGGTAAATCACATCTGATTTTTCATCTTTGTCAAACTGGATCACCGCCGTACATCTGCCATTTTCACACTTTGCTTCCAGAACTTTGGCGATTACCTCATCTCGCTTGTGGTTGAACAGCACACAACCAATACTGCATAACCGTTCCAGATCCACGCAGCCATCCGAATGGTCCAGGATTTCCACCCCAAACCAGCGCTCATACGGCTCTTCCGAAGAAAAGGACAATTCTACCGTCCGTTCCTCTTCATTGGCCGCCCGCAGGATTCCGCCGCTAAGCTCCCGGCTAAAGCTGCTGTTCGTTTTTGCTTTCTTTTCCAAACATCACACCTCCCATATCAATTCCTTTTTCTTTTCCGTATTCCATAATATCTGCCATTTCATCAATGACCTCTTTCCAGTCGCGGCCACTCTCTGCCGCCATATCGGCCCAGCTCTTCTGACCTGTGTAAAGGGCAATCTTGTTTGCATTCGCTTCTTTCAGCGGATCAATCCACTTTTTCGGTGCGCGAATCCAGGTATGACCCATATAGTGCTCCTTGTCCTGCCAGAAATTCACCGGATTCACAAGCTGTGCCAGCACCAGGGAAATCACAAAGGTCTCATAGATTTCATCCATAATTTCCAGAAGCTGCTCACGATCCTCTTCATAAGTCAGTTCATCCTCAATGGATCCCTGACGGGCGGAACTGTAATTGCTTTCCGACATGTCCCTGCTGACCGTTTCATAGCTCAGTCCCTGTCCTGCCGCAATCAGCCGTATCTCCTGCTTGATAAATGACGATGCGTCTGTGGCCTGTCCGGACGGATTTAAAAACTGCGCTTCATCTCCCTGGTTCATGTCCATAATCATGCCGGGCGTAATGGTCTTGCCTTTATATTCCATATGTCTCTCCGGAGCGGAATTTCTTCCGCCGCCGAATCCGGATTGCGGATAATAACGTTTAATGAAAACGGAAATACATGCCAGAATGCGCTCTTTTACCGAAACCGCCGTCATAAACTCATTCATATCACGGACCCGGTTAATTGTCTGAGCCATATCCGACATCTCGCGAATCTGCGACGGTCTACGCTTCGTATAGTAAAAAATCACATCTTTCGCTTCCAGATAGATTGGATTTACAACCTCGAAGCCGTCAATACTATACTGCCGGAAGAAATATCCAACTGGCTTGTTCCAGGAGTTATATTCTACGCCACCAACCACACGGTTCCCCTTTTTGTGCGGTGATGTAAAGGTGGTATCCAGCTCATCCACTTCCAGAATCTGAAGTTTAAACGGCACGAGCCCGCCCGAAATGTAACGCTTCACCAGAAATACACCGCCGTCCACCCGCTTGCGCTGGATCACCATCCGCATGATCGCATTCAGGCTCTGCGTTCCTGTTACATCGCAATTCTGTTTTTTACACCAGATTTTCCAGTAATCAGAAATTTGCTTATCCAGTTCACTGTCCCCGGTGCCCGGCCGAAGCTTGTACCCACTGCCGAATATGTTTCTCTTATAGGCACCAAGTACCGCATTCATCACATCCGAGTTTCGTTCCAGATCCCGCGCCCTGGCCCGCACCGTGTCGCGGCTGAACCGGTCCGTCTGCTCCGCTGATTCATTCAGCACTCTCCAGTTTCCATTCGGGCGTTTATAGCTGGCTGCGTCATAATTCCGTTCTGCTTCTATGGAACGTCGGAACACCTGCCGCTTATATGCTTCTTCCGGAGCCACCCATTCAATTGCTTTGTCTAACCAGTTCACTGCTGTTACCTCCCATCAAAAACGGCCACCGAGGTATCCCCCAGCAGCCCGGTGTCTCCATCGTTTTCAATTTCGGAGCGCAGCGCTTTCTGCATGGCATAAAGCTCCGAAAGATCTGCCCTTGTCAGGCTTCTGCTGCCGATCTTATATGACTGCCCTCCAACAAGAATCGTGTAAATCGCTTTGTTTACCACTTCAAGCTGCTCTTCCTGTGTTCCAAATGGAATTTCCATCATCTCATCCTCCCTTCATCCAGTTTTCATTCGCTCCAATCCAGCTTTCTTCCGGAGTGTAATTTTCTTCCGTTTTTTCCTGCTGCTTTTCTGCACTTTCTGTCTGCGTATGCAGTGTTCTCACACCCATTATCTCGGCAGCCGCAAAGGCATACACCTCGCAGTCCAGGTAATGGTTGTCACCATGCGAATGTTTCTGTTTCCACACCATAGCCCCGCGCTTGCCATTTTTGCGCTCAGCCACCTTATGCTCTGACGTAACCTGCTTTGCATATTCCAGATCGCAGTCTTTATATACCATCCAGGAACCCGTTCCGTTTTCCCGTCGCATCCTGGCCGCAATAGAATCTTTATACTGGCCGCCGTCTACAATAACGATCTGCATACCGTAAGCCTTGGAATCCCGCTTATCCACCTTGCTGATTTTGTATCTGTCACGCATTGGATTGGAGGCACCCTTTACAGGCAGCGCCCAGTCTGAATGATCAATACAGAAATCATAGGTACCATCCGCCTGGTAACCGGAATCAATCAAGGCCAGGTCTACCACCATCCGGCGGCCGTCCTCCGTCACAAATTCTCCGTTCATGATCCGTTCGATACTGAAGAAATCCAGCACCTGGCCGTGCGCGATATTCTGACTCGTGCTATGCTCTCCCCATGCGCGGATTGTATAGTAAAAACTCGTCTCCTGCACATCGACGCCAGCCGTCAGGATTTTTGCCCATTCCGGAACCATCAGTTCCGGAACATCCGTCTGACGTTCCATAACAGTATCTTCATTGGTTTTCAGCTTCGTGTCCTCCCACGGTTCTGCTAACCAGGAGTTTACAAAGTTCTGCAGCATCTCCGGATCATCCTTTGATTTCAGAAGCTCCTCCGCAGCATCGGCCCAGGTAACAAATACGCTGTACAGTGAATTAATCCAAAAGCCTACACTTTTCGGAGCGCCGATTCCGCGCTTCTTCACTGCCCGCCATTCACCGGCTTTCAGCATGGCCGGTTTATCGCTGTCCAGAATCTCACAGCCGCACTCCGGACACACATAAACAGCCGTTTTTGCGCGGTCATAATTGCTCATTTCTTTTTCTTCGTCCTTGTCATACATGACATTCGCAAATAAAAGTTCAATCATTTCCCCACAATGCGGACACGGCACAAAATAATGCCGGACCTCATCCGCGTTATCATGCAGATTCCAGATATAGTTCGTGGCCAGCGTTGGCGTGGAACAGGCATAGACTTTCCTGGATGCTTTATAGGTCTTGGTTCGCTCCATGGCCAAGTTAAAAGGCGATGCCTCTTTTGCAGAAGCACCGCCCATCTTGTCGATCTCGTCAAAAAACAGATATTTAATTTCTTTGGATGCCAGTTTTGAAGGAGAACCGGCGCCGCGCAGATACAGCGCCATGGTTTTAAACCTCAGTTTCAATTCTTTGGAACTGCCTTCATAGAATATTTTCTTTACTTCCGGTATGAGCCGGAAAGCGGGTTTCAATTTCTCTGATGAAATGTCTTTCGCCAGATCATCCGAAGGATAAACGATCATGGCCGGAGCCGGTTGCTGCGTGATGCAGTAACATAAAATATTGATCAGTGCCTCCGTGCCGCCCACCTGCGTTGACTTGCAAAAATAAATTTCCCGGATATGCGGATCATTAAAGGCATCCATGATTCCAACAAGATACGGTGTGATTGCATTCGACCACTTTCCTGAGATATTGCTGGCCTCACTGAGCACCCTGTATTTTTCCGCCCACTGGCTTACCGTCAGTTCTTCCGGCCGCATCAATGTATTTTTTATGACGCGCTGGAACAGGTGGGCTGTTTTTAACTTTGACCTGCTTCGCTGGCTCATCCGCTATCATTCCTGTTCTTCATCTTCGTCACCTTCTTCATCATCCGGTTCTGTATCATACCCGGCTGTCTGATCGATCTCATCCGGATCATATTCAGACAGTTCTTCCAGCGCATCATACAAATTTTTCTGAATCGTCTGCATGATCTGGTTGATATCATTCACTCCGGCCACTTCCATGGCCATTTTAGACGGCAGCGCAAGCAGCCTGTTCTTAAACCGCAACAGCATATCCGTCAGATAATACTCCACATCGGCAGCCTCATGAAGTTCTCTCCGGAGCTTTCGGAGCTTTAAAAGGGAAATCTGTTTTTTCACTTCCTCATGTTCCGCCTGCACTTTCTCTTTTGAGATCAATGCACTGCGTCCCAGTTCCGCATTTACTTTGTACTCTATGTACTCCTGAACGCAATTTTCCAGGCGATAACCGCGATTTTTTTCTTCGCTCTGGAAAAGTCCTTCTTCCCGAAGCATACGGACGCGGCGGCTAGTAATTCCAAGGCATTGCGCCAATTCTTTCTGATTCACAACCACCCTTCATCACCTCCGTCTCCTCTTCCTCATGCGGACATCCCAAAACCACCCGGTCAGCTCCGAAAAAGCGGAAGGAAGTACCCTGAAAAAAACAACCGGAAAGAGAAAAATGCCGCGCCTTCCACGCCCCGCATAGGCCCCCAGGAGGTCGGAAGTACCTAAGACCGGGATGGCACAGCGACCGCACCAGAATGTACAGAAAAGAGCGCCCAAACGGACGCCCCTCTGTATTACTTTCTGTTCTGTTCTTCAATAAACGCGTTCATCATTGCAGTGATCTGCGCCGCCTGACTGACTCCGGCTTTCTCGCAAGCCTCTGCAAAACGCTCTGCTACGTCTCGTTTCAGTTTAAAGCCTTTGGTCATATACCCGGCTTTCTTCTGATACTTTTCTGATGCTACAGTCTGAGCATTGGGACTACCTTTTGGCATGTTTCCACTCCTTCCATAACTCCGGAAGAATCTCCGTAAGTGCATAGACCGCAGCAAGCATTAAAAAAATGCTAGACTGCACATTTCTTTTATTTGCTACAAAATTTGCAATAGCAAATAATAAGACTGAGTTTGTAAATCTTTTTCTTTTCATTTTTTCACAAATGGGATATAATCTTTTTAAGAGGTTGGGGCTTTCGCCCCTTCCTCATCACTTAAGAGCCTGTATGAAACTTGCTAATCCTGTTAAGAACATTCCGAGTGCTGTTAACAATCTGATTATCAGTTTTATCTGGCTCTTTTTCTTGTTTTTCTTTCCCATCTGTCTTTCACCTCCTTACATTTTATATTATAACATAGGGTTTACCATATGTCAACTTTTTTGTGCGGGAAAGTTAAAAAAATACAATCCCACTGGCACCATATGAGACAGCCTGCTGCCACCTCGCTTATCAGGAGGATACACTGGTGCCGTGTGCGCCGTATGATAATAGACAAAACAAAAGCACCCATCTCACGACAGGCGCTCCAGAAATGGTATTATGAGATTGATCGGGACGAAAGACTTGAACCCTCGACACGCTGTATATAAGCCAGCTGCTCTACCTACTGAGCTACGTCCCATTAAGCACAGCCGGGTGTATGGGCCGTGCTGCAGTCTTTTGCGTGGTGACTGCCAACCGAATCCCCAGCCAGGCTGTAACACCTGGTTGGAAGCATATTCACATGGAGGAAGCCGCCAGCTGTGCGCCTTTGGCTTCATGCTACACTATAACACTTTGAAAACGAAAAATGTGAAAAAAGCGAAATAACTTAAGCCGCTTTCATAAAATTCACATACTCCATTCTTACGCCATCGGCCGTTGCCTTTCGCCCCATCCGGATAGCCACCTGATTCCAGGTTAATCCCTCGAAGATTTTATACTTGATAATCCGCTGCATCCTCATCGGTATGGTATTCAGCCACGCTTCCACGTCGTGCTTTATCCTCTCAGCATTTCGAAGCCGCTCCCGCAGGATCTCTTCCAGACGATCCTCCTCGCCCGGATCCATGACAGCTGCATATGCCAGACCGTCCAGATGATACGTCTGCATGGTGTAGGGGAACTCATGCGAGGATCCTTTCACCGCATCCAGTTCCCGCCGCTTCTTGGCCTTGCGAAGTTTCAACAGCGCTTCCTTGGTCTCTTTGACCTGGGCGCAGGCATCTATGTAATCTTTTAATATCTGCTTGTCCAATGGGCTCTCCTCCTATTCTCCCATTCGTCCTTAACACCTCGTAGCAAGCAATATGCCCATCGCAAAACCAGCACCCCAACACGTGCCAATAAAATATAGTGCTATTGCATAGCTCAAAGTCTTGCTAAATCCTTTCAGCAACTTTTTCAACATTTTCATTTATCACATCACCTCCAAATAATTCCTTTCTATTCATGGTTCTCCTTTCTGATGTCGAATTTTGCGTTCGCGTCAAATTGCGCTAATTCGACATATCTGATATTATGATGGTGTCTTCAATCAGACGCTCCGCAATGTGTAGGCCTTAGCTCTCCCCTCGAGTTAAGGCCGCTTCTTTTTATTTCCTAAATTTCAGTTTACATTACTAAGCTCGATGCCCTCCATAACAGCTCTCGCTTCAAGCACAGCAAGATAATCTGTCATAGCTTTTATCTGCATGTTATATGTGCTTCTTGGACAAGTTAGTTCGAAAGAGGAAGAGAGTGTTCCGTCATCCCATTTTGCAAGCATATTTTTTAATCCATAATATCTGATTGCAAGCTGATCGTACTCAGCCTTAAATCTCTCTTTATAGTTTGCGCTGATCATCATTTCTACTGTTTCGTTTAACTTCATCATTATATTTTCCTCCAAATCTTAATTTTGCTCCGCTACAATTCTTCTTACTTCCCGTTCATAATATTCTTTCGATATGTATTCCTTGCCAAACGGAAAATCCCGATCCATTAATACTGCGTAAGCCTCTGACCAGCTCAATCCGCCTCGTTCAGCCAACTGGTCTAACGTCTGTCCATGATTTAGCAACGCTTGCCGCTCATGCGGTTTAATGACATCGTATGGGATATAGTCTTTTTCGCCATACCCAATCATTATCGGAAATCTTTTCATCTTACTGTTCCTCATTATCTTAATTCAATGAACCAACTTTCGTTAATCCATCAACCGCATAACAACCTCTAAATCCCTCAAGCCAGACGGATAATGTCCCACATACCTCTGTTGGTTCTGTTGTTACAATAAATTCCTTGTCTTTATTTTTTTCTGACACATAATATTTGCCATTCATAATGACTTTATCTCCTTTTCGGATCATCTTTTCTACCTCCGTAAACCTTAATTTTCCTCGTCTATGACGATACCGCCATGAACAATTACCCTCTTACCGTCTACGTCAAAATATACTTCATTCTCGCTATCGGAAACATCAAATTTTCCAGACCAACTTTTGATTTCTGTGCCATTATAATCATATACAGTGACAGTACGGTTTAAGCCACCACCATAATTACTACTGAACGACTTTACGCTTCGCTCCCAACTGGCTGTGCAACCCGTAGTTCCAAACGCTGCGATAATTCCTACAACTGCAATAATTTTCTTCCACTTTCGCATTTATTTCTCCTCTTCGATATAATCTTTTATCAATTCATATTTCTCTTTTGGCAACAAATTTTCTTCTTTAATGTCCTACCAATGACGACACGTCGCACTATAATCTTTCATATCGCTATAATCTAACAATGGTTTTATATGCTGATCGATACATACACTTTGAAATCTTAATTTCAGTTTAGTTATTTAATATTTTCTTGCTCTTGCCAATTTCATTGGCATAAATACCATCAGAGCAGCCTCTTTTATCGCCTCGCCAGTAATTGTAACAGCCACTTAGTTCAGGATATTCTTCGCATTTTAATTTATAAGGTTCTACGATTGTAGCGCAATATATGCCATTAGGAATATGCCCGTACTTTTTAATGTCTTTATCCCTAACTATACTTTCGATAAAATGTGTAACAGATATTTCTACAATATCTCCCTTTTCAGCTCTTAATAATGGTCTGTCAAATTCATACGGAATATCTTTCATACTTTCTCCAACCTAAATTACTTATTTATCGTGTTAATCCAATGTAACAGTCGAATCATTTTTATACGTGCCGTCAATTCTCTTCCTAATAATTCTAGCACATCTTACTTCGCCTGCCTCTTCGTAAGCGTCTGCAATAAAATTAGCAAATATTAAAAATTTTTCATTATCGCCTTCCATGTGTGCTGAAATTAGATTTCCGATTGTACTTACACTTATAACCTTCATTAACCCTTTTCCTTTCCCTGTATTCTTTTCGAAAGTCTATATATTGCACACCGTGTACCAATGCACATCTTCGCAGGCTTCTTGGATGTCCCATAAATCCTGTTTGATGAAATCAAGGTTGAGATTTTTGACAATAGGCTTTTTATATTTCAGTTTACTTCCACGGCATTCCTTTTTTACCTCGCCATAAACCACCTGGCCTTTGTGCTCTGCAAAGACAAACGCCTTATTCTGACATTCACATTCAAATTTGATTTCTATCATGTACCCACCTTGTCTCGTCCCTGTTTCTTCTGGAGAAAGATCTAAAAAATGAATATGTGAATAATCAGCCCCACATTTCGGACATTTCGCCATCTTAAATTTTCCACCAAAACCATTCAATGCATCACTTATTTCTCTTCTCACGCTATCGCCTAAAATCATATATTTCCTCTCAATCTTAATTTTCCGCCGCATGTTTTAAGCCTTGTTTATATCCTAATACAAACTTTATGCCCTCTTCGCAGCCACAATTTTTGCATCTATACTCCACCGGCCTGCTGCCTTCTACAAAATCATGCTTTTTGCAGTTATCTCTTTTAATACTATTTTCATTAATCTTTTGCATGATTTCTATCTGGACCAAACTCAGCCCTCTACTTTTAGCTTTTTCAATATCAAACATTTCGCACCTCAATCTTAATAAAAGTCATCTGCATCGTCCAGAAAGTCCTCATAGACCTCGCATCCCTCACAGGTCCGCTTATCACAATCTGGAATGTAGTTACAATACGGGCACCTCTTAATGGCCTCCAAATCTTAATTTATCTGTGGTATGAACTGAAATCTCCACGTCTCATCCTCGATCACAATCAGCGTCCCGTCCGTATCAATAGCCAAAACACTTATAAAATCCGGTTTGCTGATTGGTTTTTCGTGTTCCTCTTGTCTCTCTGGATGCTTCAATCGCATCATTATCAATGACAGCGCATTTAAAACCTTATCCCCATAAACGACTTTGTATCCACTTAAACTAACTTCCATCTATTTTCGCTCCCATCTTTTTTTGATTGTACTTTTATGCCGTGCCGTACTTCATTTCAAGCATCCGTTTCCACTTTTCTTTCGCCTGCTGCAGCTGCTGCTCGCTTTCGTCCGTGGTTCCTGTCAGCTGTTTCATCATGTCATAAAAATCATATTCTGCATCCTCAATCTCCTGTTCGATCTGAATCAGGTCATCCAATGATTCTAGGAGATCCGGAACCGTCTCTTGTATGTACGTATCCACATAGCGCGGAATATTCAGGTTATAGTCATTCTCCCTGATCTTCTCTATGGAAACGATACTGGAATACCGTTTTTCTGCCTGTTTGTTTTTATAGCAGCTCCAGATCCGTTCTATATGTTCCCTGGTCATCCGGTTCTGTTTTCCATTTCCCTCGAACTCGTTTGATGCGTCCGCCATTAATATGCTTTTGCATCCTCCTGACCCGAATCCTATCAGGCAGACCGGAATCTGAGTATTTAAAAACAGCTTGTTCGGAACTCCTATGACCGTGTCAATATTCCCACACTCCAGGAGCTGTTTTCTGATTTCCAGCTCACGTCCCCCTCGGAATAGCACTCCGTGCGGAACGATGGCCCACAGTCTGCCACCGCGCTGCAACTTATGGAGACCGTGCAAGATAAACGCATAGTCCGCTGCTTTCTTCGGCGGTACTCCGTAGTCTGCAAACCTCGCATCTGTTCTATATTGGTCTACATCTGGCCACGGCATCGAATACGGTGGATTCATTACTACAGCATCGAATGGGCCGCCCGTCGGTTCTGGAGCTGCCCGGATACTGCTGAACCTCAGTCCAGGCACCAGATCATACACTGCAAAAACCTCTCCGGTTAATGCGTCAACGTGTACCACCTGACCACACATGTTCCTTATTGCAAAATTCAAAAGTAGAACCGGTATAGTTCGTTTAGAAAATTCCTCGCAGTAATAATACCGATCCGGGTTCTTGTTCCAGGCTGCAATCGTCAGCCCTCCGGTTCCGGCACAAATATCCGCATGCCTGCTGCCGTGCGCTCCAACGAGTCCTGCAACGCACTCTGTAAGACACCGCGGTGTGAAATCCTGTTTCAATGCGTCCCGGTCTCCATGCTCCTGCTGATAAACATCCGTAAACCAGTCATGTGACATATCTGTTTCCTGATCTGCCAACGTCTCAAAAATTCGTTCCCGCGCTTCCTTGTTCTCCAGTATTTTCATCAGCTTCTCCGGCATTTCATAGTTTTCACTGATGCCTATAAGTGCCTTGAATTTCTCGTTGTCTAACATCTTTTCTCCTACTTCGGAAACATGCCATCCAGATAAAACTTTTTCATATCTTTCAGCACCTCTATTTCCTGTTCTGTCTCATTAATTTGGTCATTCAGTTTTTTTATCGCACTCACCCAGATCTGCTGATTCTCTCTGCTGACCACAGTGACTTTCAGATGTTTCAATTCCGAAAACTGTAAATTGATTCCGGTTCGGTGCTTATACAAGAACTCCGGTAAGGCCCATTTCACAGCCTCAAAAAGATACTCCGGTTCTATTCTTTTCGGCATGATCACGGCATAACGTGTATCTATCTCGCCACTGTCCGGTGCGTATTCTGGTTCCGGTTTGGTTGCTGACAGGGCTATCAGCGTGCATCCAGCTTGATATATCTTCCCCTTAATGGCCCGCTCGACTTCCGCAACCTCTGCTATCTTTTTTCTACTCATCATCAGCCTCGCTTTTGTTTTTTTGTGGCAATTCCGCAACGGTTCAAGACCGACTCAACCGACACCTTGGCCAGTGCTCTCTTGTCCATCATTTTCTCTCAATCTCCCTTTTCTCCAGCAGATAAACCAGATCATACAGATGTTCAAATTCATCCATCAGAATTTCTCGTGTTTCTTCGTCATTTGTCTGGTCCTCAAATCTGTTTTCGTACATCTGGATAAAATCATCCAATGCCTCTGACAACTCCAGCTGCTCGTCCTCTGTCATCTGCTGCTCAAACATATTCACCGGGTCCCAGTCACTCTGTAAGTACTCAAAATAAAACGTGATTTCTCTCTTCTGTTCTTTGATCAGTCCATATTTGACAGCCAGTCGGTATGTAAATCCCTTCCGCAGATTCTCCATCATGACCGTCTGGAGCCGTTTTCGGAATACTTCCAGCGAAAACGTGTCCTTATAAAAATTGCACTGCCTGCAGGCTGGGAGCAGATTGGAAATGTCATACATTTCCGCTTCGGTCATATCGTGCCCGATGTCGTTATGAACATAAACCGGTTTGATGTGGTCCACCTGCATGTCCTTATATTCCAACTCGCAACCGCAGTACGCGCAGTGGTGATTGTATGTATCAAAAAGCTTCTGCCGGATCCGCTTCGGTATTGCTTTATGCTTTGACATTCCCTGCCTCCCCGATTTCTTTTGCATCCAGGATATTGCCCGCAAATAAATTGTTGCGAGTTTCTTTGTCAAACTGCATATTTGTTTCAAATTCCAGGATATTGCCATACGGAATTTTCATCGGTTCCGCTGATGCCATTGTTCTGCAGGTGATGGTTTCTTCCTCGATCTGGTCAACCATCGCATGGCACCACTTTTCTGTTTCTCCCTCGCGGAATTTTAAAAAATAGATTCCGTGTTCTCTTATTTCCTTACCGTTTACCATCTTTTTAACTTCTTCAAATCTAAAAAACATTCTTTTTCCCTCTTTTCCATTCTCCATTTTTACGCACTGTTCTCCTCCAGTATTTACTCATCTTCCTCCACATCCACGCTTACAAAAGATGGGTGTACCTTCCTTCCGTGCCTGGCTTTTGATGCTATAGTGATAACCGACTGGTGCTTTGCTCCTGTTATTTCCGACAACTCCTTCGGAGAATCCGCTATTGCTGTCGGAAGCTCCAGTGCGTCCTGCGTTATCTGCATGTAAATCCGGTTTGGCATTTCCGGTACCAGCATAATCCGGCTCAGGTCAGCTCCGCTGTGTAACAGCCGCTGCCGTGTCCGTTCCCAGTCTTTCTCCAGTTTCAGGCTCATTGTTTTCGGTTTCTTCTGGATTTTTTCTGTTTTCACAGCCTCAAAGCGGTATTTCCCATACAGATACCGCGGTCCCTTTGCATAGCTTCTCACGGTGCTTAGCGAACATTTCAACTTTTCTGCTATTTCCGCGGCTGTATACTCACCCACCAGGTCATTGCTCTTGTATAACTGATATTTTTTTGCCGTGCTCGTCTTATGCCTCCTTACCAGATTATTCTCTGCCCACAGTTGCGGCAGTACCGGTCCGATCCGGTTACGAAAATCTTGCAGTTCGGGCATCTGTGTACCTTTGTTCCGGCTTTAAATACCACGTGTCCGATCCACGTATCCATTTTTCGTACTTCTGTCATGGTCTTTTTGCTGATTCCCTTTTCCATGTGGATTTCAGCCACCCGCAGCGCCCGTCTTTCGCGGTCCGTTGCCCTCTCCATCATGCTTTTGATGATTTTATGCGCTTCCTTTAATCTCATAACGCTCCTATCTGGCGTATTCGTTTAATAATATAGCTGCTGCCGCCACCGTCAGACCCCAGTCAAACCAATCGTCAGGGATTTTCCCTTCTCTTCCTGATGCCATCCAGGCCCGTGCGGCCAGAATCAGCACCGTTGATTTAAAAAACGTCACTCCGAACATTCTTCCGTCTCCCATCCTGCTGCCTGCTTGTAGAAATCAAAAGCAGCTCTTAGTTCTTCTTCGGTCAGCCAGTGATTTGTCTGCGAATGGAAGACCAGGCGGCTGTCCGGGATGTGTACAATAAATACGTGGCAGTTCGATGCCTGCTGCACTCTGTAATCCCCAATTGTGATCTGCTGCTTTTTCATCATCTGCTCTCCCCATGTCGCTTTCTTCTCAGTCTGTTTTGTGTAATATACCATCTCGCCTTTTACAATCTTATGTTCAATTTTCGCCCTGCCTGCTGCCAGGAGCTCATAGCATCCGTGGACCTCTTCCCACTGTCGGAGCAGATCTGCAGGCATGGCCTTTACTGTTTCCTTTTCCATGTTCCTTCCTTTCTTGCCCCGCCGTAAAGTCAGCGGGGCAGTACCAGCGGCATGTCGTGACACATTGGCTCGCTTTGAATAAATACATCTATGTAATGCCCTAAAGGCGCATTACTGAATCCATGTAAAGCCCGGTGGTTCCTGATCCGGCGGCGTCTCCAGTTCTGGAGCAAAATTTCTGCCGAATATCTGGATAAATTCCTCATGACTGTGCGCTTTTTCAAACGCCTCCTGACCGATTCTCCAGAGATGTTTCTTTTTATCCTCATTCTGGCCATGGACGCCGTTTTTGTTGTCGCGGTGGTCGTAGGCACACAGCCATACTTTTAATCCGTACTTTTCCGACCACTTCCGATTCGGATTTCCGAAAAAGATATGGTGGGATTCCAGATTTCTGCAGGAGCCGCAGATATAGCATACCTTTTCAGTTTGAATTATGCTCTTCAACGTCCCAATCTCCAATCATGCTTACAACCTCTTCTGCCAGGACCACTGCGTCCGCTTTGTTGTTGTTCAGAATCTTTTGTCTCAGCACATACAGCTTGTCCAAGATCTTTCTCTTATCACTGATGCAGACCCGTTTTTCCTCATCCTGATCATTTTCCGGCGGTCCCTGTACATTTTCCTGCTCATTCTGTGCATTTTCCTGTTGTACCGGTGCAACTTTCGCCCCTTCCGTTACATCCTCATATGTGGTATCAATCACCTTGCCAGGCATCCACTCAGCATGATTCTCGATACTGTCCTGTCCCTCAATCTGGCCATCTGCATCCTTCACTTCTTTTTCCAGCTCCTGCTGCACCTCCGGCTCCACCGGATCCGGCTTCGGAATAGATGGTTCCACATCATGGAGCAGCGGCTTTTCTGGCTCTTTCGGCTTCGGTACCACGGCCCGCGTTACTTTGCTTTTTTCTTTTGGTTTCAGCTGTTCCTGTTTCGCCGTGCTGCGTTCCGAATTTACCGTGCTGCGTTCCGGTTGTACCGGTACAACTTTCTGTTTTCCCGGAAACGGTTCTCCATACACCTGCTGCCAGGCGGCTGCCACATCTTCTCCCGGCATGATGCCGTTCAACAGATCCTCCATATCCTGCCAGGTGTAGGATTCCTTTTCCCCGCTCCGGACAGCCACCAGCTCAATGTTTTTATCCGGACCTTTATAGGATGCCATCAGGCGGCCCATTCCCGGGATTCTGACCATGTCCACCTTGCTTTCGCCCGGACAGAACACCTCTGACACATCCCTTACTGAGTGTGCCTGTGTAACAACCGAAAACAGCTCTTCGTACATCTCCGGTGCATCATGCAGTCGGCTCTTGACCGCCTTTGCCAACATATTCTCTTCCTGCTGCTCCGGATGCTCCTGCAAGTGTTCCTGCTGCTCGATCATGAGTTCAATGTCTGTGGTCTTCTGTTCTTCGTCAATCTCAGCCTTGATGGCCTTTACATCTGCCTTGCTGAGATCCGATGTCAGTAAGGCATTCACCTCATCCGGCAGATTCAGCATCAATGACAGCTTCGCGTACCCAAACGCTGCATACTGCTCCTGGATCCGGTCGGAATACCCGTCTTCCGAAAACTTATCGTTGATTGCAATGAAGCGGGATACCTGGGACTTGTCCAGGTTATACTCACCGGCCGCAAACGCTACCACGCTGGTATATCCGCTCTCGTACAGGATGCTGGTGTCTCTGGCCACTTTCAGCGCGTATCCGATCCGCACAAAGCCATTCGCCACCCGGTTCATCTCTGCATCAAGCTCGGCTTTAAATTCTTTGTAACTTTTTTTGCATTCTACGATATCCATTTACCCTACTGCCTCCATAAAGTCCTCCATCAGCCCTGCAAGGACTCTGGTGTTATTTTTCTGCTTCAAATCCTCGATGTTCTCCTCACGCTTAATCTTTGACAGTGCCGCGCGCTTGTGGTCCTCTGCTTTCATCCGCTTCCTGATTACCTGCTGCCACTCACGCAGGAACGGCTTTACCAGTTCAATGTCCGGTTCTTCATCAAACATGCCGCGATGCTGCCGGATTGTTCCTCCCGGCTCTACCTCAATGGTGTAGAACGGCTCATCCGGTGCCTCATTCTTCCGCAGGAAGCAAATATAGGTTTCGTGGTTCTTAATCCGGTCAAAATAGCGGTCCGTAGCTCCAGCACAATGATGAAGAGCTCGTCCTTCTTTTACGATATCTACAATCTTCTGCGGTACCAGAATCCGGTAAACCTGGCCAGTATACTCAAATTTGCTTCTGACCTCCTGCATGACCTGCTCGGCCTCGCCAAACTTTTCAGAATATTCTTCTGCCTGCAGCTCTTCCTCTCTCGCCTTAATCTCCTCAACAGCCTCATCATGCCTCCGTTTCAGTTCCCGTGGCTTATATACCATTTCATCCGTCATATTCTTCTTGAGTTTCTTGCACATACTGATATAATCCTCATACTGTCCGATGATGGATAAGAATGTTCTTCCTGGATACTGTTCTTTCTTCTGCCGGATCAGATAATTCACACTCTGCTCCAATGACATGTATTCTGTCATCCTTGCCATGGATCTCGGCCAGAGTCTCACCTGCTCCAGCCAATCCAGCACCTTGTCCGATACCTTAAAGCCCTCTTCGTCGCTTGCCTGCATCCATGCCAGCATCATCTCTCCGCCGTTTTTATCCCGGATCCGGTTTATTTTCTGCCGGTCCGAAATTCCAAAAACGCTTTCGATACTGTTTCCATCCGGATGCAGCATACCGTTATAACTCCATCTCGTATAACCGCCTACGTTTTCACTTGTCTCTCTCAAAAGTCTGTAGAATCGTCCGCGGTAAAGCATCTCAATCATTCCTCTGTACTCATAAGATGCGTACATGCACATCATTTTGTTATATTCCAGCTCCAGTCCTGCTGCCGCAAACTCTGCAAACAGCTTTGTCCACGGATCATAAACGGTTCCCCGAAATGCCTCAGCAATACCGTCATCATACAGATAGCTTTTTACCATTCTGATGTTGTTATAATTTCCCTTGTTGTCAAACTCATCCCCGAAGGTCTTATAATATATGTCGCACTTCCAGTTGTGGAGTCTGTATTTCTCGCTCCCGAATTTGAACAGCATGATTCTCACCAGTTCGGCTATCCATACTTCTCGCCGTCTATTTGGCTTATCCTCCACGTTTCCCCAGAAATGCCGTACGACGGAAGTTTCTTCATCAATCGGCTGCACAACCGTAAAGCCTCCAGCAGCAACCACAGACCGCTTTCTTGACAGGTATACTATCTTTTTTCCACATTCTGGGCAAATGATCTCATCCTTATTTTTCGGTTTTCCCGGAATCTTCTCAAGCTGCCGGCCGCATGCTGTACAGGTCCATTTCCCGGTTTCCCGGTCTTTTAAGCAGTAACCCCTTCCTCCATCCAGCTTTTCATTCGCCCATTCCCTCAGATTCTCCGGCTCGTCCGGTACTCTGGCCATCATAGCTTTCACTCGTTTCACTCTTCTCAGTTCCGCGCACTCCCGCCCTTCAATCTTTCCCTGGGTTTCCATGTCCGAAATGATTCTGGCCCATTCGTCCGGTTCCCTTTTTCTCCAATGATCATCATGGGTCTCAATCATGTCATATACTGTTTTCTGGTCACTGGCCTCCAGTTCTGATCGTGCATTCAGGTTTCCCCGGATTTCGTTATATCCATAAGCACTCTCATACTCCACACCATAGCAAAACGTGATGCGCTTATGATTCCATTTCCCGTGGACCGCATCATACGTCGCATACTCTTTTGTCTCCGGCACAAAGCAATGCCGCCATTTCAGTTCTCTTTCCTGGTGGATATTCAGAACGATGGTATCTTTGATGATCTGTACTGTCGTGCACCACCCGTCCGCCGTGGCTGGGATGGCTGGCATGACCTCAATGGTTTTCTTTTTCACAGGACCACACCACCTTTCTGTTTTCGGTCAGGCTCAGTTCCTTATCCGCCTGCTCTTCCGTCACCTTAATCAGCTTGCACATGACCACGCCCGTCTCATCTTCGGCAATCATCCCCAGGATAGCGCCCTCCGGTCCTTTTACCTTCGGCTCCACTCCTCTTGATATCGCAATGTGTCCTGCTGCCTCTGCCGCTGCGTAATCCTGGCACACGGTAACATTGCACCGCTTCTGTTCCCATCCGGAACGGTCCGGATGCTCTACCATATACCGCATGGCTTCCATGGCCATCTCCCACGGAGTCAGTGCTTTGATCAGTGTGATCTTTGTGCAAGCAATCCGCCCATCCGTATCCTCGTTAATGTCTCCAGAAGCCTCCACGAGCCACAGCTGATTCTTTCCGTCCATCGGATAGTAACTCAGGCAATCGAACGGGTTTTCATAGCAGTGGAACCCATTGCGCATCACCTTGCATTCGCTTTCCTCTTTTGTTTCTCCAGGCTGAAAGAAACAACCGTCAGCAGTCCCGTTCCCGTATGTAGATTTCAGCTCCGGCGAGAATCCCTTAAATGCTTTCATGGTCACGCCTCCTTTTTGCCGCAGTAATACTCTAAGGCCAGGCGGCGGCGTGTTCTTGCGTCCTCGGCTCCGATTGTAAGCGCGTGGCTTCCCATGATCTGTTTTGCCTGCTGTGTTCTGTCTGTGATCCTGCCATTCACCGTAATACGTTTTTCGAACCCGTAGTCGATGATCAGTGCAATATATCCGGCCAGGTCCTTTCCTTTTCTGCGTACGGCCAGAGACAGTTCATTGTCTTCAGAGCATAAGTCAATCAGATCATTTACCCAGTCTTCCAGAACTCCCTCCAGTCTTAGTTTTTTGCGCTCCACGGTCAGTTTTCCGACCGCTGCGTTGAACGGCAGTGCCAGCAAGTCCACATCTCCTGCCAGAAACTCCTCTGCGTCCTCCGGATCCAGGCCGTTCTCTTCTGCCAAAGTTCTCACGGCCTCCGTATCTCCCTCATTCCTCTGGGCCAGTGCTGCCCGGTTCAGTTCCTCCGCACTGTCAAATTCGCCAAATTTTTCCCACATTGTAATTAGTCCTCCTTGTTTTTTATAAATCTCACGGCATGCGGTGCCAGAAGTTTTTTTACCCGCTGCCACTGCTCCGCGTTCCTCACTGTTTTTCCTTTTGCATTCTTCCAGTCATGCTGCGCCCAGCTCTGCAGCCAGCCCTGCCGGATCGGCTCTATGATATAGTCGGAGTACGAGTAAATACTCATATTGCAGGGCTTTTGCAGCGCTTCCAGGACTGCGATCAATCCAGCCAGATAATTGCTCTGCATACTGGCTTTTCTCTCCGTCTCAATGAGCTTCTCATGCAACTTGTCCTTACTGTCCGTAAAGCTCATTTTTGCCTTATATCCACTCTGCGTTGCCTTTATCTCAACATTTACGAGATACACTTCGTTTCCTCCTTTTTCTCTTTACTGGTTGCAGATCATCAGACGGCCAGTCTTCGTCTGTAGGATTGATTTTGACCATAACATAGGACTGGTACTCATACCCAAGCTTGTCAAATCCGTTGTACAAGCTGTTTTTTTTTATGTAGTAGCCCTTCCAGGCCTTCGGATCCTTTTCCCATCCTCGTTTTGTCTCGACATCCCGGCGGGTGACCTTTGGCTGTACCAGGTTACGGCTGTGCGAGTATCGCTGTTTTACCGGGCTTTCCGCGTTCCGGAAGGTCTTATCCGTCTCCTTAATCAGATAATCCGCAAGCTGGCTATACTCAGCATCATCATAGAGCGGCGAAAACTTCGGATGCCCGTAAGCTTTCCAGTATCTCCGGATGTAGTCCACCGATGTTTCTTTCCCATCATTGACGTTGTTCAGGATCACATGGTGGTGAATGGCCTTGCGCTCATACTCTGTTGCCACGATATATTTAAACTTTTTCCCGATCTTGCGGTACCGGGTGCGCATCCAGTCCAGGAAGTTTCCTAACCGGCGCTGAGCTTCCTGCTTGTCCGGTCTCATCTCCCTGGTGTATGTAAGGGTGGTGTGTAAATCACCGGGACGGAAGTTGGCGTTGATCAGGCGTTCCAGTTTCTTCGCTGCCTGTCTTCTGTTCGCCTCCTGGATCTCCTCCGGTGTTTTCTTTTTCCATCCCCCGCCATCTTCTCTTTTCTTTCTGATCGCATAGCACTTCACTATGTCGATTGTGGCTCCCGCCCTGTAAATCAGCATCCTGTATTTATGCATACCGTAATCCCCTAAGTTTAATCCTTTAATCAAGTCAGAATACCGGCTCAAAATCCGGTATTTTCTTGACTTTTCCAGGCTACTGGTATACAATGTTCTTAGTCAATTTTTTTCACATTGTATACCCGTAAGACGGCGGCCCTGCCAGGTTGCCGTCTTATCTTTTTGCCCTGTTATCATCTTGTCACCCCACCATGACCACCATGCATGCCCCCAGGATTATGCCGCCAATCAGTGTGACTGCAATACCGCAAACGCATGCCTGCAGCATCTGTCTGGTATGTTCCAGTTCCCGGTGCATATTTCTTCGCTCCTCAGAGCTTCTGATCGTCGCATAGCTTAACATGGCCTTATGCGGGGCCTTGTAAAATGTCATCATCGTTGTTATCCTCCAATTCCACCCAGTCAAACGGGTTTAATGTTTCCATCCTGCCGGCGGCATCGTAAATCACCGCCACGCTCTCTTTCCAGCGGATTCTCTGTATCGTCATGACCACCGTTCCACCATGCTCCTGGGATCTGGCCCGGATAGTCTGTCCTGGCTGCAGGCGGTTAACCGGATACTTCATTATTTCTCCGGTTTCGCCACTTCAGCACGCTTTCCATGGCTTCTGCCAGACTGTTATCTGTTCTGGATACTTCACAGTACTCTTCATACTGTCTGTACCACCTGCGAAGTCTTGCTGTGTAGTCTGCAATATTCGCACGTACCGCAATCTGATCTTCATCTGTGTTTTCTTTCAGCTCATCCAGGCTGTCCTGGATGTTGTCGTGCACCTTCAGCACTTCTTCCAGGCTTCCGTACTGCCAGAACATATAGTCCACAAATGACATGCCCTTTTCCGGATTCTGCTTCTGGAATTCTTCTTTCTCGATATCGATCAGGCCGCGTGCGATTGCATCCAGCCACATTGCTTCCAGATTCCAGTCGATGCAGGTCGGCGCGTATTTATCAATCGCGTTCAGGATTGTCTTTGCCTTCTGGTTTCTTGTCACGTCTTACCCTCCTCTTATAATCCCTACACGGATACTTTCGATCACGCTCCCGGCAGGTTGTCCTGTGTCTGCAGGTGCTGCATGATCCCCACGTTTCCATGTGGATCACGCTCCTTTTGCCTCTGCATCGGTTTTCTCCTGTTTTTCCGCCATACGTGCTTTTGCAATAATGTCATAAGCCGGGTGGCCTGCCGGGATTACCATGCCCTCGATGGAGTCCACCACTGTACCGTCCGACAGCACATGGATTACTTTTGCCATATCTTCACCCTCTTTCACACTGCACGCTTCGCTGATTCCAGTCCAAACCGGAACCCTTCCATAAAGTTAAGTAAATCGCGCCGATTCTCTTTTTTAATTTCGGACAGGGTCTGCGCCATTTCTTCCACATCCTTTACCTGACTCTGCAGGCTCTTTTCGTTTGTTGATAACATATCTCTCCACTCCTTTCTGTCCCGATTGCTTTTCTCCGATTCTCGCTTTATACTGTACCCACAGGCATCCCTATGCTGAGTAATACTAAAGGAGAAGCTTTATGAATCTGAACTTCTTACTCACACTTCCTAAAAAGGATATCTTGTTGCTTATTTTTCTCATTTTCTATGCATGGCGAATTGTCACTCTCTGGTATCGCGTTTTTAAAACCAGTGTTCTTCTGGCCTACTTAAGAGAATATCTGGAATCTGTCCCCACCAAGGCTTATCCCGATTGTCCTGTTGAATACCTTATCAAAGAGAGTTCAACATATTATCCTTGTTTGGATAATGTATTAAGGCATTATCCTGCTATGTACAGTCTTGAATACAATTACATAACACCTTTAAAATATGGAAAAGCTGATTCTAAAAACTACAAAGCTGCTATTGAGCATTACAATGAACTTGCAATGAGGCGTAATTTTTTCGTTGATGACGCAAAAAAATCTTTCAATCCACTATCCGCAGTTCAAAATTTGTTTTCCATTCCCAGTCGCTTCCTTGAATGGATTGGTTTTAATCTCAGTGAATCATTTTCCAAAATATGGAACATTGTTGTAATCGTCGGTTCCTTTTTTCTGGGTATGTATCACAACGAAATTAAATCCTGTTTAGATCTCCTGGTGAATCTTTTATTCCAGCACTTCTTTCACAACTAGATACAAAAGAAAAAATAAGCTACCTTTCTCGTACATTGTCATGCTATTGTCGTTCGCCAGAATTACTGCCTCAAGCGCGCAATAGCATAACAATGTAACCACAGCTTTCAAAATCTGTTTTTTCACCTTTCTCCCCTCCCTTCTGTGCCTTGTAGCTACATAATAGTCCCTTAAAGCTATTTTGTCAATATCTTTTTGTCCCTTAAAGGCACTTTTTAGTTGACACAGTTATTTTGCTGTGTTATTGTGATAGCGGAAAGGAGGAGGTCACCTATGACACAAGGAGAACGAGTTCGGGAAATCCGGAAGGCTCTGGGACTTACATTAGAAAAGTTCGGAGATAAACTCGGTGTTGGCAAAACAGCTATTTCTAAAATAGAAAAAGGCGAAAATGCTCTCACTGATCAGATGGCAAAATCCATCTGCAGAGAATTCAACGTTTCTTACGATTATCTGATTTACGGAGACGGGGAAATGTTTGACAACCTGCCACAGACCATTCTTGATGAGCTGTGCCAGCAGTACGATCTGGACGATCTCGACAGACAGATTATTG
>ERZ838118.2098-NODE-2098-length-22137-cov-3.187936_pt1 | contig 22137 bp, 21 predicted proteins | sample MGYA00519863_ERZ838118 | MGnify/ENA primary metagenome ERZ838118 (study PRJEB31850, sample SAMEA3708827) | human gut metagenome | biome: human gut; feature: human-associated habitat; material: faeces | place: China | collected 2014 ...
AATCCCTTCCCTCATGAAGCCTCCGGCGCAGGGCGGGCTTCAAAGCTTCATCTTCGGCGTGGGCATATACGTTGTCCAGCGTGCCAAATTTGTGCATCAGATCCTTGGCGGTTTTTTCTCCGACCCCCGGGACACCGGGATAATTGTCGGAGGAATCCCCCATCAGGGCCTTTAGATCAATGAGGCCCTTGGGAGAAAAACCATATTCCTCCTGAAATACGGCTGGGGTGTAGTTCACAGAGCGGGTCTGACCACCCTTGGTGGTGATCAGCTTGACGGTAACATGGTCATCTACAAGCTGGAGGGAGTCCCGATCGCCGGTGACAATGACACAGTCCCAGCCATGTTCGCCGCAGATCCGCCCGGCAGTGCCCAGAATGTCATCTGCTTCCCAGCCGGAAAGCGAATAGGTGGGGATGTGCATGGCGCTGAGAATGTCTTTGAGAATCGGCATCTGGGAGGCCAGCTCATCGGGCATGGGCTTTCTGGTGGCCTTGTAGCCCTCGTAGGCGGTGTGTCGGAAGGTAGGGCCTTTTTCGTCAAAGGCAACAGCCAACGCCTCCGGCTGCTCGGCATCCAGAAGGGACTGCATGATGTTCAGAAAACCATAGACGGCGCCTGTGGGCTGACCGGATTTGGAGGACAGGTAGCCTACCCCGTAAAAGGCACGGTTGATGATGCTGTTGCCGTCTAAAATCATGAGTTTCATGTGAATCACTCTTTTCTATGAAGGTGTTCAATCAATAATACATGAACAGATTGCATTTGATCATGCCGTTATAGAGCTTCCGCTTTTTGGTGCAGCGGCGGCCATAGTAGCGCTCCAGCTCCTCTTCCGAGGAGATAATGTAGACGCTGTAGTCCTTCTGAGTCCCCACAGTGCGCCCAAAGCTGCGGAGCAGCTGCTGGGCCTGACGCTGTTCCAGCATCCGCTGGCCATAGGGCGGATTGGTGACAATGACGCCCTTGCCCTCGGGCAGTGTCAGCTTGGTGGCATCGGCCTGAGAGAAGGTAATATATTTTTCCATACCGGCCTTTTTGGCGTTGCTTTGGGCAATGGCCAGAGATTTAGGGTCGATGTCGGAGGCATAGATGTGGTAATCCCCGTGGAATTCCCGATTCAGCGCCTCGCTGCGGGCCTGCCGCCACATATCTTCCTTGCTGATGTGCCACTTTTGGCAGGCAAAGCTGCGGTTTAGGCCGGGGGCACGATTTTTGGCGATCATAGCGGCCTCAATGGCGATGGTGCCGGAGCCGCAGAAGGGGTCGATAAAGCTGTCCCGGCCACGGTAACGGGAAAGGTTTACCATAGCGGCGGCCAGCGTTTCCCGGAGCGGGGCATCGTTGCCAACGGCACGATAGCCGCGCTTATGGAGCCCGGCGCCGGTGGTGTCCAGAAACAGCTCTGCCTGATCCTTCATGATGGAAAATTGCAGCTGATAGAGGCTGCCGGTTTCCGGAAGCCAGGAAACATGATATTTCTCGCCCAGACGCTTTGCTGCGGCCTTTTTGATAATGGCCTGACAATCCGGCACAGAGTGAAGCTGAGAGCCCAGACAGTGGCCCTTGACCGGGAAAGCGCCGTCCTTGGGAATAATGGCCTCCAGGGGCGTTTTGTATACACCCTGAAACAGCTCTTCAAAGGTGTGTGCCGGGAAGGCGGCCAGACGCAGCAGCACCCGTTCACCGGTACGAAGCCAGAGATTGGCCCGAATGACATCTTCAAAGGTGCCCTTAAACAGAACACGACCGTTTTCGGCGGCAACATCCTTCATGTTGAGCCGCCGGAGCTCCTGTGCGCAAAGTCCCTCCAGCCCAAACAGGCAGGGGACGGAAAGTGTAAATTCAGTCATTGATTACTCCTTGTTTTATGTTATGGCATAATCCGCCTATCTTATCCATTTAGTATACCTGAATTTCCCGAAAAGTGCAACACAAAGCGACCCGGTAAAAACCAATGGAGGATTGCGCCGAGACAGTGGATATGCTATGATAACACTACAAAAGTACGAAGTGAAACTGTTGGAAGCCAGAGGGAGGAAACGGGATGAGATGGATTACCATATTGAACAGTGAAAATATCTATCTGGGATATGATGCGGCACTGCGGCGTAATATTCTGGACGTGCTGGACAGAAATCATATTTCCTGCCGGGATAAATGGCGGGCCAGACCCGCTGGAGGATTGCAGCAGCGTGATCGGGCGGGCCAATCCACCGATCACGACATTCTGTACCGCATCGATGTGCACAAGGATGATGCCGATGAGGCAGTGCATCTGCTGAAGCAGGCCGGAATATTTTAAGGGGGAAGCGCCATGGCGTCATTACAGAATCAGGACCTTCTGAACGGCAGCGTGCCACGGCGGCTGCTGGCATTTTCCATGCCGTTTTTGGCGGCGAATGTGCTTCAGTCTGTCTATGCGGTGGTGGATATGATCATCGTAGGACAGTTTGTTGGCTCGGCGGGGCTGTCCGGCGTATCCGTTGGCAGCCAGATCGCAAGTCTGTTTACCTCCACGGGTATGGGCCTCAGTATGGGCGGGCAGATGATGCTGGCCCAGTATAAGGGCTCCGGGGATGAAAAGGCGCAGCGGGAGTCCATCGGAACCATGATGACCTTTATGCTGCTGCTGGGACTGTGCCTGATGGTTCCATGTCTGCTTTTTGCCCATCCGCTGCTGAATTTGCTCAACACACCGGCGGAGGCCATGACCGATGCATTTCGGTATTTTGTGATCAGCGCTGTGGGCATTGTGTTCATCTTTGGCTATAACTCTGTGTGTGCGATTATGCGGGGGCTGGGAGATTCCAAGCGGCCCATGTATTTTGTGGCGGTCAGCACCGTGACCAATATTATTCTGGATCTCATCTTTGTGGGGCCGCTTCACTGGGGCGCAGGCGGCGCTGCTGCGGCAACGATCATTGCGCAGGGCATCTCTTTTGTTTCGGCATTTATCTATCTCTACCGGCATCGGGAGGGCTTTGTATTTGACTTTCAGCCCAAGAGCTTCCGCATCGTCGGGGAACGGCTCAAGACCATGCTGAAGGTAGGCATTCCCTTTGCACTTCAGTTTTCCATGCTGATGATCTCCATGCTCTTTGTGGTGTCCATGGTCAACAGCTATGGGGTCAGCGCTTCAGCGGGCTATGGAGTTGGCGGCAAGGTGGATAACTTTGCAACGCTGCCGGTCTATGCATTTTCCTCGGCAGCCTCCACCATGGTGGGGCAGAATATGGGGGCACGCCAGCCCCAGCGGGCCAGATCTGTGGTACACTGGTGTGTGCTGATGACGCTGATCTGTGAGACTGTGATCTTTGTGCTGGTGCAGCTGTTTGCGGCCCAGATCATCTCCATCTTCAACCGGGAGCCAGAGGTGGTTGCGGTTGGCGTTCAATATCTCCGGTTTATGGCTTTTGCTTATCTGGCACACTGCTTTTTGGACGGCTACCAGTCCATGGCCAACGGCGTAGGCTTCAGTATGCTGAGCTTTATCTGCTGTACCGTTGACGGATTGATCGTAAGAATCCCACTGGCATGGCTCTTCGGTTCGGTGCTGGGCATGGGCATCAAGGGGGTATTCTTGGGCTGTATGGCGGCGCCCTTCTCTGCGGGACTCATCAGCGCCGGATACTTCTATTCCGGCGTGTGGAAGCGGCAAGGGCTGGTGCGGCAGGAAACGTGAAATTTGAATGAGAAAACAGCTGCTGCAAGAAACGCCTTGCAGCAGCTGTTCCGCTCCATATCATCGCAAAAACATTTTCAGCAGCTTTTCCTTCCACGGAGTATATCGCTGATACCGCATGGGAAGATCCAGCCAGCAGGCTTTATCCACAATGCTCTTTTCGTGGGTAAAGGTGTCGAAGCCGTACTTTCCGTGATAGCTTCCCATGCCGCTCATTCCTACGCCGCCGAAGCCCATCCGGGAGGTGGCAAGGTGGATGATGGTGTCATTGACGCATCCGCCGCCATAGCTGACATTCTCCTGAATATAGCGGATTGCACCACGGTCACCGGAAAAAATATAAAGGGCCAGCGGCTTGGGCCGGGACTGGATCAAGGCCGCAGCCTCATCCAATGTGCGGTAGGGCAGTACCGGCAATATCGGTGCAAACAGCTCCTCGCCCATGGCGGGGCCGTCCGGTGCGACCGGGCCCACCACCGTGGGGGCGATTTGCAGGGTATCGGGATCCCGCTGACCGCCGAAGAGAATCGTCTCGCCATCCAGAATCGGGGAGATTCGGTAAAAATGACGCTGGTTGACGACCCTGCCGTAATCGGGATTTTGCAGGGGAGCTTCTCCGTACATTTCCTGAATGGCGGCGTAGAGCAGGGGCAAAAAACGATCCATTACGGATTCCTGAATCAGCAGGTAATCCGGGGCAACACAGGTCTGGCCGCAGTTCAGGTATTTGCCGAAAGCAATGCGTTTGGCGGCTACCTTGAGATTAGCAGTCTCGTCTACGATGCAGGGACTTTTTCCGCCCATCTCCAGGGTGACCGGGGTGAAATGCTCGGCTGCTTTTTGCAGCACCAACTTTCCCACCGAAGTGCCGCCGGTGAAGAAGATATAGTCAAACTGCTGTTCCAGAAGGCTCTGATTTTCGGCACGTCCCCCCTCGACCACGGCTACATACTCCTCCGGAAATACGGAAGCAATCAGACGATTAATGACCGAAGAGGTGGCCGGCGAATAAGCACTGGGCTTGAGAATCACGGTGTTGCCTGCGGCAATGGCATCGGCCAGCGGCTCCATGGTCAGCATAAAGGGGTAATTCCATGGGCTCATAATGAGTACGCAGCCGTAGGGCTCTTTTAACACATAGCTTTTTGACGGGAATTGGGCAATGGGGGTGCGCACCCGCTTTTTTGCGGCAAAGTCCCGGAGATGGGATTTCATAAAGGAAATTTCGCTGAGGGTCAGACCAGTTTCGCACATATAGGTCTCAAAGCCGCTTTTTCCCAAGTCCGCCTGCAAAGCGGCGTTGATTTCCGGCTCCATTTTCCGAATCTCACGATACAGCGTGTCCAGCATCAGCTCCCGAAATGCAAGACTGCGGGTACTGCCGGTTCGAAAATAGGTGCGCTGGGCGTCCAGCAGCGCAGAAAGCTCCATTTAGAATGCCTCCTTTAGGATTTGAATGATCTCGGTGATTCCCACAGCCTTGGGATTGACAATGATTGCACCGTCGGAGATGGCGGTCTGAGCCACCTGCGGGAGATCTGCTGCGGTGACTCTGCCGGTGTCCCGCAGGGTCATGGGGAGACCGGTGGAGCCAAAAGACTGAATAAATGATTCCACAATGTCGATGGACTTTCCCGCCCGCAGATGCGCCGGGGTCTGACAGTAGACCTCTGGCCCTGCTAAGTGGAGCAGCAGATCGCTGTATACACTCCGGCATTTGTCCAGATTATACCGCATGACATGGGGCAAAAGAATACTCATGGCGTCGCCGTGGGCCACGTGGCACACACCGCCCAGCGCATGTCCAATGGCATGCACCAGTCCAACCATGGAGTTTCCAAAGGCGGTGCCAGCCATCAAACTGGCGTTGGCCATAGCCATGCGGGCCTCCTTATTCCCCGGCTGTGCTGCGGCAATGGGGAGATAGCGCATGATCATGGGGATGGCTCCGGCGGCATAGGCGTCAGACATGGGGTTCTTTTGCAGGCAGGTGTAGCTTTCAATGGCGTGGCAAAGGGCGTCAATGCCGGTGGAGGCGGTGACTTTGGCAGGGAGCGTCATGGTCATGCGAAGGTCCAGCACGGCCACGTCCGGCAGCAGGTGGGCAGAGATATACTCCTGCTTTACATGCCTTTCGGGGTTGGAGATCACGGCCACCGGAGTTGCCTCACTGCCGGTCCCGGCGGTGGTGGGGACGGCAATGAAGGGAATATGCCGTCCGGCGGTGAGTACCTCGCAGCCCATAAGAGATTCGATGTCATCGGTGCGCTGTCCGATGACCATCCGGACACCCTTGGCCGTATCAATGACGCTGCCGCCGCCTACCGCAATTATGCTGTCACAGCACTTCTCCCGAAACAAAGCAGCAATCTGGTTGACAACGGCCACGGAGCTGTCCGGGGGGATCTCCGTAAAGGTGGCGGCAGGTACCACAGGAGCCATGGCCCGCAGTACGGTGTTAACGGCTCCCACCTTTAGAAGTCCCGGATCACTGAGCAGCAGCGGGGCCTTTGCTTCCAGCGCATGGAATTCATAGGGGATGTTCTCCAAAGCGGCTTCACCGGAGAGAATTTTTACGGGGTTGTGGTATTCATAGTACAGTGGAAACATGGGGATACTCCTTCTATTGTAATGGATCAGAGGGCAGGAATCAATCGAAGATAAACAAGTACAGCGGGATATTGTTTTTTGGGACGATGCTTTAGAATGCGGCGGGTCATGAAGCCGGGGAATAAATAGTTTTCTGCCAAGTCCACGATTCGCACAACGCCCATAGCCTCATTGATATTGCCCCGGAGGGTGAAGGCGTGGGCGGCATAGGCACCGGCGATGCCCATGCGTCCGGTGAAGACACGAAAGGCCATCTTCTCGTTCTTGAAGATGATCTCAATGTCGGCAGGGGTATTGGCAGGGGCTTTTTCAATGGAGTCTCTGCGGACGGCGAAGCTGAGCTTGGGAGCCTCTGGGGCGGAAGATACGGCAAAACGGATGATATGGCCCTCGGGTAATTGCAGCAGCTCCTGCCGCATCTGACTGTCGGCGTGGGACAGCACACGGATGCCGCGATAGAGCACCTTGAGGATCAGACCACAGAGCGTGGCACGAGGACTATTCATGGCAACGTTCCTTTCTTTTTAAGTTCTTAAATGGTTCACAAAGTGAATCAATTCTGAGATTGTATGATACTACTGCGGCTGCGCTTTGTCAATGGACAATTTCAAACTGATATCATAAAATATTCAAAAACTGACACTTCATGAAATACCAGAACCCGTGTATACTTGAGTCCATCAAAAGGTTTGCGCAAATCTCCTGAAATCCTATTTAAAAAGCAGGAGAAAAACTATGAATCAAAATGTTCGTCGGATTACAATTGCCGCACTGGGTGCGGCGCTGGTGTGCATCTGCACCAGTGTGTTCAAATTTCCAATCCCGCTGGGCTATGCCCATCTGGGAAACTGCATGATCCTTCTCTTTGGCGTGTTTTTTGATCCTTGGATCGGTGCTTTTGCGGGTGGCGTGGGCTCTGCCATTTCTGACCTGCTGGGTTATCCGGAATGGGCAATCCCAACACTGATCATCAAGAGCATTATGGGCCTTGTGGTGGCCTTGATTGCCAAGAAAAAGGGTGAAACGGCAAAGGTTCGTTCGGTACGTACCCTTCTGGCTGTGATCGCCGGTATTGTCGTAATGATTGTGGGCTACTTCATCGGCGGCTCCATCCTCTACGGCTCGGTCATTACCGGTGCGACCCAGATCCCCGGTCTGACCGCAGAGGGCATTGTGGGCATCATCCTGTTCTACGTAATCGCAGCTGCGCTGGAAGCAGCCGGGGTTACCAAAAAGGTTACAGCGGTATAAGCGCAGACCGCAGTGAAAAACAGCAAGCTCCCCCATTTTGGGGGAGCCTTTGATGCGTTTGACGTATTTTATAAATGGGGGAATGACCCTTGGATCACAATCATCAGAAAAAAATAGCGGTGATCAACGACCTCTCCGGCTTTGGCCGCTGCTCCATTGCGGTGGCACTGCCTTTGATCTCTCATCTGGGGATTCAGTGCTGCCCTCTGCCCACGGCGGTGTTTTCTGACCATACGGGGTTTGAGAGCTTTTATGTGAGGGATTTTACCGATTCCATGGAGCCCTATATGGCGGAGTGGAAAAAGCTTGATCTGGAATTTGAGGGGATCCTTACAGGATTCCTTGGATCTGTGCGGCAGATCGACCTGGTAGAGAAGTTTCTGAAGGAGTTCACCACGGATCGAACCACCGTCATCGTGGATCCGGTCATGGGGGACTATGGAAAGCTCTATGCCACCTATACCGATGAACTATGCCGGGGAATTGGACGGCTGGTACAGTATGCGGATATTCTTACGCCGAATGTGACGGAAGCCTGCATCCTCACCGGGACGCCCTATCAGGAGCATTTTACCGAAGCGGAACTGCTGGCATTGGCGCAGCGGCTCTGCGATCAGGGGCCGGAGCGAGTGGTCATCACCGGCGTATCCCGAGGCTCCTATTTGGAGAATTACTGCTATGAACGGGAAGCCGGGCCAGCCGTACAGCGGACACTGCGAATTGCCCCCCAGCGTTCTGGGACCGGGGATGTGTTTTCCTCCATTGTAGCGGCGGGCGCTGTCCATGGCGTACCGTTCGCCAAGAGCGTCCGCACGGCGGCAGAGTTTATTCGGGCCTGCCTGAAGCGTTCGTCACAGCTGGATATTCCGGTGACAGACGGCGTTTGCTTTGAAGAAGTTATTCATCAGCTGCATTTTTAAGATAGGAGATATGGAGCATGGAAATCTTATATCGTGTGCACAACGGAATTTATGTCAACCTCACAAATCGCTGCTCTGCTGCCTGCACGTTTTGCCTTCGGCAGAACATGGATCATGTGGGGGAGAGCCACAGCCTATGGCTGGAGCGGGAGCCTACCGCACAGGAGGTAGAGGCCGCATTTGAAAAGCTGGATCTCTCTGAATTTCAGGAGATCGTATTCTGCGGCTTTGGAGAGCCTACCTGTGCGCTGGATGTGCTGCTGGAGGTGGCCCGCTGGCTGAAGCAACACTATACGCTCCCGATCCGTATCAATACCAACGGTCAGGGCAGCCTCATTGCCGGAAGAGACATTTCGGGAGAACTGGCTGAGTGCGTGGATGTGGTGTCCATTTCACTCAATGATCCTGATCCGGTCAAGTATCAGCAGCTGGTGCGCAGCAAATTTGGCGATCAGGCCTTCCCGGGAATGATCGATTTTGCGAAGAAGTGTGTGGCAAAGGGCCTGAAAGTGGTGATGACAACGGTGGATACCACCATTACCCATGAGGAAGAGCAGGCATGCAGCCGGATCTGTCAGGAGATCGGTGCGACTTACCGGATCCGCCCATGGGAGGACTGAACAGAATCAGCGGAATGATGAAGAGGCATGGAAGCAGACAAACTTCCGTGCCTCTTTGTCTGTACAAATTCTCTGGAAACTGGTATAATGGCGGAGAATGAAATGGCCGGGAAACCGGCAAAAGGAGAACCATCCATTGGAAATCTATCTTGATAATGCTGCTACCACAAAGCCCTGCCCGGCGGCGGTGGCGGCAGTTATGGAAGCATTGACGGAAAATTGGGGCAACCCTTCGGCGGTGCACCAGCTGGGGCTGCGGGCGGAAAAGGCCGTCAAACAGGCACGGCAGCAGGTGGCGGCGGTGCTGGGGTGCAGCCCGGATCAGCTGTTTTTCACCTCCGGAGGGACAGAGGGCGATAATTTTGCGGTGTTCTCTGTGGCACAGCGGTACCATAAGCGGGGCCGCCATATTATCACCACGGCGGTGGAGCACCATGCGGTGCTTCGTCCCATTCAGGCACTGGAAGCACAGGGGTTTGAAGTGACCTATTTGAAGCCGGAGGCAGACGGCACGATTTCCCCGGCGGCACTGCTGGGGGCGCTGCGCAAGGATACCATTTTGGTGTCAATCATGATGGTCAACAACGAGACTGGGGCGGTCAACGATATTGCCCGGCTGGCAAAGCTGACCCATCAGAAGTCCACAGCGGTATTCCATACGGATGCGGTGCAGGGCTTCTGTAAGGTTCCATTCCGGGCATCGACACTGGGGGCTGACATTGTTTCCGTGAGTTCGCATAAGATTCAGGGGCCCAAGGGCTGCGGTGCGGTCTATGTGGATAAGAAGCTGCACCTCCCCCCGGTAATGTACGGCGGCGGACAGGAGAAAAATATGCGCTCCGGCACGGAAAATGTTCCGATGATCCTTGGATTCGGGGCGGCCTGTCAGGCAGCGTCAGAGGGGCTTCCGGAAAAGCTCCGAACCATGGAACGCAGAAAGCAGCAGTGCCTTCAGCTGTTGGAAGAAAAGGTTCCGCAGGCGGTGATCCTGGGCAGTCATCAGGCTCCCCATGTGATCTCGCTGGCGGTACCCGGCGTCCGGTCTCAGGGGCTCATTGGCTGCTTGCAGGAAAAGGGCGTATATGTGTCAGCGGGCTCAGCCTGCTCCAGAGGACATCGGAGTCATGTGATGGAGGCCATGGGATTTGCACCGGAGCTGATCGACGGCTCCATTCGGGTGAGTACCTGCTATGATACCACGCCGGAGGAGATCGAAGGTTTTGTCTCGGCACTGGCGGAGGCAGTCCATGCGCTTACCTGATATGCACCGGATTTCGGCGGCGCTGCTCTGCCTGCTGCTTCTGCTGTTTCCCGGGTGCTCCATGCCGGCCGGAAACGGCGAGCAGAGGCCGGAGACGGCCCAATATCAGCAGGATGCCGTTTATACCATGGAGAACCTGCCGGATTACAGCGGCAGTGCCTATGTGGAGCTGAACGGGAATCAGCCGGATTTTGATGAGAGCCAATTCAATACCCAGTCCTATGAGTTTTATACCCAGCTGGATCAGCTGGGTAGGTGCGGCGCCTGCTATGCCAACATCGGGCAGGATCTGATGCCCACGGAAAAGCGGGAGGGCATCAGTTCGGTACATCCTTCCGGCTGGATGCAGGCACAGTATGACTGCGTGGAGGGGAAGAACCTCTACAATCGCTGCCATCTCATCGGCTTTCAGCTGACCGGGGAAAATGCCAATGACCACAATCTGATCACCGGTACCAGGTATCTCAATACCGAGGGAATGCTTCCCTTTGAGGATCAGGTGGCGGAGTACGTGAAAACCACCGACCACCATGTGCTCTATCGGGTAACACCGGATTTTCATGGCAGTGAGCTGGTGGCACGGGGCGTGGAGATGGAAGCGGCCAGCGTGGAGGATGATGCCATCCGATTCCATGTCTACTGCTACAATGTGCAGCCCGGTGTTGCCATCGATTACGCAACGGGAGAAAGCTGGCTGTCAGACAGCACAGCCCAGGGCGAAACGGCAGCGGATACATCGAAGGTACAGGAAAGCTATGTGCTCAACACGCGGAATAAGAAATTTCATCTGCCCACCTGCTCCAGCGTGGCGGATATGAGTGAAAGCAATCGGGAGGACTATACAGGCTCCCGGGAGAAACTGATACAGGAAGGCTACAGCCCTTGCGGGCGCTGTAAGCCGTAACTTATGATAACAGGAGGAATTTACATGACGTATCAGGAGGAATTTATCGTATTTATGGTGCGCTCCGGGGTGCTGACCTTTGGAGACTTTACCACAAAGTCCGGCAGAAAGACACCTTACTTTATCAATACCGGAAACTATAAAACAGGGGCACAGGCGGATGCACTGGGCGGATATTATGCGGCCTGCATTCATGAGCATCTTCAGGAGGCCGGCGGTGCGGATGTACTGTTTGGGCCTGCCTATAAGGGAATTCCTCTGGTGGTCACTGCGGCGGCCAGCCTTTACCGGAACTACGGAGAGGACTATCCCTATGCCTTCAACCGGAAGGAAAAGAAGGATCACGGCGAAGGCGGCAATCTGGTGGGCGCAAAGATTCAGGACGGCCAGCGTATCGCCATTGTAGAGGATGTTGTAACGGCCGGTACTGCGGTACGGGAGACCATTGTTTCAGACCATTGCCCATGTGAAGATCAATGCGCTGTTTGTATCCGTAGACCGGATGGAGAAGGGCACCGGAGAGAAATCTGCACTGGATGAACTCCGGGAGGAATACGGTATTGCGGTGTATCCCATTGTCACGGTACGCCAGATCATCGACTTCCTCCACAACCGCCCCATCGATGGCAAGGTCTACATTGATGACGCAATGCGTCAGCGGATGGAGGACTACCTCCGGCAGTACGGGGCAAAGGGATGACCAAGCAGGGGCCGGGGAGCGTCCATGGCGGTCACCGGCAGCGATTAAAGGATCAGTTTCTGGAATATGGCATGGATCCGATCCATGATGTCAATATTTTGGAGCTGGTGCTGTTCTATGCGATCCCACGGCAGGACACCAACCCCATTGCACACCGGTTGCTGGACACCTTTGGATCGCTGTCTGCGGTGTTTGAGGCGTCCACGGCAGAGCTGATGGAGCGGGGCGGACTCAGCAAAAATGCCGCAACGCTGATCAAGCTGATCCCGGCGGTGGCACGGCGGCAGCAGATCTCCCGGATCAGTGCCAATCAAATTCTGGATACGACCCAGAAATGCGGGGATTATCTTGTGCCGTATTTCTTTGGTACGGTACAGGAAGAGGTGTATATGCTGGGGCTGGATGCCAAATGCAAGGTGCTGGGCTGTATGAAGATCTCCAGCGGAAGCATCAACTGTGCCAATCTCAGCATTCGTAAGGTGGTGGAATCGGCACTGGGGATGAAGGCGTCCTCTGTGGTGCTGGCACACAACCACACCAGCGGCATTGCGGTGCCCTCCCAGGAGGACATCCGTACCACCCGTTCGGTGGCCCATGCGCTGGATCTGGTAGGCATTTATCTGGCAGACCATATTGTGGTGGCCGATGATGACTATGTTTCACTGGCGGAAAGCGGACTCATGGAATAATAAATCGGGCATCTGCACATTGTGCGGATGCCCGATGCTTACTATGCGGTTTGTTCCAGCAGCTTTCGCTTTTTCCAAGCGCCGGAGTAGAAATAGGCGGCGGCAAAGACCGCAGAAAGGGTGGGAGCCAGTCCCATACCGAGATACACGCCCACGAGACCCATGCCAAACACCCGGGTCAGCAGCAGGCTCAAGGCCACACGAATCACAACACCATCTAATACGTGGCAGAACATGGAAAATACCGTAAAACCCGATGCGGTGGCAATGGCCACGTAGATAAAGAAGAAGGCCGAGGGAAATGCCATCAGAGAGAGATACCGAAGACAGCGGATCGATTCTTCCAATGCCGCAGGGTCCCGGTTAAAGAGCTTGACCAGCGGCCCGGGAATGGCCTGTATGATCCCAAACATTACGATGGCGACCACCAGTGCACAGCGGACGCCTATGCGGATGGTTTTATCTGCCCGCTCGGGTTTGTTTGCGCCGATGTTCTGCCCGGCCATGGTGCCGACACCGGTGGAGAGTGCAGAAATTCCGGTTTGGCTGAGGTTCACAACCTTGCTGCCCACGGCCACTGCTGAGGCGGCAATAACGCCGTAGCCGTTGATGATGGAGTTCACAAACACAAAACTCAGATCGATAAACAGGTACTGAAAGGAGGAGGGAATGCCGATTTTCAGCACGGTCTTGGCAGTGGGGCCATGGATTTGATACTGATGAGGATCCAGCGTCAGCATACCGGGCTGATGCGTACGCAGATACAGGAAGGCCCAGACAAGGGAGATAAGCTCTGCGATTTCTGTGGCAATGGCCGCACCGCCTGCACCCATGTGCAGAGCCGCAACAAAGAGCAAGTCTAAAAATACATTGGCAATGGAAGCCACGGCGGAGAAATAGAGGGGCCGCTTGGAGTCGCCCATACCACGCAGAAACGATGTAATGGAGTTGTAGAAAAACGAAATCAGGAAACAGGCTGCACGGATCATCAGATAATTGCGGGCCTCGCCCCGGGCTTCCAAGGGAATGTTCACCAGGTTCAAAATGGGCCCCACAAAGCAGCAGACGATAACGGAGAGAATCACGGCCATGATTGCACTGATGGACAGCGCCGTACCCACAGTACGGTGGACGCCCTCCTCATTTTTTGCCCCGCAGTATTGGGCGATCAGTACGGCGGAGCCCGCACTGGCACCAAGACCGATGTTTCCGGCGGCGTTGCAGATGTAGGATACGTTGTTCACCGCCGCCAGACCAGCGGAGCCGCAGAACTGCCCCACAATAATGGTGTCCACAGTGGAATACATGGTTTGCAGAATGCTGGATGCTAAAAACGGAAGAGAAAACCGGATCAGGCCGCTGGTAATGGGACAGGTGGTGAGATCCAGCGGCTGCTTTACTTTAGTCACAGGCAAAGCCCCTTTCAAGCGCTCAGGCTTACGATGATTGCAATGGATCTTCTGGCGCTTTTTCTGAAATGGAAAGTAACAGTATTATACGCCTCGGGTGCTTTGAATTGCAACTGTTTGTTAGAAAATGAAACGAGAAATACGGTTTTTGCTTTTTCGTGACAATGGGATGGAATTATGATAGGATACACAGTGAAACACACGCAATGGGAGGAAATGCAATGGATCTCACACAGATGCAGTATTTTGTGCTGGTGGCAGAGAATGGATCTACTGCAAAGGCTGCGGCGGAAGCCATGGTATCGCAGTCTACGGTCAGTAAATCCATTCTCCGGTTGGAGCGGGAACTGGACCTACAGCTGTTTGACCGGCAGGGGATTCATCTGGTGCTGAATCCAGCCGGAGAGGAGTTCCTGCAGCAGGTACGGCCAATTTTAACGGCGGTACGACGGCTCCCTGAATTTGTAAAGTCACGGCATATGCCCCGGCGAAAATACCGGATTAATGTGGGGGCGGCCGAAGCGGTTATGGGAAGCTTCCTCCATGGCTTCTTTCGAAAGGAGCCGCAGGCGGAGGTAATCCTGACCGATGAGAGCTGGATCGATGACTGCGACCTGAGTATTTCCTCCGGGCCGTCAGGCCGGGAGGAGGACAGCGTGTGGCTGCTGGAGGAGGAGATCCTGCTGGCGGTTCCGGTGAGCATGGGGCCGCAGCAGGAGCTTGATGTCCTGTCATTGGAAGGGCTGCCGCTGATCCTGCCACGAGAGGGCAGCGCCCTGCGTCAGAGCATTGAGCGTGAGATCCTGTCCCGCCCACTGGTGGCGGAAATTCTGGCGGTGACCTCTGACGATGAAACGCTCCGACAGCTGGTGACCCAGGGGGATGGCGTGGCATTCTGGCCGGCAAAAACATGGCCAAAGCCTGACCCGAAAAGGGTGCGCCTATGTCATCTGGGCGGCGTCCACTTTACCCGAGAGCTCTATGCATTGCTTCCGCCGGAGAATCCGGAGGGGAAGGAGAGTCCGCTGATGCGGGCGATGGTGGAGTTCTTTCACGGATTGGAAGACGGACAGGTGTGGAAGACGACAGAAACGGAAGAGATGGAATAAAAAGGTTCCCTGTGCTGCAGCGTACTGTAACACAGGGAACTTTGCGTAATTATCGTTCTTCCCGGAAATAGGCATTTCCGAGGCTTGCGGGGGGCTGGCTTTCCCGTTTCTGACGAATGGAGATGGAGATCAGAACGATGACGGTGACGATATAGGGCAGGATCTTGTAAATCTCGGTGGGGATGCCCAGCTGGGTGACACGCATATACATGATCATCAGTGCGCCAAAGAGAATAGAACCCCAGACGGCACGGAGCGGCTTCCAGAGGGCGAAGATGACCAGTGCGACAGCCAGCCAGCCCTTTCCGTCCATGGCGCCGGTGGACCAGTTGCCGCCGGCGGAGACCATGGTAAAGTAGAGGCCGCCAAGACCACAGATACCGCCGCCAAGGCAGGTGGCCAGATATTTATACTTTGTGACGTTGATGCCGGCAGCGTCTGCGGTGGCGGGATCTTCACCCACGGCCCGGAGGCACAGACCACTGCGGGTGCGGGCGAAATACCATGCCATGAGAATGGCGATCACCAACACCAGATAGATCATGAAGTTGTAGGAAAACAGCATCTTGCCCAGAATGGGGATATTCCGCAGGAAGCCCGGCAGCAGCGGCTGAGAGAAAATTGCGCCTGCGGCCTCGGAGATCTGAAGACGACCGTTTCCAATCTGGCGGAAATACTCACCAAAGAACTCGCCGTAGCCCACGCCGAAGATGGTCAGGGCCAGACCGGTGACGTTCTGATTGGTGCGCAGCGTGATCGTCAGGAACGCATAGAGCAGGCTGCCCAGAGCGGCGGCAAGAAATGCGCCGGCAAAGGCCAGCAGAACCGCTACCATGGGGATGGCGGCGTCACCGGCGGCACGTTCATAGACAAATGCGGCAATGAGGCCAGTGGAGCCGCCCATGTAGATCAGGCCCTCCACGCCGAGGTTCATATTGCCGACTTTTTCCGTGAGGATCTCTCCCAATGTGCCATACATCAGGGTGGTGCCCATCAGGACGGCAGCCACAAAAAAGTTGATGATAAAATTCATGCGGCAGCCTCCTTCTTTTCGTCAGAGCCCTTGGGGCCATCGTGGTTTTTCTTACGGAAGATCATCCGGTAACGGATAAAGAACTCGCTGGAGAGCATGCAGAAGAGGATCAGACCAGTGAGCATGTCGCTCATGGATTCCGGCAATGCGTTGTGCGTCAGCGTGTTGATGGTGGATGCACCTTTGGTGAGCACTGCCAGCAGCAGAGAAATAAGGACCATGCCCAGAGGGTTCAGTGCAGCCAGCCATGCAACAGTGATGCCCGTAAAGCCGACACCGCCTGCCACGGAATCCGACAGCGTGTAGTTGATACCGGAAACCACAATAAAGCCCACGATACCGGCAATGGCACCGGAGACAAACATGGTACGCATAATTACCTTGCCTACTTCAATGCCTGCATAGTGTGCGGTGGCTTCACTTTCGCCGACTACGGCAATCTGATAACCATGCTTGGTAAAGCGCAGATAGCAGTACATGAAGATGACCAGAGCCAGTACGATAAAGCAACCGGAGGTGATGCCCCAAACGGTGGGGAGCCGGGCAGCGGTACCAAAGCGCTCGATCATCTGGGTGCCCTTGGGAACCTTTTCCCAGGGGCCGCCCTGAAGGTATTTCACAACACCAATGGCAATGTAGTTGAGCATCAGGGTAAACAGGGTCTCATTGGTCCCCCACTTGGCACGAAATGCCGCAGGCAGCAGACCCCAGAGGCCGCCGCCAATGGCTGCTGCGATGCACATCACCGGAAGCAGCACCCAGCTGGGCCATACATTCTGGAAATTCAGGGCAAAGAAGGTGGCAAAAATGCCGCCAACGGTAACCTGCCCCTCTACACCGATGTTCCAAAACTTCATTTTGAAGGCGGGGGCAATGGCCAGTGCAGCGCCCAGCAGAGGGATCATGATTTTAATGGTCTGCTGAATATTAAGGCTGGAGCCCAGCGCACCGTTGAACATAGCGGCGTAAACAGACACCGGGTCAAAGCCCACTGCGAGGATCAGAATCCCAAATAGGATCAGCGCCACCAGAATGGAGGCGATCCGGATGATCCACGCCTTGACGGTGCCAATATCATCCCGCTTGGCCAGACGGATCAAAGGTTCCTTCTTGTTCATGCGTCTTCCTCCCCTCCAAGCTTTGTCATCATCATGCCAACCTGCTCCTTGGTGGCGGTGCGACCGTCAAGAATGCCGCTGACCTTGCCGCCGCAGAGTACAAGAATCCGGTCACAGAGCTCCAGTAGAACGTCCAGATCCTCGCCGACATAGATTACGGCAACGCCCTTGGCCTTCTGCTCGTTCAGCAGATGATAAATGGTATAGGATGTGTTGATGTCCAGACCGCGAACGGCGTAGGCGGTCATCAGCAGCTTGGGGTTGGAGGCAATCTCACGGCCAACCAGCACCTTCTGGACGTTGCCGCCGGACATGCGGCGAACCGGAGTCTGGATGCTGGGGGTGACGACCTCCAGCTCGTCCATGACCTTTTGGGCCAGCTGCTCGGGACTCTTTCGGTCTGCAAGACCGAACTTTCCACGCTTATAGGAGCGAAGCATCATGTTTCCGGCCATGTCCATGTTGCCCACAAGGCCCATGCCAAGACGATCCTCGGGCACAAAGGACAGCCGGACGCCCAGATTGCGAATCTCCATGGCGGACTTTCCAATGAGCTCCTGAGGGCCGTTGTCATCATAATAGAGAATGGAACCGCTCTCCATTTTCTGAAGCCCGGCGATGGATTCCAAAAGCTCCTTCTGGCCGCAGCCGGAGATACCGGCAATGCCCAGGATTTCGCCGCTGTTGGCGGTAAAAGAAATGTGATCCAGCTTCGTAACCTTGTTTTCGTCTACAACGGTCAGATCCTTGACCTCCAGTCGGATCTGAGGATCTACGGGTTCGGGTCGGTCAATGTTCAGTGCGGTGGCCTGACCCACCATCATGTCGGTCAGGGACTGGGCGGTGGCATCCGTTGTGGATACGGCGCCGATGTATTCGCCCTTCCGCAGAACGGCCACTCGGTCGGACAGCTCCAATACCTCTTGCAGCTTGTGGGTAATGATGATAATGGCCTTGCCGTCAGCACGCATGGCCCGAAGTACATCAAAGAGCTTTTCGGTTTCCTGCGGTGTCAATACGGCAGTTGGTTCGTCAAGAATGAGGATATCGGCACCCCGGTAGAGTACCTTGATGATCTCGACCGTCTGCTTTTCAGAAACGCTCATGTCATAGATTTTTTTGTCGGGATCAATATTAAAGCCGTATTTTTCGCTGATCTCCCGGACACGGGCGTTGATGGCCTTTTTGTCGAATTTCCCGGACTCCCGAAGGCCCAGTACGATGTTCTCACCTGCGGTGAGTACGTCCACCAGCTTAAAATGCTGATGGATCATGCCGATGCCAAGATCAATGGAGTCCTTGGGGGAACGGATGGTGACGGCCTTCCCGTTCACGAAGATCTGGCCCTCATCGGGGAAATAGATGCCGGAGATCATGTTCATCAGTGTGGTTTTTCCGCTGCCGTTTTCTCCTAACAGGGAGAGAATCTCCCCACGACATACGTCCAGACTGACATCGCGGTTCGCTACCACAGAACCAAAGGTCTTTGTGATATGCTCCAGACGAATGGCGACTTCCTTTTCCAAATGCCTCATCCTTTCATTGGGCGCGGAGCGATCCCGCGCGAAGTGTAAAGAGTGAATAGTGTGCGGGGAACAAAAGACCAGATGTCCGGCAGGATATGTGGTTTGCTGTTCTCCGCCCGCTATAAATGAAAAAACGGCACGTCACAGGCGGGGCCGGAAGGCTCCGGCTCCGCCTGTACATGCAGAATTTTAGTTGCCCTTGATGGTGATGATGTCGTTGATGACATAGCCGAAGGCAGGCGCAGACTGGGTTGCGTTCTCCTCAAAGCCGTCGGTCAGATCAATGGTCTCGTTGGTGTAGGGGTTGGTAGCGGTGTAGGGGCCCTTGAATACGTCGGTGGCCTTCAGGGAGTGATCCTTGAAGGAAGCCTCTACCTCGTCAATCTTCTCCTGGGTGCCTTCTGCGGCAATGGCGGTGTTCAGGGGGGTCATAGCAACCCAGCCCTCGTCAAAGCCGGCATGCTGGTCAACGGGGAGCTCGGTGCCGTCCATAACAGCCTGCACAGCGGCAACCTCGTAAGGAGCATAATCCTGACGAGAGGAGATGAGGCAGGTATTGGGGGCGACATCGGTCATGTCCTGATTGTAGGAAACACAGTAGACCTCGGTGCCCTTGGCGTGTGCATCCTCGCAGGCCTTTGCGGGGCCCTCGGTGTCGGAGTGCTGGGAAATGATGACGCAGCCGTCCTCGATCAGAGCGGTGGCCATGGTCTTCTCGGTGTCGAAGTCACCCCAGGTGCCAGCGTACTGGACTTCCATGGTTGCATCGGGGACAATGGAGCGAACGCCCATCAGGAAGGCGGTATAGCCGGAGATAACCTCGGCATAGTCAAATGCAGCAACATAGCCGATCTTTGCCTGATCTGCGGTGATGGTGCCGCTGTCGATCATTTCCTGCAGCTTCATACCGGCAACGATGCCGGCAACATAGCGGCCCTGATAGATCTCGCCCATGTAGTTGTGATAGTTGGAAACTACGGGCTCCTCGGCAGCATCGGCACAGGTAGCCTGGCAGAACTGAATGTCGGGATACTCGGCAGCAAGCTCTTTTACGGTAGCACCGTAGCCGAAAGAGGTGGTGAAGATGATGCCGCAGCCGGTATCGCAAAGCTCACGAACGGGATCCTCTACAGCGTCCTCGGCAACATTGTACTTGGCGATGCACTCGACCTTATCGCCGTAGGTGTCAGCAATTGCGTTTTCTGCGGCAATAAAGTTGGCGGTGTAAGCCTCGGTTTCATCGCCGATGTACACAAAGCCCACCTTCAGAACATCGCCGGAAGTGGTGGCAGCGGCATCGGTGGAGCCGGCAGCCTCAGCCGGAGCCTCGGTGGCCTCAGTCTGCGTGCTGGCAGCGGTGTCGGTGGCGGAGCCGCCAACGGACTGACCGCAGGCGCACAGACCCAGCACCATGGCCATGGCCAGCATCAGTGCAAAGATTCTCTTCTGCATGTTTTATTCCTCCAAACATGATGATAGATAGCCGGTTGCCCGGCAAAACAAACAATAGCTACTTACCCCACAGAATCAGTTTCTTCCGATGGATTAGCAGCTAACGATGCTATTTTACAGGAAATTCGACATAGGGGCAATAGCGGCTATGAAAAAAAACAGATTAATTTTACAGAAAAATTTGTGATTTTTCACACATTACCAAGATGCGGAAGAATCGGAACTGGGCAAAGAGCAAAAGAACATTGAAATTTCAAACTGATTTTAGTATGATAACATAAAAAGAGCGGGTACGGGGGCGAGACAATGACAGATCAGCAGCGGGAACTCGAGCTGCTCCGGCAGGAAAATGCGCAATTGAAACAAGCACTGGAGCAGGAAAAGGTGCGGTCCATGAATTTTGCCAGAGAGGCATTTTTGGTGGACTTGCTGGGAAAACACCAGCTGACCGGCAAGGAATACCGGCAGAGCCTGCGGGAACTGGAGCTTAATTTTCCAACGCCGTGGTTTGCGGTCATATTGATCCAGGTAGAACCGGATATCCCGGCGCTGCTGGGGCCAAAGGCGGCGATCAGTCAGGAGAGCCTTCGCTATGTACGCTTTCTGGTGCGAAACGTGCTGGAGGAGCTGATCGGAGAGAAGCACATCTGCCATGTGGTAACGGTGCAGGGGCAATTAACTGCGCTGGTGAATCTCTCGGAGGGAACGGAGGCAGCCATGGACACGGTGGAACAGGCTGCCCAGCGTGCGGCATCCCTGTTTGAAAGCCATTATGACTCCGCAGTGCTGTTTTCCATCAGCCGGTGCCATCAGGGCTATCAGCAGATACACGAGGCTTATCAGGAGGCAGAAAGCCTGATGCAATACCGGATCATGGCAGAGGATGACGCCAGCGTGATCCGCTACGATCAGAAGACGGAAGTACATATGGAAAAACGCCGGGTCGAGCACTTTGAGTTTGAACATGAGCTGGACAATTACATCCGGCAGGGAGACTATGAGGCAGCACGGGAGCTGGTGCATCGGATGCTGGGGGCGGAGTTTGGTCACGCCAAGCCGACGGTGCAGGTGTTCATGATCCGGGCCTATGGCCTCATCAATGATATTCTCCATGTATTTGACAGCTTGGAGGAGTATTTTTCCCCGGAATTTCTGGTGGAGCTTCAGGCAGGGCCAAGGATCGTCCATGCCACCTCCCTGGCGGAGATATCCCGGGAGCTGGACAGCATCTTTGACGAGATCATCCGGCGTCAGCAGTCTCAGGAGCAGGAGCCCGGGTGGGTGCAGCGGGCGGTAGAGTATATGGATCATCACTACTCGGATCAGAATCTCAACGTGGCAGGCGTGGCGGATGCAGTGGGCATCAATCCGGTGTATCTCAGCCGGATGCTGAAAAAGTACCGCAATATCCGTCCGCTGGAATATATTCATCAAAAACGCATTGAACGGGCCAAGCAGCTGCTGGGTCAGGGCGTCACGGTGAAGGATACGCTGCCGCAGGTCGGCTACAGCAGTGCCTTGACCATGAACCGTGCCTTTCGGAAGTTTGAGGATGCCACACCCGGGGCGTTTTATCGGGAAAAGCAATCATGACATGCGTGCGGGATTTGGCGGATGAATCCCGCACGCTCGTTGGCGTCCAAGGAAACAGGGCAGATTGCTTTTTTTGACTGGATTCTTTATAATATCTTGGAATGTAATTTTAATGTAAAGAGGCGATTCCCTGTGGCAGCGGCACCCAATACGGATTTCAGTCAGGGCAGTGTGTGGAAAAATATTGTCAGAATGTCGATTCCGATTACATTAGCTCAGCTGATTAATATTCTATATAATATTGTAGACCGCATGTA
>ERZ838118.2108-NODE-2108-length-22061-cov-3.945151_pt1 | contig 22061 bp, 20 predicted proteins | sample MGYA00519863_ERZ838118 | MGnify/ENA primary metagenome ERZ838118 (study PRJEB31850, sample SAMEA3708827) | human gut metagenome | biome: human gut; feature: human-associated habitat; material: faeces | place: China | collected 2014 ...
CTTCTTATGGTATGACAGATACTATGGGACGTATGCACTCAGATGCTCAGTTCGCAGGTTCTTCATCAGTTCCAGCTCACGTTGAAATGATGGGATTAATCGGAATGGGTAATAACCCTATGGTAGGCGCTACTGTAGCAGTTGCTGTTTCTATCGAGGAAGCTGCTAAGAACGGTAAGTTCTAATAAAAAGTAATTGACAAAATATTGGAGAGCAACAGGTGATAAAAACCTGTTGCTCTCTTTTTTAATGCTTGACTTTTAGTGAAAATGTAGATATTCTTTACGGGATATAAAAGAATGAGAGATAATGAAAGGAAGATTATGAATTTTTTAGTTAATAAAATACTTGATGATGGCAGCGTTTCATATGGTATTACAGGTTCAGGATATGTGGTATTAATAATTGTCTGTGTCTTATTAATGACTATAGGATGTTTTGCAAGAGATAATAATAGTAAACTGAATGTAAAACATATTGCATTTGCAGCAATGGCTATGGCTCTTGCGGTTGCGACTTCCATGATTAAAGTTATTAAACTGCCAATGGGCGGTTCTGTAACACTGTTCAGTATGTTATTCATAGTGCTTATAGGATACTGGTATGGAATAAAGACTGGTCTGACAGCAGCTATTGCATATGGAGTTTTGCAGTTATTACTTGATCCATATATCCTGAATGTTCCTCAGGTGCTTCTTGATTATATATTAGGCTTTGGAGCACTTGGGTTGTCAGGAGTATTTTCTAAATCAAAACACGGTCTAGTGAAGGGATATATTATAGGAGTTATAGGCAGATTTATATGTTCTTTCTTGTCTGGCTGGATATTCTTTGCTGTGTATACACCAGAATTTTTTAATAGTGCGGTACTTTATTCAGTTGTTTACAATGGCTCGTATATCGGACTTGAAGCAGTGGTAACTCTTGTAGTTATATCCCTACCTTCTGTTAATAAAGCACTGGCATATGTTAAAAATAATCTTGTATAGAATAATTGGATAAATAATATAAAAAACTCATGCAGATTGTGGTAAATGTGATTACTTCAATCTGCATGAGCTTTTTATAAGTCGGCGTGACAGGATTTGAACCTGCGGCCTCGTAGTCCCGAACCACGCGCTCTACCAAACTGAGCCACACGCCGATATTTAAATGTGACTTATATATTATAGCGTATTTATGAGGAAGTGCAAGAGAAAGAATAAAATATATTTATACGATAAAAATAACTGCTATATTGATTTTAGATATGATATATGATATATACTATATAAATAATATTACGCAATGCGATAATAAGGCGGGAATGCTATTGCAAATAGGTTTAAGAGTAGTATATAATAAATATATAAGACAAATGAAATCACTCTATCCTTATATGTGGTATTACCTGCCGTAAGTAAAAAGGGGAAGAGTATGGGAGATTTAAAAGAATATTCAAAAGAAATAAAAGAAACAGCAGCCAATCTTAGAATTATAGATGACGCACTGTTTAGATTGATGGGAGAAAAGCCGGGTGTATGTGAAGAAATATTAAGAACACTTCTTGATATGCCACATTTACAGGTTGTGAAGGTTTCTGTACAGAGTGTGGTCCAGAGTTTTCAAAGAGAAATAACATTAGACGCGTTATGCATGACACAAGATGGAAGATATTGCAATGTTGAGGTGCAGAAGGGAAATTCCAATGATGATATCAGAAGGACAAGATTTCATGCGGCAGCGTTGACAGCAAAATATACACCTAAAGGTGCTGATTTTAAGAATATTCCAGATGTTACAATTGTATATATATCTGAGTATGATGTCTTAAAGAATAATCAGACAGTGACGCATGTAACAAGGTGTATGAAGAATGATGAAAGTTACGTTCCAGTGAAAGATGGAGAAGATATAATATTTGCAAACACTTGTGTTAATGATGGCTCGGACAAATCAGAACTATTGCAGTTAATGCTTAATAAAGAAGCATTTTATAATGATAAGTTTCCACAAATTAGCAATGCGATAAGCTATTTCAAGGAGACAGAAGGAGGTCAGAGTGAAATGTGTAAGGTAGTAGAAGATTATGCTAAAGAATATGCAAAGAATTCAATACAGGAAGCAATAGAAGCGAAGAAACTGGCAGATGAAGCAAAGAAACTTGCTGAAGAAGAAAAACGAAAAGCTGAAGAAGAAAAACGAAAAGCTGATGAAGCGGAGAGCAGAGCTGGCAAAGCAATTGAAAGAAATTATAGATTAATAGTGAATATCCTATCAGGAAGAACATATGAGGAAGCGGCAGACATGTTAGGGATATCGATAGAAGATGTGAAAGAAGCAGAAGCAGCGATAAAGGCTATTGATAAATAATTAGTATCTGTAGTTGCAATGATGAGTTCTTTCGGACCGATTGTTGCACTTGATAATCTTGGAAGTACATTGCAGAACACATTTGCAGCAGGAAACAGAGTGTTGGATATTCTTGATGAACAGCCGGTAACTAAGGATATCACAGGTTGTGAGGAAGTTGAATTTAATTGTGCAGTTACTGAAAATGTTACATTCTCATATGGTGAGGAAACTATAATTTCTGATGTATCAATTCCGGTTCTAAAAGGAAGCATTATTGGAATTTCAGGAAGAAGCGGAAGCGGTAAATCAACAATTGCAAAGCTTGACGCAACAGATGAGAAGATAATTGAGGCGTGCAAAAAGGCTTCAGTACCGATTTCATATCAAAGCTTCCTGATGGATACGACACTAATGTCGGTGAACTGGGAGATATGTTATCAGGCGGAGAGAAGCAGAGAATCAGGCTTGCTAAAGCATTTTACATGACGCGCCATTCGTGCTTCTTGATGAGCCGACAAGTAATAAAGTCGAGACAGAATAAACTTGCAAAATGTATCTTAAAAGGGCAAAATATACTCGTATTATTTCAATGATTAAAGGTAAGAAAGAAGGATAGATATGGGACACGAACTTACTAAGAATGATATCAAAAAGATGGAAGAAGAGATTGAGTACAGGATACATGAGGTAAGAAAGGCTGCACTTGATGATGTCAAGGAGACAAGGGCTCAGGGAGATTTAAGTGAGAATTTCGAGTATCATGCAGCGAAAAGATTTAAGAATAAGAATGAAAGCAGAATAAGATATCTGCAGAGAACGATTAAGAATGCGACTGTTATTGATGATTCATCAGCAGATGATGAGGTTGGCGTTAATAATACGGTTGAGGTATTGTATGAGGATGATGAAAGTACTGAGACTATTAAAATTGTTACTACAATCAGAGCTGATTCATTAAGCGGTATGATCAGCATAGAGTCGCCTCTTGGCAAGGCTCTTCTTGGGCATAAGAAGGGTGACAGGGTGCTTGTACAGGTTAATCCACAGGTTGAATATTATGTTGTTATCAAGAGTATATCTAATACTGATGATTCTGATGATAGTATAACAAGTTATTAATAAATAAAAAAATATATTATTAAGTTGACATAATGGCGGCATACTTATATAATCTTAGTATACATTTGTTTGCGTAAGATTATTATAAGGGGTGCCGCTTTTGCAGTTTAATGAAGCACAGATTCAGGCTATACAACATAATACAGGACCGTGCATGGTAATTGCAGGACCGGGTTCTGGAAAGACCACGGTTCTTACACACAGGGTAAGATATCTGATTGAGAGGTACGGCGTTAATCCATCAGATATTCTTGTTATTACATTTACTAAGGCTGCTGCTGAACAGATGAAGCTTAAGTTTAAGGGGTTGTCAGAGGGCAGAAACTCTGCAGTGACGTTTGGCACATTTCATGCAGTATTTTTTACAATACTTAAGGCAGCATATAATTATTCTGCACACTGTATTATTAAGCCGCAGACACAGCATGAATTCGTGAAAGACCAGATGTGCAGGCTTGAACTGGAGTATGATGATGAGAAGGAAGCTGTAGCTGGTGTTTTATCTGAGATAAGCTGTGTTAAGGGTGAAGCTGTTAATATAGATGAATATGAGAGCAGATGTATTCCACCACAGAGTTTTAGAATAATGTATAGGGCATATGATGATATGCTTGTAAGAAAACATCTGATTGATTTTGATGATATGATTGTACAGTGCCGCGAGCTTCTGATGCAGAGAGAAGATTACAGGAGGGCGTGGCAGAATAAGTATAAGTACATTCTGATAGATGAATTTCAGGATATTAATAAGGCACAGTTTGATGTCGTGAGGATTCTTGCTGATGAATACAGAAATCTTTTTGTGGTGGGGGATGATGACCAGAGTATATATGGATTCAGGGGTTCTGCTCCACAGATAATGTTAGATTTCAATAAGTATTATAGTGATGCAGTGAGAATTGACATGTGTATTAATTACAGGTCAACGGGCAATATTGTGTTTGCTTCAAGGGCTGTAGCAGAGGAGAATGAGCATCGTTATTATAAAGATATAACGACGTACAATTCACAAGGAGATACTGTGTCTGTATATGAATTTAACAGTCTGAATGATGAGAAAGCATTTCTTGTATCAGAGATAAGAAGACTGATTGATACTGGAATAGCTGCTGATGACATTGCTGTGTTATCAAGAACAAATGTAATTGGGAATATGTATATGTCAAGGCTTGAAAGTGATGGGATTCCATGCTGTGATTATTCGGCAGTACAGGATATATATGAGCACTGGATAAGTAAGGATATTCTTACATATATAAGGATAGCACTTGGCAGCAGGGAAAGAATAGACTTTCTGCGGATTATTAATAAGCCACTCCGATATATAAGCCGTTCATATATTACACAGCCGGCAGATATTAATGCATTGAAGAGAGGCTATGAGGGGAATGAACAGATGAGTAAACAGGTAGAAAAGCTGGTGTCTGATATTAGTATGATAAGAAGTATGTCTCCATTTGCAGCTGTTAATTATATAAGAAAGGGTGTTGGTTATGATGAGTATATAAGGAATTATATATATGAACACAAGGCTGATAAGGAAGAATTATATAATGTGCTTGATGAACTGGCACACAGGGCTTCACAGTATATGAGTCTGTCACAATGGCTTGATGGTATTGCAGAATACATCAGGCAGTGCGATAAAGACAGACAGAATAATACAGCAGACGGTGTGCATATGCTTACAATGCACGGCTCTAAAGGTCTTGAATATAAGATTGTACTGGTAATGGATGTCTGTGAGGGAATAATACCGTATAATAAGGCGGTTTTAGATGAGCAGATTGAAGAGGAGAGGAGACTTTTTTATGTTGCGATGACGAGGGCGAAAGAAAAGTTGTATCTTCTGTATCCCAAGCAGAGGTACAACAAAGATACAACCCGTTCACGCTTTATAGAAGAACTTCTTACTGCTCGTTATCCTCTTCTTCGTACAGATCTTCATACTCCATAGCATCTAATTCTTCGTCAAATGCTTCAGATACAAGCTCATATTCTTCATCAGATTCAATATTCTCAAGTACAGGTTCGTTGTCGCCTTCAACCTTGTATCTGTAAAGATATACCTCATCGTTGTCTGCAGCTTCACCCTCAAGTGGAAGAAGTGCGATATAGTCGTTATCTCCAGCAGGGAATATGCGTATTATTGCACATTCACATTCTGTGTTATCGTCAAGCATAAGAGTTACTGTGTTATATTCCTGATTATTATTCTCCATAATGTCTCCGTTCTGCCAGTAATGGCTTTAGTATTTTCTCTACTCTAACAAATATTATGTATAAAAGCAATGAAAATAAAGAAAAAACACTTGCTATTTTATTATGTAAGGTGTATATTATGTATAAGTTAATAATTTAAGTCAAAGGGGACGATTTTAGCAACAACGCTAGGATTGTCCCTTTTTTGGTTAAATTAATAGCATTTACAACGAATATTATAATCTGGAGGTTCACGCCATGGATAAAATCGATAAGAAGATAATTACATTATTACAGCAGAATGCAAGAATGCCATTAAAGGCACTCGCCGAGAATGTTTTCCTTTCATCACCGGCTGTTTCAGCAAGAATTGAGAGACTTGAGAAGGAAGAGATTATTGAAGGATATGAAGTTAAGATTAATCAGTTAAAGCTGGGATATCATATAACAGCATTTATTAATCTTGAAGTTGCTCCTGTGCAGAAACCGGATTTCTATCCATTTATCAAGTCATGCCCTAATGTTGTTGAATGTAACTGTGTAACAGGCAATTATTCAATGCTATTAAAAGTTATGTTCCCAAGTACCATGGAACTTGATACATTTATCGGCCAGCTTCAGAAGTTCGGAAGAACAAGTACACAGATTGTGTTCTCAACACCTGTTGCTCCAAGAGGTATTGATGTTAATCAGGAGATGCCTACAGATAATTAAATTCATCAAAAGTTCATAATTATTTAACCTATTAACACTGTCAGACACTTGCTGTTCTGGCAGTGTTTTTGTTATAATTATCTGAGTTTAAATTTCGTGTTACGAGGAGGTATTATGAGTAAGGCTTCAGATATATTAGATAATGTAAGTAAGGTGATTGTGGGTAAGAGAAATGTTTCAGAACTTGTTCTGACAAGTATTATTGCTGATGGACATGTTCTTCTTGAAGATGTTCCGGGTACAGGTAAGACTATGATGGCGAAAGCATTTGCAAAGAGCATTGATGGACAATTTTCAAGAATTCAGTTTACACCAGATCTGCTTCCTTCAGATATTACAGGTGTGCATGTGTTTAACCAGAAAGATGGTGAATTCGTATTCAGAAGAGGTCCGGTATTCGCTAATGTTATTCTTGCAGATGAGATTAACAGGGCAACACCTAGAACACAGTCAGCATTGCTTGAATGTATGGAGGAACATCAGGTTACTGTGGATGGTGAATATTCTAAGTTAGAAGAACCATTTGTTGTAATTGCAACACAGAATCCTATTGAGACAGCAGGAACTTATCAGCTTCCTGAGGCACAGCTTGACAGATTCCTTATGAAGATTAACATGGGTTATCCAGAGAAAGATGATGAGGTACTTATTCTTAACAGATTCTTAAAAGAAGATCCTTCTAAAGAACTTTCAACAGTTGCAACATGTGAAGATATTGTTGCAATGAAAGAAGATGTGAAAAATGTATATGTTCACCCAGTGCTTATTGATTATATTGTTGAACTGGCAAGGATGACAAGACAGCAGGACAATGTATCAATCGGTGTAAGCCCGAGAGGAACTCTTGGTATGCTCAATGCGGCGAGAGCATATGCGTATGTTGCAGGCAGAGATTATGTTGTACCAGAGGACATCAAGATACTTGCACCTGTAGTATGGGCACACAGAATTGTGTTACAGACAGGTTACATGAATATGGATAATAAAGAACAGATTATAGAACATGTTGTTAATAACACAGCAGTTCCTACTGAAGATTGGAAAAGATAATGAATGTATTATTGATGCTTATTGGTGTACTTATAGTATATCTGGCAATTAAGCTTGTATTTCGTTATAACTGGAATAAGGGGCTGGGTGTCGCTCTTGAATTTGAGAAAAAGCATGTTGTAAATGGCGAAACAGTTAATGTTGTTGAGGTTATATCCAACGAAAAACGTCTGCCGCTGCCATGTGTGAATCTTAAGTTTCAGGTGGACAGGGAACTTGAATTTCCTGGAACAGATACTAATTCAAGTGTGTCAGACCTTACATACCGCAATGATGTGTTCTCATTTCTGGCTAATCAGAGAATTACAAGAAGAATTCCTGTTAAATGCAATCACAGAGGTGTGTTCAAAATATCAGGCGTACAGCTTACATTTGCCGGACCATTTATGAATGAGATTAATGTTCTCAAAGTGGGTAGTACCTGTGAGATAACAGTTTATCCTAAGACTGTGGATAGTAAGAGATTCAGCTTTATAAGAAGCAGAATATCAGGAGAAGCAGAACGTAAGAAATATATGCTTGAAGATCCATTTGTGTTCAGAGGAATAAGAGATTATACAAGCAACGACAGCCTAAAGAATGTGAACTGGAAGGCAACAGCGAGAACAGGTAATCTGTGTGTTAATGAATATAATGAGTCAGTCAGCCGTAATGTATGTATTCTTCTTAATCTTGAGGATGATGGAATGCTTACATATGATTCGGTTAATGAAGAAGCAATAAGTCTTGCAGCTTCTGTGGCGGAAGAATTCATTAGACAGGGAATTAATGTCTCTCTTATTAGTAATGCATGTGATGTTGACACAAAGGAAGCAGTTGGTATAAGAGAAGGAGCAGGAGTTGGACATCTTGGAAGTATTAATACTGTACTTGCAAGAATGGATTTAAAGCTTGAAAAAGAAGAGTTTGCAGCGCTTATTAACAGAACATTTATAGAAAATGTTTCTGTCCAGAGTAGTGACAACAGTGTATATGTTGTTATATCAGCGAGCAGAAGAAAGAAGCTGCAGCAGACTATGCAGAAGTTTGAGAAAAAGTATGGACAGGTTATATGGATTGTTCCATATATGACTGGTGGAGAATACAGCCTTGATTATTGTGGTATCAGACCAGAGGGCTGGGAAGTGAAATAAGTTTATCAGGAGATAACATATGAATGAGTCGGGACAAGTTTATAATTATAATAAACTGAGAACAATAAGAACATTGACAGATATAATAAGCCAGTGTATTGTAGCGTTCGCATTTTCTGCATTTGTTATATTGGGACTTACGAATAAATCTGACAGTTATATTATTGCAACACTTCTTATGGCAGTTCCGGTTATTATAACTTATGCGGCAAGAAAGAATATACATAAGAATTTTCTATTTATGCTGATTCATGCTGCTTTGCTTATAACAGCCATTATAATTGGTAATGGAGATGCAGAGTCTACAGCATATTTTGTAAGTGTACTTGCTGTGTGTATAAGGTCTGTAAGCATAAGAGTGGCTAATGCAAGAAAAACTGAATATATGAATGAACCGCTTTATGGGAATCAGTTTGCTGATGTAACTCAGGAAGACAAGAAAGCTGCCTTGCAGGCAGGAGAGAGAATGTCACCTCTGTATTGTCTGGTTATGGTCGCAGGAAGTCTTTATGGCGGTTCAGCAGGCAACAGACTGCTTGTTAACTATGAAACAGTATTATTTGTGCTGTTTGTTCTGCTTGCTTTTCTTGCTAACCAGTTAAAAGAGCTTAATTCTCTGTTTATAAGTAATGCTGGCAAATCAGAATTTCCTGCTGAGAGAATTACAGGAATTAACATGATAATGGTCATGGTTGTGTCAGGACTTATGATTCTTGGCATGATTCTGTTCTATAGTGGGGATTATGGCAATATATTTACACTGATTGGTTCAGGTTTTGTAGCAGTTGTAAGGATAGTGCTGAAGCTGCTCTTAAGACTTATAAGAGAGAAAGAAGAAGTCTCTACGATGCCCGAAGATTCCGTGAATCCAGTCACTGATGATGATGTGGTAAAGGGAGATAACGACCTTGCATTTACTGATAATCCTGTTATGAGTGCATTATTTACAGCATTTGCAATAGTTCTTGTAATTGCACTTGTTGTATTTATTGTCTATATGATTATCAGATATGCCAAGAATTTCAAAAAGTCACAGGATAATAATGGTGATGAGATTGAATTCATTGGCAATGACAGAAGAACAGAAGCAAGGATAAAGAGACGTCAGAGAGCAGAAGAAGCTAAGAATATGCCTGTTAATATGCAGTACAGGAAGGCATTCAGAAAAGCAGCAATAAAATCATCAAAGGCAGCCAGGGATTCGGATGGTAAATCACTTGAAAATATGCAGCCACAGGATATAACAATAAACAGAATAACTAACGATGCTGATGCTGCAGACAGAATTACAGCAAGTTATGAGAAAGCAAGATATTCTGATAAGAATATTTCCAAAGAAGAACTTGAATTTATGCTTGACTTTATAAAAAATGACAAGTATAATAAGCGTACATAATAAGTAAATGCTGTGAAGAGGACTATTAGATAGGAACCAGAGTCAGAGAACTGCCGGGTGGTGCGAGGCAGTCGAAGGAACTTATTGAACTCGCCTTGGAGCTGCTACCTGAAATCATTATGAGAAGTAGGAGTAGCCGGAAGCCAACCGTTATAGTGGACAGAATATAATGCAGCACATTTGTTGTACGTATTCAGTGAGTGCATAGCATAGCTATGAAGAAGAGTGGTAACGCGTGAGATTTATCTTTCGTCTCTTTGGGTGGAATTGCCCATGGACGAAAGATTTTTTTATGCTTATCTTTAAGGAAGCCTTTACTTATTAACAATACATATTTATATTTTCAGGAGGTTTTAGGAATGTTTGATTACAGACAGTATGAAAGAGGCTATTTTATGCCACCAGTTAAGTGCAATGACTGGGTTAACAAGGAGTATGTTGATAAGGCACCAATCTGGTGTTCGGTTGATTTAAGAGATGGTAACCAGGCTCTTGTTGAACCTATGAGTCTTGATGAAAAGCTTGAATTCTTCCAGATGTTAGTTGAAGTTGGATTTAAAGAAATTGAAATTGGTTTCCCTGCAGCTTCTGAGACAGAATATGAGTTCTGCCGTACACTTATTGAGAAGAATATGATTCCTGATGATGTTACAATCCAGGTTCTTACCCAGGCAAGACCACATATTATTAAGAAGACATTTGAAGCCGTAAAGGGTGCTCCGAGAGCAATAGTTCATGTATACAATTCTACTTCATTAGCACAGAGAGAACAGGTATTCAAGAAGTCTAAGGAAGAAGTTAAGCAGATTGCTATTGAAGGTGCCAAGTTATTAAAGGAACTTGCTGAAGCTGATGGAGGAAACTTCCTTTTCGAATACAGTCCAGAGAGCTTTACAGGAACAGAACCAGAGTATGCACTTGAGGTATGCAACGCTGTTGTTGATATCTGGCAGCCAACACCTGATAAGAAATGTATTATCAATCTTCCTGCTACAGTTGAGATGTCACTTCCACATGTATTTGCAAGTCAGATTGAATATATGTCTAAGCACATGCACAACAGAGAGAATGTTATTATTTCTCTTCATCCACATAATGACCGTTCGACAGGTGTTGCTGATGCAGAGTTAGGACTTCTTGCAGGAGCGGACAGAATTGAGGGAACACTTTTTGGTAATGGTGAGAGAACAGGTAATGTTGATATAATTACACTTGCTATGAACATGTATATGCAGGGTGTTAATCCTGAGCTTGATCTTTCCGATATGCCACATCTTGCAGAAGTATTTGAAAGACTTACACAGATGAAGATTGATGACCGTCATCCATGGTGTGGTAAGCTTGTATTTGCAGCGTTCTCAGGTTCACATCAGGATGCTATATCTAAGGGAATGCATTACAGAATTGAAAATGATCCTAATAAATGGACAGTTCCATATCTTCCAATTAATCCAGAAGATGTAGGACGTACATATGATTCAGATGTTATAAGAATTAATAGCCAGTCTGGTAAGGGCGGTGTTGCTTATGTTCTTGAACATAACTATGGAATGGTTGTTCCTAAGGCTATGAGAGAAGATCTGGGTTATGCTGTCAAAGATGTATCAGATGTTAATCATAAGGAGCTTTCAGCAGATGAAGTGCTTGAGATATTTGAGAAGAGATATAAGAAATATACACCAGTATTCAAGATTTCTGAAGTGCATTTCAAGCAGATTAATGGAATCCAGACTGTTGTGACTATTGATGAGAATGGTAAGAAATGCAATGTTGAAGATGGCGGTAATGGTCGTCTTGATGCTGTAAGTAATGCTCTTGCCAGTCACTTTGGAAAGCCTTGTGATATCTTCTGTTATGAAGAACATTCATTAAAGAAGGGCTCTGATTCTAGTGCCATTGCATATGTTGGTATTACAGGAGAGGATGGAAAGAATTACTTTGGTATTGGTATTGACCATGATATCATCAGAGCTTCTATTGATGCGTTAGAGTCAGCTATGAACAGAAGCCTTGAAGCATAATATTTAAATTGAATAATGTGTAATATAACCCATGTCCGGAACGTATACTAGAATGATACTGATTCAGGATATGGGTTGTTTTATTTATGTAGAATTAAAAAATCCCCCTCAAAGGGGGAAGCGGTACTATAGTACTAATGCTATTATACGCTCAGAGGGGAAAAGAAATATAGTTAAGGGGAAACTGTTGATTTAGACATTTTTGGAGGGATAGTAATGTTTTTTAGAAAACTATTAAGTAGTTTGAATGCAAAGGTTAAGAAAACTGCAGTTGGTGTTCTTTCAGTTGCAATGGTTGCAGGTTCTGTGTTTGCCGGTACATCTTTAAAAGCTGGTGCATACTCGAAAACACAGGATGTCCTTAATGAATTATTAGGAGCAGCAAAACCTTATGGTGTAGTTGCTGAAGAATTTAAGAATAGTAATCACAATCAGACATGTTTCGCGACTAACAAGCTTGTAATAACAGATCAGTGGATGAGTGCATGGCTTGATATGAGCGTTGGAACAACATATATCAAGAGTTTTGATAATTCTGGTTCATCAGAAGTTAATGTGGATAGAAATGCATTTAATAATCTTGTACTTGGAACTGATTATGATTATGAACCCAGAGAGAATAAATATTATATTAAAGATTCTGACGGAAAAAGAACAGGTGCTGTTATTAATGTTGCTAACTGCAAGGATACAATCAATGTTTATTATGCAGAGGATTATATGGATGTAACTGCAGCACTTGATAATGTATACGATAATTTCAAGGCGTATGCAGATACACCAGATTCGGAGGCTGATATAGTTATTGGTGCTTATGATGATAGAAAGATTGATCTTGCTTCATTTAAGAATAAGCAGATTGTAGTGGTAAATATGTATGCTAATAATTATATTGACTGGCAGGGAAAAGAAGTTTCATCTTATTATGGAGAAGGACAGCTCAACATAACAAATAAAGCACAGGGACAGTTTGTTATCATTAATTTGCTTGGCGGTGATGGTGATGCAGACATTAAGAGATTCAGCATTAATGGAAAGAATACAGGCGGATTAACAGATGTTGATGTATCAGACACGGTTATTTTCAATGCTGTTAATGTAACTGGTAATATTAATATAGGTGAGGTATGTGGTATAGTTGTTGCACCAAAAGCAGATATTACCTTAACATCTACATGTAATGGAAGAGCAATTTCTAAGTCATTTGTTAATGTCAATGGACAAATGCATTTTATATCAGATAATCAACAGCAGGAGACGACACAAAAGGAAACAACATCTGTAGCACAGTCTTCATCAGAAACAACAAAGTCAGAAGAGACAACAACTGCACAGGAAACAACAAAGTCAAACGAGACAACAGCTGCGCAGGAGACAACAAAGTCGAATGAGACAACAGTTGATGCTGGTAAGGAAACTAAGCCGACAAAACCAGAATCAAACGAGACAACAGCTGCGCAGGAGACAACAAAGTCGAATGAGACTACAGTTGATGCTGGTAAGGAAACTAAGCCGACAAAACCAGAATCAAACGAAACAACAGCTGTTAATGAGACAACAAAGTCAAATGAAACAACAGTAGATTCTAATAAACAGACAAAAGAACATACAACTTCATCAACTCAGGTCACAAAGAAGACTGGTGAAGTTGCAGGAGATGAAGAATTAGTTACAGGAAAAGAAGATGAGACTGTTGGTGGCTCAAGAGTCAGAAAAACTGGTGAAGTTGCGGCTGATGAAGAGGTTGTAAAGACTGGTGACAATAATCATGTATGGGTATATATTGTGATTCTTGTAGCAGCAGCTGTTATTTCTGGAACTGTTATTGTGATAAGCAAAAAGAGCAATAAAAGATAATAAATGTTAATGATATCAGAGAGGCACAGCAGTAATGTTGTGCCTTTTTTATTGGGGTGGTATTGAAGCACTCTGCTTTTTTATGCTATAATGCAATATGTATGAGTCGAAGTAGGCTTTGAACACAAAATACAGTGAAGAACAAGGAGATGGAAGTTTTATGAAACATTTGATACTTGCATCGGGTTCACCAAGACGAAGAGAATTAATGAGTCAGGTAGGACTTGATTTTACTGTTGTTACAAGTGATGCAGATGAGAATATTAAAGAGATGGAGCCTGAAGATTATGTAAGAGAATTATCTTCTGTTAAGGCACAGTCTGTATTAGAACAATACGCAGATAATGAAGATTCTGTATGTGAATATGTATGCCGTCTGGCGAAGGTAAATGAAAAGGTAAAAGACCGCCTGGTATTGATTCCGAGAATCTATACCAATAAGCCAAGGACGACCGGTGAAGGATATAAGGGAATGCTTCATCAGCCAGATCCGGATAAAGCTCCGGATCTGTATGCTGGAATTATGGCAATCCGTAAGATGCATATTCGTGCAATGAAAGAAAGCGGACTGACAGCAGCGGATGAAATGTTATATCCGGAAAACAGAAGTTATCTGGATGATATCCTTTCCTATGAGGCAGTAGGTGCAAGATCGGTGGAGAATCAGCAGCACCGGCTGACGGCAAGTGGTATGGATATTCCGGTTGGAATGAAAAATCCGACCAGTGGAGATCTTTCTGTAATGCTCAACTCGATCGTAGCAGCACAGATGGGACACCGGTTCATTTACAGAACGATGGATGTAACGACGTCTGGTAATCCACTTGCACACACGATCCTTCGTGGCGGAGTTGACAAGTACGGACAGTGCATACCAAATTACCATTATGAAGAATGTGTAAGACTCTGGGAATTATATCAGAAAAAAGATATTAAGAATCCGGCAGCAGTGATTGATGTGAATCATTCGAATTCAAACAAGAAATATAAAGAACAGATTCGTATTGTAAGTGAGGTACTGCATTCGCGCAGATATAACCCGGATCTTAAGAAGATGATTAAAGGAGTTATGGTAGAAAGTTACCTGGAAGAAGGCAGACAGGATATATCGGCTGATATGATCTATGGAAAATCGATCACAGATCCATGTATTGGATGGGAAGATACAGAAAAGCTGATCTATAAAATTGCTGAAGAATGTTAAAATAAAAACAGAAGAATTATCTACAGAACCTGCCAGTGGCAAGTTCTGTAGACAATAAATGAAGAAAGTCACATGAAAAGTTTTGGCGGAAACTTCTCATGTGACTTTCTTACAAAACGCTATCAAGAGAGGGTTCGTGGGAGGGGAGTACCGTCCAAACACGAACATTTGTGAAATCATTGTTTCACAATATAAAATAATACGTCAGGTTGTTGTATTATTTGTTATTATTTTATCAATCATTACCAAATTCGTAAATAGGCAAAAATGACAAAAAAATAACAAAGACTTATGCGAAAATTAGTGATAATGCACTTTCAATATGGACAGGTTTTAAAATGACAAATTATATGGTAAAATAAATAATAATATAAAGATTAAGATAAGGAGTAGTGTATATGGAAAAGAAGTATGACGTGACAGCACTCGGAGAGCTGTTGATCGATTTTGCGGTAAATGGGGAAAGTGAGCAGGGAAATCAGTTGTTTGAAGCCTGCCCGGGTGGTGCGCCGTGTAATGTGCTTGCAATGTTGAACAAACTTGGAAGAAAAACCGCATTCATTGGAAAAGTTGGGGATGACCAGTTTGGTAAACTGTTAAGAGATACGATTACAAATATCGGAATAGAAGCAAAAGGACTTGTGATGGATCAGGATATCCACACGACACTGGCTTTTGTACATACTTTTCCGGATGGTGACAGAGAATTTTCTTTTTACCGCAAACCGGGAGCTGATATGATGCTGAAGGAAGAGGAAGTAGATTATGATCTGATCCGCCAGTCAAAGGTATTTCACTTTGGAACACTTTCTATGACAGATGAGCCGGTGAAGAGTGCAACAAAGAAGGCACTTGCAGTCGCTAAAGAAGCAGGCTGCATGATCACATTTGATCCGAACTTACGTCCGCCGCTGTGGAAGACTCTGGATGAAGCGAAAGCACAGATGGAATATGGCTTCGAAAATTGTGACGTACTGAAGATCTCTGACAATGAGATCCAGTTTGTATCAGGAAAAGAAGATTATGATGAAGGAATTAAGTATCTTCAGGAAAAGTATCAGATTCCTCTTATCTTCCTGACGATGGGAAAAGAAGGAAGCAGAGCCTACTATAAAAACTTTCGTGTAGAGCAGCCGGGATTTACGGTGAAAGCAATTGAGACCACAGGAGCAGGAGATACATTCTGCGGATGTTCGATCAACGGTGTATTAAAGTACGGTCTGGATAATCTGGATGAGGCAAAATTAAAAGAGATTCTGACATATGCGAATGCAGGTGCAGCACTGATCACAATGAAAAAAGGTGCGATCCGTTCGATGCCGGAACCGGAAAATATCAAAGAACTGATCGGGAAATAGGTAATTATGGGAGTACGCAGAATGCTGGCCGTATGGGCAGCGAAGATAAGTGAAAAAGCAAGTGTACATATCTTTCACCGCCAGGGCGTGACCTGGGCGGGAAAGATTGCACTGAAGATTGATCCAAGCATCCTGCATGATCTTGCGGGACAAGTCAGAAAAGACATTTTTATTGTATGTGGAACCAATGGAAAGACGACAACCAACAATATGCTCTGTGCAGCAATCGAGAAGGAAGGTTATAAAGTAATCTGTAACCATACCGGTTCCAACATGTTGAATGGTGTTGTGGCAGCCTTTGTATTAGGTGCGGGTTTAAGTGGTAATCTGGATGCGGATTATGCATGTATCGAGATTGATGAAGCTTCGACAAGAAGGGTATTTCCACACTTTAAGCCGGATTATATGGTACTGACGAATCTGTTCCGTGACCAGCTTGACCGTTACGGTGAGATCGACATTACAATGAATATCTTAAAAGAAGTGATGCAGAGTGCACCAAAGATGAAGGTGATCGTGAACGGGGATGATGCATTGTCTGCTTACCTTGCAATGGAAAGCGGTAATCCGTATGTAACTTACGGAATCAGTGAAAAGGTAGTGGATGATAAGGATTCCCATGAGATCAGAGAGGGACGTTTCTGTAAAAAATGCGGGGCTCCGTTGAAGTATAATTTCTATCACTACAGCCAGCTTGGCGATTATGCATGTACAGGCTGTGATTTTAAGCGTCCGGCAATTGAATATGATGCATCGGATGTGGCAGTCAGCGACCATCTTGCGTTTACGGTAGATGGCAGACGCCTGGAGGCCAATTATAAAGGCTTCTATAATGTATATAATATTCTGGCAGCCTACGCGGCTGGAAGAACCGGAGGGCTTGGGCTGGAGCATTTTCAGGATATGCTAACAGATTTCAACCCGGAAAACGGACGTATGGAGCAGTTTGAGGTAAAAGGCACAAAGATCGTGCTGAATCTTGCGAAGAATCCGGCAGGATTCAATCAGAATATCTCAGCGGTTATGCAGGATGATTCCATGAAGGATGTGATCATTGTGATCAATGACAATGCACAGGATGGAACGGATGTTTCGTGGCTTTGGGATGTGGACTTTGACAGATTTAAGGGTGCTAATGTGAATTCGATTACAGTAAGCGGTATCCGTTGTCAGGATATGAGACTTCGTATGAAATATGTGGACATCCCATCTATGCTGGAAGCAGATGTTGAAAAGGCAATCCGGGAAAGGGTTGAAGATGGCTGTGGCAACCTGTATGTACTGGTGAATTATACGGCTCTGTTCAGTACCAGAAATGTATTGAAAAAGATGGAGGAAGAAAGATAATGGATACAAAAGATATGAAAATTACGATAGGGCATCTGTATCCAGATCTTTTGAATCTGTACGGCGACAGAGGGAATATCGCATGTCTGATGAAACGATGTATCTGGCGTGGAATTGAAGCAGAGACGATAGAGTTTAATACAGGGGATCAGATTGATTTTTCAAAATTGGATATTGTACTGTTAGGCGGAGGTTCAGACCGTGAACAGGCAATCGTATGTAAAAGTCTTCTTGAGATTCAAAGTGAATTCAAGGATTATGTGGAAGACGGAGGAGTTGTTATTGCAGTATGCGGAGGATATCAGCTTCTTGGAAAATATTATAAGACAGATGCCGGAATGATCGAGGGACTGAATCTGGTTGACATTTATACGGAACAGGAAGAGGGACGTCTCATAGATAATATTGTACTGGACAGTGATCTTGTAGATATGCCGGTGGTTGGATTTGAAAATCATGGGGGAAGAACATACCTCAATGGAAATAAACCATTTGGAAAAGTATTATACGGAGCGGGGAATGACGGGAAAAGCGGCTATGAAGGCGTAGTTTACAAAAATGTAATCGGTACTTATCTGCATGGTCCGTTGCTTCCAAAGAATCCACAGGTGAGTGACTATCTGATCCAGAAAGCGCTCGAAAGAAAGTACGGGGAAGTTCAGTTAATGCCTCTGGATGACAGTCAGGAAAAAGAAGCAAATGATTATATTTATCACCGTTTTGTGAAATAATGCAGGATTAAAGAGCTGATTTGTTGCGTGTGGATTCATCCCGCTGTTCCAGGTATTGAAGAAAGTTTAACAATTCTTTTTTAGAAGAATTAGATAAGCGGTGAAAATGGGTGAGAAGATAGTGCTCTGATTTTTGAGCCGTTGATTTATCGGAAAGTGTGATTTCACTGATATCATCGTCCAGCAGATAATCAACTGAAACATGAAAAAGCTCAGCAAGAATCGTCAGTTTTTCGTGAGAAGGCTGACGATTCTTTGTTTCATACCCGGCAATGGTAGAACGTGCAACATTGAGATGTTTTGCAACATATTTCTGGGTATAATGATTTTCTTCACGTAATTTTTTTAGTTTTTCAGAAAATGGCATGTCGGATACCTCCTAAATTGATTGGTATATTTTACCAAGGGTTGCACTTCGGAACATGGAAAGTGTCGATTCTCAACGAAATGTGTCGCAGATGTGCCGAAATGGAACAAAAAGAGGCGAAAGTGCATAAGTGGAGAACAAACAGAGTGAAGTGAATATTAAGAGAAGGAAGCAGATAAAGTGAGAGTAGAACGTTTTAAAATGGAAAGAGAAGGACTGGTAACGGAAGGACAGGAAGTTGAGATCAGTGAAAGAAGTGCTGTGACAGGTCAGTACACTTATCTTGTAGAGCCATCCATTGCGATGTCAGGAATTTATCGTACAAGACAGAGAATAAAGTCAAGAAAGGGAAAAATACAGAAAATCGAACAGACAGACAGAGGATTTTATCTGTTAGTAGAGATTGATGAGTAATGAAAGAAGAAACAAACGATTACCCCGTCGTTGACATGAAAGTAAAAACCACATATAATTTAATATGATGGTAATACTAAAAAATAGAATTATTAAAGAAAGGAAATGGATAGATGATAGCAAACAATGATGAGGCAAAAAGAAGTAAGATATGGACAGTCGTTACGGCTGTTACATCTGTCCTGATCGTAATTATAGCAATCTTTCTTTTAATGAAGATGTTTACAGGAAACCCACTGGAGGGATCATGGACAGATGAAGACGGTAATATGGATCTTAAGATCGGTCGGAACGGACAGATGACAGTTATACTTCCGGCATCCGGGGATGGAGAAGAAACGCAAGTCCCGATGACATATACGCTCAGTAAGGAATCCAAGACGATATCCATTCAGGAGGATGATAATAAGATTCAGGAAATTGCAGAAAAATCAAATGGTCAGTATACAGAAGAGACGTTAAAGAATGCAGTGCAGTCGATAGGAACGACATTTGAATACAGTATTGATGGCGGAACAATGACATTGACAGAACGTGAATATGGTGAGCAGATGATGTTCAATAAAAAATAGATGAGGGCCCCTCTATGCAGTGTATAGAGGGGTGTTTGTTATACATACCAAAGTATGAAATAGAAGCTGCCAGTGGCAGGTTATGTAGATACCAAAGTATGCAAGAGAAGTTGCCAGTGGCAAGTTCTCTGCATGGATATGGAAAAAGGAGGAAAATAAATGGATAACTACAGGAATAAAACCAGAAAAGTACAAATTGGGGATGTATGCATCGGTGGTGGAGAAAAAATTGCGATCCAGTCTATGACAAATACAAAGACGGAAGATGTAGAAGCATGTGTGGCACAGATTTTAAGACTTGAAAAAGCAGGATGTGATATCATTCGTGTGGCAGTGCCAACGATGGAAGCGGCAGAAAGTATCAGCAAGATTAAAAAGCAGATCCATATTCCACTGGTGGCGGATATACATTTTGATTATCGCCTGGCAATTGCAGCAATCGAAAACGGAGCGGATAAGATCCGTATCAATCCGGGAAATATCGGAGATGAAAAAAGAGTCAGAGCAGTGGTAGAAAAAGCAAAAGAATATCATATACCGATACGTGTCGGAGTGAACAGTGGATCGCTTGAAAAACATCTGGTAGAGAAATACCATGGAGTGACAGCAGAAGGACTGGTAGAAAGTGCACTGGATAAAGTGCATCTGATCGAAAATATGGGATATGATAATCTTGTAGTAAGTATCAAATCTTCAGATGTGATGATGTGTGTAAAAGCGCATGAATTGCTTGCACCGCAATGTCCATACCCGCTGCATGTCGGTATTACAGAGTCAGGAACATTACTTGCAGGAAATATAAAATCATCGATCGGACTCGGACTGATCTTAAGTCAGGGGATTGGAGATACGATTCGTGTATCTCTTACCGGAGACCCGGTAGAAGAGATCAAATCGGCCAAGCTGATCTTAAAGACACTGGGACTTAGAAAGGGTGGAATAGAAGTAGTATCCTGCCCGACCTGTGGAAGAACCAAGATTGATCTGATCGGACTCGCAAATCAGGTGCAGGATATGGTGGCGGATATTCCACTGGATATTAAAGTTGCTGTTATGGGATGTGTGGTAAACGGACCTGGAGAAGCAAAAGAAGCAGATATCGGAATTGCCGGAGGATGCGGAGAAGGTCTTTTGATCAAGAAAGGTGAAATTGTCAAAAAAGTAAAAGAAGAAGAATTATTGGAAACGTTAAGACAGGAGTTGTTACACTGGAATGAGTAAACCGTTTTTTGAGGTATTTCCGACGTTAAAAGTAAAAGATGATATACAGATGATGTTTCAGGGTGTGGAAGTGACGAAAGTTTCTACCAATTCAACAAGGGATTTTATCCGTGTCAGCCTTTACAGCAGACATCTGATCCAGAAAAAACATATTTACGAAGTAGAACGCCTGCTAAAACAGCAGCTGTTTGCCAGAAGTCATATCCAGGTGTCGGTAAAAGAGCAGTATGATCTTTCAGAACAGTATACACCGGAAAATCTGATGAATGAATATTATGACAGCTTCCTGATGGAACTGGATCAAAGAAGCGTAGTAGAGCGGAATATGCTGCAGAATGCAAGTTATGAATTTGAAAACGGAAATATCCTCTGTCTGACACTGACTGATACCATTGTTGCACAGGGAAAAAAGGATTCGCTATCTACATATCTTTCAGATGTGTTTGAAGAACGGTTTCACAGGCCTGTGGAGATCCGTGTTCTTTATGAAAAAGCAAAAGACAGCAAGCTGAAATACAACGAGGCGAAATTAGAGCAGGAAATCGAAGCAATCAGAGAACAGTCGCAGGCCGTAAAAGCAAAGAAAGCACAGGAACTGGAACAAAAAGAAGAGAAGAAAGCTAGAAAAAAAGCGGCAGTTACAAAAAAAGAACATACGTTTAAGAAGAAACCAAAATATTCAGATGATCCAACACTGTTATATGGCCGAAATTGTGATGGTGAGTTAATGGAAATTAAAGATATCTATGATGAAATTGGTGAAGTTGTAGTTCATGGCCAGATTACATTTCTTGAGACTAGAGAAATCCGAAATGAAAAGACAATTATTATTTTCCATATTACAGACTTTACAGATACGATCAGTTGTAAGATTTTTGTTCGAAATGAACAGCTTCCGGATATTTTGGACGGGCTCAAAAAAGGTAAGTTCTATCGTATCAAAGCAGTTGCAATGTATGATAAATTTGATCATGAGATTGCACTTGGTTCAGTCGCAGGAATTAAAGCTATCACAGATTTT
>ERZ838118.2121-NODE-2121-length-21968-cov-38.689864_pt1 | contig 21968 bp, 11 predicted proteins | sample MGYA00519863_ERZ838118 | MGnify/ENA primary metagenome ERZ838118 (study PRJEB31850, sample SAMEA3708827) | human gut metagenome | biome: human gut; feature: human-associated habitat; material: faeces | place: China | collected 2014 ...
AATATCTTTTCTTCTTTCTTCTGAAGAGTGTATTTATATTAAAGCGTTTCTCCTGTTTCGTATAATTATAATGGATATTTTTGTACCTTTGCGGCCCGAAAACGAACCTATTCTAAATTCAGGATTAACATTTTAAGCTAAAAAGATGACAAACGAGACAACAAACGAGCACGAGGTCCTATTATTACGCCGCAAACTGGACCTGTTGCTGCGTACAGGAAAAATGCTCATGGAGAGCGCTGCGGATACTAATCGCATTGAGCGGAATATGAAGCGTGTCGCTGCCTATCTCGGCATCCCCGAAGATAAGTTGCACATCGATATCCGGTGGACTATGTTGATGGTTAATGTAAGTGACGAGAAACATTCTTTTTCCAAGTTCCAAAAATGTGAGAAACATGGCATTAACATGGAAGCCATTTCAAAAATCAGTAAATTGTCATGGCGTGCCATCGAACAGGATTATTCGTTGGATAAGTATGAGGAGGAACTGGAGAAGATTGCCCATCAGAAACGTAATTATACTCCTTACGTTGTTGCCATCTGTACCGGATTTGCCTGTGGCGGATTCTGTAAATTGTTTGGTGGTGACTGGATTGCTTTCTTGATAACCGCACTCTGTACTTTTGTCGGATTCCGTACCCGTGCCCGTTGCATAGAGTTCGGGATAAATGTGTACATGAGTATTGCTATTTCGGCATTTGTCTGCACGTGTCTGGCGTATGCCTTTTCGTTTACAGGATGGTCTGTAACACCTTATCATCCCTTATTGGCATGTACGCTGTATATCGTTCCGGGAGTCCCGCTAATCAACTTTGTGGATGACATGATTGATAATCATTTGCTGGTGGGTATCACTCGTGCCGCCAATACGGTCATGATGGTAGGGGGCATGGCATTCGGTATTGCCTTTGCGATGAGGCTTTTAGTGATGAATGATGTGACGATTGACCAGAAATTCAGTGAACTGAGTATGGTTCCGCATGACGGATATTGGGTGTATGCTATTGCAGCGGCTATTGCAGCGATGGGCTTTGCCACTATCTTTAATATTCAACGCCGCCTTTTGTGGGTGGTGGCTATAGGTGGAATAATTGCCGTGTGTACCCGTAACTTTGTGAACTTTGAACTGGGATACGGTCCGGTCATCGGTTCGTTTATGGGAAGTTTCGTTGTCAGCCTGTTGGCGGTGAAGGCCGTACACTGGTTTCACGTGCCGAATCACGTATTGACAATTCCTTCGGTCATTCCGATGGTTCCGGGTGTATTGATGTATCGTTCCTTGTTGGCGTTTATTAATATGCACGGTGTGATAGGCGAGGTGACAAACGCCTTCTCAAACGGCATTAATTCTGCACTTATTATTTTGTGTATATCATTGGGTGTTGCTGTGCCCAACATCTTTGCGCGCCGTTATATTGCCAAAGACCGTCGGGAGTTTCTTCAGAAAGAATTGGAAGAACGCAAAGCACGAGGTAAATTTATTGAGTGGTAGTCTGTTGATTAATCTATAAGGAACTCCGCATGGCCGGTAAGTTAGAAAAACTTGCTCCATGCGGAGTTTTTTGATGCTAAAAAAGTAATTATTGTTCCCGATAGTGATTCATAATCTGTATATTTGCATTAAATCTATGCATTATTAAAATATTATATTATGAATAACCTACATTCCGGCCTACTTTATTCTTTGACGGGTGTCACGGCTTTGGCATCTATGTCTTCATGTGCTTCTCAGAAGAAAACGGAGGAGCAGAAACCTTTTAATATTGTCTATATCATGACGGATGACCATACTGCCCAGATGATGAGCTGCTATGACAAACGTTATATGGAAACACCTAACCTTGACAGAATTGCTAATGATGGGGTACGCTTTACCAACAGTTTTGTGGCAAACTCTTTGAGTGGCCCCAGTCGTGCCTGTATGATAACCGGCAAGCACAGTTGTGCCAATAAGTTTTATGATAATACGACGTGTGTATTTGACTCTTCACAGCAGACTTTTCCTAAGTTGTTGCAAAAAGCAGGTTACCAAACTGCTTTGGTGGGCAAATGGCATTTGGAAAGCTTGCCGACCGGCTTTAACTATTGGGAGATTGTGCCCGGACAGGGAGATTACTACAATCCCCGTTTCATTACGATGCAAAACGATACGATAGAGAAGCAGGGATATCTGACGAACCTCATTACCGATATGAGTATAGACTGGATGGAGAACCAACGCGATAAAGATAAGCCGTTTTGTCTTTTGATTCATCACAAGGCCATTCACCGCAACTGGTTGCCCGAGTTGAAATATCTGAACGAATACGAAGACAAAACCTTCACCATGCCTGATAATTTTTATGATGATTATGAGGGACGTCCGGCTGCCGCTGCGCAGGAGATGAGTATCTTTAAAGATATGGATATCATGTATGATACCAAGATGCTGGATATGAATAAGGATTCACGCTTGAAATCGGCTTATTTGAACTTTATCGGGCGTCTGACACCGGAAGAGCGCAAACAATATGATGATTTCTATGCGCCTATCATCAAGGAGTTCTATCAGAAGAATCCACAAGGAAAAGAGCTCGCCGATTGGAAATTCCAACGTTATATGCGTGATTATGCCAAGGTGGTGAAGACATTGGATGACAATGTAGGCCGCGTGCTTGATTATCTGAAAGAAAAGAATCTGTTGGATAATACATTGGTGGTCTATACTTCCGACCAAGGATTTTATATGGGTGAGCACGGTTGGTTTGACAAACGTTTTATGTATGAAGAGTCCATGCGCACACCATTGATTATGCGTCTGCCGAAAGGATTCGACAGAAAAGGAGATATCACCGAAATGGTTCAGAACATAGACTATGCGCCTACGTTCCTTGAACTGGCAGGTGCTCCTGTTCCCGAAGACATACATGGGGTATCACTGCTTTCGTTACTGAAAGGTGAGCATCCGCAGAACTGGCGTAATGCATTGTATTATCATTTTTATGAGTATCCAGCAGAGCACATGGTGAAACGTCATTATGGTGTGCGTACCGACCGTTATAAATTGATTCATTTCTATAATGACATCGATGTGTGGGAACTGTATGACTTGCAGGCAGATCCGACAGAAATGCATAACCTCTACGGACAGGCTGAATATGAGCCTGTGGTGAAGGAACTGAAAGAAGAATTACTGAAGTTGCAGGAACAGTATAATGACCCTGTCCGTTTTTCTCCCGACAGGGATAAAGAGTAAAATACGATGATGAGATACATTTATCTGATAATTTTAGGCTTATTTTTTTCCATAGTCGATATGGAGGCGGATAATTCCGCTTCCATACCCTTAGTGCCTCGTCCGACCAGTGTTGTGCCTGGAACGGGAAACTTTCAATTTACTCCCAAAACAGTTTTTGCGGTCGAAACGGAGGAACAGGCTGCCGTTATCCGTTTGCTTTCCGAGCAGTTTGCCTGTGCCGCCGGTTTTACTCCGAAACTGAAAGTTGACAGTAAAAAGGGAGATTTAGTGTTCCAGACAGACAAGAACATAAAAAGCGAAGCTTATTGTCTGGAGATTACTCCCAAGAAAATAACCGTCAAGGCGGCTGATGCCAAAGGCTTCTTTTATGCTTTGCAGAGCATCCGCCAGCTATTGCCGGCGGCAATAGAAAGTGCGGTTAAAGTGAATGATGTGGAATGGGTGGTGCCGGCAATGACTATCACCGACGAGCCTCGGTTCGGCTATCGCGGACTGATGGTGGATGTCGCCCGCTTTTTCACTCCGAAGGAGAATTTGCTTCGTATCATTGACTGTATGGGAATGTTGAAACTGAATACGTTGCATTTGCATCTGGTGGATGATAACGGCTGGCGTATCGAGATAAAGAAATATCCGTTGCTGACGGAAATAGGGGCTAGCCGGGTGGAGCGTCCGGGCAAACTTTTCCCCGAACGGCGGAATCAGCGTCAAGGTGAACCGACAGTGGAAAAAGGCTTCTATACTCAAGATGATATTCGTGAGATTGTTACTTATGCGGCTGCACGCCGGATAGAGGTGATTCCCGAAATAGAGATGCCGGCACACAGCAATGCGGCGTTGGCAGCTTATCCTTTGTTGGCTTGTCCGGTGGTGGATAAATTTATCGGTGTGCTTCCCGGGTTGGGCGGAAATCATGCGGATATCATTTATTGTGCCGGCAACGACAGTGTCTTTACTTTCCTGCAAAATATAATTGACGAGGTGGTTGCATTGTTTCCTTCCAAATACATTCATTTGGGTGGTGACGAAGCCCGTAAAACCCATTGGAAGGTGTGTCCGCTGTGTCAGGCGCGGATGAAAAAAGAAGGACTGAAGGATGAAGAAGACTTGCAAGGTTACTTCATGGCACGTATGAGCAGTTATGTGAAGAGCAAAGGGCGCGAAGTCATGGGGTGGGATGAACTGACAAATACCAAGATTCCCGATGGTGCTGTTATCTTTGGCTGGCAAGGATACGGACAGGCTGCATTGAAGGCAGCCAAACAGGGACATCGTTTCGTGATGACTCCGGCACGCGTGTTGTACCTCATTCGTTATCAAGGTCCGCAATGGTTTGAGCCGGTCACTTATTTCGGCAATAATACATTGAAGGATGTATATGATTATGAACCGGTGGAACGAAGTTGGACAGCCGGGATGCGCTCATTGCTGATGGGTATACAGGGGTCTATGTGGACTGAATTCTGCAACAAGTCTGAAGAAGTGGAATACCTGATTTTCCCTCGTCTGGCAGCAGTAGCCGAAGGTGCGTGGACTTTCCCGGTGCACAAGGACTGGGACAGATTCTTGGTGGCTCTGGGTAACTTTACCGGACATCTTGATGTAAAAGGAATTACTTATGCCCGTTCCATGTACAATATCCAGCATAAAGTGACTCCGATGGACGGCAGTCTGCAAGTAGAGTTGGAATGTATCCGCCCCGATGTGGAGATACGTTATACCACAAACGGAAGTCAGCCCACAGCCAAGTCTTCTCTTTATGAACGCAAATGGCAAGTTACCACTCCTCAAACCATCAAAAGCGCTACCTTTAAAAACGGTAAACAGATGGGACAGACCTTGACTTTACCCATTCAATGGAACAAGGCGACGGCTAAACGGATGTTGCGCAGTAACCCGGTGGAGCGTGTGATGGTGAATGGTGTTCGCGGCAGCCTGAAATATACCGATTCGGAATGGGCGTCGTGGACACGGAATGATTCCATTGCCTTTACGCTGGATTTGAGAAAAAGAGAGCATCTGAATAAGTTGGTATTGGGCTGCATCAATAATTATGGTATGGGAGTGCATAAGCCCAAACGTGTTGAGGTGTGGCTTTCCAATGAAGATATTGAATATTGGAAAGTGGCTTCCAAAGAGTTTGAGCCGGAGGAGATATTCCGCGAAGGTACATTTATAGAAAACTTGTCGTTCAACTTGGATGATGCCGGTCGCTATGTGCGTGTCATCCTCTTTGGTGCAGGTGGCTGTCCGCTTACCCACGTGCGTCCGGGGCAGGAAGCGCGGGTATGTGTGGACGAGTTGATAATAGAATAAACAAAAATACTTAGAACGATGAAGAAGCGAATAACAGAAACCCTACTGGGCCTTTGGGCTTTCGTATGGTGTCTTCCCATGATGGCACAGCAACAACCCGAATGGCAAAGTCAGTATGCTGTCGGGCTGAATAAACTGGCTCCACATTCGTATGTATGGCCTTATAAAAATGCAGCCGATGTGCGGAACGGAAATTATGAGGATTCTCCTTATTATATGAGTCTGAACGGAAAATGGAAATTTCATTGGGTGAAGAACCCCGACAACCGTCCGAAAGATTTTTATAAGCCTTCTTTCTATGACGGAGGCTGGGCGGAAATCAGTGTGCCGGGCAACTGGGAACGACAAGGCTATGGAACAGCCATTTATGTCAACGAGACTTATGAGTTCGATGACAAAATGTTCCATTTCAAAAAGAATCCTCCATTGGTGCCTTATGAGGAAAATGAAGTCGGCTCTTACCGTCGCACATTCAGCATACCGGCAGACTGGAAAGACCGCCGGGTGGTAATTTGCTGCGAAGGGGTAATCTCTTTTTATTATATTTGGGTGAACGGCCATCTGCTTGGCTATAACCAGGGTTCGAAGACTCCTGCAGAATGGGATATTACGGACAAGTTGCAGGAGGGCGAGAATACGGTTGCGTTGGAAGTATACCGTTGGAGTGCCGGTTCTTATCTGGAGTGTCAGGATATGTGGCGGCTGAGCGGCATTGAGCGGGATGTATATCTTTACAGCACTCCCAAACAATATATTTCGGACTATAAAGTGATTTCTTCTTTGGATAAGAAAGATTATAAAGAAGGTATATTCGGGGTGGAAGCGACTGTTGAGGGGCCGTCTGCTTCAGTCTCTTCCTTGTCTTACCGCTTGGAGGATGCTGCGGGAAAAACCGTACTGAAGGGTGAGCAACCGATTAAGTCGAGAGGCCTTAGCAACTTCATTGCTTTTGAAGAACAACGGATACCTGATGTAAAACCTTGGAGTGCAGAGCATCCCCATCTTTATACGTTGGTTTTGGAGCTGAAGGACACCGATGGAAAAATTTCCGAGCTGACCGGATGTGCGGTCGGTTTCCGTACGTCCGAGATAAAGGACGGACGGTTCTGCATCAACGGTGTGCCTGTGCTGGTAAAGGGAACCAATCGCCATGAGCATTCCCAATTGGGGCGTACTGTGAGTAAAGAACTGATGGAAGAAGATATCAAACTGATGAAACAGCATAATATCAATACTGTCCGTAATTCTCACTATCCCACTCATCCCTATTGGTATCAGTTGTGCGACCGTTACGGACTGTATATGATTGATGAGGCGAATATCGAATCTCACGGTATGGGGTACGGTGCGGCATCTTTGGCAAAAGACTCTACCTGGCTGCCGGCTCACATGGATCGTATACAGCGTATGTATGAACGCTCAAAGAACCATCCTGCCATTGTGATTTGGTCATTGGGTAATGAAGCCGGAAACGGTATCAACTTCGAACGTACTTATGATTGGATGAAGTCTATAGAGCAATCTCGTCCGATACAGTATGAACGCGCGGAGCAGAATTACAATACGGACATTTACTGCCGTATGTATCGCGGTGTGGACGTACTCAGAGCGTATGCACGCCAGACCGAACCGAAAGTTTACCGTCCCTTTATAATGACCGAGTATCTGCATGCAATGGGTAACAGCGGTGGCGGACTGAAAGAATATATGGATGTATTTGAGTCTGAACCTATTGTACAGGGTGGCTGTATTTGGGATTGGGTAGACCAGTCGTTCCGCGAGATAGATGAAAACGGTAAATGGTATTGGAGCTATGGAGGCGATTATGGTCCCGAAGGGGTACCCAGTTTCGGCAATTTCTGTTGTAACGGACTGGTGAATGCCGTTCGCGAACCGCATCCTCATCTGATTGAGGTGAAGAAAGACTATCAGTATATCAAGTCGGTACTGACAGACCGGCGCAACCTTGCATTGAAGGTAAAGAATTGGTATGACTTCACCAATCTGAATGCATATACGCTGCATTGGCAGGTGGTAGGTGATAATGGAACCGTTATCAAAGAAGGTACTCACAAAATAGACTGTGCTCCCCACGCAACCGCTGATTTTGCTTTGGGACGTATAGAGCTGCCGTCGGATATCCGTGAAGCTTATCTTAATCTGAGTTGGACGCCTGATACGCCCCAACCATTTATCGGTACAGATTTTGAAGTGGCTTATGACCAGTTTGTCTTGCCTGCCAACAAGAGTTTCCATGCGCAAGCTCCCAAACCGGAAGGAGAAGTGAAGTGGGATATTGACCGGCAAACAGGCGCATTGCGCTCTTATATTTATAATGGTAAAGAAATGCTGGCATCTCCCGTTGTGCTGAGTCTTTATCGTCCTGTCACAGATAATGACAACCGTGAGAGAACAGGTGGCGCACGGGCCTGGAAAAAAGCGGGCTTGGACAATCTGGTTCAAAAGGCAACCTTTGTCGAATCGTCTGCAAAAGGCGGCAAAGCCAAAGTGGAGCTGTTGAATGCCGAAGGCCGTAAAGTGGGTACTGCCGACTTCCTGTATGCGCTGAAAAAGGACGGTACGCTGGAAGTGAAGACAACGTTTGTTCCTGATACAGCCGTTGTTACTTCGTTGGCGAGAGTCGGTCTGGCTTTTGAAATGCCGGATACTTATAACCAGGTTTCATATTTGGGACGCGGTGAGCACGAAACTTATGCAGACCGTAACCAGTCGGGACGTATTGGTATTTATCATACAGATGCAGAGCGTATGTTCCATTATTATGTAAAACCGCAGGCAACAGGAAATCGCACGGATGTACGTTGGATGAACCTGACGGATGAAGCGGGTAACGGATTGGCTTTCCGTTCGGACAAGCATTTTCAGTTCAGCGTCATTCCTTTCACGGACATGAATGTGGACAAAGCAACCCACATCAATGGACTGCAACGGACAGGTGTCGTAACCGTTCATCTCGATGCAGAACAGTCGGGAGTGGGTACCGCTACTTGCGGGCCGGGTGTGCTGCCTCAATACCTTGTCCCGGTGCAAAAACATACATTTGAATTTATGATTCGCCCTTTAACAAAATAAAAATAAGACACATGAGAAAAACAATTCTGACCGCAGCTTTGGTTTGTGCCTTTTTAGGTGCACAAGCTCAGGAGTATTATGAGAAACAAGTGACCTTCCCTGCCGGGGCGACCTTGGAACAGAAAGTAGATATGGCTTCTCGCCTGGTGCCCACTCCGCAACAGTTAGCGTGGCAACAAATGGAGTTTACCGCTTTCCTCCATTTTGGTATCAATACGTTTACCGGCAATGAATGGGGAAGCGGAAAAGAAGACCCGGCTATCTTCAATCCCACCGAACTGGACTGTGAGCAATGGGTGCGCTCACTGAAAGAAGGCGGCTTCAAAATGGCGATTATTACGGCCAAGCATCATGATGGTTTCTGTCTTTGGCCTACCAAGACAACTAAACATTCCGTAGCCAATTCTCCGTGGAAGAATGGAAAAGGAGACGTCGTCCGTGAGTTGCGCAACGCCTGCGACAAGTACGGCATTAAGTTTGGTGTTTACCTCTCTCCGTGGGATCGTAATGCCGAATGTTATGGCGATTCTCCCGCATACAATAAATTCTTTATCGAACAGCTCACCGAGCTTCTGACCAATTACGGAGAAGTGCACGAGGTTTGGTTTGACGGTGCGAACGGAGAAGGTCCGAACGGCAAGAAGCAGATTTATGATTGGGATGCCATCTTGAAAACCATCCGCCGTCTGCAACCGAAAGCTGTGACAGCCATTATGGGTGATGATGTCCGTTGGGTGGGCAACGAACGCGGTATCGGACGTGAAACCGAGTGGAGCGCTACGGCTCTTATGCCCCATTCTTATGCGGGCGCCGACGAAAGTTATGCCAAGTTGGGCATTAAAGGAACCGGAAAAGACTTGGGAAGCCGTGCTTTATTAGAGAAGGCTCCGACTTTGTATTGGTATCCGTCGGAAGTGGATGTGTCTATCCGTCCGGGATGGTTCTACCATGCCGAGCAGGATAATCAGGTAAAATCATTGGCGCATCTGACTGATATTTATTTCAAGTCGGTGGGCTATAACTCTGTACTGTTGCTGAATATCCCTCCCGACAGACGCGGCTTGATTCACGAGAATGATGCCAACCGCATCAAGGAACTGGCTGCTTATGTCAAAAAAACATTTGCCGACAATCAGGTAGAAAAGGGTAATGCCGCATGGACAGCCAAAGCCGGTGAGTCTAAAGTGTATAAACTGAAAAAAGATGCTTTGGTCAATACATTCCTCATTCAGGAAGATATCTCCAAGGGACAGCGTATAGAAGATTTTACGATTGAGGTGTTTACCAATGGTGCGTGGCGTCATGTGGCAGAAGGAACGACGGTTGGCTATAAACGTCTTGTACGCTTCTCCGACAGCAAAGCGGAAAAGTTGAGAGTGACCGTAAATGCTGCTCGCGGGACAGCCAATATTTCCAACATCGGTCTTTATTATGCACAGCCTTTGACAGAAAAGAATGCGAAAGTGAAATTAAGTGATGTCTCGGTGAAAGATTGGAAAACGGTGGGAATGCCGGCGGAAGCGGCTAATGCTATCGACGGAGATTCCCAAACAGCATGGACTGCCAATGCTCTAACTCCTTTGGTAGTGGATATGGGTAAAGAATCGGAGATAATCGGTTTCAGCTATGCACCTGCACAAAAAGAAGACCTTACGGGAACGATTTATAAGTATAACTTCTATGTCAGTACCGATGGAAAGAACTGGACGAAGTGTGATGCCAGTGGAGAATTCAGCAACATCATGCACAATCCTGTTCCTTATTTTGTCCGGTTCGGTAAGAAATATCCGGCACGCTACTTTAAACTGGAGCCGACTGCCGAGATAAACAACAAGCCGGCAACAACCGTTGGCGAGGTTGGAGTCTTGTTGAAATAAACGGAAACATAACTTCTTTATATTCTTTTGGCTGTGGCCGAAAGTGATTCTCATTATCGTTTTGCAGTGGGGGTTGTGTCAAAACGTGGATAATGCTGTCGTTTAGTTTGTAGGGGCGAGGTTCGCTCGCCCGAAAACAGTTTGTTTTGTGTCTTCGGGCAGGCAAACCCTGCCCCTACAGCTGACGATTGGATAGGCTGGTTTAGTTTTGACACACTCCCACGGCAGACGATTTGGCAACTACGTTGGCCTCATTATCCCCCAAAATGCTTTATTATTAGCTGCTTATCCCCTCCATCGGTAATTCCTTACACACTAAATGTGGAAAATATTCTTTTTATTTCGGATGATTTTATACTATATATTATCAGGAAAGGGCATAATTTTGCTCTCGTTAATGTGAGTTACTTATAATAACCTTATATCTGATAATGGAATTTATGAATCGGAATAAACAATACGTGAAACAGGCAGCCTGTGTCTTTACATGGATAGTGACTATGTGTTTCGGGGTAGGATTGCAAACAGTCAGTGCGCAAAATAATTCGGGTGATGAACAAGGTTTGGAGAGTGTCTATTCGGCGGTTGGTCTGAACGAGCGTGCGGAGGAAGAGGCACTGAACGGTTGGTGGCGCCTTGGCGATTCCACACGTGCCGAACGTATGAAATGGTTCAATGAAGCCAAGTTTGGTTGTTTTGTGCATTGGGGGGTATATGCAAAGGCCGGAGGCACATGGAAAGGAAAGAAACTGCTGGGATATTCGGAACATTTAATGCGCCGTGAAAAAATAACACTTGAAGAGTATACCGATTCACTGGTCCGTCCGTTTGACCCGGTTTCTTTTGATGCGGACGAATGGATGCGGTTAGCTTATGAAGCCGGAATGCGTTATTTCATAATTACCGCCAAGCACCATGATGGATTTGCCATGTTTCCGAGTGATGTGTATCCTTATGATATCCGAATGACAAAAATGAAAGGTGACCCGATGAAGGAGTTGGCGGATGCGGCGCGGCGTTATGGCATTAAATTCGGATTTTATTACTCGCATGCGTTTGATTGGGAACATCAGGATGCTCCGGGAAACGATTGGATGTATGATAATCCGGGTGGAGACAAGCTGCTCCACGGCGCGGAATGGTGGATTAATTATCCCCAGTTCTTACCGGTGGCCCGCAGATATGTCAATGAAAAGTGTTTGCCCCAATTGGCAGAATTGGTGCACCGCTATCATCCTGATATCCTTTGGTTTGATACTCCTCATAAGTTGCCGTTGGCTGAGAACTTACGCATATTGCAGTATCTGCGCAAAATAGCCCCCGATGTAGTCATTAACGGACGGTTGGCACGCAATGGCGACCGTCAGTATGGGGATTATACCAATACCGGTGACCGGGCTGCTTACTTTTTCCCTACTCCCGGTGCATGGGAATCGATTCCGACTACCAACGATTCGTATGGATACAATGCCAACGACCGTTCGCACAAACCGGTGAGTCATTTCATCCGCCTGTTGGCATCTGCTGCTGCACGAGGAGGAAACTTATTAATGAATGTCGGGCCGAAAGGTGATGGAGCGATTGACGATGTGGATATACAGATATTGAAGGGTATTGGTCGATGGATGCAGCATAGTGGTTCAAGTTTATATGGTACGGTTACTTCGGGCTTGCCTTCCCAGTCATGGGGAGAAACTACCCTGAAAGGTGACTCGCTCTTTTTGCATATCTTCCACTATCCTAAAGATGGCATCCTATTGGTAAACGGTCTGGAAGGTGTCCGTTTGAATGAGGCTCGTTTCCTGGCTTCGGGACATCCGGTCAAGGTGCACCGCATGAGTGCATCCGAGTGGAAAATAAAACTGCCGGAAGCGGAGGTGGCCTGTATGGATACGGTAGTAGTGCTTCGCAAGTCGGGTGATATACGTCCTTCGTCACAGCGATTGCTTCATCCGGGAATGGTGAATGAACTGCCTGCTTTTGAGGCCGATATGAATAGTGGCAACTTTCAGCATGGCGATGGTAAAGTGTTGCGTAACTATATCTCCAACTGGACAAAATCGGATGAAACACTGTCATGGGAGATAAAGAGCCTTCGTTCCGCCAATTATAATCTTACGTTGGAGTACACGGGTACAGGAAGCGGAGATGCAGGAAAGATGGAATTGAGAATTGCGGGAAAGAATTATCCTTTTGAGTATGAGGGCTGCTCCGCAAATAAAGTGGCTAGGCTCCGGTTAGGGACCGTTTCGTTAAAAGCCGGTCAACATACCATTTCATTGCACGGCATTTCGCATCAGGGAAAGGAATTTATGCGTCCTGTCCGCTTGGTGTTGGAACAAGAATAAGTATTTAATTATGTTATGGGTATTTTATAAAAGCCGCTTTGCTATGCAGAGAAAATAGAAAACTTAATGGATTAGGGAAAGGCGTTTGCTTATTTGATAATGCAACTCTCCCCATTGACTTCGGCATACTTTTGTTTTTTATGGCATAATTTCTTTTATTAGAATAATAATGGTACATTTGTGAATCCGTTAACTTTAAAAATAAGAATTATGAAAAATTATTTGTAGTAGCAGCTATGCTCTTAGTCGTGGGCGTTTGCGTAGCTAAAAATGTGGTACAAGTTACGACTTCATGTGGTAAGATTGCTTACATTGGTACGAATCGAACATCATTAGAGAATACACTTGAACAAGTCCAAGAAATTGATAGAGTTCTTTGTGGAAATGATGTAGGCACCGATGAAGAAGAATAATTGAATACAGATATTTAACGTCTCCGATAAAATTGTAATAATTTACCTTTTTGTCGGTACGTGAATTAATTAAGAGATATAATGAAAGAAGTTGTTGCTTTATTGTTCCTTTTTCTGGGGAGCGCGGTATCGGCTCAGACGATTGATTGGTCGAAATCTACTATCACATCCAAAACGGACAGTATTGCCAAAACCATATTGGAGCCGGCTCAATATCTGATTACTTATACCTATCGGTTTGCGAGTGATGCCGCCTATCCAAAAACAAAAAGAAAAGGACATACTATATTGCAAGTAGGCAATCGCTATAACCGTTTTTGTGACTCTTACAAATTACGTTTTGATTCCATTTGTGATGAAGTGTCACGTGGCAATATCTCTGTAATGGAGGCTTCACCACTAATGTTGTCTGCACTTAAGAAAGCCCGGTTTGAAGAAGGCATCCTTATTGACAAGCAGACGAATAAGGAAACCATACAGCGCACGGCCGGTCTATCAAAGAAATATCAATATAAAGAAGACTGCCCCACTCTGAAGTGGGAGATGCTGGAAGGGGATACGGTCATTGCCGGCTATCATTGCAATAAAGCGAGAACAAGCTTGTTCGGCCGCGACTATATAGCATGGTATTCCCCGGAAGTGGATATGCCTTACGGCCCTTATAAATTCAATGGATTGCCCGGCCTTGTCTTTCAGGTTGTCGACACGCAGGAGAACTTTGAGTTCATTTTGGATGGTCTGCAGAAAGCCGATAAATACGTGCCGATATATGTTTGGAGCAGTAAGGAAATTGTCAAGACAAACCGCAAGACAGTGCGTCAAATCTATAAGAACTTTTGTGCCGACCCGCTGGGGGCGTTGTTGAGTAGTGGCAATGTACGCGTTTCCGACGAGGCAAAGGCAAACGTCAAGTCCAAGCCCTATAACCCGATAGAACTTGAATAAGGAATGCGCAGCTGCTTAGTCGTCCTGCTTTGTTTATGGAGCATCGGGGTATCGGTGTCGCAAACGCCGGGAGGTGTGGCGAAGCTCTCTTTTGAAATAAAGGATGGCAGCACACACAAGCCTTTGACCAGTGTGGTTTGTCGTGTGTTTACGGCAGAGGTGAAGCTCTACACTTATGCCATTTCGGACAGCGAAGGAAAACTGTCCGTGCCGGTTCATAAGACTGACATGCTGGAGTTTACACACATCGGCTATGGAAAGCTGAAAGCAAGGATGAACGCTTATGCGGTGGGAAAGGTAAATGTGGTGGAGCTCACGGAACAGGCGGTATCACTTCGGGAAGTGACCATCAAGGCTCCGCCCATTCGCGCCAAGAGCGATACGATAGTGTATAACGTGGGTTCGTTTGTGAAACGAGGAGACGTGCATCTGGAAGACATCTTGAAGAAGTTGCCTGGCGTACGGGTGGCAGAGAATGGGACGGTGTCCTATCAAGGAAAAGCAATTAACAGATTCTATATAGAAGGAAAGGATTTGCTGGGCAGCAGCTATAATCAGGCGACACGCAACATGCCGATAGATGCGGTGGCGGCAGTCGAAATACTGGAAAACCACCAACCGGTGAAGATGCTCCAAGGCCGTAGGTTCACAGACAAGGCCGCGCTCAACCTGAAGCTGGAGAAAGGACATAAATCGTGTCCGTTCGGTGAGTTGGAAGGAGGAATAGGCGTCTCTCCCGCTATTTGGAACAACCGTTTGTTCCTCACGCAGATTTCGGGTAAAAACCAGTTGCTCGTCACAGGAAAGATGAACAACATCGGCATGGATATTTCGGATGAGACAAAGGAACACATCGATATCACGAATCTGGATGCCTACGAACCCTTCATGCCGTCCGTGCTGCCCGGCATGGCTTGGGGGGAGGCGCTCCCTCAAAACCGCTACTTGTATAATAAATCTTATTCGGCGGGGATAAACTATCTCACCGGCTTGTCGGCGGATGCCACATTGCGATTGAACGTCCTGCTGTATGAAGACCATTCTTCGCAAACCAACCATTATGAATATAGGTATGGGGGAGTGAACGAGGTCAACATTGCGGAGATGAACAATAAGAAACAACAGACGCTGACGATTCTTCCCATCCTTAAATATGAAATGAATGGCAGCCGTTCGTTCGTCTCGAACGAATTGCGCTATTCGTTCAATAGCATGTCGTCCTTCAACACGCTGGTGACAAACGGGACAAGGCTGACCGAGCATGTTTATAGCAAGCCTTCTTACTTCCAGAACTATTTCTCGTCGTCGTTCTTCCTTGGAAAGCAAATCGTGCAGGCAAAGTCCCTGTTGCGCTATTTCAACCGAAAGGAGAGACTGGACGATGTGTCTGATTCCATTGCATTCTATAATGTGGCGGAACGCTATGCCACCCAATCGTTTGTGGCAAGAAACACGCTCTCCGCTTCGCTGCCTTTGTGGGGAAACACCCTCGGACTTGCCGCCAAGGTTTATTATCGCGACAATCTGTACGATTATGCAGGGAGTGCGCACAACCGGAAACTTCAACTCAAGTTCTCGCCAAGTTATGACATCTCCTTCGGTCCGGAAACGATATTGTCCATAGATGTGCCCATGGAATGGTTTCGCGTCAGCCTTTCGTCTCCGCAAATGGAGAATGGCGGCCGCAGCTATTTCTCGTTTGTGCCGGGGCTTTATTTTAAATGGCAATTGACCGATAAGTGGAAGTTTATATTTTCTGCTTCGATGAGTGCTGATAATGCTACGGCAGATTTCTATTCACCTTACGTTTTGCGGACAGCTTACCGTACAGAGTATACCCCCAATAATGAGGTGTTTGTCAACACAAGCAAACGGGTAATGGCAAGGATTCATTATCGTAATCTTGCCACTATACTTTTTTCGAGCATCTTGGTGTCATACACCGAAGAAAAGAGAGAAAGTTATGTCGATTATCATTATACGGACTCCATCACCACCCGGTCTTTGCTCAGGGGAGACAATCATCGCCGCATGCTGATGCTGAACGCGACGGTGGACAAGAGTTTTATAGATGCGGGCGTTTCCTTAAAGTCGGAACTGAGTTACAACCGGACATCTTACTTGCTCTCGCAGTCCGGGATTCAGATGAATAATCAGTCAAACATCTTGGCGGCAAATCTGAGTGCCATATACCAGAGACTCAAATGGATGAGATTGACTGTTGGAGCTGTCGGAACGGTGTATTGGGAGCGCAACCGCCTTCATGATTCAGATGTACTTAAATCACTTGTAGCCAATGCATCGGTCTATCTTTTTCCGATAAAGGGGATAGATATTAAGCTAAAATATCAGAATTATATGAATGAACTATCGCCATCGCATTATAAGACTTGTGGTATATTCGACATGGATGTGAACTATAAAATGAATAAAACATGGGAGATAGGGAGTTCGGTCACTAACTTGCTGAATACCCAGTCGTATACAGTAACACAAAATACAGGCATCAACAGGTATTATTCTAACCTTCCACTAAGAGGGAGAGAAGTTTTATTCCGAATTTTGTGGAGAATATAGGGTTGGTGTATCATATATTCTTATGCTCTCATTTTGTTTTGGCTTACGCACCGAGTATCTGGCGATGGCCCCTCATAATCTAGCCGGCATATTGGAAAACAAACGTCCCATCCTTCTCCTTTTTTGTCGTCGGCAGCAGCGATATATATGTAGGCTGATGCGTACGTCCGTGTAGCCCGATACGTATATACGTGTGAGCTTATGCGTATATACGTGCAGGCCTATGCCACCGTATGTGTAGCCCGATGCATACGCTGAAGGATACAAAAAGACCTTGAAGTTTTCAGAAAAGCTCGGTGTGTTTTTTTAAAACTTCACCATCTTTTTCAAAAAGCTCGGTGTGTTTTTCATGTAGGGGCAGATGGGAGTATTCCCTCATTAGACCGGTCATTCCCTCTTCTCCGTTCATCCTTACATTTTAATCAAAGCGCGCTGGCTATCAGACGGTTAAAGATGACAGCACATCCCTTCATCCTCCCTTCAGCCGTGCTTTCCAAGTCCCTTCACAATCTGCCTTCAGCGATTCCCTGTGTATTTTCTATACATCTTTTCAGTCTGCCCCTACAGAAAATGAAAGCGTTATCGAAAAAGTTAAAAAGCTGGAAGAAGTTTCACAAGTGAAAGGAGGCTGAAAGGACGGTGACGGGATGTCCCTTCACTACCGGAAGCCTCATCAACAGGGCGTTTCAACGACTAATGAAAGGAGGAAGGAAGAAACAGATTTCTGCTTGTAGGGTGAAAAAAATATAGAGTTGTATATGCTATAGGCAGACTTTAGCACTATCTCAAAGACTTTTATGTAATATGAGTAGATGGAAGGTCGTTATGAATTTCATGTCGAAAATTGCATTTTCTCCTCTGTTGATTGAAAAATAGATTTATCTTTGTAACATGAACGCTAAGATATAAATGAAAGACTGATGAAAGAAGCAACCATAACCCCTTTTGCAAAGCCGCTTTATGTGATGACCAAGCCTGTGGGCGCAGTCTGCAATCTGGCTTGCGACTATTGTTATTACCTGGAAAAAGCAAAGTTATATGAAGAACAACCTCGCCATGTGATGAGTGACGAGCTGCTTGAGAAGTTCATAAAGGAATATATTGAATCGCAAACCATGCCTCAAGTGCTGTTTACTTGGCATGGAGGGGAAACCCTGATGCGTCCTTTGTCCTTTTATAAAAAGGCGATGGAGCTTCAAAAGAAATATGCCGGAGGCCGTACGATTGATAATTGTATCCAGACCAACGGTACACTGCTGACCGATGAATGGTGTGAGTTCTTTCGCGAGAACAATTTTCTGGTAGGCATCTCTATTGATGGTCCGCAAGAGTTTCATGACGAATATCGGAAGAATAAGATGGGACAGCCTTCTTTTGTGAAGGTGATGCGTGGCATTAACTTGTTGAAAAAACATGGGGTGGAATGGAATGCCATGGCGGTAGTGAATGACTACAACGCCGATTACCCTTTGGAGTTCTATCGCTTTTTCCGCGATGAGCTTGATTGTCATTATATTCAGTTTACTCCTATCGTGGAGCGTCTCTCCAAACGTACGGACGGACTGAAACTCTCTTCTTTGAAACAAAAAGACGGAGAATTGGCGCCTTTCACTGTCTCGCCCGAGCAATGGGGGACATTTCTCTGTACCATTTTTGATGAATGGGTGAAGAAGGATGTAGGAAATTACTTTATTCAGATATTCGATTCCACACTGGCCAACTGGGTAGGACAGCAGCCGGGGGTCTGTTCGATGGCAAAATATTGCGGCCATGCTGCCGTGATGGAATTTAATGGGGATGTTTATTCGTGCGACCATTTTGTATTTCCTGAATATAAATTGGGAAATATCTATCAAAAGACGTTGGTAGAGATGATGTATAGCAAAGAACAGGAAGCATTTGGGGCCATGAAGCACAACAGCCTGCCGCAGCAATGTCTGAATTGCCAATATGAGTTTGCCTGCCACGGCGAATGTCCCAAGAACCGCTTTGCTGTGACGGAGGACGGAGAACCGGGACTGAACTATCTGTGCAAAGGATATTATAAATTCTTTGACCATGTAGCTCCCTATATGGATTTTATGAAAAAAGAACTGTTGGCAGAGCGTGCCCCGGCAAACGTGATGGACTGGATACGCGAGAATGAATAAAAAATCACCCTCGTTGCAAGTGGTTGATGTAACGAGGGTGATTACTTTGTTAATCTTTTCTTTTTTGATTTTATCAATAACCGAGATTCTGCATTATATAAGGGTTTTGATAAAGTTCATTTTGGGGTATTGGCAGTATTAAATAGTAGTTATTAGTTAACTGTAGCTCTTCTTTGGCAATTCCGTTTCGTTTTAGGAAAGCGAAATAGTCTCCACATTCATACAATACCTTTTTATATACTTCTTTTAATGCAGCTTTGGTGTCTGATTCAGAAACCGTAATTCCTTTCTTATCAGTTATTTGTTGGATATATGACATTGCTTCGGCAGGTTGGCATTCTGCTAGAGATAGGATTACATCAGAGTATGTAAATACTGGGATAATGTTTGTCAATGTGTTTGAAGCTGCCTTTATTCTGGTGGCAATGTTAGAATCTTCCAGTGCAAAAATCAGTTCTTGATTGTTGGAATTCGTATAGTTCATTTCTGTTTCCATAGAATAATGTTTGCCGTTTACAATCTCTGTTAATAGGGTTTGGGCATCATTATTCCTATTTTGATACATATAGATTTTGGCAAGTGTCATTTTGGCTACATCTTTAGATAGAAGTATAGCTTGGGATAACTTGTCGGATTCATTGGAACGTGTCGTTGTAGAAATATCATTTCCAATGATGTAGTTTATATTTTTTTTCTCTTCTAAGTTTGTAATAGCTGATTTTAATTCGGGAATAAGTGATGCAAATATCTGTTCGGTAGTAGATTGTGGGGTGTTTGAATCATTGTTTGGTGTTGTTATAAAAGGTACATTGCCCCAGTTAACAGCTAGTTTATAATAACATATAGCTCTTAATGTCTGTAAGGGTGAATATAATGGACCATTCGGAATTTCTTTTTCACTTGTTTCTAGCAATAGGTTGATTTGAGATATTGCAGTATAGAGATAATCCCAACAATTCCCCAATTCCGAATTGCTTGAATTGACCGGCGCTTTAAGTGTGGTATTCTCTATAATTTGGGTATATCCTAAATCAATGTTTCGGGCATAGTTTAAGGCTTGGGCTGTGGATTGCATAACTGATGCAATTCTGCTAATGCCGTATTCGGAAAATGAAGGTGTTGCTGGGATGTTTTGGTTTATCCCCTCTTGTTTTACCATCAATGTGGCAAGACAGTATCCTTTTTTATCGTAAACATAGATAGTTTTAGAAGACATGATACGGGCTGTAGCAGGGTCAACTTTTATTTTTATAGCATTGTTTTCCAGTAAATAAGACATGGAAATGGAATTGGTTTGTGGAGTAGTGCCCAAGTATATAGTTGGTTCCGATGTAGAGGATAGGTCACTAAACTCTTTTAGGGAAATATCCAGTTCTGTTTGGACATTAATGGTGAACGTACCTCCTTCTTTGGGGACATCTAGTTGGCTCTTTTCAATAGTAACGGGGATTTGTTTATAATATATCTTAGCTTCACTTTCTCTATTTTCGTTGAGTATCAACATTTTATTGGTGACTTCTATGATAGTATAAACTTTGTTCTCATTATTAGAACCGTTCTCATAATAGGTAATAAACATACCTTTTTGTGGATAAAACTCAAAGGTTCCTTCGCGACGAATTTCATTATTTTCGAATATTTGGAACGTAAAATCTTCATTGAGTATAAGTCTTGTGTTCCAATCACTGTTATAAGTGCTCGCTTCATACCATGTGTTTAGTAACAAAGCCAAAGTTTGGTCAGTTCTTGGTATCGTGATACTGGAACCATCAAACAAAGTGAAGATTACGCAGTCTTTTGAGTCGGTGTTTATCGACTGGAAAATGGAACTTCCATCTTCAGCAGAAACTTTGGACCAAGTATTTCCATTATCTACGCTAAGATAAACAGTAGCCTTTTCCCAAGTTCCGCTAATTCCTTCGTTGGTTAGTTGTGAACCTGTTTTTAGTTGAGGCAGTGGAGCATTTATACCGTTACTGCCATTCGTTCCATTGCTCCCATCTTTTCCATCTTCACCATCTTTTCCATTTATATATAAAGGAATTCCATTGGTATCTTTCAGAATTTCACCATTGAGTGTCCAGCAGTAGTTTCCGTTACCCATGTCTTTAATACTAATTTGTGGGCTTGTGCCGTCTTTTCCATCTTCCCCGTCTTTTCCATCTTCCCCATCTTTTCCATCTTCCCCATCTTTTCCATTATATACAGTAATATTTTTACCGTCAGAGAAAGTCATAGTATATCCTATGTTTCCTTCTAAGGGAGTGACGGATACAATGGAAACATTTTGTTTTAGAGCATCAAGTACGGATTGAATGGAATTGATATTAGCATTGGTTTTTGTACAGATGTCTTCCAATTTTAGAACTTGTTCTTGCAATTTATTCACTTCGTTCCATAGTTCTTGGTCATCGTAGTCATTGCAAGCGTAAAAAACGATGCATGAGGTGAAAAGTAATGATACAGCAGTCAGATGGACGGCTTTTAGTTTTTCTTTAAATGCTTTCATGGTTTTGTCTATGCCTTGTAGTTCCCGGAAGGCTCTGATTATACAAAAAAACGTGGAACTTCTGCGCCATTATCGAACTAGAGGCCCTGAGAAAACCTTAAACAGAAATAATGGACAGTAAGTCCCACGCTGGAACCAGCGTAGGAAACATACTGTGCCGTTCTTCTGTTCGTTTGAAATGTTCTCAGGATTTCTAGTTCAGAATTAGCACAACGTTTCTTACAATTCTTTTTTATGGTGAGTGCTGACACTTTAGTACTCAACGAGACAAAAGTAAGGAAGATGTTTTGAATAAAAAAAATTTTTGAATGGAATGTGTGGCGAGAAGGATAAAAAAATGTCTTTCCTGATAATTATTATGGTGATTTAGAAAAAAATGTGGATACGCGAGAATGAATAAAAAATAAAAGGAGTAAAGTGATTCACTTTACTCCTTTTATTTTCTCCGGTCAGATGAATTATTTTCCGTTGTATTCATCAGATACAGTTAATTTCTTAC
>ERZ838118.2166-NODE-2166-length-21666-cov-6.628708_pt1 | contig 21666 bp, 18 predicted proteins | sample MGYA00519863_ERZ838118 | MGnify/ENA primary metagenome ERZ838118 (study PRJEB31850, sample SAMEA3708827) | human gut metagenome | biome: human gut; feature: human-associated habitat; material: faeces | place: China | collected 2014 ...
GATGAACATGGGCAGTCCATACCGCTCCTGGATGTAACGGGGACCCCAGTTCAGGCTTTCCGGCTCTACCGGCCAGTTCATGGCTGTGTGAGCGTATCCCGCAGGGCGCTCCACATAACAGGGGCCATTCGTTCCCATCTGTACAGGCGCGGCATTGTAGATGTTCAGCCCGAGCATATCCGGTCTGCCCAGAGACAGGGCGTCGTTGATGTATTGCGGCACAGCACTGATGCAGGCGGAAAGATGCGGCCCACAGAGGTCCGGTCCGGGCCAGCGGCCAAGGCACAGAGGGTCGAGCGACATCGTGTGAGTGAAGGCCCAGTCCTCGTCCGGGCAGGCAAAGGTCAGAGCCCGGGCGGCGTCCACATCTGCTTTTGCCTCAGATACGGGGTAGCAGATGCGGCCTGTGGAGACGAAGCCCACTCTGTTTTCGGCGTCCGTATGGCGGAGCTCCTGCGCGGCAAGGCAGTGCGCATAGATGATATTCTGCCAGCAGGTGAACTGCCCTTCCAGCGGGAGTTTCAGCCCCGGCGCATGCTCACCTGTCCCATAGCCCATTTTCACGATACAGGCAGGCTCATTGAAGGTGAACCACTGGTGGACCCTGCCTTTGAAATGTTCTGCCATTTTTGCCGTGTAGACTGCAAACGCCCGGGCAGTGTCCTCATTCTGCCAGCCGCCCTTTTCTTCCAGCGCCTGCGGCAAATCCCAGTGATACAGCGTAATATACGGCTCGATGCCCGCTTCCAGCAAAGTATTCACAAGACCATCGTAATAGGCAAAGCCTTTTTCGTTCCAGTCCGTGCCGCCGGTGGGGGCGATGCGCGTCCACGCCACAGAGAAGCGATAGGCTTTCAGGTGCATCGACTTCAGCAGTTCGATGTCTTCCCGCCAGCGGTGATAGCTGTCGCAGGCGGTATCACCGGTCTCACCCCGATAGGTGCAGCCCGGTGTGTGGGAGAAAACATCCCAGATGCTCCGGCCTTTTCCATCCTCGACGGCACCGCCCTCGATTTGATAGGCTGCAGTCGCAGCGCCCCATACAAATTCTTTTGGAAATACTGCCATGTTCGTTCTCCTTTTATCTCGTCAGATACATGTGTACAGGAACTTGAGATCCTTACTGATTATAGTATACTCTTCTGTGTCTGCCGGTGCAAATAGCATTTTATTGGTGACCATTGTGGAAATACACATCAGGATACGCTATACTAAAACAGAGAACATGGAATTCATCTGGCGCAAAAAAGCCAAAGGGAAGGGAAACCAGAATGATAGACAAAATGCTCGTGCGCGGGGCAAAGGTACACAACCTGAAAAACATCGACGTGGACATCCCGCTGAACAAGATCGTGGGCATTGCGGGCGTGTCGGGCTCGGGCAAATCCTCGCTGGCGCTGGGGGTGCTGTATGCCGAAGGCTCCCGCCGGTATCTGGAGGCGCTGTCCACCTACACCCGCCGCCGGATGACCCAGGCTTCGAAAGCCTCGGTGGAAGAGGTGCTGTATGTTCCGGCGGCGCTGGCGCTGCACCAGAGGCCGGGCGTGCCGGGCATCCGCAGCACCTTCGGCACCGGCACGGAGCTTTTGAACAGCCTGCGGCTCATGTACTCCCGCCTCGCAAGCCACCGCTGCCCGAACGGGCATTACATCCCGCCGACGCTGGCTGTTGCGGCGGGCAGGGAGCTGGTCTGCCCGGAGTGCGGTGCGCATTTCTATGCGCCGTCGGCGGAGGAGCTGGCTTTCAACTCTCAAGGTGCCTGCCAGAAGTGCGGCGGCACAGGCAGCGTCCGGACGGTGGACATCGCGTCGCTGGTGCCGGACGACTCGCTGACCATCGACGGCGGCGCAGTGGCCCCGTGGAACAGCCTGATGTGGTCGCTGATGACAGACGTCTGCCGGGAGATGGGCGTGAGGACGGATGTGCCGTTCCGCGACCTGACCGAACAGGAAAAGGACATCGTCTACCACGGCCCGGCAGAGAAAAAGCATATCTTTTACCACGCCAGGAACTCGAACCAGGCCGGCGAGCTGGACTTTACCTATTACAACGCCGTCTACACCGTAGAAAATGCTCTTGCAAAGGTCAAGGATGACAAGGGCATGAAGCGGGTGGAAAAGTTCCTGCGGGAAGATGTCTGCCCCGAGTGTCACGGCTCACGGCTCTCAGCAGCGGCGCGTGCGCCGAAGCTGCGGGGCATCTCGCTGGACGAAGCCTGCCAGATGACGCTGGAAGCCCTCGTGGAGTGGGTGAAGGGCGTGCCGGGCAGCCTGCCGGAAGAGATGCGCCCGATGGCGGAGAGCATCTGCGAGGCATTCGAAAGCACCGCCAAGCGGCTGATGGATTTAGGTCTGGGCTATCTGACGCTTGACCGCTCGGCCTCGACCCTTTCCACCGGTGAGCGCCAGCGGATGCAGCTGGCCCGGGCCGTCCGCAACCGCACCACCGGCGTGCTCTATGTGCTGGATGAGCCGTCCATCGGCCTGCATCCGTCGAACATCGTGGGCCTGACCGGTGTGATGCACGACCTCGTGGCCGACGGCAACTCGGTCATTCTGGTGGACCACGACACCCAGATCCTGAAAGAGGCCGACTGGGTGATCGAGATGGGGCCGGAAGCAGGAGCTAAGGGTGGACATGTCATTGCCGAAGGGACGATAGATGATCTGGAGGCAAAGCCGGAGTCCCAGATCGGGCCGTTCCTCTCCGGAAAAGCTGAGACAAAGCTGCGCCGGTGTGCCGGGACAGGGGAGATGTTCGCAGAGGGGGGGATCCATCTCTCCACCGGCAGCATCCACACGGTCAAGCCTTTGGAGCTGGACGTTCCCAGGGGGCGGCTCACCGTGGTAACGGGCGTGTCCGGCTCCGGCAAAACGACGATGGTGCTGGAAAGCCTCGTACCGGCGCTGGAAGCAAAGATAAACGGCAGCGCCCTCCCGGCACATATCCGGGAGATCCGCGCCGAGGGCATCGCGCACGTCAAGCTCATCGACGCGACGCCCATCGGCATCAATGTGCGCTCTACTGTGGCGACCTACGCGGGCGTCCACGACGAGCTGCGGAAGCTCTATGCCAGATCTCCGGACGCCAGGCAAAAGGGCTTCAAGGCCAGCGATTTTTCCTATAACACGGGCAGTCTGCGCTGCCCCGGCTGCGACGGCACCGGTGAGGTGAGCCTGGACGTGCAGTTCCTGCCGGATGTGAACATCGTCTGCCCCGACTGCCGGGGGTCCCGCTACGCGCGGGCGGCTTACGGCGTGAAGCTGATGAACAAGGCGGAGCAGGCCGTCTCCCTGCCGGAACTGATGGATATGGACGTCAACTCCGCCCTTGCGTTCTGCGGCGGGATGAAGACAGTGAGCCAGCGCCTGCAGACATTGCAGCAGCTGGGTCTGGGCTACCTGACGCTGGGCGAAGAGACGCCCAGCCTCTCCGGCGGCGAGGCCCAGCGCCTCAAGCTGGCCAGCGAGATCGGCCGCACCCAGACCGACTCGGTGTTCGTTTTCGATGAGCCCAGCATCGGCCTCCACCCGCTGGACGTGCAGGTGCTGCTGCGGGTGTTCCAAGCCCTGCTGGACAACGGCGCAACGGTCGTTGTCATCGAACACGACCTCGATGTCATCCGCAACGCGGACTATGTCATCGACATGGGGCCGGGCGGCGGCGAGAGCGGCGGCCGCGTCGTGGCAACAGGCACGCCGGAGGAGATCCAGAAAAATCCGGAGAGTATTACCGGAAGATATTTATAACAAAAAGGGGGCAGATGCTGCATGGCATCTGCCCCTTCGTCGATATTCTTATTTGCTTTCCGGGACACCGCGCAGTTCGGCACGGAAGCGCTCGGGGACATCTTCTTCCCGGATATTTTTGACGAGATCCGGAAGCTTTGCGGTTTCGCCTACGGGATAGACCATGATGCACTTCCGATGCTTCGCTGACGATCAAAACAAAAAGTTAATTCTCGGAAGAAATATCCTGACCGAAATATTTCTCGCCCAGCTCCTTGAGGGTGCCGTCAGCGCGCAGCTCGTCGATGGCGCTGTTGAGGGCGTCGAGGAAGGAAGAGTCTTCGCTCTTGACGATAGGGATCGCAACGTGAGAAGCATCTTCGGTCTGTGCGACCAGCTTGAAGTCGGCGTCCGGATGGACGTTCAGGTAGTCGTAGAAGGAGACGTTGGCGTTCAGGGTGGCGTCGATGCGGCCAGCGGTCAGCAGCTGGATGGTCTCTTCCAGCGTGTCGATGCCCTGCACGGTCGCGCCGTAGCTCTCGGCCAGCTCCATGTAGGTGGAAGCGAGGCTGTTGGCCGTGGTCTTGCCGGCGAGGTCCTCGAAGCTCTTGATGTCCTCGTTATCCTTGCGGACGGCGAGGGCGGTGTGGATGTAACCGTAGGGAGTGGTGAAGTCGTAGGTCTTGGCGCGCTCTTCGGTGACTTCGACGCCGTTGCAGACGAGGTCGTAGCGGCCAGCATCCAGACCGGCAAACAGGCTGTCCCAGTCGCTCTCGACGTACTCGGGCTCGACGCCCAGCTTCTCGGCAATGGCGCGGGAGACTTCGACGTCGTAGCCCACGAGGGTGTCGCTCTCATCGTGGAAGCTCCAGGGCTGCCATGCGCCTTCCAGCGCGATGACCAGCTTGCCGTTGGACTGGATGGTCTCCAGCTTGTTGGCGGCAGCAGCGGAAGTAGAAGCTGCGGTACTGGAAGCAGTGGAGGCAGAAGTGTTGGAAGAGCAGCCAGCCAGCGAGAGAACACCGGCAGCGGCCATGACGCTCATGAGAGAAATAAAGGTTCTGCGTTTCATAGGGGATGATCCTTTCTTATTCAGTATGGGAAATTTTCTGAAGGAACTCACGGGTCCTTGCCTCTTTGGGATGGGCGAAGAACTCCTGCGAGGGGGCTTCCTCGACCACGACGCCGTTTTCCATAAAGACGGTGCGGGACGAGACGTTGCGGGCAAAGCCCATCTCATGGGTGACGACCAGCATGGTCATGCCCTCCTGTGCCAGCTGCCGCATGACGGCCAGCACCTCGCCGGTCAATTCCGGGTCGAGGGCGCTGGTGGGCTCGTCGAAATAGATGATCTCGGGGCCGGAGGCGAGAGCGCGGGCGATGGCCACGCGCTGCTGCTGACCGCCCGACAGCTGACGGGGGTAGTAGTCGGCACGGTCGGCGAGGCCGACCTTTTCCAGCATCTTCATGCCGACGGCATCAGCCTCCGCTTTGGGCATCTTCCGGGCGACGATGAGGCCCTCGGTGACGTTCTGCAGGGCCGTTTTGTTGCGGAAGAGGTTGTAGTTCTGGAAGACGAAAGCCGTCTTGCGGCGCAGCCGCGCGATGCTGGCGCGGTCGGCGTGGGCGAGGTCGAAGGTCTCACCATCGAAGGTGAGCTTGCCTGCGTCCGCCGTCTCAAGGAAGTTGAGGCATCGCAGCAGGGTGGTCTTGCCTGAGCCGGAAGGGCCGAGGATGGCCACGACGTCACCCTTTTCCACCGTCAGATCGACGCCGCGCAGCACGTCAAGGCTGCTGGTCGGCTTGGGGGCGCGGCCAAAGATGCCGGGATGGACGCCGGGCTTTGCGTAAGTATGGAAGGATTTGTGGACGCCGCGTATCTCTAACATTGCCATAACAGCCACACTCCTTTCTTACTGGAAGCCGTGGGCGTTGAGCTGGCGCTCCAGCAGCCCTTGCAGCTTGGTGATGACGGTACAGAACAGCAGATACACCACGGCCACCTCACAGTAGATGGGCAGGAAGATGTAGGTGCGGGCGGCGACGCGTTGGCCGGCCATGAACAGCTCCGCTACCGTGATGTTGGAGGCCAGAGAGGTGTCCTTGATCATGCCGATGAGGGAGTTGGAGAGGGCAGGCACGGCGGTGCGCAGGGCCTGCGGCAGCACGATGCGGCGCATGATCTGCCACCAGCTCATGCCGACGCAGCAGCCGGCTTCCAGCTGGCCCTGCGGCACACTCTCGAGTGCGCCGCGCATGGTCTCGGCGCAGTATGCACCCTCGTTGAAGGCGAAGGCGATGACTGCCGCCGGGAAAGCGTCCAGCATGATGCCCACGCTGGGCAGGCCGTAAAAGATGATGAAAAGCTGCACCAGCAGCGGTGTGCCGCGGATGACCCAGATGTAGAACCGGGCCAGCTGGCTCAGCACCGGCACCCGGGCGTACTGCACCAGCGCCACGGCCACCGCCAGCACCATCGCCAGGGTGAACGAGACGAGGGTGAGGGGGATGGTCATGGTGAGGCCCGCCGAGAGGATGCGGGGAAGAGCCTCCCAGAGCACGCTGACGGTGCGGTTGGATAAGAGTGTTTCCAGCATGGATACTCCTTTTTCAAAATTTGAATAAACAGACAGGGCAAGTGGGTGGATACATTATATACCTTAAAGCAGGGTCAAAGTCAAGAGGAGAAAATTAAAATCCTACAAAACCTACCAGAATACTATAACATGATTTGGAAATGAACGCAAATGGTTTCGAAAAATTGCATGGTATAGACGAAATGGACGAAAAACAGGTGCTGACTTTGTGCAGAACGGCAGAGTAGTTGACGCGGCAGAAGCTTTCGGGTACAATAGAGCTGTATAGACCTGTAAAGGTACAAACAGGCCGCACGCCCCGCCAGACGGGAGCGCGGCGGATACGGAGGACAAACGTGATGAAACGTATTGGTATTCTGGGCGCTGGCACCTGGGGCATGGCCCTTGCACGGATGCTGACTGTGAGCGGGAATGATGTGCTGGTGTGGTCGGCCATCGAGAAGGAGATCGACAGCCTTTCCACCACCCGCAAGCACCCCAACCTGCCGCAGATGAAGATCCCCGACGAGCTGCGGTTCACCAAGAGCATCGAGGAAGTCTGCAAAGACAAGGACATCCTGCTGTTCGCAGTGCCGTCGGTGTTCGTCCGCTCCACGGCGGCAAAGGCCCGGCCCTATGTGGCCGACGGCCAGATCATCGTGGACGTGGCAAAGGGCATCGAGCCCGACACCCTGTACACCATGACCGAGATCCTGGCCGATGAGCTGGGAAAAGAGGGCGGCCCGAAGGGCGTGCGTCTTGTGGCCCTGTCCGGCCCCACCCACGCCGAGGAAGTGGCCATCGACCTGCCCACCACCATCGTGTCGGCCAGCAAGGATAGGAAGGCCGCTGCCTATGTGCAGGAGGTCTTCACCAACAATGTCATGCGCGTCTACACCAACGAGGACATTAAGGGCGTAGAGCTGAGCGGCGCCATGAAGAATGTCATCGCGCTGGGCGTCGGCATCTCCACCGGCCTCGGCTACGGCGATAACGCCCGCGCTGCCCTCATCACCCGCGGCATCGCCGAGATCGCCCGTCTGGGCGTGGCGATGGGCTGCAATGTCCACACGTTCGCAGGTCTGGCCGGCATCGGCGACCTCATCGTGACGGCTACCAGTATGCACAGCCGCAACAACCGTGCCGGCATCCTCATCGGCAAGGGCGAGACCCCGGAAAATGCCGTCAAGGAAGTCGGCATGGTGGTCGAGGGCATGAACGCCCTGCCCGCTGCGCTGGAACTGGCCGAGCGGTATCAGGTGGAAATGCCCATCGTCCAGACCGTCAACGCCATCGTCAACAAGGGCATGAGTGCGGCAGAGGCTGTCAAGTCCCTGATGGAGCGCGGCCTGAAGAACGAGCTGCCGCAGGGCTACGAAAAATAAACGAAAAGGGGCGGTATCATGCCTTCTACCTACGCACACCGCCGCTTTGGTGCGGATGTTCTGGCCCTGCTGCCGGACGGTCTGCGCGCGACGCTGGAACAGCACCGGGAGCTTTACGACATGGGTCTCCACGGGCCGGACCTGATGTTTTATTACAAAGCTCTGCAGTCGAACCCGGTGAACCGTCTGGGCAACGCCATGCACGAGCAGAAGGGCGAGGCGTTTTTCACCCGCGCCCGCACCGTGGTGGAAAATGCAACGGATAAAAGCGCCGCACTGGCTTATGCGCTGGGCTTTGTCTGCCACTTCGCGCTGGACAGCACCTGTCACCCTTATGTGGAGGCCTATGTCCGGGAGAGCGGTGTGGGCCACTGCGAGATCGAGACGGAGTTTGACAACGCCCTGATGCGGGAAGACGGCCTCGACCCCATAAAGTTCTTCACGGCCAGCCACATCAAGCCCAGCCGGGAGCGGGCCGAGGTCATCGCGCCCTTCTACGAAGGCGTCACGGTGGACGAGACGCTGGCGGCTATGAAGGGGATGATAACGGTGCATCATCTTTTGCAGGCGGCGAACCCCGTCAAGCGCTGGGTGGTGCTGACCGGGATGCGCGTCGCGGGCAAGTATGAGTTCATGCACGGCCTTGTGGCGAATCCGCAGCCGAACCCCAAATGCGTCCAGAGCAGCCAGAAGCTCGAAGAGCTGTATAAAACGGCTGTGCCGCTGGCGGTAAGGCTCATCGAAGAGTATGCCGGGAACAAGCCGCTTGGGGCGGAGTATCAGCATACGTTTGGGGAGAACTGAGAAAATTTGTTGCCCGCAGGACGTCGGAAATTCTGCGGGCAATCATTTTGATTTATTTGATGTTTTGCTATTGATAGAGAGGGGTATTTATGGAAACGGAAAGTGTGAAAGCAAAACCGTTTTTGAAATGGGCGGGGGGGAAAGGACAGCTGCTGACTGAAATTCAAAAATATTATCCGTTTGCAGATAAAAAAATAACAAAATATGCAGAACCTTTTATTGGTGGCGGAGCTGTCCTTTTTGATGTTTTGAACAGGTATGATTTATCGGAAGTCTATATCAGCGACATCAATGCAGAGCTGGTGAATTGTTATTGGGCGGCACAGCAATGTGTGGAAGAACTTATTCAGGCGCTGACCAAAATGCAGGACGAATACCTTCCGCTGAATCATGAAAAGCGAAGAGAATATTACACCGAGAAAAGAGTACGTTTTAATGAACTTAAAAACGGAGAAAAGAAAAAAGGTGACATTGAAAAAGCTGCGTTGATGATCTTTTTGAATCGAACATGCTTTAATGGGCTGTTTCGGGTAAATAAAAAGGGTCAGTTTAATGTTCCGATGGGGGCGTACAAAAATCCGATAATCTGCGATGCACAGAATCTCAGGGCAGTATCTCAGAAGCTAAAAGCGGTGAAAATCGTCTGCGGGGACTATAAAAAGTCAGAAGTTTTCGTGGATGAGAACACTTTTGTTTATTTCGACCCTCCATACCGCCCGCTAACAGAAACATCAAATTTTACATCTTATACAGAAAGTCAGTTTGATGACAACAAGCAGATTGAGCTTGCACAGTTCGCAAAGATGCTGGATGCGAGAGGTGCCAAAATTGTAATCAGCAATTCGGACCCGAAGAATGAGAATGCAGAGGATGATTTTTTTGATACGCTTTATTCGGCACAGAGAGTTCATCGGGTGGAAGCAAGCAGAATGATCAACTGCAACAAGAATTCCAGAGGAAAGATAAAAGAGCTGTTGATTACAAATTTCGAACGGCAAGGCTCTAAGGAGAATGCGTCAAAGCAAGATAGAGAGAGGAGTGAAAAAAAGATGGAAAAAAGAGAATTTAAGAACTGGATGGCAAGCTTCAAAGAGAGCATTGCGGACTATGGATATTATGTTGATTTTGACAAAGTATATCGTAACGTCAATGAAGTGAAAGTTGAGCTGAATATTCTGAATTCACTGATTGGGGTGCCGAATATTGAAGTAGAATTCGAAAATTTGATTCGAAAGTATCCAGACGTGCTGAAATGCATTCCTCTTCTTTTGGCAGTACGAGAAAAGGAAATTTACTGTCAGGATGAAAAGGGAGGTCAGACATATAAATTTACCCCGAAGCAAATGCGTCCAGAAGAGTTGGCACCGGAAAAGTATGCGTATTTTATGGAGCATACAGGACTGTTTGACCTGCTGAAAAATCATATTATCCGAGATCTGGTGGACTATGTGACGGGAGTAGAAACCGGACTGGACTCGAATGGAAGAAAAAATCGCGGCGGTCATCTGATGGAAGATTTGGTGGAAGGGTACATAAAGAAAGCAGGCTTTGTCAAGGACAAAACTTACTTCAAGGAAATGTATATCCACCAGATTGCAGAAAAATGGGGATTGGAGTTATCTGCAATTTCAAATCAGGGAAAAATGGAAAAGCGTTTTGATTTCGTGGTAAAAACGGGTAAAATGGTATACGGAATTGAAACCAATTTTTATGGCAGTCAGGGAAGTAAGCTGAATGAAACCGCAAGAAGTTATAAAACACTTGCATTAGAAGCAAATACCATCCAGGGTTTTACATTCGTTTGGTTTACCGATGGCAAGGGATGGTCAAAGGCAAAGCATAATTTGGAAGAAACATTCGATGTAATGCAGCACATTTACAGCATTCAGGACATGGAAAATGGAATTATGAGTGAGGTTTTCCGGTGACGAAGAAAAAGATTACAAAATGGGAACCAGACGGTTTTGAGCTGGAAATGACGACTCACTGGTCTTTTCCATCGCGTGGAAGCTGGGCAACACATGACGCAAAGTGGAGAGGAAACTGGTCGCCATATATTCCCAGAAATGTCATACTCAGATATTCAAAAGAAAACGACTTGGTACTTGATCAGTTTGCCGGAGGCGGCACGACGCTGGTAGAGGCAAAGTTGCTGAACAGGGATATTATCGGTGTGGATATTAACGATGTGGCATTGGAAAGGTGCAGAGAAAAAATAAACTTTGAGCATGAAGGTGCAGATGGGCGTGTATACCTGAACAAGGGTGATGCACGAAATCTGCCCTTTGTACAAGATGAGTGCATTGATTTGATTTGTACCCATCCGCCATATGCAAATATTATTGGATATAGCGAAGACATTGATGGGGACTTGTCTCGGCTGGACATAAAGGATTTTTTGAAAGAAATGAACCCGGTAGCCTCCGAGTGCTACCGAGTTCTGAAAAAAGGAAAATTCTGTGCAATTCTGATGGGAGATACACGCAGAAAAGGTCACATGGTTTCGCTGGCCTTTGATGTAATGAAGGTCTTTGAAAGTGCAGGATTCAAGCTGAAAGAGATTATCATTAAGGAACAGCATAACTGCAAAGCGACAGGCTATTGGAAAACAAACAGTGTGAAATATAATTTTTTGCTGATTGCGCATGAGTACCTGTTTGTGTTTGAAAAGTGATGATTAGGCAAGCCCTGCTTCACAGAGTGCGTTAAAAAGCATCTGTCGTCCGGAATAATTCCAATAGGCACAGTCCTGCTCCATAAATAGCCACTTTATTGCAAGCAAAATAATCTGAATCGGATGCTCTGTGCTGGCATAGTCAAGAAATCCGGCATGAATTTCGGAGAGCGCGGTGTCATTGCAGGCATAAATATCTCGAATAGCGGATGCAACAAGTGGATACGATTCAGGATAGCATATTTTGCAGCTTTCAAGTGCGGTGATGATGTCGTTATGACTGGGAGAGTGGTAAATACGCTGCTTTTTGAAGGCAAGTCCGGAGATGTTGACGGTGAAGTCAAAGCCCTTATTCAACTGTGTTGGACGCAGAAGATAGATACTGTAATTCCCATAAGACTCGACGTTATATCGGTAGCGCGAGGCGGCATCTCCATTTCCGTGGCCGGGCTCTTCCTGCATAAAGTGTGTGATAAGGGAAAAGCGTTTGTCAGCACGGCTTCCAGAGGGTAAAATATAGTTGGAAATTCTGCGCTCCATTTTATTCCTCCATAAATAATTTATAAGTCTCGATTTCTAGAGCATCCGCAATGCGTTGCACATTCTCCAGTGCGATGCTCCGGCGATAGCATTCAATCGCGCTGATATAGGTGCGGTGTAAGCCGCACTTAGAAGCAAATTCTTCTTGTGATAACCCACGGGCAAGTCGGTACTTTCGAAGGTTAGAGCCAAAGACTTTTATAATATCCATAGAAACCTCCTACAATATTAAGATTAATGTCTGAATACTAAAAATCTACATACAATAAGTCACATTTGAGAGGAGCACCGGATGGAAAAGAGCGGCAAATTCCGCCTGACGAGCTTGGAGCGGAACTGGATCCTGTACGACGTGGGCAACTCGGCCTTTGTGCTGATGGTGGCCACCCTTATCCCTATTTTCTTCAACGCGCTGGCAGAGAGCGGCGGCCTGAGCTCGGTGGAGTATCTGGCCTACTGGGGCTATGCCAGCTCGGCTGTGACCGTCATCACGGCTGTTTTGAGCCCCATTTTGGGGACAGTGGCCGACACGAAGGGCTTCAAGAAGCCTATCTTCATACTCTGCGTTTTCGTGGGCATCGTGGGCTGCTGCGCCATGGGCGCGGCGTCGGCGTGGCTGCCGTTTCTGGTCATCTTCGTCATTGCGAAGGTGGGCTTTTCGGGCAGCCTGGTGTTCTACGACTCGATGCTCAGCGACGTGACCACCCCCGAGCGGATGGACGAGGTGTCCAGCCGGGGCTATGCGTGGGGATACATCGGCAGCTGCGTGCCCTTCGTGGTCTGTCTCGGCCTTGTGCTGGGGGCGGGGAGCATCGGCATCAGCCAGATGACGGCGCTGAACCTGGCACTCCTGCTGACGGCGGCGTGGTGGCTGCTCACGACCCTGCCGCTGCTGAAAAGTTATAAACAGCTCTACTATGTGGAGGTGGAAAAGCACGCTGTCCGGCAGAGTTTTGCCCGCATCGGCCATACCCTGCGCCATCTGCCGGAGGATAAGCAGGTGTTCTGGTTTTTGCTGGCCTTCTTCTGCTACATCGACGGCGTGTACACCATTATCGACATGGCGACGGCCTACGGCACGGCGCTGGGTCTGGACACCACCGGCCTTTTGCTGGCACTTCTTGTGACCCAGATCGTGGCGTTCCCGTCTGCCCTCATCTTTGGGCGGCTGTCAAACAAGTACCCCTCGGCAAAGCTCATCCCGGTGTGCATCGCGGCCTACGCGGGCATCGCGGTGTTTGCGTTTTTCCTGACCCAGCAGTGGCAGTTCTGGGTGCTGGCCGTCATCGTGGGCATGTTCCAGGGCGGCGTGCAGGCGCTCAGCCGCTCCCACTTTGCAAAGATCATCCCGCCGGAAAAGTCGGGCGAATACTTTGGCCTCTTCGACATCTGCGGCAAGGGCGCGTCCTTCCTTGGTACCATGATCGTCAGCGTGGGAAGCCAGCTCACCGGCAGCGCCAATGTGGGTGTCGGCTCCCTCATCGTGCTGTTCATCGTGGGATTCATGTTGTTCAGAGTGTCGTTCCGTCAGGGTGAGACAGTGTAAATCGTTTTGGCCTCTGCTTTGTCTTCGGACAGGGCAGAGTTTTTTTTGTTTACCAGCGAGTTATGATTCACAAACCATTCATTGTGTTTTGGCGGGCAGGATGATACAATAGAATCAAAATCCAGAAAATACAAAGGAGCAAGACCATGAAACAATATCCCGGCTACACCCTCGTCAAGCGCGAGGACTGCCCCGAACAGCACGGGACGCTGACCGTGCTGACCCATGACGTCAGCGGGGCAACTGTCCTGCTGGTGGAAAACGACGACGACAACAAGGCCTTCGGCATCGGCTTCGGCACCTTCCCCTCCGACGACACCGGCGTGTTCCACATCCTCGAGCACTCGGTGCTGGCCGGCAGCGAGAAGTACCCGGTGAAGTCGCCGTTTTTGCAGCTGCTCAAGAGCAGCATGGCGTCCTTCCTGAACGCCATGACCTTCCCGGACAAGACGGTGTATCCCTTCGCTACCCCCAACGAGACGGACTTCAAGAACCTGATGGACGTCTATCTCAACGCGGTGTTCTGCCCGCTGGCCATGGTGGACAAGGGCGTGTTCGAGCAGGAGGGCTGGCACCGGGACGAAGACGGCACGGTGAGCGGCGTCGTCTACAACGAGATGCAGGGGGCGCTGGCGACGCCGGACGCACAGCTGCAGAACGCTCTGAGCCGGGCGATGTTCCCGGATACGGCTTACGGCTTCGTCTCCGGCGGCGACCCGGCGTCCATTCCGGCGCTGACCTATGAAAAGTATGTGCGGGTCTACCGCCGCCACTACAGCGCCGACAACTGCTGCATCACCCTCTACGGCAAGATGGACATGGCCGAGAAGCTGGCCTTCCTCGACGAGCAGTATCTGAGCCGTATGCCCAAGAGCGCCAGCCGCCCCCGCCTGACGGTGCAGGACGAGCAGGTCGGTGCGAAGCGGAATATCCCGTACTATACCGAGAAGCCGGAGCCGGACGAGGCTCAGTGTGCGCTGGCGTGGTACACCGGTGCGTTCAGTGACCGGGAGCGCCAGCTGGGCGTGGAGATCCTGCTGGACGCCCTGCTGGGAACGAACCAGGCGCCTCTGAAAGCCGCCCTGCTGGAAGAAAAACTGGGTGCGGACATCGACGTGGGCTTCGACGACAGCACGCTGCAGCCGACCTTGGAGCTTGTGCTGCGGGGCGCGACGGAAGAGTCGGCGGGCAAGTTTGCCGCCGCCGTGCGCAAAGCCGTGGACGGCATCCTCGAGAAGGGCATCCCCGAGGAGCTGCTGATGGCAAGCCTCAACTCCACCGAGTTCGCTTCCCTTGAGCGGCCGGGCAGCATCCCGGACGGCGTGCTGGACGCCATCAATGCATCTGCCGGATGGCTCCACACCGGCGACCCGGCCCTGCTGCTCCACACGAACGCTCTGTTCGCTTCCCTGCGGGAGAAGCTGGAACAGGGCTGGTTCAATGAGCTGCTGAGGGAGCTGTTCGCGCCTGCGCCGGTGGAGATCATCCAGGTGCCGACCCTGCCCAAGAAAGAGGAAGAGGGGAGCGCCGCCCGCACCGACGGCAAGCTGGTGCTGGACCATCCGCTGACAGCCGCCGACCTCGGCGAGGGCAAAAAGCAGACACCGGGCAGCAAGGAGCTGCTGGCGGGTGCAGAACTGCTGCACCACCCCTCGGCAGGCAATACCTACCTGTACCTTTACTATGATCTGGGCGGCATGGCACCGGAAGACATGTCCTGCCTGCATCTGCTCACGGATGTCATGGATGAGCTGGACACCGAAAAGCACACGGCCCAGGAACTGAACACTCTGCGGAACACCTGGCTGGGAAGCAGTGGTGCGTGGATGGACTGCTGGACGGGACGGCAGGAAGGCAGGCCCTGCCACGCAAAGCTCATCGTGGGGATGAGTATGCTGGAACGCAGCCTCGAAAAGGCTGTGGAGCTGGGCAGCGAGTGGCTGTATGAGACAAAGTTCAGCGGCCCGCAGGCCGAAGCTGCGATGGAGCGGGTGGCAAGCCAGCAGAAGCTGCTCATGGAGCAGAAGTTCCTGCGGGAGGGCCACGCCTTCGCCGCCATGCGGGCGGCGGCACATTTCTCGGTGGAATCCGCACTGAGTGAGCGCTGCAACGGCGTGAGCTACTACCACTATCTCTGTGAGCTGCTGGAAAAGGCCGACTGGACCGCTCTGGGCAAAAAGATGGAAGAGCTGTGGAAGAGCGTGCTGAAAAAGAACGCCCTGACCGTCAGCCTCCACGGCAGCGACGCGGCGCTGGATACCCTGAAAAAGCTTCTGCCGGGCAGTGCCTTTGCGGCAGAAAAGCGCGGCGAGGCAAAGCCCTACACGGAGGAGCTGACAGCTCCGGTGAACGAGGCCTTCATCATCGACGGCGGCGTGAACTACGATGTGCTGGTCTGGCCCATGGAGCGGCGGTTGGAACGGAAGGTGCTGGCCCGGGTGATGAGCTACGAGTATCTGTGGCACAACATCCGCGAGGTGGGCGGCGCGTATGGCACCGGCATGGTGACCCAGAACGACGGCACCGAATATCTCTACACCTACCGCGACCCGCACCTGAAAGAAAGCTATGAGACTTTCGCAAAGGGGCCGGCAGAACTGGCCGGCCGCGACTACACCGAGAAGGACATGAACGAGTTCATCGTGGGCGCGGCAGCAAAGCTGGACACCCCGCGCAAGCCCCGGGAGGAGGCTGCGTCTACCGACTGCAAATACTTCTGCGGCATCACCGACGAGATGACTGCCGCCGAGCGCAAGAGCCTGTGCAGTGTGGATGCTGCCGCCCTCAAGGCCGAGGCGGCGGACCTGTCGGCCCGGATGGAGAAGGGCGTGAGGGTGGTCTTCGGCAGCAAGGAGGCTGTGGAGGCCGCAAAGGAGCTGTTTGACCGGGTGGAAACCCTGTAAAAATACGCAGAGAGTCTCCCAGAGACTTTGCGCAGAAAATTGAGTGAGAGATCCCCTGTCTGTGGAAAAGAACACAGGCAGGGGATTTTTGCTGTTTTGAAATATTACTTACGGGATAAAAAACACGGTAAAATACGAATCTGAGGGCGAAAAGTATGGACTCCTGCGGCGGAGAAAAGCGTGGTATCCTTTTGCCAGCGACAGAACGAAAGGAAGTGAGAACACAGGATGGGGCAGGAAAAGCAGGCTGCAGCCAAGGGACAGGAAAGTCTCCGGAAAGCCACCGACACCCTGAGCACCATGCTGGCGCAGGAGGTGAAAGATCTGAACGCCCGCCAGCGCGCGGCCCGCAGAGAGAACAGCACCGACCCCGGCATCATGAAGGGACTGAAAGAAGCGACTGCCGTGCTGAAAGATCTGGCGGGCGTGTCGAAGACCCTGAACGACCAGGGTGTGGACGCAGAAGGGCGGGAATGCGGTGTGGTGCTGCTGCCGCCGGTGGAGGATGTATGACGACAGAAAACAAGAATGCGGGCGTCGTGTGGAGGCCTCAGCCGAGGCAGATGGAATTTATGCGGAGGCCGGAGCCGGAAGCACTTTACGGCGGCGCGGCAGGCGGCGGTAAGAGCGACGCCCTCGTCATCGAGGCGCTGCGGCAGGTACACATCCCGCACTACCGGGCGCTCATCCTCCGCAAGACCTATCCGCAGCTTTCCGACCTCGTGGACAAGAGTCAAAGCTATTACCGCCGGGCCTTTCCGGAGGCGCAGTACAACGCCACGAGCCATGTGTGGGTCTTCCCCAGCGGGGCGAAAATTTACTTCGGCTCGATGCAGTACACCAAGGACCGGACGAACTATCAGGGCAAAGCCTTCGATTTCATCGGGTTCGACGAGCTGACCCACTTCGAGTGGGAGGAGTACAGCTACATGATGAGCCGCAACCGCCCCACCGGCCCCGGCACCCGGGTGTATCTGCGGGCCACCACCAACCCCGGCGGGGTGGGCCACGGCTGGGTGAAGGCGCGGTTCATCACGCCCGCCCCGCCCGGCACCCCCATCGTGGAGGAATACCCGGTGCGGATGCCGGACGGCACCGAAAAGGTGCTGCGGCGGGCGCGGGTGTTCATCCCGTCCAGCATCTTCGATAACCCCGCCCTGCTGGAAAATGACCCGGACTATCTGGCCAGCCTTGCGGCCATGCCGGAGGCCGAAAAGCAGGCGCTGCTCTACGGCAGCTGGGACAGCTTTTCGGGGCAGGTGTTCACCGAGTGGCGGAACGACCCGAACCACTACGAAGACCAGCGCTGGACCCACGTCATCGCGCCGTTCACCATCCCGAAGCACTGGAAGATCTACCGAGGCTACGATTTCGGCTTTTCGAAGCCCTTCTCGGTGGGGTGGTACGCGGCGGACGAGGAAGGGCGGCTCTACCGCATCAAGGAGCTGTACGGCTGCACCGGACGCCCCAACGAGGGTCTGCGCATCGACCCGGTGGAGCAGGCACGGCGCATCCGGGAGGCCGAGCAGAACGACCCGGTGCTCCGGGGCAGAGTCATTCAGGGCATCGCCGACCCGGCCATCTTCGATGAGAGCCGGGGCGAGAGCATCGCCGCCATGATGGAGCGGGGGCCGAACTTTCTGCACTGGATGCCCGGCGACCACACCCGTCTGGCGGGCAAGATGCAGATGCACTACCGGCTGAATTTTGACGGCGAGGGCAGGCCGATGCTGCAGGTGTTCAATACCTGCAAGCACTTCATCCGCACCATCCCGAACCTCGTGTACGACGAGAGCAACGTGGAGGACATCGACACCCGGCAGGAAGACCACATCTACGATGAGTGCCGCTATGTGCTGATGGAAAATCCCATCTCGCCGCCCCGGCATACATCGGCCCCGCCGGTGCTGGATGATCCGCTGGAGCTGCATCGGAAGGCGAAGTTTCTGAGGGTGTAAAGGCTCTCCCTTTGGGAGAGCTGGCGAGCGAATGCGAGACTGAGAGGGCGAGGATGCTGACGGCAAAGTACAGACCCGACGATAGTATCACTCTGACAAAGGGGCTGCCTATCACTGTGCGGCGGCTCTCGGGAGACAGGCTTGCCCTCTCCGTCACCTGCGGTGACACCTCTCCCAAAAGGGGCAACAATTTCGACCGCCGCCAGTGGCGGAAACAGGAAGAAATTGTTGGGGCAGCGGCCAGCAGGATGCAAGCGAGAGCGCAGCAGACGCTGGGAGCCGCAACCCGGGTGCGAAGCACCATTGGCAGGCCGGTCAACTTTGTGTGAGACGGAAAAAGCCCGATGGGGCGTGAACGACAGCGCCCTGCAACAGAGGGCAGGAAGGAGAAAAACGAATACTATGGATGAAGCAACAAAACTGCCCATCGGGCCGGAAGAGGTGGCTGAGGCTGCACAGATCTTGCAGCGGTACAAGGCGGGCAAGGCCGCGCTGGACAAGCGCCTGGTGGACAACGAACTGTGGTTCCGGATGGGACACTGGAAGAACTGCCAGAACCCCATGATGGAGGGCAAACCCCAGCCGTCCAGCGGCTGGTTGTTCAACTCCATCGCCAACAAGCATGCCGACGCGATGGACAACTACCCCAGCCCCAACGTCCTGCCCCGGGCCGAGGACGATGAGGCAGCGGCACAGGCGCTTTCCAGCGTGCTGCCCGTGGTGCTGGAACAGGCGGACTATGAGCAGGTGTACAGCGACACCTGGTGGCGCAAGCTCAAGCAGGGAACCGGAGTCAAAGGCGTGTTCTGGGATCCGGAGCAGCGGGGCGGTGTGGGCGAGATCGCCATCCGGCCCATGAACCTGCTGATGCTCTACTGGGAGCCGGGCGTGGAGGATATTCAGGAGTCGCCCCACTTTTTCTCGCTGAGTCTGGCCGACACGGCTCAGCTGGAAAGCCGCTGGCCCCAGCTGGCCGGACACACTGCCAGCGTGCTGGACGTGCCGCATTACATCCACGACGGCGGCCTTGATACCAGCGACAAGAGCGTCGTGGTGGACTGGTACTACAAAAAGCTTTCCCCCGAGGGCAGGAGCGTCCTGCACTACTGTAAGTTCTGCAATGGCGTGGTGCTCTACGCCAGCGAGAACGACCCGGCGCTGGCCGAAAGAGGCTTCTACGACCACGGCAGGTATCCCTTTGTGTTCGATGCGCTGTTCATGGAGGAGGACAGCCCGGCGGGCTTCGGGTACATCGATGTGATGAAGGAGTGCCAGACCGCCATCGACAAGATGAACCACGCCATGGACGAGAACGTGCTGCTGAGTGCAAAGCAGCGGTATGTGCTCAGCGACACGGCGGGGGTCAACGAGGAAGAGCTGGCCGATTTCAGCCGGGACATCGTGCACGTGGTGGGACGGCTCAACGACGACAGTTTCCGTCCGCTGCAGACGGCGGGCCTGCAGGGCAACAGCCTGAGTTACCGCCAGAGCCGCATTGAAGAGCTGAAGGAGATCAGCGGCAACCGGGACATGACGCAGGGCGGCACTGCCGGAGGTGTGACCGCAGCCAGCGCCATTGCGGCCTTGCAGGAGGCAGGCAGCAAACTCAGCCGCGATATGCTCAAGAGCGCCTACCGTGCTTTTGCAAAGCAGTGCTATCTCATCATCGAGCTGATGCGCCAGTTCTACGACGAGCAGCGGGTGTTCCGCATCGTGGGCGAAAGCGGCGAGAGCCGGTTCGTGCCCTTTTCGGCGCAGGCGCTGCGGGCGGTGCCCGGCGGCAGCGTGGGCGGCGTGGAACTGGGCAGCCGGGAGCCGATTTTTGACATCGTGGTGAGCGCCGCCAAGAAGAGCACCTTCAGCCGTCTTTCCCAGAACGAGACGGCCAAGGAGTGCTATCAGCTGGGATTTTTCAAGCCGGAAAATGCCGATGCCGCCCTTGCGGCACTGGAAATGATGGACTTTGAAGGCATTGAGAAGGTGCGTCAGAGGGTGCGGCAGAACGGCACCCTTGCCCAGCAGCTGGCTAGGATGCAGCAGCAGATGGCACAGATGGCGGCGGTGATCGCCCAGCAGGGCACCGGGCCTGACGAACCGGCCCGCAGTGCAGGCGGTGCGTCTGCGCAGAAGGACGGGCAGGCGGTAAAGCTGGCGGGCCTTGGCAATGCCCTGCCGGTGGCCGCCGCTGCACGTGCCATGGACATCCATTAAAAAGGAGGTGAATTTTATGATGAAAGTTTGTTACAGCGAGATGGATACCCCCGCCGGGCTGAGCTGCCGGCTGGAAGCTGCCGGTCATGCAGGCTATGCGCCTGCCGGGCAGGACATCGTTTGTGCAGGAGCCAGCACCGTGATGCAGGGCCTTGTGTACCTGCTGGCCGGGGAAGAGAACGCCCACAGCGAAGCCTTTGATGAGCCGGACGGCCCGCGTCTGGCAGTGAGCGTGGATGCGCCCTGCGAAGAATGGGTGCGCGGTGCCTTTGAGCTGGCCAAAGCCTGCTTTGTGCTGCTGGCCGAACGCTACCCGGAGAATGTCCGCTTTGCAGATGTGAGCCGCAGAGGAAAGGAGAGCATGATGGATCTGCAGCTGTTTGCAGCGGAGGCGACCGCCGCCTGCGGCGGAAACAGGGAGCCGAGGCTGGGGCAGCGGCCAGCAGAACACGAGTGCCGCTCAAGGCACGAAGTGGACGCTGGGAGCCGCAACCCGTGGGGAGCCTTTATGCTACAGCTCTTTGCAGAGGGAGAAGCCGCTCCCCCTGCCCTGAGCGAAGCGCAGACCCGGCAGGCGGTGGCCTCCGGCACCATGAAGCCGGACGAAGCAAAAGCGCCCGCTGCGCCGCAGGCTTCGGCAGAGAAAACCGTAGAGCTGCAGCCGGAAAAGCCCCGGCAGGAACTGCCTGTGCAGCGCCCAGAACTGCCGCCGCTGTCCAGCTTTGCCCGCAGCACACAGGCTGCTGTGCACAGCCTGCACGCCCGCTGGGCGGCAGAGGAAGCGGCCATGCGCCGCAGCCAGCCGGATTTTGATCTGCAGAACGAGCTGCGCAGCCCGGAGATGCGCCGCCTGATGCAGCTGCCCGGCATGAGGGTGCGGGATGCGTACCGTCTGGCCCACTACGACGAAAACCTGCGCACTGCAGCGCAGGCTGTGGAGCAGGGCGTGGTGGAACGCATTCAGCAGCGGGCCGCACGGCCCACCGAAAACGGCATCCGGCCCGGCGGCGCGGCTACCGTCCGCCCGGATGTAGCCAGCATGACCCGCGCCCAGCGAGAAGCACTGGAACGCCGTGTGCTCCACGGAGCACAGATCGAATTGTGACTATTTTACAAGAGAAAGGAATATGAGCATGAACAAGAATTTCAACATCCAGCTGTTTGCGGAAAACCTGAACACCACCGCTACCATGTCGAAAGAGATGAAGACCTTCTACGAGAAGCGCCTCATCGATCAGGCAGAGCCGCGTCTGGTGCACGACCAGTTTGCGGACTACTACCCTGTGCCCCAGAACGGCGGCAAGACCATTGAGTTCCGCAAGTACGACAGCCTGCCCAAGG
>ERZ838118.2170-NODE-2170-length-21630-cov-33.341182_pt1 | contig 21630 bp, 23 predicted proteins | sample MGYA00519863_ERZ838118 | MGnify/ENA primary metagenome ERZ838118 (study PRJEB31850, sample SAMEA3708827) | human gut metagenome | biome: human gut; feature: human-associated habitat; material: faeces | place: China | collected 2014 ...
CGCAGATAAGCACTTTTCGGCTCTTGCGAAGACAGCCCATAACGATTGGCGGTGAACCATAGCGGAGCATACGTTCCATCGGCAACCGAGACGGAGGTCTCTACACAGTAAGAAAACGGAGTGGACGCTTCCTGTTCCTGTGCCGACAGGCAGAGGGGAATACAGAAAGCTAATACAGATAAACCAATTGATTTACAATACATTCGCTGTATAAATTACTATTTAATATGATTAATAACTTATGAAAAAGCCCAAAGTCCTCCCTTGAAACTATAAAAACAGCTTCATACGAGAAAACAGGTTATGAGGTTATGGCTAAAATAGATTCTCAATCATTGTATAAAACGGATTGAAACTTCCATCAGACTTCTTTTTAAGATAATTCTCTTTCATTATTCTTAAATCATCTACTGTCAAGGTAGGCGATAGAAAAGGTAAAAGTGTAGCAGAGCGTAATGCATCCAGAAAACTATCATCTAGTCCTAATAAAGAGATAGTATATTCAGCCCTTTTATCTCCGGGAGTAGCAGCATCAATAGTACCGTTCAGTTTATATTTAAAATGACTGCTGCAATCCGGTTCTAAGGGAGAAATTAAATCAGCCGAAAACTCATTATCCTTCTTCACCCCACAAATATCAGGAGTCGTCTTTGTTGGATATTTATTGCAAGAAGTATGTAAATTAGTATAATCCAATTGCAAATGGGGAAATTTATTGGCATCTTTGGGGCGAAAATGTTCTATATGAGAATTCAAGCTACTTATGCTTTGCTCGCAATAGCAACAGATATATCCTTGTTCTTTCAAAAGAGCATCATGTACCTGATGTTTAACTGCAGGTGACTTTTTTCCTAAATCCTGATAAGTTGCACCAGGATTGGCCGCCTTCCATGCACTGAAATTCTGTGGTTCCGGGTCCTTAGAAATATATTTCATTTTCCTATTAATTCTATTCTTCGAATTAAACCTTCAGCAGTCATCAGTTCAGGATCACTAGGTAATCCGGTTTTTAATTTATCCAGTTTTCGCTTTGCCTCTTCCAGATTCTTATCTGTTATATCCTTATATAATTCATCAATATCCTGTGCCACTCTCTCCGGCCTTGTATACTCCAATCCCATCAATGCCGTATAGATTGATTCAGGCTTCGCTCCATAACTGAAAGCCGGTCTATTCATATAAATTTTATTCCCTACACTTTGCAGTATAAAGACGCTTTCAGCCATTACATGATTAGCCACTTGCGGTGAATGCGTTGTAATAAAAAACTGGCAATTTGGGAAAGTCTCCATCAATTTAGGTATCACCATCATTTGCCAATTAGGATGCAAATGCAAATCCACTTCATCTATCATCACAATCCCTCTTCCCTCCAAGGGATTATCCATCGTGGGGTTCGCCATTGCCAACCGGCGTGATAAATCCGCCACTAATGCAATAAAGCACTTTTCCCCATCCGACAATTGATTTATTTTGAAAGATACACCATTCTTATCCAACATCATAGCCAATGGATTCCGCTGTATATGCAAATCCGTAAACTGAGGAAAGAAATTGTCCAAAGCTCTTCGCACAGCCTTTAGCTGTGAATCCCCTGTAAAGGGAAACTTTTTAATATTCGCCTTTCTGAATTCCTCATTTTCCAAATCCTCCCTTTCTCTATACCATTCAAAGAAACGTCTGAAATTAGCTTTACTTTCCTCCAATGCACCTTCATAAGCAGCTAATGTATTGAATTTATGCTTTCTCACACGCAATGGGATATCCAATACAGAGCGTGTCACCGGATAATAAATAACAAGAGGCGCATTCACTTCCAACTGTTCCTGAACTTCACGCACATACCTCATCATATCGGTTAAACTCGTTTTCAGTTTATTATCATTGGGTGCGCCTAACGCATTTCTATAAAGATTCCATCCCTCCTTGCAAGTATCCAATTTCAGACTTAGATTACAACCACTGCCTCCAATTCGTATATCGTCCAAATCAACCAAAACACCTTTTCCATTTTGCACACGAATGCGTGCCACCATCCATGAAAGTAAAATAGACAATGATTTTAGGATAGAGGTTTTTCCAGTTCCGTTGCTACCCATAAATAGATTTAACTTAGGGTTGGGCACAAAAGAGAGATTCTCTATACCTCTAAAATTGGATATATTAAGTTCGGTAACAATCATAATGCTTATGTCTTTATTCTACAAATATACAATTCTTTTCGGAAATAACATCTGCACTTTCAAGTTTGTTACATTTTTCTTTCCTCTTCAGCACGCACCTTATTCCTCCCGCAGGTACTCATAATACTGTTTACGCACATTGTTGTTCGGAATGCATAGTATCAATCTCTTGCCATACGTACCCTTTATAGTCAGCATGCCATAATAAAACAGCAGACTGGGAAAAATGTCGGGATTAGTCAGATCCTTGGCAGGGAAGGACTCTTCCACTTCCGTTATAATCTGCCCCTCTTCAGCGATACGCCGGATGATAGCTTCATCTCACATTTATACAGCAACATTGCTTGTTACAAAGTTACATAAACAATTCCGACCGGACAAAGGTTTGCAGACGAAATCCAACGAGAAAATCCTAACCGGATAATTTATTTTATTATCTCAAATGAGGGTGGAGAATAATAACAGAACATCAAAATTGGATGCCAACACATTGAAACTTTGCAGTAATAAACTGAGGGATTTTCCACATCATCTTCATCACCTTGGTAGGGACAGGGCAAAATCCATGTGCACGATACAGCCGGATATCCTCATGCCACATCGCTTTTCGCTTTTCACTATCCGTACTTAATCCCCCCATACGCATACGCACAATATATCTACGCAGATACTCCACTTTCAACCGACTCTTGTATAAATAGCGTACCAACAAGTCGGTATCCGCAGCAATCTTATAACTCTCATCATACAACCCCTCACGCCACATCACATCCCTGCGGATATAACAAGTAGGATGCAAAGGAAGCCATCCGCATTTCACTTTCCAGCGTTGATAACTTCCGCCAATCCAATTACGCACCACCCGATTGGTATCGTTACAATCCACAAAAAGTCCGTCACCATATACAAAGTCGGCATCTGTTCCCTCAAACCGCTTTACAATGTCCGATACCACATGATTGTCAAAGAAAAAATCATCCGAGTGCATCAGACCGACAATATCACCGGTAGCTGCACGGATACCTTTATTGATAGCCTCATACATCCCCCGGTCGGGTTCGGAAATGATTCGTGCCACCCTGCCTTCGTATTGGCGAATAATCTCAGTCGAACCGTCTGTTGATGCTCCGTCCACAATGATATACTCAATGTCGGGATAATCTTGTGCCAATACAGATTCTATGGCACAACGAATAGTCCCCGCGCGATTGTAGCACGAAGTAATGATAGATACTTTCATAAATATGTATATGTGGAAAAATAATTAACTGAAGCCCCCTGGCCAGTTTCAAACGAATCAGTATTTTGTTAAATAATTATCTTTGAGATAGTTTTTTATCTCCTCTTCATTATAATTGAAACGCTTCTTGATTTCATAAATTTTGGCATCAACCAACATTCTATACCAAAAGCCTTGTAATATGTGCCAAATAAAGCCTTCTTTGCCATCTAGGAATCCGCCTTTCAAAATATATCGCCATACAAAATTGATGAAAGGCCGTACGAACAGCGGTGACTTGATGTACTTGATTTTAAGCCAACGCTTGCGTTGTTCCTCAGTTCCGAAAAACTTAGGAATCACTTCTTGTGCTTTAGCATCCAAACCATATTGCATCATCAGCATATCCACCATTTCACGAGTAGCATATCCATTATGCTTATCCGTCCACCAGGTTAAGTCATTCAAGTTAGCGTCTACCTGATTTCCATCATCAACCGTAATAGTACACCCATCGAAGATGCGAATATGCTCATCCATCCATCGATTTTCACAATCACCGTGTCCACGACGAAACACCTTCAAGTGATAACTAGGATACCACCCTCCATGCAATAGCGAACGATTCATAAAGTCAATACGCTTACGCACATACACACCATTCACATCATCTTCGCAATCTTTCAAAGCTTTCTTCATAGCCTTCCCCAAATTGCCCTCCAAAAACTCGTCAGCATCAATACGCCAAATCCATTCAGACTGGATGTTACAGTGATATACACCATAATTGAACTGCGTAGCATAGTTTTTCCATGGATTTTTATAGACTTTCGCACCTAATTTTTCCGCTAATCCGCAAGTATTGTCAGTACTGAACGAATCCACAACGATTACTTCATCACATACTCCTTTTAAGGAACTTATACAACGCTCAATATGCTTAGCCTCGTTCTTAGTAAGAATAAGAGCGGCTATCGTGTTGTTATTCATTTCCTATAATCCTCTTTTTTATGAACTTAGCCGGATTACCACCCACCACTGTCCACGGTTCTACATCCTTTACCACCACTGCACGTGCAGCACATACAGCTCCTTCACCAACAGTAACCCCTTGCCCAACAAACGCTTCTGCACAAACCCAAGCACGGTCTTCAATCACAATAGGCGCTTCCGTCTGATGATGATGTGGGTCGGTTATGTCATGACTTGCCGTGCAGAGAAAAGCACGTTGGCTCACTGTAGCGTTACGCCCAATATGAACAGGAGCTGCATTGTAACAGTCCACCCCTTCAGCCAAACACGCATAATCATCCATCGTAAGTAACCAAGGCTGAAACACGCGAACAGTTGCATAAACAGCCGCGGTCGGTGCTATTTTGGCCCCAAACGCACACAGCAACATACGTTTCCATCTCATTGCCATAGAACGAGGAAAAGGGCGAGCGAAGCAAGTCCATGTGAAAGTCCATACTAATCGTCGCAATTTATTCGCTTTTGAATAAGGAGTTTGAAACTCCATTAAATCATTACCCATATAATTGACTTATACATTTTTATAAATAAGTTTTTTCATTATATCCGCCAACTTACGCTGTCCGCTCTTGCTGAGGTGAATCCCATCTCTATAATCCTGAGATGTAAATTCATAATCCAATTCCCGCACGAGAGTAACCTCATTTTTTTCAGCCCACTCTATAACCTCTTCCCCTTGCTCATTATATCGCCCCTGCTTCAGTTCTTCTTGGTCAGCATGCAGATATACAACCAAGGGAATGGAAGCTTTATCAGCCATAACCTTTAATTCATCAAAGCCAGGATTAAAAACTACTCCATCTTTCTTTATACCAGTACCATCTTTCGAAATTGCACGAAGCACTTTTTGGTCAGGGTCAGGCTCTGCTGTTTTCTTCCGTGGCAACACTCGCGGTAGCACATACCGTTCCAACAGTTCAGCCCATGCCAATGGATATTGCTTGTCAGGATATGAGGGATGTACACCCACTACCGGTTGGTGGTTGATATTATCGTGTGCATCATGGCTGCTCACAACCAGAAACATGGCTTTTGCACCAAACAGTCCATTTTCTCTTAGATAAGCAGCACAATTATCCGGCCCCCAACTTCCTGCCGATATGTTCAGCATTTGCATACCGGTTTCTTTCGTAAAGAGAGAAGTTGCAATGTCATCCTGATCCACTTGTACGCCTCCATAAATTACCGAGTCCCCCAGCCCTAGAATTATAACTTTCGTTGTATCAGGCTCATCACTACGCTGTGAATAAGAATTATAATGAATATGATTGCCAAAGCGCATCATGTCTTGATTGGGCTTGGCTATATATTCATAACTGTCAGAAGCTTTATAAAGAGGCGCTTCTGCAAATCCATAAAAGCGTAACCCTATTTCGCCTAACAAGAGAAGTGCAATACTACCCCCCTATTTTGTAAATCAGTTTCTTCATTAATTATGCGTTATTAATAAGAGCTCTGATATCAACAGAAACTATTTATTAAATCAATATATTTTCCTACTGTCTCTTTTGAAGAAAACATCTCTATCATATATGACTTGGTTGCACAACTTTTAATCTTGTCAATGTTGTGCATATGATTAGCCAAAGCATCAACATCTGTGGGGTGAAAATAAATCGCTTTACCGCAAGAGACTTCTTTTACTACTTCAATATCGGACAACAAACATGGAACATCAAAATAAAGAGCTTCTACTATTGGCATTCCTAACCCTTCAAACATGGTTGCAGAAATGTATCCAATGGCATGCTTATACAAGAATCCTAAACTCGCATTACTGATGCCGTGAAGGTTATATATCATATTTCTTACTTGTTGACTACTGTTGGATATGTAAGATTGTATTTCATTCGTATATGTCCCTATTGTAATTAATCCATATTCTCCACCTTCCAATACATATTTAGTAAATGATTTTAGTGTCGTTATAGTGTTTTTGTGGTATGCACCAGCGCAGACAACCAAGAAATACTTCTTCCCTTTAAATTGATTAACGATTGCTTCATCAGGCACTCCTTCAAATTTATCAAAATTAAAGTAATTGTATATACTAGAGACTTTCTCTTGATTAACACCGAATTGATAAATAATGTCTTTTCTTACCCATTGGGAAATACCAATAACCTTATCAGCAATCCTTGCAGACCTAGGCACAAACAAAGAACGCTGAAGCCTAAACATGAAATTGGGCATATACTTCTTACGAAGATATAGGAGATCATGAATCACTAAAAGGTATTTGCACTGTTTTATTAATGCACCATAGTTGTTAGTATAAAGAATTATATCATTCTTTGATAGGTTCAAACGTTTATAAAGGGTATTAAGAACCAAATACTTATGTAACGTACCTCTAATCTCCAAGCCTACAACATTCAATTCTGGCTCAAACTGAACGAAAGCATGCCTATCAATTTCTTTACAGACAATTATCACAGAATCCACATGGATATCGTTACGGTGTTCTTTGAAAAACTTCAAAAGATTAAAAAGATATTCTTGAAACCCAAAAGTCTTATGATAATCAAGAGATAAAGCCTCTACTATAAGTTTATTCATAACTACAATCTAATAAATTATAGGCAAATGCCCTATATAATAATGCCAAAAGTGGACTTGTTGTATGCATACTTTAAAATGTTGGTAACACCCCCTATGAACTTATATCTGAAAATAACACCTTTTCCATTTAAATTAAAAAAGCACTTACGAGTTTTCCTGTATATAATCATCTTTTCTATAGAAAACCATTTAAATTTTGTTTATAAACTTTAATCCCATATCTTATATTCCGTGCGATTGCTTTCTCATTTAAAACACTGTATATAAACGATTTAATCTCCCAACGGATAACATTTGAAAATAAAATCCTTTTTGCAAGATGTTCCAAATGGTATTTTTTTAAATAGTAAGTAAGTGATATGGCATTCTGTTCATACGTTTGAGGGCTATGGACATGTCGATTTCCTATTTTATGTACAAAAGAAAGATCCTTATGATATGCTAAATGATAACCACATCTTTTGAGGCGATTGCAAATATCAGGTTCTTCACAATACATAAAAAGACCTTCATCAAATTGTCCACATTGCTTAAAAGCATCTCTTCTAAAAAACATAAAAGCACCACTAAGGTAAAAGTCGCTTTCATTGTACAAATCAAACTTTTGTCGAATACGCTTTGAGAAATATGTTAAAGAGCACTCTGGAAATTCAAAAAACGATTGAGAATTATCAGCTTGTTTGATAGATGAACACCCCACACTACTATCTGCGTTCATACGTTGTATCAGTTCTTTAAATATAGGCTGGATAAGCTCTGTATCATTATTAAAGAATAAGATATAGTCTGAATCCACGCTATTTGCGCCCAAATTATTAGAATAACCGAATCCTTTATTTTCAGGAGCTGATATAAACTGAACAGTATTAAATTGCTTGGAGAAAGAAGGGATAATGCTTTGGTCTACAGGACTATTATCAACGACTATAACTTTCAATCTATCTCCAATGTCATTATATTTAAATATTGAATACAAACACTGTTTCAATTCAATAGAATCAGGACAATATGTTACTGTTACAAGAATAAGTTTACTTTTCATCGACAGGTAGTTTTTTATATTCAACGCCAGCTTTTATAACCAGCAAACTATTTGGATTCACACAATATAATCTATTATTTGTTTCTAACATTTTAGCTATCATAAATGGCATTTTATCTGCAATAGTTTTATGTCCATCAGTAGGAACAAACGACATATGGGTATTTTTTTTCTTCACAATCTTAACGGAAAAATCCTCTGAATAGATTGGACTCATTTCCCATTCTTTTTGAAAGAAATATTCTGCTCCTCCAAAGTCATTGCCAACAAGAAACACAGGACAACCAGGAGCTATATTTGTCACAAGATTTAATATACTTGACAAACTCCCTTTGTAGTTAAACATTTTATCCGTAAGATGTTTAGCCCAAACCTGTCCACTATTCAATGTCTCAAGTCTAATTGGAACAATCTTGGCATTATCTGGTTTTAATAATTTACGACAAGGCATATTCATATAAAGTGTATCTGGAAACCATTCCCTTTTTTTAAATAGATACCATTTTACATAAGAACGTAATTTATAATATAGATTATAAACAGGATATAAATAGGATGATGAAAGCCTAGCAAAAATAGGATTCGTATAAACGGTCAGTTCTTTCAATCCATCTTTATGGCATTTCTCCAATATATACTTATATATATTAAAATTTTTATCCATCTCATCATGAAAATACATCATATTGGGAAGTATATCCACCAAATCATAAAATGCCATATATTTGTTAATGGCTATAACATATTTACATCTATTTATATATTCCATTTCGGAAGAAGATAAATCATTTATAGATTTACCACATCCTAATACTATGACTGCGTTAATATCTCTTTTTCGCATATTTATTTTCAAAATAATAAATTAATCCAATGACTACAACTATATGAATCAAATATTGGTTCCCATTTTCGCCCGTATATGGAGAATACATGAACCCCATGTAAATTGTCCTCGCATAACAGAGATAAATTGCTAAAGTGCTCAAATAATACCTCCTTTTCTTCAAAAGGAAACACATAAAAACGGAAATACAAATGAGTGTTATTGCCGCTTTATATTTTCCTATAGTATCAATTAATTGCCCATAAAAGGTGTAGAATCGATTTTCTGGTTTTCCTGTTAAATTATACCAATAGGATGTACGTTCATTTCTATCCTGATTTTTCAGTTTTCGTTTTGTTTGTGAATCAGCTATGAATGGCACTAAATACACATATCCTTTTTGAATTTTCTGATGCATAAGATACTCATTGTAATTCAAAATACCTTCGCCTGTATATAAAGAAATCCACGCATAGGTCTTTTTATAATCCACATACCCCATAGAAACAGCTCTAGACACTGTAATCGTCAATAACATACCTACAAGAACAATACCTACAGATTTAAGTACTCTTTTGCATAATTTATTTGCCTTATTGCTTAATGAATTCTTCATTAGGAAATAGGCAAATAAATAAGAAAGAATTGCATCAACAAGAGGAAAGCGGGAAGAACCAATGGTTGAGCCCAAAATGCTTACTATTTGAGCCAATATGATTCCCCATGAATATTTGTTAATCTTTTCATATTTACCGATATTATACATTAACAACACCGGAAGGATTCCGGAACACCATGCTATCGGACGATAGAAAAATGAATATATTACATTAAATGGTCCTACATTTACGTTTGTACTAAATCTCGCATCGTGCATATCAATAAAATAATTAGCATCGCCAATAATGTGACGGAGCTCTAGTAAATTATAAATGAGAGGGATAATTGAAAAATAAAGTAATATCAATGAAATACATCTTATAACCTTCTCATTTGTGACAATTCTGCGAGTTGAAGACAAATTGACTTTCAAAAGTGGAATGATAGAAATTATATAGTACAAATAGAAAAGCAGGTATCCTTCAAAACTTTTATTATAATATATATCATCCCCCCATTCACTAAAGAAAATACTTGAAAAAGCAGAATAAACCCATATTCCTCCCAAATAAAGCAGCGCAGTATTTGTCCTATGAAATTTCCAAAAATAGAATTCAAACAAACTAAAAATGAGGAAGTTAAATATCAACAATACTAATATCATACAGTTCTTTTATATAAAGAATTTTATCTCGCTTTCATCATCAACAATATTCATCTTATATTCATTTGCATTCAGATGACTATTAAAAAATTCATCAGCAAGATTTTCGTATTTAGAAGAAAAAAGTCTTTGCATATTAAATGACTTCACTTTAGCAGGAACTCCTGCTAGTGTCATAGGCTCATCTTTACCCCCCCCAACAAGCGAAATATAATCCTTACATAACCAACTTCCATGTGCACAAATAGACCCATCAGATGTGATGCATCCTTTGGTTATTGTACTATTATTACCAATCCAATTACGCTTACCGATCTTTATTTCTCCTTCTTTTGGTTTAATAACGTGGTTTTCATCATACGTATAGTGATGATTTGAATCAAACAATTTGCAATCATAAGTAATGCTCGTCCAATCATCTATAAATATTTTTCGATTACAGTCTACTCTTACTCCTTGCCCAAACCAGACTCGATCACCTAGAATGAAATCGCCCTCTTTGATTTGAATAATGCAACCGCAAGCTATGCTACAGACTCCATTAAAGATTATTCTTCCCGATTTACAAATCTTAAGCAAAGTGGTTCGATTATGTGTATAATCATCTCTATGTCTTCCTATTTTAATCATACCACGATATATTTCAGTAGAGTTAATCAATGCAGTACCTTGCACTTTGGCCAAATCAATTTTTCCATAAAGTAAGATAGGTAATTGTTTCGCTATATTAAAAGGAAGCAGACGAAAATTCACATACAATGTAGCAAACCAATTCACGTTATTCTTAAATCTCCGATTTTCTAAACGGTCAAAGAATCGTGACATCAGATAGCTAAATGTGTATTTACCCGAAAATAGTTTGATAATATCCATTGTTTTATTTGTTCATGATTACTTCGCTAAAAAGCTGTTCCCATTGGTCGGCAATACATTCCACATTAAATCGCTCTGCTGTCTTTTGACCTAAAATGGCCATTGAATAGAGCCTATTTTTATCATCCATCAAAGATCCTAATGTTTTTGCGTATTCTCTAACATTACCATTATCTGTAATAATGCCATTTTCACCGCTAGTAATAATATTATGTACAGCAGAGAAAGAATCCATAACTACTGGTACTACCAGATTCTTTTGAGCTTCGACAAGGGTCATACTCCAGCCTTCATGATGCGAAGTCATGACGAATATCTTAGCTTGTTTATAGAAACTTTCAGGAGATTGATACCCCATGAATTCCACATTTAATACCCTGAGTTTTCTTACCAATTCCTTTGTTTTAGTTAAGTCAGGACCATCACCTACGAAAACTAATTTCCAATCTGGATATTTTTTTTCCAACAGACTCCACGACTTGATTATAAGACTCATCCTTTTGTGAGGTTCGTGCACACGCCCCACGAACAAAAGAATATTTTCTTTAATTCCATATTCTGATATATCCATCTTGCCAGAAAAAGTTGATGGATTGCCAATCGCAGTAAGTTTTTCAGTTGAAATTTCACCATTTGAGTATTTCAAGAATTCATCAATGTAAGACTCAGAAAGAAATACCCATTTTGTAGATTCATTTATCAAAGGAATCATTGCTTGCACACGTTTGCGCATGAAAGAATCCGTGTACTTGCGATAGAACATGCGTTTAACTATGCTTTTAAAATCATGTCCATAAACATATGGTTTCATGAAGACATTCATATGAAATACACTCAATATAGGTACATGATAGTCTTGAACTATATTCTTTATAAAAAGAGCAGTGAACCATTGGTTTATAATCACATCACATGAATTTTCTTTTAAATAGTTTCCTAGACATTTATTTACGTGAAAGGCATCTTTCGAACTATCATCAAAAGGTCCTACATTCGTTCCTTCAATAACAATCTCCTCTATTGATGGATGAACGTCCAATCCTACCACATCATTTCTTTTAAAAAACATCACAGATACCTTATGACCTCTTTTCACAAATTCATTAGCTAGAACTCGGGTTACGGTCTCGCCTCCCCCATAAACAGGCCAAAGACGTAATAAAAATAATATATTCATTTTCGAATCCTAATTTTATTTATCATATTAAGAAAAATTATCCGTTCATGTTTTGTCAAACAATATCGAAATGCTAATATTAATAAAACAAAACATACAATGAGTGTAAGAACAACTAACCCTATCAAAGTATCCGGAATCACATAGTCCATTGCCACACCTACAATTACAGACATAGCTGTTACAGCTAAAACTGGAAAGATAACTTTGAGAAGTAAAGGCTTTGAATTCATCACCGCTTCTCGCTGAGCAATTCTTATTCTACTACATATAGCAATAATTTCAACAACTACAACTACTACTAACACACTATAAGCCGGAAATCCCATTTCTAATAACAATGCGCTTATGGGGAGTATCAAAAGGTAGAGTATCCCGCTTGTTATCTGCAATGTTTTAATTTTACCAACACTCTCCATGGCAACATACAATCCTGAAGTTAATTGATTGAGCAAGGTACGCAATAGAATGAATACTGTAAAAGCTACTGTAAAAGCAGGAACTTCTTTCAACCAAAGGTTCAAAATAAAATCGAGTCTAAGAGAAATAGGAATAACCAAAATAGCCAAGATAAAAAATGACAACTTAATAGAAGAATAGGTTAATTCAAGCATTTTATTTTGGTAACCTTGGCTTACATTTTTGGCTATTTGTGGACGAAATGCCAATAAAATAGAGCTAGTTGCATACTGCAGTTGTCCATTAATTTGATTGGCTATACCATAGGCAGCATTAATCAGTACACCAAAATATACGTTCAGAAGCATTGCTACTCCTTGCCCATAACTTAAGGAACATAGAGCATTAAACATAATCCACACTGAAAAAGTTCCAATCTCCTTGAAATATTTATGGTTTGTTATTCTATGAATTTTAAATTTAGTTTCGCTATACCTGCTGCAATACCATCTTAATACTACAATATCAAGCACACTTATTAATGCCATTATAACTGAATATAAAACTAACCGATTACCCGAATACAACAACAAATAATAAGCAAGTACAAATTTAATCACACTGATAGAGATACCTAACAATGCACTTGCTAACTGATTTTCATGTGCATTCAAAATAGCTTGATACGGAGAAGATATAATAGAAAAGAAAGAGCTAACAGACATACACTGAAGCACAATATAAGTCACAGCCTCTTTATCTGCAGGTATATTCAGTACCCAATGTATCAGACTGTAACCTCCAATCTCGAACAATAAAAAGATCATCAGCCCAAGGCCGAAATGCAAAACAACACTATTGTAAAATGTTTCATTTACTAAATCATTATTTTGCTTACCTAAAGCAACAGAAAGATATCTCTGCGTGGAACAAGACAAAGATACATTTAGGAAGGATAGCATCACAATAATCCCAGCCACAAGATTATAAATACCGAAATCTTCAGCCCCAAGTGCCAATAGAATCCAACGAGTGGATATCAGACCAAGAAGTATATTTATTGCAATCTTAATATACAGTATACCTGTATTGAATATAATTCTCGTACTATTGTTCATCTCCTAAAAGTAAACTATATTCTTTATCAACATAATTATTCATTTCTTTAATGTATGAAAGTGAACGCAATGACAGTTCTTTACGTAACTGATAATCATCTAAGGCTTTTACAACTAAATCCGAATATTCTTCTGCAGTATTAGCTACCATCAAAGGTGCACTTTCTGACTTATAAATGCCTTTGATGCTATGGTTGTGTACTATCGTTACTTTTCCATAGGATAATGCCTCCATTGTTTTTATTTTCAATCCTGTGCCTTGATAAATGGGATTAATTGCAATATCTCCATTGGCATAGAATTCATTAATATCATCTATAGGCCCAAGTAGTTTTATAGAAGGATTATTGGCATACTGATTCAATTCTTTGCATATAGAACCTCCAATAAGTATCGTAACTGATGTCTTGGCTTGAACAAGTGGCAATACATAATTCAAGAAAAAGATTATCCCATTCAAGTTCAACTTGTTATTACCCGCGAGAAAAAGGACATTATTGTTAAATGTAAGAGACTGTGAATTAATGGGCATGCGACAAAAGATTGTGTAATGCTTACCTTTCGGGTGATAATATTGAAATAACGTCTTTTCATCTTGTTGGACAGCCAAAACATCTGTACCTCTACGAATTCCCTTAGCTTCTTCGCTTGGTTTAAGCATAAACCAAAATTGGGGAACAGAAAGAATCTCATTTTTATAAGTAAATGTATCATGAGTAAAAATTATTCGTCGTGGTATCTTACATTTCTTAAAAAGCCTAGACAACGTAATATAATTAATAATACACGCATCAAATGAATATTTGGAATTCAGTTTATTCACGTAGTTTTCCATACCCCATGGATACAAATTATCAACCCTATCGTACTTGCAAAATATATGTTCTATCCTATGAATGATTTTCAATGGATGAAATCGATTAAAGCTACTTTGTTTATACTGAAATGTAAGTGAAAAGAAATCTTTTATTTCATCACTTATCAAGCAGGGATAGGGCGAAAGATAATATAGTTCACACCCTCTTTCCTTCATTGCAATGCAACATTCCAAAAGACATTTTCCATACCCATTAGTCACTGGAAGAAAAGGCGAAGATATTACCAAAATTTTCATTTCCTATGATATTATTAATTCAATAAATTCTCTTACACACCCTTTACCACCATCCTGTTTCATAATAATTATATTGGGAATCTTTTTCACTTGAGAACAAGCGTCAGCTGGACAAGCTTTGGTACCAACATTCGAAAGTAAGTCCAAGCAGTTTACATCATCACCGATATATGCAACTTCATTCATAGTAAAACCGAGCTGTTTACAAAGATCAATAGCGGCAGCCAATTTTCCTCCGTCACGTTTCCCTTGAATGAGAAAGTTTACCTTAAGTTTGTTTGCTCTACGCTCTACTATCTTCGTATCTTCACTTGTGATTATGGCTGTTTTAATGCCTGCGTTACAAAGCATCTGCAAGCCCATACCATCACGAGTATTGAACTTTTTCAGTTCATCACCATTTTCGGAATAATACATACCACCATCAGTAAGTGTACCATCCACATCGGTAATAAAGAGTTTCACCTGATTAGCTGAGTTTTTTTGATGACTCAGCACATGACGCCGCATGAGACTTTCCAGAACAATCCAATCATCCGGTTCATCAATTTCAGTAGCAGTATACTCAGGCATTTCATAAACTCCAATTCGGCCACTTAAACGATTACCTGACTCAAGTATATTCTTAACAGTATTAATATAGAACGCACCATTTTCCATCAATGTTCCTGAAAAGTTTTGACGTCGAGGTCGATTACGATAATCGTAGTTCATGCTAGTACCATCTTCATTCCAAAAAAATCTATAATTACGTACACAGGTAAGCATAGAATCATACCTTCCTTTGATGTATATGTCTAATGCTTCTGAGAAATGAGTACTTTCTGTTAAAGGTGAAGTGGCTTGTACCAACATAAAAATATCATCAGAAGAAAGTTTGGCATAATTAATATATTCAAGCATAACACTTTCTGTACTAGCAGTGTCGCTGGCATTCTCAGCTGAACGATGATAAATCTTAGTCTTATGGTAATGTTGTGCCATTACCGTTTCTTCTATTTTATCTGAATCAGTAGCCACAACAACTTCATCTACTTCAAAAGTATTTTCTAACGCTTCAATGTTCCAACACACCAAAGGTTTGCCACAAAATGGCTTGATATTCTTAAAAGGAATAGACTTGCTACCTCCTCTTACAGGTATAAAAGCTATGGTCTTCATTTTTTCTTTGTTTTATCTGTTTTATCCGCCAATAATTAAACTGAAAACTTATTGTTTTGCAGAATGATTACGCAAAGCAAGAAACATAATTACTGGAACTATGACATAATGCTGTAACCATATTTACAAAATATCATCGTACCGAAATATACATCTAATGATAATATAATGAATAAGGCATATACCAAGACTTGTCTTATCTAGTTGTGAAATGATGAATGACACTGCATCCAATTTCTGACTACTAATTTTCACATAGAGTTCTAATATGGACTGCATAAAGAACATTGTAGCTATGTGAAACTGAAGCTCATAATATAAATGCATATAACAAAACTCATTATACATAGCCATACAAAGCAACCACGCTATAAGCCATTCAAACAATATACTTAATATTTAGCAAAAGCTTAATGACAATTAGATTGTTTAAATTTGTCTATATTTATCAGATAACCACTTACAAAAAAAGGCGGTCATATAAAGAAGATAAATAAAATAACTGATGAAGTATTTATTGGTCAATATTCCTAGAATTTAGTCTATCGCAACTAGCACGACAAGCCCCTTAACAACATTAATATTCTAATTGCTGTGTTTTACCATTTCACTTGGTTTTTTTTAAGTTTGTTACGCTGAATCTTCTCAATGTCCAGAATATCTTCATGCTTGTATGTTAAAGCTTTAGCTACGGCTCGGCAGTCTCTAGCAAGCTTGCGAACACCGTCCGGTTCCAATGAAGCGGCATGATCGGTACCTTTCCATGTGCGATCAAGGGTATAATGGCGTTCAATCCATTCAGCTCCAAGTGCTACTGCAGCCGAATCAACCGCAATGCCCAAATGGTGTCCTGAGAATCCAATCGCTTTCACTCTATTGGCATACAACTCACGAAGTCGCGTTAATTCAAGCAAACAAACATCTTCGAAAGGAACTGGATAACCTGAAGTACAATCATAAATAACGAGGTCTTTATTCCGTTTTTTTGATTCAAAAAACTGGATAATCTGTTCTTCCTCTTCATATGTAGTCATACCAAACGAAAGATGTATCTCACCCTCGAAATTGTCGCAAAGGTATTCCAAAAGACCTTTGTTCAAATTACAAGCTGAAGGAACCTTAATCAAACTAGGATGCAGTGTGCAAATTTCTTTTGCAGATGTTATATCCCAAACAGAAGTGGAATACTCTATGCTATATTCCTTGCACCATTCCTGTAACTGGCGATGTTGGTCAATTGTAAATTCAAGAAATTCACGATGCTCTCCATATGTGGAACCATATGAATTCTCTGGATGAGGATGCGGAGCATTATACTCATCAAGAGTCAATAGTTCTCTGTTACACCTTTTTTGGAACTTCACTACATCTGCCCTGCAATAAGTAGCAGCTGTCACAATCATTTCTTTTGCGATTGCCATATCACCTTTGTGATTGCAACCTATTTCCGCAATAATTTTTAGTGCGCTCATTATCTTGTATTTTTGTAAGCGTTCAATTTTGACATATTGTATAGGGTACACCGCCTGCAGGCAGTATTCTACTAAATAAATCAAAAAGTGAACTTGTTTTTATCATTAGTCTCTCCCCAAAACATCCCTAGTATAAACTTTCTCTTTCACATCCTACAAGCATTCGTCATAGCGATTCGCTATAATAGCATGGCTCTGTTGTTTGAAAGTATCAAGGTTATTCACTATCCGGCTGCCAAAGAATGTGGCTCCGTTCTCCAACGCCGGTTCATGAATAATCACCTCGGCACCCTTTGCCTTGATGCGCTTCATGATACCCTGAATGGCACTTTGACGGAAGTTATCAGAGTTGGACTTCATGGTGAGGCGATACACGCCTATTACACAGGCATGCTCACAGCCAGCATCGTAGCTGCTGTTTTCATTATATCGCTTTTAAATCAAGACCTTTCATCTCAGCGTATGTGTCCAATTCATTAAAAATGTATTCATACAGGTAACTCCTCCACTTCATCTTTCTTCTCCTCTACCGCATACTCCCACGAATTCTTCATCACCACATTCCACCACTCTCTTTTCACCGCTTCTATCTCCTCGTCCAGTCCGCAGTCGCCATAGTTCTCTACCAAGAAATGCATGATAGGAGCATACAAATTTAGATTGTCACTTTGCTATTAAGGGCCCTGTAGTAACTGCGTTCCGTCATGTGGATGGATTTACATAATTCCTTCACATTGACACCACCGGCCTTTCTAAGAGTTTTGATGCTCTCAGCCAACTTTTCCGTTGAAAAATCCCTGTCTTTCATTTTTTCTATGTTTAAATATCGTTAATAATACTAACCGTTCTGAAATTGTCTGTCCACTGTGGACAGACGACTCTATTTTTTCCTTTGTAACTTCGCTGTCATTATTACAAAAACAAAGCACACATGGCTATAAAAGCATTGAAACAAAGCGTCTCCATCAGCGAGGTGCAGAAAATAATCCACCAGTGGAAAAGATGGGGAGTAAACGACCCCACCATCACCAAGTTACTGGACCTCTACTTGGGTATGTCGGCATACATGACCCCCGAAGGCATCTATCCGCTCTGTAATTTCTATGACATCCGGTTATCACTCCGATTTTCGTACACATCGGCACTGGTGACTGCTGTTACAAATTGCCAGTCATTCGGAATAATTTGGGATGAGACACACACCAAGGTCATCGCGTTCTACTCACCGTTATGGTATCGCAAAAAGGATGGAAATCCAATGGAATCACCGCAGAATTCTGCGCAGGATTCACCGCAGAAAACACCGCAGGATTCTGCGCAGGATTCTGCTTTTTATAGTAATATATTATATAATATAAATAATATATATCCTCCGGAGGATTCCCGTAAGGGAGTTTCCGCCGGAAAGGAAGCGCAAAATTCCAAGGAAACGGATGCCGAAAAGACTCCTTCGGAGATTCCTGCGGAAACGCCTGACGGCGGAAATTCTTCATCGTCGCCTGCCACGGACTTCTTCCACCGGCTCAACACCACGCCCAAAGACAAGCAGCAGGTACTGGTACCGATTATCAACAAAATCGCTGCCCTTCACCACTACAGCCGCCCAAGGGCGTTGCAAGGACTCATTGTCCTGGTCAACCAATTTCTCATCCCGCACTTTGACGCTGACCCCCGCTTTGCCCGCCACCCGCACACGGGAAGAATCATCTGGCTGCAAAACCTCATGAAGACCAGCCACGGACAGTCACTGCTGGAACAAGCCGTGGCCCGGATGGAAAGCGAACGAAGCAAGGAACTGGAGGAAAAGCGCAGGAAACTCCGTGCATTCCGCCCCATCTCGCCCTTCGAATGGAAGGACCCCGACAAGGATTTGCGTTACTATGACGACCCCATAGACGGAAAGGTGGAAATACCGCGGGAGGCACCGCCACGACCTGCCGACACCTCCATCTGGAACATACTGTCCAACGAATGGATGGGCTAATCCGTATCGGTTACCCGGCATCTGTCTCTTATTTTTTTATTCTTAATTTTTAATTCAAATGAAACCCTACTACTCTCTCTCCGACTTTCCCGACCGCAAGAATGCGGGAAAGAATTTCATCGTCCGGTGCCCTAAATGCGGCACCATGCATCTGTATATCTCAAAAGCCAAAGGGCTTTATCATTGTTTCTATGCGGGATGCGACTTCAATGGCATCCTGACCGATTATTGCAAGGACAACCGACCTATGTTCTCTTACCGCAAAGGGGATTCGCCCTCGAATGGCGCGACATATCGCCCGCAGGACAACCGGCATACGGAAAACGCTGTGAACGAAGTGCCCATGCTGCCGGGCGACTACAAAGTCCTCGCCCCCACCGTGCTGCAAAAAATCAAGCCGCTGGACGAGTCGCCCGACTGTACGGACCCCGACCAGTTGGCGGCACGCCGTTATCTGGCCGACCAGGGCATCTCCCTCGCTACCGCCATTGCAGCACACATCGGCTGCCTGCGTCATTACTGCATCACCAAGGACAGTGAGGACAAACGCGAACAGGCTTCCACCGTCTTTCCCTGCATCGCCTACGTGAACTACGTAGACGGACGTCCCGTCAATGCCAAATACCGTTCATGCAGCCCCATCCAGTCGCCATCTCCCGAAGAGGGACAACCCATCGCGTACAGCAAATTCTGGAGCCAGGACTCGCCCACCACGCCATGCGCACCCTACAACATTGACTGCATCAACCCGCTGCTGGTGGAAGAGGAAATCATCCCCCGCCTCATCATCGTGGAAGGCGGAAAAGACGCGTTGATACTGATGGAAGCGGGATACCGCCATGTTATCAGCGTGCCATCGGGAGCGGCAACCGACCTGGCCAAATGCTTCGAGGCCTTCATCCCCTGGCTGGACCAGGTGCAGGACATCGTAATCTGCGGCGACTCCGACTTGCCCGGGCGCACACTGGTGAAGCGTCTTTCCGACTACTTCGGGGCGCGCTGCCTTTTCACCATCCTGCCCGGAGGATGCAAGGACATAGGCGACGTGATGAAGCTCTACGGCACCGAAGTGGTGCGAACCGTCATTGACGATGCCTGTGCCTGCCAAACCACCGATATCATCACCGTGGAACAGCGCAGGAAGGAAGTGATAGACGTGCTGCACGGCAAATACGACCACGGCTACAGCGTGGGCTACGGACCGCTGACCGACCGCATTTTCCACCCCACCGACACGGGCGGCCTGATTATCATGACCGGAATGCCCAACAGCGGGAAGACTGATTTTCTGAACGACCTGACCAGCCGCATCATGCGCGACACGGAACGCTTTGTGTGCTACCTCTCCTTCGAGGTGCCGGACAAGGACAAGCATATCGCCCACTTGGTACACCTGCTGCTGGGCAAAGCCAATACCACGGCCTATACCGACGAGCAACTGACGCCCTATATTGATTTTCTGAACACTCACATGATTCATCTGGATATGCACGAAGTGCCACCCACCCCCGGAAACATCCTGCACCGGGCTGACTTGGTGCGCCGCAGGCAACCGTTGAAATATCTGGTCATTGACCCCTATCTTTTTGTAGAGGCGCAAAACGGAAAAGCCGAGACCGAGACCCAGAGCATCAAGTCGATGCTGACCCGGTTCCAATCGTGGGGACGTGAACACCACATCTGGGTAATCATTGTGGCGCATCCGCGCAGCCTGAAGAAGATAGATGGCAAGAACGAGATGGAGGACATCAACATGTACACCATATCGGGCAGTGCAAACTGGGCGAACCTGGCCGATTTCATTCTTTCCATCACCCGCGTAAACGAACCCAACCGTGCCTTCACCCGTCTGGATGTGTTGAAAGTGCGCGACCAAGAACTGTGCCGCACAGGAACCGTGTACTACACCCGCCAGCCCTGCGGACGCTACGAAGAGCACGAGAGCGAGGAAGAATGCAGTAACGGATGAGAATGGATAATGCCTAATTTACACATACGGTGGCATCGCCTCATACGTACGTACGTGTGGGGCGATACATACGTATGCATAAGCCTACACGTACTAACGTGATTTGCCATACCGACAGCCGCGAAATCCGACCGCCTATCCCGGCCTTCCCAGATAATGGAAAATCAATTCCACCTGCACTGCATTGAAAATACGCTGTCTCTCCACATAGCCCGAATCGAGCAAAGCATAATAG
>ERZ838118.2184-NODE-2184-length-21542-cov-4.001070_pt1 | contig 21542 bp, 25 predicted proteins | sample MGYA00519863_ERZ838118 | MGnify/ENA primary metagenome ERZ838118 (study PRJEB31850, sample SAMEA3708827) | human gut metagenome | biome: human gut; feature: human-associated habitat; material: faeces | place: China | collected 2014 ...
ACTGCCTGACCTGTCCCGCCGGGACGGTTCTCTTAAAAACACCATATAGATTTTTTGTACGCCGCCGCCCGCCATCGAGCAGAGTTTTACACCTAATTGGGTATAAAACAGCTTATGGCCGGAGGCGGCGTAGCTCTGATCGGAACGACACTGGTTCCCCTGCTTGCGAACCTGTTCTAGTAAATAGTAAGCGGCAGATATCCGGGGCAGAGGTTATTTCTGCTCCGGAGAAAGGAGGCTGTGATTGAACAGCGTAATTCAGCAGATAACAGAGTGGCTGAAGAGTGTTTTGGTATCCGGAATCATGGACAACCTGACAGGGACATTTGCGTCGGTAAATGATCAGGTTGGAGAAATTGCAGTGGAAGTAGGGCAGACACCGGGAAACTTTATGCCGGCGGTTTTTAATATGGTCAGGAATTTATCAGAATCCGTGATCATGCCGATTGCGGGAATTTTGCTGACCTTTATTGCCTGCTATGAACTGATCCAACTGATCATCAGCTATAACAACCTGGCAAATTTCGAAACCTGGTTTATCTGGAAATGGATTTTCAAGACATTTGTAGCAGTGGAACTGATCACGCATACGTTTGACATCACAATGGCTGTATTTGATGTATCGCAGCATGTTGTGAGCCAGGCAGGAGGCATTATACAGGGAAGTACAGCGATAGATGCCGATACCCTGACCACAATGCAGAGTACCTTGGAAGCAATGGAATTGGGAAGTCTGATTGCAGTCTTTCTTCAATCCTTTATCGTACAGTTTCTTATGTATGTTTTGGCAGCAATTATTTTCGTTATTATCAATGGCCGGATGGTGGAAATCTATCTGATGGTCAGCCTGGCACCGATCCCGTTCGCAACATTTGGAAACAGGGATCAGAGTATGATGGGTCAAAACTATTTGCGGAGCTTGTTTGCATTGGGATTTCAGGGATTTCTCATCATGGTCTGTGTGGGAATATATGCCGTCCTGATTCAGTCAGCCGCATTTGATACGGATATCATAGCGTCATTGTGGCGGGTGATGGGATTCACGATTCTTTTGGTATTCACCTTGTTTAAGACAGGGTCAGTAGCGCACAGCGTTTTTCACGCACATTAAGGAGGTGTGGTGTGGCAGCATCTTATATCAGTGTCCCGCGGGACCTGACAAAAGTAAAAAGCAAAGCATTTTTCAACCTGACAAAGAGACAGTTGATTTGTTTTGGAACGGCGGTACTGCTTGGTGTGCCATCGTTTTTTCTAATGAAGTCAGCAGTGGCAGTAAACATTGCAGTCATGGGAATGATGGTCATTATGATGCCGTTCTTTTTCCTGGCTATGTATGAGCGGAACGGACAGCCGTTAGAAGTTATTCTGGACCACATGGTACAGGCAAGGTTTAAACGGCCCAGGATCCGGCCATATAAGACAGATAACCGCTATGCAGCAATTATGAAACAGGCAGAGGCAGAAATGGAGGTGGAAAAAATTGTTAGACTTTCTGAAAAAGAAAAAAACAGACAGCAGAGCATTCGTAATGCCGGAAGGACTCACAAGAGAGGAACAGAAAGCTGTAAAAGAGATTATGAAAAAGGTTCAGAAGAATAATGATGTTCCCGGAACGGCGCAGGAAAGTATCACATTTGACCGAATGTTCCAGGATGGAATCTGTAGAGTAGAAGCTAATTATTATACGAAGACAATTCAGTTTCAGGACATCAATTACCAGCTGGCACAGCAGGAAGACAAAACCGAGATCTTTGAAGAGTGGTGTTCCTTCCTGAACTTTTTTGACAGCTCTGTTCATTTTCAACTGTCGTTCACGAATTTGGCAACAGACGTATCAGATTTTGAAAAGAAAATCAGAATCGCACATAAGAATGACGGATTTGATGATGTAAGAGATGAATATTCCGAAATGCTGCTCCATCAGATGGAGGCCGGCAATAATGGCCTTACAAAAACGAAGTACCTGACGTTTGGAATTCATGCAGAATCCAGAAAGATTGCAAAACCGAGACTGATCCATATCGAGACGGATATCATGAATGACTTTAAGAGACTGGGGGTGCAGGCAAAAGTATTAACTGGAACGGAACGTCTGGAAGTGATGTACAGGCAGTTCCACATTGGAGACGATGCGAAGTTCCGGTTTAATTGGAAACTTCTTCCTGGATCCGGGCTTTCCGTAAAAGATTTTATCGCACCGAGCAGTTTTGCATTTCCAACGGGAAGATATTTTCAGATGGGAGAAATGTATGGGTGCGTGAGCTTTTTATCCATCGATGCATCCGATATCAGCGACCGTTTGTTAGCCGATTTTCTTTCCATGGAATCCAGTCAGATTGTAACAATGCACCTGCAGTCAGTAGACCAGAATGCAGCCATTAAGACAGTAAAGCATACGATCACGGAACTTGACCGGTCCAAAATCGAGGAGCAGAAAAAGGCGGTACGCGCCGGTTACGATATGGACATCATTCCATCGGACTTAGCTACATACGGAAGCGACGCAAAAGCGCTTTTAAAGGAACTGCAGTCCCAGAATGAGAGAATGTTCCTCATGACATTTTTGGTTATGAATACAGGGAAGACAAAGCAGGAATTGGAAAATAATGTCTTCCAGGCGGCATCCATTGCGCAGAAGCATAATTGTAACCTGATCAGGTTGGATTATCAGCAGGAACAGGGACTTATGAGCATGCTTCCATTGGCCCATAACCTGATTGAAATCGAAAGAGGAATGACAACATCCAGTACCGCGATCTTTGTACCTTTCACCACGCAGGAACTTTTCCAGAATGGCCCAGGGGCTCTGTATTATGGTTTAAATGCTCTTTCCAACAACATGATTATGGTAGATCGGAAAAAGCTGAAAAACCCGAATGCGCTGATTCTGGGGACTCCTGGATCAGGAAAATCATTCAGCGCAAAGAGAGAAATTACAAACTGTTTCCTGGTTACGGATGACGATATCATTATCTCAGATCCGGAGTCAGAATATTCCCCGCTTGTGGAGCGCCTGGATGGTCAGGTTATTAAAATCAGTCCCACATCCAATCAGTTTATCAACCCGATGGATATTAACATGAATTATTCAGATGAAGATAATCCGATTGCGTTGAAGGCAGATTTTATCCTGTCACTGTGTGAACTTATCGTAGGAAGCAAGGACGGTTTGAGACCGGTAGAAAAAACAGTCATCGACCGGTGTATTCATCAGATCTATCAGCGGTATTTTGAAAATCCAGGACCGGAAAACATGCCAGTTTTGGGAGATCTGTACCAGGAACTGATCAAACAGGAAGAACCGGAGGCACGGCATGTGGCAACGGCGCTTGAAATCTATGTGACAGGTTCTCTGAATGTGTTTAACCACAGAACCAATGTGGAACTTACAAACCGCTTGGTATGTTACGATATCAAGGATCTCGGAAAGCAGCTGAAAAAGATCGGCATGCTCGTAGTCCAGGATCAGGTTTGGGGCAGGGTGACGGAGAACCGCAGCCAGGGAAGATCGACCAGGTATTATATGGATGAGATGCATCTTCTGCTCCGTGAAGAGCAGACAGCAGCTTATACGGTGGAAATCTGGAAGCGATTCCGTAAATGGGGCGGCATTCCGACCGGTATTACCCAGAATGTCAAAGACCTCTTAGCTTCCAAAGAAGTCGAGAATATCTTTGAGAACTCAGACTTCATTTATATGTTAAACCAGGCTGTCGGAGACAGGCAGATCCTTGCAAAGCAGCTGAATATCAGCCCACACCAGCTTTCGTATGTAACGCATTCGGGAGAAGGTGAAGGGCTTTTATTTTACGGAAACGTGATTCTTCCGTTCGTGGACCGATTCCCGGCCAACACGGAGCTTTACCGCATCATGACAACCAGACTGTCCGAGGTGGCAGAGACAGCGGCGAAGGCATCAACGTAGAGAGTTGTTTATTCGGGAGAGTATTTATGGACGGAGCTAAGAAGACAAGAATTTCGCGGAAACGGACGGTTTACGAAAAAAATACCAGGACAGAAAAGCAGCATGGTTCGCCTTCCTATGGCGACAAATTAAAAAATGAAACATCTGCGAACAGATCCTATGGTGTAAAATTTCGGACTGGCAAGAAAGATAACTATATGTCGCCTCAGGACATCAAAACACTGCAGAAAAAGAAATATCAGGGAAGGGAAAAAATCTATAAAGAAATAGCTGCAGAAGCGGCTGTGCGCAGATCTGTAATTACTAACGAGGATGAAAACAGCGGTACCGACGGATTGAATGCAGGTATTGATATTGTGGAATCAGGTGTCGAAATGGTTCGGGCGCATGGCCGGAGTCATAAATATACTGGAAAAATTCATGAGCGTGTACAAAATCGGAATTCAGGATCCAGGGTGGATCCTGGGAACGGAAACGCGGATCTCATGACATTACCGGAAAAGGCGGCACGAAAAAAGCAGATGCAAAGGAAATTTGCAGATGCAGGAATGAAGAAACAGGTGAATCCGATCGGAGATATCAGCAAGAGAGTTCGCGTAAAAACAGAAGGTATGGTGGAAGTGTTTGCAGAGCGAGGAAAAACCTTTCTGGTGGATCATGCCATGGGGCTGATAACAGGTATGCTGATTCTTCTTGCGGTATTGTCTGTATCTGGAGCATTATCGTCCTGCTCGGTCCTGTCTGGAGGAATCAATGGTGCGACGGTGGTTACGTCTTTTACGGCAGAAAATGAGGATATTTTACAGGTAGAGGCGGATTATGTGGAACTGGAATCAGAACTGCAAAAACAGATCGATCATGTAGAGACGGATCATCCTGGATATGATGAGTACAATTATTCCCTGGCAGAGATATCCCATAACCCATTTGAATTAGCAGCGCTTCTTACAGTTTTGTATGAAGATTATACGCCGGAGGAGGTCCAACCGATGCTGCAGAACATTTTTGATCATCAATATACGCTGACGATGACGGAAACAGTCATTGAAGGAGATGAGGATGAAGATGATTACTATATTCTGAATGTATCGCTGAGGAATAATGGGCTATCTGCGGCAATTAACGCTGCGAATCCAAATCAGGAACAGATGGAACGCTATACGATCCTGATGGAAACCAAAGGCAATAAGCCTGACATTTTCGGAGACAATGTGTATGCCAATCCAGGTGTATCTGATGAGTATGAAAGGTATGCGGTGCCAGGGGAATACCTGACAAACCAACAGTTTGCCAACATGCTTCAGGAAGCAGAAAAATATCTGGGATACCCCTATGTGTGGGGTGGGGCCTCACCAAGCACAAGTTTTGATTGTTCGGGATTTGTGAGCTATGTGATCAATCATTGCGGCAATGGCTGGAACTATGGACGTTTGACTGCGAATGGCTGGAAAAATGCGACGGCCAGGGTAACTGCATCTGATGTGAAAGCTGGAGATCTTGTGTTTTTCCAGGGGACTTACAATACGTCAGGTGCCTCGCATGTTGGAATCGTGGTAGATCCTGTGAACAAGGTTATGATCCACTGTGGAAATCCGATACAATATGCATCTTATGACACTCCATATTGGCGGGCACATGCCTACTGTTATGGACGAATCCAATAAAAAATAGAAGGAGAAGAAAAATTATGTATGCAAAGTTAGATAAACTTCGTGATGCCCTGGAAAAGGCAAGAGCCAGAAGAGATGCTGCAGAAGAAAAAGTGCAGCGTCTGGAGGAAAAACTGAAAGAAGAAGAAAATCTCCAGATTATTAACAATGTTTCTTCTTACCACCTGTCACCGGAACAGCTGGCGCAGTTTTTACAGCTGGTAAAGACAAGAAAAATCCCAGAATTAATGAAGGGTGAAATCGCTATGCCGGATATGGACAATACCGATCAGGTTAAAGATGATCAGGAGGAAAATTCCTACGATAAAGAAAACGAGGAGGACGTTCTGAATGAAAATGAATAAGACTATCGATGTGAGGGGAATGATCGTGGGGGTGGCAGCGCTGATCATGGCTATCACATTTGGATGTGCGCCGATTGAAGTGTTGGCGCAGAGTAATGAACCTGTTTGCATCTGCCAGGAAAAATGCAGACAGGATTCCCAAAATACTGATTGCGAAGTTTGTATGTATGATTCTAGATGCTGTCAGGGAGAAGAACCTGAAAACGCAGTGGGAGAAGAAACTGCAGATTCAGAAAGTTATGGTCCTCTGACACCGGATGGAAATATGAACCTTGTAGATGATTACGGGACTACAGAGGCCGGGGGCAAGCAGTTTATTACTGTGACAACAAAATCAGGCAACTATTTTTATCTTATTATCGACCGGGATGATAAAGGAGCGGAAACTGTCCATTTCTTGAATCTGGTGGATGAAGCAGATTTACTGGCCCTTATGGAAGAAGATGAAGCCAAGAGCTATCTGGAGGCACAGGAAAAAACGCTGGAAGAAAAACAACTGGAGGTAAACGAATCGGAAGAAACTGTTGAAACGCCGATACAGGACGCCGGAACAGCGGAGACCGAAAAGGAAGGAAATCCATATATGGGAATCATGGTGGTGATCCTTCTCGGTACAGCAGGCGGCATTGGAGCGTATTTCTACCTGAAGACTCAAAAAAGAGCAAAACGTACCGGAGAACCGGATCCTGATCCGGACGATGCTGATGCAGAGGATGAAGATTATCTGAAAGACCTGGGAATTGATGAAGATCCTATTTTGGATTTTTCCGATGAGGAAGCAGATATGTTAGCTGGAATAAGTGACAGTAATCAGGATGAAACAGAAAAATGATGGAAGTGTGGGGCAGCTGAAAGGCTGCCTCATTTATTTAGGGGAAGTTTATGACGGATAAAGAATTTGAACAATTATCATTGGAGGAAAAACAGGCTTATTTTGAGGACGCAGTAGAGCTTTATAATAATGGGTTTGTCGAAGAGGACTATGTTCTGAGATCCTTAGCCAGTGTGCGCTTTGAGGAAGCGGTGGAGAAGGCAGGACTCGTGCCTGAGGCATTCAATGATGCGCAGAAAAAAGTGATTTATGAGGCGGCACATGAAAGGCTGAACTTAAGCCATCTCATGCATCCCAGATTTTCGGCAGCGCACATGAAATTTATTCTGGAACAGGAACTGGCTGGAAAAGATGCGTCCTGGCTTCCAGTTGGAAAGTTGCACGTAAATATTGTGGTGAAACCTCTTACAAAAGCTGATATTAATGATATTCGGAAGCGGATGCAGGAAGCGGAATCAAGGGATTCTGTACTGGCGGATCTTGAAGAAAAAAAGAAGTGTTGTAGATCTTCTGTAAAAAAAGAAGAACGCAAAGAGAGAGGAGCGCGCTGATATGGCAAGAAAGAGTAGATATATGACATATACGAAGCTGTTGATGCAGGAATATGGGACGAAACAGACCCCCAAAAAGAAAGGCTCTGTAGTCTCTAAAATTAAACAGAAAAAGAAATAGGAAAGGGTGGTAAATGTGGCGAATAACAAAGAAAAGACAGTAACGCTTACTGTGGCAGAATGCAGCGAATTTCATAATATGGGAGAATTCTATGAAGGAATCACGAATGTTGCAGATGCGATTGAAAAGTTCAGAAGTATTTCTCCGGAAAGAATGAATGGGATTCCGGCAATCGGTGTCCGTATGACTGGTCAGGACGATCCTGGCGATATTGTGGAAATGGATGTGCTGATTGGAAATCGCTTTGATCTGGACATGCTGCAGTATGTACCGGATCTTGCGGAAAACTGGCAGGTCCAGCAGATGATTGCAGGCCTGATTCATAAGCTGCCTAATATGGAAATTGACGGAGAAATTCCGAAAGCAATCCAGGAGAAAATCGACTGGATCAATGCAAGTGATAAACGTAAGGATGAGCTGAAGCAGATTACGGATCGCCTGGAAAAAGGGGTGACTGAGTTATTTCAGAGTACCAAATACAAAGAATTCTTAAATACCATGTCCAGGTTTCCAAATTACTCTGTAAATAATACGCTGCTGATCATGATGCAGAGGCCGGACGCACAGCTGTGCCAGAGCTTCACAGGTTGGAAGCAGATGGGACGGTATGTGAAAAAAGGGGAAAAGGGAATCAGTATTCTTGCGCCGGCCCCGTATAAAATCGAAAGAGAGCATGTCAAACTGGATGAAAATGGAAATCCTGTCCGAGATAAAGATGGAGAAGCTGTAACGGAAAAATCAGAACTTACAATTATGACGTATAAGGTGGTGAAGACATTTGATGTTTCACAGACTGATGGAAAGGAACTGCCTTCTATTGGACCTGGAGAGCTGATCGGAAGTATTGAGGGGTATCCTAAGTTATTAAAGATACTGCAGGAAATCAGTCCGGTACCGGTCAGCTTTGAATTGATCGACAGTAATGCAAAAGGTTTTTATGACCTGAAAAATAAGCGGATCGTGATCCAGGATGGAATGAGTGAGGTTCAGACCATTAAAACGCTTTTGCATGAAATGACTCATCAGAGACTGCATGATAAGGATCTTGTCCCAGAAGTCAAAGAAATTACAAGGAATGGAAAAGAAGTAGAGGCAGAAAGCGTGGCGTATGTAGTATGCCAGCACTATGGAATCAATACTTCTGACTATTCCTTTTCTTATGTAGCTGGATGGTCAGAGGGAAAAGAAACACCAGAACTCAAAGCTGCCCTTGATAAAATCCGCCAGACAGCATCGGAATTCATTACACAGATCGATGAAAGGGCAGCATTGCTGACAACTGAGAAAGAACAGGCTGTAGGGAAAGAAACATCTGGAAAAGTGAAAAATCCAGAACTGCAAGGAACGATAAATTCCATTCTTCAGGATTTAAGCATGAAACGTGCAAACTATAAAAGCAGAACTTCTGTGAAATCAAAAATCCGGAAGAATGCGATGAAAACTGAGTGTATGCCGCATAAGGAAAAAAATACAGGCAGAAGGGAGGAACGTGGATGACACAGGAAAAATTTAATGATGTGGTCGGCAGTCAGATTGAATTTTGTAAATCCATGTTGATCAAGAAGGGAACAGAATATGCACCGGAAAATCATGCTCCAGGCGAAATGGACCGACTGGCGCATTTCAAAAAGGCAGCCGTGATGATGAATTGTACTCCCAAAGTAGCACTTGTGGGAATGCTCTCGAAGCATCTGGTTTCTGTAGTTGACATGTGCCTGTCTGATAGAGTTTATTCAAAAAAACAGTGGGCAGAGAAGCTTACGGACAGTATCAATTATCTGATGATTCTCAGGGCAATCGTAGAGGAGGAATTGGATGAAAAAAATAGAAGTGAAGATTCTGAATCCGGAGTCCATTAACCAGGCAGAGCAGATGATGGTCTGTGCGGCCAGGTTGACGCAGAGAGGCCATCAGATTTCCTGTATGAAGGATTTCATGGAATTATATGAAAGACCGTATTCTAAAGCTACAGTAAAGAAGTTGGAGCATCTCCCACATCCGACAATTCAGAAATTCGGACTTATTCATGTGGTAGTAGTAGGCGCATCCAGAAGATTCCTGGCACAGATCACCAGACATCAGAATGAAGTAAAATATATGTCAGCCAGTTTGCAGTACAGCGATTATTCTGGAGCAGGGGATTTTGTGATTCCGTATGATCTTATTGAAACCGGTCAGGAAAAAGAATATTTAAATACCTGCAGCGAAGTTATGGAACGATATCAGAACTTGATCCGGTCAGGGATCGATAATGATTCTGCCGGTTACAGTGCACCGCAGGGATTGAGAAACATTCTTTTAATCAGTGCGACGCCGTATCAATGGAAACATATGATTCATCAGAGAGTGTGCAGACGGAATACGGAAGAAACCAGATATGTGATGTTACGAATCTGGGAGCAGTTGTGGGAACAGAACACCACTTTTTTCTCAACATGTGGTCCGTTCTGTATGACCGGAGGATGCCAGGAAGGAAAGCTCCGTTGTGGGAAACCTATTTTATCGACACTGACACCAGGCGAGATTATCAGAATGGATTTTCCAAAGCTTTTTCTCAAGGAAGGAGATGTAAATGAAAGTACAGTTAATTGATTATGGAGGCAGAGTCCCAGAGCGGGCACATGCAAACGATGCCGGTGCAGATGTATTTTCACCCAGGGATGAAGTAATTTGTCCGGGACGGATCTGTAAAATGCCTCTTGGTTTTGGATTACACCTTCCAGATGGATTTGCAGGATATATTTTTCCGAGAAGTGGTTTAAGTGAACAGGGAATTGTATGTGAACTGCCTCCGATTGATTCGGGGTATACTGGAGAAGTTCATGCAATTATTTCCAATGTGGGAAAGAGAACGTATGAGGTGAAGCGCGGTGATCGGATCGGTCAGCTTGTTATTATGCCGATTCTGATTCCAGAATTTACATTTGAAGCGTGGAAAGAACGAAAAACCGGAGCCTTTGGTTCTACTGGTCGATAAAGAAAACAGTGAGGTGGAGAATGGCAGAACGGTCAGAATATATTCATATCAGGGTTACGCCGGAGGAAGTGGAACAAATAAAGATGAGGATGGAACAGGCCGGAATTAAAAACATGACGGCGTATCTGTTGCGGATGGCGCTGCATGGATATGTTCTGAACTTAGATCTGCCGGAGCTGAAAGAAATTTTACGTCTGCTTAGAATTTCTGGCAACAACCTGAATCAGTATGCAAAGCAGGCAAATGCGACCGGAAGTATTTACTGGAGTGACATTGAAGAACTAAAGCATAGCCAGAGTGAAGTTTTAATGGAAATGAGAAAATTGCTGGATAAGCTTATGACGATTGTATAAAGCAGGTGGATGATGGCGGCAACAAAATTAATCGCAATGCATCAGAATAAAGGACGCACAGTGCAGCAGTGCTTGAAGGATCGAACGGACTATGCGAAGAACGGGGAAAAGACTGAGGATGGAAAATATATTTCTTCTTACGAATGCAGTCCGGAATTGGTTGATCTGGAATTTAATCAGGCGAAAAAAGAATATTTTCGTATAACCGGTCGACAGCCGAAAGGAAATGTGATTGCCTACCAGATCCGCCAATCCTTTAAGCCTGGTGAAATTACACCAGAGGAAGCGAACAGAGTTGGATATGAAACAGGCATGCGGTTCACGAAGGGAAGACACGCATTTATTGTTGCAACCCACGTGGACCGCGCCCATATCCATAATCATATCATATTCAACTCGACAACACTGGAGTGTGACCGGAAGTTTCGGAATTTCTGGTTTTCTGGAATCGCGCTGCAGCGATTGAGTGATATTATCTGTCTGGAGCATGGACTGTCGGTGATTCAAAAGGCAAAGCCGAGTGAGAGAAAACGCCGGACCCAGTATCCGGAACGTATCAATATTCGGGATGGAATCAGGGCAGATATTTTAAAATGTTTGGAACAGCATCCGACAAGTTTCGACAATCTTCTACAGCTTTTACATGCAGAAGGTTATGAAATCAAGCTTGGAAAGCATACGGCCATTCGTGGTAACGGTCAGAAGCGATTTATCCGCTTCCGCTCTCTGGGGGAAGATTTTTCAGAAGCAAATTTGAAAAAAGTAATTGCTGGAGAAATACAACCACCGGCACTGAAGAAAAAGAACACGGCCCTGAACCCTGAGAACATCGAGAAGAGAACGTTTGACCTGGTCGTAGATATTCAGGAAAAAATGGAACAGGGTAAATCTGGTGGTTATATCAGATGGGCTAAGAAGCATAATGTGAAACAGTTTGCGGAAACGATTTTATTTCTGCAGCAACATGATATTCATGATAAGGAAACACTGGATCGGGTGGCGGATGAGAGCATGAATCGATATCGGGACTTGATGAAAATTATAAAAGATGCAGAATGTAAGATGGAGCAGAATAAAATAATCAAGACGCATATTATCAATTATATTAAGACCAGAGACACCTATATGACGTATCGAAAATCTGGGTACAGTAAAGATTTTCTGGAAGAACATCGCGGAGAAATCGTTCTTCATAAATCGGCCAAAGATGCATTCTCGAAACTGCCGGAGGGAAAAATTCCGAAGGTGAAGGATTTGAACAAAGAATTTTCCAAGCTACTTTCGAAGAAAAGGGACGCATACAGTGAATACAAAAAAATTAAAGAAGAGATGCGGACGTATCAGATTGCAAAGCAGAACGTAGAATCCTTTTACGAAGCACAGCAGAGTTGGGATCAGGAAGCGGATTTGAAAAAGAAACATCAGCAGCAGAGATAATTTACAGGGCAGTTACCAAACTTGAGAGTTGGTGGTTGCCCTCTTTTTTTATTTCCGGCATTACGGAAATAAGAAAGCGTTCACATCGTGAATGCGCAGTTTGACATCGGAGATGGCATTCGGAGGGGATTGGGGATGTGCCGCCAACAAGCAGGGAGCCTTTGTGATCACAAAGGCACTGCTTGCTAACTTGCGAAATAATCTTTATAAACAAGGTATTGTTATATCTTTTCAAGAACTACATCTGTTGGAGAAGTAAATGTAACATGGAAAAGACTGGGAAGTATTAAAACCGCGACTTGAAAAAAGCAATAATAGCGAATATTGGATCAATAAAATATCAAAAAATAGAGAACATGATGATGAAGTGAACAAGCAATTATTGTTTTTAGGATGGACGGTAATTCGTTTCTGGGGAGCTGATATTAAGAAAAATACAGATGAATGTATAAAGGTAATTGAAGAGATTATTTTCAACATTAAACTCGGAGGGGAAAACAATATTATTGAAGAAGAATATTATCAATAATGTGATAAAGTAAAGGGCATCAAAAGGGCATCAAATGGTAATTGTACCTTGACGGGACAAAGGAAATTATGATAATATATCAACATAAAAGTGAAAAAGTAATACAAAGAAATTTGAGGTATGTGTTTTCGTGCCATCCTCGCATATGCGGGGATGTATCTTGCCAAATGGTGCAGCTGTTGAAACAAATGTATTCCTTGCATGTGCAGGGATGAATCATCGATACGGCACGAAACAAAGTCTCACATAGCGATTCCCTGCACATGCGGGGATGGATCGTAGATGTTGCTTTTATAACGGTGGAAACGATAAGCATAATATACCTATCGTTTCCTTTTTTATTGAAAAAATTAATTTTTTATGATAAACTATACATGTGTTTATTGTTTGCAAGTGTTTAAGGATGACGGCTAAGGACATTTTTGTCCTTTAGCGTTGAAAATGTAAAGGTTTTATACCTTAAAACTAGCACATTATAAGTGCTAAAAGCAAATGGACATGGCGTTTACTACGCTATATAAAAGAAAAGAATCCCTCCTTTAAGGAGGAGCAGCGAAATTCCCCTAGAAGCATACAGAAATTGCTTTTTTGCAGGAGGTGATTGCTATGAATAAATGTTTTAAATTGTTCATGCTCACGATCCTGCGTAATATCATATCTTCTAGAACATCATGTGTGCGTTGAGCTAAGCATACAGATGGTTGTTGGGGCGCAGGGTCATTAATAGCTCAAGTCAGTATCAAACAACTAGTGGAATTGATTACACTACCGAGACAATCGGTGACAGAATCAGAAAATTGCGGAAAGAGCGAAATTGGTCACAGGTTCAGTTAGGTTTAAAGATTCACGTGACTGAAACAACGATTTCTAAGTATGAAAATGACAAGTTGAAAATTGATATCAGAACAGCTAATGAGTTGGCAAATGCATTTCATATAACAGTGGAAGCATTGTTGTATAGTAATAAGCCCCCTCAAAAAGTGAAATTTCAAGGCGAACGTGAAAAATTACGAGAAATTATAAAAGAAAAATTGGACAAAGTAAACACAGTAAAAGATCTTCAAGAAATCAATCAAAAAATCGATCAAATGCTTGCAAAAACTAAAAGAAAATAAACCAAAAAGAAACAGGACCTTCGTAGTGGGGGCCTGTTTTTTTTGTGTAAACGAGTAAATTTGTGACTTTCCAATTTGGAAAGTTTCGAGAAGAAAAAGCTGTTATATTAGTGGCATATAAAGTAATCGCGCGATAACTCAAGATAATTTCTATCAACATGTGTAAAGGAGATTTACATGACAAATTCTGAATTTATTACTATGTATGCAAAAGCTACATCATCAGAGCGGGTCGATATGATCATGAGACGTTATCCTGAGTTCCTTGATCTGGTGGAAGGGTGTACTGATGGACTTCTGTATATAATCGAAACTGAAAAAGATTATATCTGGCAGAAAGAAAAAGGTGAACTTGGAGTCAGAGTTCAGACTGGAACTGGTCCAAGTGATCCAACAGCCACGCTTGCCATTCGTCGTATTATGACTAAAGCTGCATTAATCGATTGTGATTTTTCCGGAGGTGTTCTGGACAGTGTTGTGTGTGGGGAAGAACTCAAAAGAAAAGCTTGCATCTTAAGAGAGATGAGACAGGATTATGCGCTCTTTAAAAGCTTACTTGTAGTTTTAGGACCGAATAGACAGCTTTTTGAACAGTACCTTCGCAAAGAAAAAACACTGACCGAAATAGCTGAAGAGCAGCACATCCTTTATGAATCAGCGCAGCAGAAAATGAATCGTATGCGCTCTAAGATGAGACTGCAGGTTACGGTCTTTATGGAGGGAAGATTGTGAGGTGTTATTTAATGGAAAGCTGTGAAAATTCTGTTGGTAAGCGCTGTTATACAGTAAAAGAGTTGCAGGATATCCTGGGAATCAGTAGACCAACGGCGTATGAGCTTCTGAAGAAAAATGAATTTCGTTGGATTAAAATTGGAACAAAATATCGTATCTCCAAGCCGAGTTTTGATGAATGGCTGGATAAGAATTGGAATGTATAGGAGATTTACAAGGTAAATTGACGTTCTAAAGCTTTTTATAAAAAAGTGTTATGTTAGATACGAGGAGGATACAATTTATATATGAAAAATATGATCGAAGCAAATTTAAGCTCGTCAGAACAGCCTGGAACGAATAAACCTGTTCCGATGAAGAAAACGACTATGTCCGTACCGGAAATGCGGGAACTTCTGGGTCTCAAAAAAACAGAGAGTTACTGGCTGGTGCACCGTGGCTTTTTTAAAACAAAAATCATCGGTGGTCAGATGCGTGTGGATCTGGAAAGTTTTGAAGAGTGGTACAGAAATCAGGTGAAGCATAAAAAAATCAATGGCGAGAATCCAGGAGCGGAACTGATAAAGACTTCTTATTCTTTCCAGGATGCTGCGAATTTACTTGGTATTCACAGTGCAACTCTTTATGAAATCTGGAAAAAAGAGAACCTGGAAACAATTACTGTAGATTTTGTAAGAAGAATTCCAATCGAGGTATTCGAAAACTGGTACAAGAATCAGATTATGTATCAGAAAGTTGACCGGATGCCGTGTCTTGTTGATCTGGAAGCTGATTATATTCCATTACAGCAGGCGGCTGATCTTCTCGGAATCACTAAAGAAAAGTTATCGGTTATTACCAGGGCAAGCAGATATAAATCTGTATTTGAGATCCGTGTATTTGAAAACAAAAAATGGATCTCGAAAAAAAGTTTTCAGTATTTTTTAAATGCACAGAACGTATATCAGGTACCTTCGAATGGCGAAGAAAAAAATTCGGAACGGAATGTATTATCTATAGAAACAAAAGAATTTATTTCCCGCGCGGAAGCAGCTACTTTAGCCGGAGTGACAACGGCAACTATTACTAAATGGATGCAGTTGGAAAAATTTCCGTGTGTGGGAGCTGGAAGAATTCTTCGTATACAACGGAATGAATTTTTACAGTGGGTAGAAACATACCGGAAAGGAGCGGTATAGATGGCGTTTATCAGACCGCGCAATAAAACATTCAGCGTAATTTACAAGGTACCGGATCAGGATGGAAAGATTCATCAGAGATCAGAAGGTTATGGCACCCGAAAGGAAGCAGAAAAACGCAGAAAGGAGGTGGATTATAAAGAATCACAAGGAATATTTATAGCACCCAAATGTACGAAAGTAAAAGAACTCCTGGAAGAATATGTGAAGCTCTACGGGCATAATGCCTGGGGAGTCTCTATGTATGATGGAAGTGTCGGATTAATTAAAAATTATATTTTACCCACAATTGGAAATATAAAATTGTCAGAAATTGATACGCACTTTATGGAGAAATATTACAACGAACTTCTGGAAATGCCGGCTGTAGTAAGCAGTAGAAATCCCAAAGGCGATAAGAAAATTACTGCGGCAACCGTCGGTAAAATTGATAAATTGCTGGGCAGCTGCTTTAAGCAGGCCGTGAAGTGGGGGATGATGGAGAAAAATCCGACTACGGATGCAACCGTTCCGAAGTACAAAACAGAGGAGCGTGAAATCTGGACGGCTGATATGTTAATGAAAGCAATCGATGCATGTGATAATAAGTGGCTGAAAGTGGCTTTTCACCTTGCTTTTACGGCCACTCTTCGTATTGGCGAGTTATTAGGGCTGACTTGGGATTGCGTGGATATCTCAGAAGAAGCGATTGCACATAATAGAGCGTATGTCATTGTTAATAAGGAAATCGAACGGGTCTCAAAAGAAGCAATCGAACAGTTAAACTCCAAAGATATTATCCTGGTTTTTCCATCACAGCGCAAAGATAACACGACAGTAAGAGTTTTAAAAACGCCGAAAACTGAAAGTAGTGTTCGAAAAATTTATATACCGGGGGCGGTGGCAAGATATCTGATTGATGTAAAAAAGGAGCAGGATGAACTTATTGAAGCTCTGGGCGATGAATATCACAATTACAATCTGATTTTGGCAACGACGTATGGTTTCCCAATCGGTGGCAGTTATTTAAGGGAAAAAATGCAGGCAGTGATCGAGGCTGAAGGACTGCCGGATGTAGTTTTTCACAGCTTACGCCATACTAGCATTACTTATAAGTTGAAGTTAAGCGGCGGGGATATCAAATCGGTACAGGGTGATTCTGGTCATTCTCAGGCCGATATGATAACCGAAGTGTACGGACACATTATCGACGAGGACCGGAGAAAAAATGCGCAGCTGATCGAGGCTGCTTTCTATAATAAAGAAAATCGCAGTCCGAATATGCATGATCAGGGAACGGAGAACTCTGCAAATGCGAATACGATAACGATTCCGGAAGGCATGGATGCAGATCTGTTGATGAAGGTATTAGGGAATCCGGAAATGGCATCGCTGCTCACATCGCTTGCAAAGACAATGAAAAATTAGCAGAACAGAAAGAGAGGATATGGAATGGTAGTAATTGAATATTTAAAACATTGGTGCTTTAAAAGACCGAGACGTTTAGATACGGGAAAGGAAGCTGGTAGTCAGCCGACTTTTCAGGCTACATATCTCGAGTTATGCGAAGTCTTAGGGCTCAAGAGACGGCCGGCGGTATATGTGGAAGGAAATCTGACGGATGCACTTGCATTAACGCCATGCTATGCAGGAGTGCATCATTATGGAAAATTCAAATCGGATATCTTTATAAATGCAGCGCGCAATATGATTCCGACATTGGCACATGAAATGTTTCATGAGTATCAGCATGAGTACTATTCGAAAGAATTTGTCAATAGAAGCGCCGAACAGAAAGCACGGCATGAACTGGAGGCAGATGCGTTTGCATTAGCTTACTGCCGGAAAGTAAATATGAATAAAGCGGACTGCCAGATCCTTTACCAGGATACAAATGGCAACGATAGAGAAGAAGCGGAAATTTTAGAACTGGAACAGTTGGCAGAAGAGTTTGCAGCGAAATTTCATTTAGAATGTGAAGTGTCCACGGGAATTGCGTTCTAAGATATTTGCGACACAAAAAATCAGTATGTTTTTGGGATAGTTCCAGAAGACATACTGATTTTATTTCTATTCTGTGAAGTGGATCACGTCATTCGGTGTGCAATTGAGATATTTACAGATGCGTTCTAATGTAATCAATGTGATGTTCATGTTTTTCTTCAGACGGTCAAGAGTGTGATTATCGAGGACCTTATCCTGCAACATCATATATTGTGTTATTTCGCGCTTGCGCATTGTGTCCCACAACGGGCTGTAATCAACCATGATAAGAATCCTCCTATGGACAATCATAGGTGATTTTCTCGTAAATAAATATTGTGCATATATCCACAATGCACTATACTATCCAAAGAGGAGGTACAAATACATGCAGGAATTTGATTTTACAAATACAGATATGGCCGACGATTTATCGGAAATGGCTGAGCATCTGTCACAGGAGGAGGCTACGGCCGCCATTGCGGCAATTAAGGCTTTGAGGGATGGGAAGGAAAATACAGAGGTGGAAGATTTTAAAAACTGGTTTGATTCAGCCTTCCTGCCGATTTTAAAGGATTTTGCGGCGACTACAACATCGAAGCTTACAGTAGAGCAGGATGCTCGAGGGGATATTACGGCTACATTTACCTGCCGCTGTGGTTTTGACATTACTGCGAATCAGAGGCGGATGCATATGGTTGTTTCTGCGGCGGATCATATTTCGGTTAATAGGTGGTCGGGATCCAATGAGGTGGAATTTACGCTTATTTTTGGGATTCCGGAGGATGAGGAATAGAATACATATTGATATTTCTGGAAATATTGCATATAATGACTATACAATTACAGAGTTGTTGTTGAAGAACTTATATTGGGCTGGTCGAAAGACCTGGGTCCACCAAATGGCGGGTAAGACACCCGCCTTTTTGATTTTTTCTCTGGCGAAGATCTTTGAGAAACAATAAAATAATTGCTATTCGTAACAACTATGAGTATAATATAGATACCAAAAGAGAATTCTTTTCCTGGTTATAGGGTGTGAAGCATAAGGCGTTTGCTTCCGTTGTACTGGCAACGTTAAAACTTTGCGATGACTCTTTAGCTAGAGGATAATCAAGCTGGGCAGGTGGGAGGCCTGTGATTGGGTGGCAAGGCACCATAATGAAACCAGGTTTGCGAAAATTATGGAGAAATCTTTGAGATGAAGGTTTCTCTTTTATTTTAAAGAAAACTGCGAAAGATAGGTCATAGAATCGAAAAATGGTGGCGATAATTGTAAAATGAAGGAGTGTATTAAAATAAATATAGAATGGGAAAAACAATTATTAAGATTTGGGGTGGGGAAAATAGTATTGAAATCTATAATAAAAGAAAAGAAAAAATTGGAATCGCGACAGATAGAGATGACTATCATGATGAATTATATAAGTTGGCATGGAATTTGAACTCAAAGGGATATATAGTCAATAAAAAAGTGGGCTCGTTGCATAAGTATATGATGGGAAAGTGGTACGGAGATGAAGTGGTCCGCGAATTTTATAATAAAGGTTATATCATTGATCATATAAATAATGAGCATTATGATAACAGGATTTCTAATTTAGCATTTTATTTAAGAACAAGAAATGTCGCAAAAGGAATGTATTTTGATAAGGAATCGAAACAAATTAGGGATAAGTTACTAGTTCAAATCCATAAAGATTTTTCGAATAAATGTTATCAAATATCTCTTGTATTTAATGATTTCTTTATCACAATGCGAGAAGATGATACTATAGTTCGAATATATGCCTTATATCTTTTATACAATAATGATGTTTTGTATAGTACGGTTGTTAATAATGCGACAGATATAATTACAATGTTTCAAGAAAAGGATGTAATAGATTTATCTGGATTAAAATATTGTGATTATGAGATATATGACGAAAAATCGGAAACACTTTTTGGAATAAATTTGGCAAACGATGAAAGCAATAATGAAACGCCGTGTATTATTATAGATGACTGGGAATTTAGAGTGGTACATCAAAAAGAACACTGGAATCCAGCGAGGAAGGGAAGAAGATTACCGTGTGAACTTATAATACATAATTAATAAAATCGAATTGAATTAATGGTACAATTTATACAAGCATACCAAACAATGAGGAGGAGACATATGTCTAGGAAAGTAAATATAACATGCCGCTATTACTGGGTAAAATCATATACAGAAGAAGGTACATCAGAAGATAAGTATGATTTATTAGAGTGGTTTGATAAAATCTCAGATATGACTCTTGCTGAATTAACCCAACAAGTTGGTCAGGTAAAAGGCCGACTTGATGAAATTACTCAAAGGGGGGCGTTTTATGCTTTAAATTTTGTGAGAATGGAATCGTATAGCTCTACATATATTGTTACTGAAGAAGAAAAAGCAAAGCATGTGGATATTTCTATAGAGGATGATGAATATATTGGGAAAAATACAGTTGCGATATATGATTCAAACCGACAAATTATTATGTTGATGGGAAATCAAGGGGGCTTTTCTGCACATACAATTACTTCTTATATCAATTCTTTTTTTGAAAGTCCGGTATGTTTTCTTGATCCAATAAAAACTAAAAAAGACTTTATGGGGCCTGAAAAAAAGTATGGAAAGATTAAATTAACTATCTCTAGTGTAAATGATTATGTTCCAACACATGGATGCGCATATGAAGATGCGTTAAACAGAGCACGAGAGATGGATGCAATGACAATGTCATTTGAGTTTGGAACCGGGAGAAAAAAGGGTGTTCACCTGGATGCAGATGTTGTAAGAACAATTATATCAGATGCATTTAATAATATGGGGGTTGTTTCTGTAGCAAGAGTAAAAATGGAAGATGAAGAGGGGACAGCGGTATATAATCTGCTTGAAAATGTAAAAAATACAGTTATTTCTCTTAAGGCAGATTCAAAAGGTGAAATAGAATATAAAGTAATTGCGGATGCAATGGTCAATGCGTATAAGTAAGATGGAGGGACTTAATTGAGCGGACATTTAAGAAGAAGGAGAGAACCTCTAAGAACATGGTGGCTGAATTGGTATGTATATATTGTTCCTAGTATTCTTCTCATTGCATACGTTATGTATGTGTTGGTTGGTGTCCATAAGTATTCTATCCCATGGCTAGGTGATAGTGAGGGATTTTCTGAAATGTGCAAAGCAATCGTAGATTTCTCATCTATTGTCTTGGGAATATATGGCTTCTTGATTCCGGCAGTGATAGGGCGGCAAGATAAGTTTAATAAGATATTCTGGGAAACAGTGGATAAAAAAAGATTTTCAAAAGATATCCAACGCTTGATAATAAGTGGAATGATTACTATATTATTGAGTTCTGGATTGTTGATTGCAGATATTTTTTCACCGAAGATGTGTGCATTTGTCGTTGGATTCCTTTGGTGGTTCTTAATCTTTTATTGTTGTAATTCTATTAGATTTGTTTCGATTTTTGTATCGCTAATAGTAGAAGGCCAAAGTAAATCAGATGAAAAAGAATCAGATGAGTGCCAAGAACAATCGGAAAAACATAAAGAAATAAAAAATAGACTGGATAATAAATTGCCTAAATTTTAGAAAATTACATTTATAAAAACTGCTTAATCAAAGAAGTGGTGATGTAGGAAACAGTAAAACTATTTGTCCTTGCGATGACTATAAAATTCCTGGGAAAATAATTTTTAATTGAGAAAAGTCAACTGGGCACTGAGAAAAGTCAATTGAACACGCAGGAAACTCAACTCATGGAAAGAAAAGTCAATTCATATTGAGGCGAGGGGAAT
>ERZ838118.2200-NODE-2200-length-21406-cov-110.622313_pt1 | contig 21406 bp, 15 predicted proteins | sample MGYA00519863_ERZ838118 | MGnify/ENA primary metagenome ERZ838118 (study PRJEB31850, sample SAMEA3708827) | human gut metagenome | biome: human gut; feature: human-associated habitat; material: faeces | place: China | collected 2014 ...
CTTCGTTGATGCCCGCGATGCCGTTTCCCTGCGCGAAGGCGGAGGCGGTTGCGGCGATGATGAGTGCCGCTGAGAGGATTGCTTTCTTGTTTCTTACGATGTTCTTGTTCATAAACTGTTCTTTTTTGTGCCGTCAAAAGGGTGGATGGTCCTTTGTCGGGCGGTTGATACTTTTCTTTACTTTGGTTTAGTGGTCGCCCGTTTGTTTCCACGGACTTGGGCTGTCCGTTGCAGACCGGATGCGCCTTGCGCTTCCTCGCCGCGTGGGTTGATGTCATTCTTTCATGTCCATTCCTTTTTCTGTCGTCACACATAGTTACGGATGTCGAACTCCTCGATGTTGTCCGGCACGACGAACACCTTTTTAGGCTTTTTCAGCCGGATTTCAATAAGCCCCCTGATACGGATGCCTATCTCCGAAGAGCCTTCCATCATTTTCTCGTACAGCTCCGTGCCTTCCATGTCGGTGAACACCTTTGCCGCCTTTTCACGTTCCGCTTGTGTCGCGTCCGGGTTCTTGGCGGTCTTGCAGGCATCGTCAATCTCGTCAAAGCTGTTGCCCGAAGCCTGCGGTGTATCCGAAGCGTCCTCCTCCGGTTCATCCTCGCCGAACTCCAGTTCCTCCGGCGGTATGCTCGTGAATGTTTCATCGAGTTTTTCCTCCGGGACTTGCGCTGTCGGTGAGGCGGTTTCCGTGTTTCCGTCGTCAAAAGTAGTGTCTTCCGCCGACAGCTCAATGCCTTTTTCCGAAGTGGCGGCTTGTTGCGTCGGTATGGCAGCGGTTGTCCGGGTTGAAGCCATCCTGAAACGGCTCTTGCCGATGATGTCCGCCTTTTCCGCAGGGGCTTCCTCTTGCGCTGTTTCCTGCTTTATCTCCGTGCCGCCCGACGACCGCCACAATCCGGCGATGCCCTTGAAGAAGCGGATAATCCGCGTGTCCATGATGCGCTCGTAAAGGAGCAGGAACAGGAACCACAGGTTGCAGCCGACCGATACCGTCAGCAGAATGTCTGTTATGCTTATCGTTTCATTCATACGCTTCCTGTCTGGGTTAAAATACCGGGTTGTAATTCTTGGCGTAAAGGCTTCTTATGGCATCCTCGCACTGATCGAAATGCTGTGTCAGCACATGGTCGATGTAGGCGGACAGGGTAAGCCTGTCACGCCCGATTACGCGGATGATGCGCATGATGCGGTCGTGGTACTCCGGGCGCACATACGCCATCTTTCCCGCACGCGCCTTCACTTCGGGTTCACGGATGAACAGACGCTCATAGTCTTTCTCACTGCATTTGCAGATTACCGTGGCAAGCGATATGATTTCCACGCTTGTCTGCATTTGGGCAACCATGCCCTTGCCGTCTTGCTGCGGCACTCTTCTTTTCTGGTTCTTTTCCTTTTTCATGTCAGATTAAATCTTCTCGTTGTTTCTTATACAGTTCGTTTATTCTCTCCTTGTGCTGCTCCAGATGCTGACGCAGCACGGTATCCACATAGCCGCCCACCGAGATTTCACCTCCGGCGATGTCGTTCACGATTCTGAGGATTTTGCCGTGGACATCGCGGCTGATATAGACACACTGGCGGGTCTTTATCTCGTTGCGGCGCAGGAACAGCTCGTTATAGTCCTCGTCCTGCCTTTTCCGGCGGTTGCCTTCCCTCTGCGCTTTTTCCCGTGTGGCGGGTTGCGCAGGAGGCGGTTCCGGTGCGGCGGTGCTTTCTTCGGTCGGTACGGCTGCGGGGACTTCCTGACTGGGGCGTGCCACCTCCTGAGTGCGTCGCCCGATGGAGGCTAACAACAGTTCCTCGTCGATGCCTTCCGTGTTCACTTTCCTGCTGCCCATGCTCACTGCGGTCTGATGATGTCGCTTATCTCTTCGGAAAACTCACGGATGCCGCTCCCTTTCAACAGTGCCGTGTCCATAGGGAAGATGGTGGAGCGGAACACGCTCCTGCGCTCTTCCGAAAGGTCGCGGCGGAACTTCTTGCTGTCGGGCAGACGGGTGGAAAGTACCGGAAAGCCCATTTCGGCGATCACTTCCTCGTAGATGCCGTACAGGTCGTTCCTCTCCCTGCCGTCCACCATCGTCCAGAACAGATAAAGCCCCTTTGTTTTCGCCTGCCCGGTCGTCATCAGCCTGTCGCGGAACATCGTGACGAATTTCAGGGTACTCTCCACGACAAAGCGGTCGGCACTCAGCGGAGTGAAGATGTAGTCCATCTGCGAGAGCGTCTTTATCACGCCGTTGCTTCGGAGTGTGCCGGGCATATCGAAGAACACCACATCGGGTTTCACATCTTCGGCGGCGATCATCCTCTCGGCATCGTCGAGGGCGTCCACCGCGTTGCTCTTGACGATGGTGTAGGCGTTCTTCTTGATTTTGCGGAAATGGTCGCAGGCGAGAGCCTTGAAGTAGGTGCTGCTGTCAATCAGCCCCGTTTCGTGTTCACGCAGCCCGTGGATGCTGTGCTGGGGGTCGTCGCAGTCCACGACGGCGACATTGTAGCCTTTCACGTTGTGCAGGTAGCTGGCGGCAAGTGCCGTGACGGTGGATTTGCCGATACCCCCTTTCTGTGTTGCGAATGCAACGAAGATTTCCTTACTCATAGTTCTATACATTTTATTTGTTGATGATTTGTTTTTCTGTTTCCATGCGGATTTGGCTGTCGCACCATCCGCTTCCGTGACTACACACGCAGGCGGGTCGTCGCGTATCCGGTTCTGTGGTGAAGCGGTGCGTCGGACAAATGGTGATTGACGACATTGCGTCATGAAGTCATTGAATCCATACGTCACCGAATTGTCGGAGAACCGGGTTTCCGACGGTTCGGGTATCCGTTTCGGCAAGTATCCGAAGAAGCGGATTTCCGGGTATTTGAATGTTCCGTTTATCATATCTTCAAATCGTTCGTTTCTTGAATCATGCTGCAAATAAACAAGTATATTTTGGAACTTGTATCACTTCTCCGGCAAGTGGCAGCACGTTGCGCCGGTTGGCAGTCATTGACCGGGTCAAGCGTCTGTACGATACCGCGTTAAGGGTGTAACTTTGCCCCCGGACAGCAGGGTTCGCCGATGGTGGCGCAGCCGGAGTCCTGAAAGGTATCTTTCCCATCCGTCCCCTGACGGATTTTTATGTTCACCTGAACATAGCAAGGTATGTTTTCAGCCGCTCAAAATATTTTGAGCATCCCGGAAAACGCCTTGCCCTTGCAGGGGGCGGGCTTCCCCTCCGAAGTCGGGCAGCCTTTCAGACCTACGGTGTATGTGCCTTGAAGCGGCGGCTTATGCCGTCAATCCGCTAAATCCAAAGTAATATGAATGAGAAAAGGAAAAGCAAAGCCGGGAGAAATCCCAAACTTGATCCGGCGGTGTACCGCTACACCGTCCGTTTCAACGAGGAGGAACACAACCGTTTCCTCGCCATGTTCGGAAAATCGGGTGTCTATGCACGGTCGGTTTTCCTCAAAGCGCACTTCTTCGGACAGCCGTTCAAGGTGCTGAAGGTGGACAAGATGCTGGTGGACTACTACACCAAACTGTCGGATTTTCACGCGCAGTTCCGCGCCGTGGGTACAAATTACAACCAAGTCGTGAAGGAACTGAGGCTGCATTTCTCCGAGAAAAAGGCGATGGCGTTGCTCTACAAGTTGGAGCAACATACCATCGAACTCGTGAAACTGAGCCGTCAGATTGTGGAACTTTCAAGGGAAATGGAGGCGAAATGGTCGCAAAAATCAGTGTAGGCAGCTCGTTGTACGGCGCGATTGCCTACAACGGGGAGAAGATTAACGAGGCGCAGGGGCGGTTGCTCACCACCAACCGCATCTACAATGACGGTTCGGGAACGGTGGACATCAACAAGGCGATGGAGGGTTTTCTCACCTTCCTGCCTCCGCAGATGATGGTGAAGAAACCTGTGGTGCATATATCCCTAAACCCGCACCCGGAGGATGTGCTGACCGATGTGGAATTGCAGGATATAGCCCGCGAGTATCTGGAAAAGATGGGGTTCGGCAACCAGCCTTACCTTGTTTTCAAGCACGAGGACATTGACCGCCACCACCTGCACATCGTCACCGTGCGGGTGGACGAGAACGGGAAATGTATCAGCGACAAGAACAACTATTACCGTAGCAAGCAGATCACCCGTGAGCTTGAAAAGAAATACGGGCTGCACGATGCGGAGCGCAGGAACCGCCGTCTTGACACGCCGCTAAGCAAAGTGGACGCTTCGGCAGGCGATGTGAAGAAGCAGGTGGGCAATACCTTGAAGGCTCTGAACGGGCAGTACCGTTTTCAAACGATGGGCGAATACCGTGCGCTCCTTTCCTTATATAACCTGACGGTGGAGGAAGCGAGGGGCAACGTGCGCGGACGGGAATATCACGGGCTGGTCTATTCCGTCACGGACGACAAGGGCGACAAGGTGGGCAACCCGTTCAAGTCCTCGCTTTTCGGGAAGTCCGCAGGCTATGAAGCCGTGCAGAATAAGTTTGCCCGTTCCAAGCTGGAGATTAAGGACAGGAAACTCGCCGACATGACGAAACGCACTGTCCTTTCCGTGCTGCAAGGCACTTATGACAAGGACAAATTCGTGTCCCAACTCAAAGAGAAGGGCATCGACACTGTGTTGCGCTATACGGAGGAGGGGCGCATTTACGGGGCTACCTTCATCGACCACCGCACGGGATGTGTGCTGAACGGTTCGCGCATGGGCAAGGAACTTTCGGCGAATGCCTTGCAGGAACACTTCACCCTGCCATACGCCGGACAGCCGCCGATACCGCTATCCATTCCGGTGGATGCAGCGGACGACACGCACAAGGCACACGGTCAGACCGCATACGACCGTGAAGACGTGTCGGGCGGTATGGGCTTGCTCACTCCCGAAGGTCCGGCGGTCAATGCCGAGGAAGAGGCTTTCATCCGGGCGATGCAGCGCAGAAAGAAGAAAAAGCGCAAGGGCTTGGGTATGTAATCGGAGTATCAACAATCAAAAAATCAATGTATGTCACAACAAGAAGACGATTTGAGGGCATTGGCGAAAATCATGGATTTTCTGCGTGCCGTGAGTATCATTTTAGTGGTAATGAATGTGTACTGGTTCTGCTATGAAGCCATCCGGCTTTGGGGCGTGGACATCGGTGTGGTGGACAGGATACTGATGAACTTCGACCACACGGCGGGGCTGTTCCATTCTGTCCTCTACACGAAGCTGTTTGCCGTCCTGCTGCTTGCGCTGTCGTGCTTAGGAACGAAGGGCGTCAAGGGCGAGAAAATCACTTGGCGGAAAATTTGGACGGTGCTTGCCGCCGGGTTCGTGCTGTTCTTTCTGAACTGGTGGATACTGGCTCTGCCGCTTCCGGTTGAAGCGGTCACGGCTCTGTATATCCTTACCATCGGCACGGGATATGTCTGCCTTCTGATGGGCGGTCTGTGGATGAGCCGCCTGTTGAAGCACAATCTGATGGACGATGTTTTCAACAACGAGAACGAGAGCTTCATGCAGGAAACAAGGCTCATCGAAAGCGAGTATTCGGTCAATCTGCCCACACGCTTCTATTACAAGAAGCGTTGGAACAACGGTTGGATTAATGTAGTTAATCCCTTCCGTGCGTCCATCGTATTGGGTACGCCGGGCAGCGGAAAGTCCTACGCCGTTGTAAATAATTTTATCAAGCAACAGATTGAAAAGGGCTTTTCGATGTATGTGTATGACTTCAAATTCAGCGACTTATCCACTATTGCCTATAACCATTTGCTGAACCATCCAGACGGCTATAAGGTGAAGCCGAAGTTTTATGTGATCAACTTCGACGACCCGCGACGTTCACACCGTTGCAATCCCATTCACCCCGACTTTATGGAGGATATTACGGATGCCTATGAGAGTGCCTACACCATTATGCTCAACCTCAATAAGACTTGGGTGCAAAAGCAAGGCGACTTCTTCGTAGAATCTCCTATCATTTTGTTTGCCAGCATTATCTGGTATCTCAAAATCTACCAAAACGGAAAGTATTGCACGTTCCCCCATGCCATCGAGTTTTTGAACCGCAGGTACGAGGATATTTTCCCGATACTGACCTCTTATCCCGAACTGGAGAACTATCTTTCCCCGTTCATGGATGCATGGCTTGGAGGGGCGGCTGAGCAGCTTCAAGGGCAGATAGCATCGGCGAAAATCCCTCTTTCGAGGATGATTTCCCCACAGCTCTATTGGGTGATGTCGGACAGCGAGTTTACGCTGGACATCAACAATCCTGAAGAGCCGAAAATCCTCTGCGTAGGCAACAATCCCGACCGCCAGAACATCTACGGGGCGGCTCTCGGTCTGTATAACTCCCGCATTGTGAAACTCATTAACAAGAAGGGGATGCTGAAGTCGTCGGTCATTATAGACGAGCTACCCACGATATACTTCAAGGGGCTGGACAACCTTATTGCCACCGCGCGAAGCAACAAGGTAGCCGTGTGTCTGGGCTTTCAGGATTTCAGCCAGTTGGTGCGCGACTACGGGGACAAGGAGGCGAAGGTGGTGATGAACACTGTCGGCAACATTTTCTCCGGTCAGGTGGTGGGCGAAACGGCAAAGACGCTATCCGAGCGGTTCGGTAAGGTGTTGCAGAAGCGGCAGTCCATCTCAATCAACAGGCAGGACGTTTCCACCTCTATCAACACGCAGATGGACGCGCTCATACCGCCGAGCAAGATTTCCGGGCTTACGCAGGGAATGTTTGTCGGTTCGGTGTCCGACAACTTCAACGAGCGCATCGAGCAGAAGATTTTTCACTGTGAGATTGTGGTGGATGCCGAGAAGGTCAAGCGGGAGGAAAGTGCCTACAAGAAAATCCCCGTCATTACCGACTTCACGGACGAGGACGGCAACGACCGCATGAAGGAAACGGTGCAGGCAAATTACAGGCGCATCAAGGAAGAGGTGAAGCAGATTGTTCAGGAGGAACTGGAGCGTATCGCAAACGATGAAAACCTGAAACATCTGTTGCAGCAGAAGTAGCCTATTGGTAATAGAAACAAGCGGAACAAGTTTCAAAACCTGTCCCGCTTGTTTTTTGATGTCATTTTCTCATGCGTTCCAACTCTTCGTCGCGCAGCATTCTCTCGTTCAGTTTCTCCTGCATCCTGTCGAGGAAGTAGGTGCGGCTTTCGTTCTTCCGGCGTTTGATGTCGGTGTAGAAGCGATAGCAGTCCTTTGATTCAATACCGAATATCTTGTAAAGAAGCGGGGCGAGTTGTTTGAGCGGCATTTTGCCGTTGTTGATGCAGCCCATCTCGTCAATGCCATAGATAAGTTCCACGAGGTCGATGGCGTTGCCCGTCCATTGCAGGAGGTTTGCGGTGTTCTCGGTTGTGTTGTCGGCGGATATTAGTGGTGGCACTTGTGGCATGGCAAGGAACTTCTGCATCTTCCTCACGAAAGAAAGTGCCTTGCTGACGTATGCGACAATCTCTTTCCTCTCTTCCGAAAGGTTGCGCACGGGATGGTGCTGCAATTCAATCTCTATGTAAGCCAATGCGATGATGGTGCGATTCGCATCCATGCTGCCGTTGCACAGTTCGATCACTTGGGCGGCGAAAGCCGTGTATGCCGTTTCCATATTGCAGTCGCCGGCTTCGTTTATCAGGCGGAAAAAGTCAGTTTCCGCTAATAAAAAGTAGTTCATATTCCTGTCAATTTTGAAGTTTCACACTCTGTTTTTCTGTATGCACACATGAATATTATTGGCAATAAGCGTAGCAGAAAACAGAAAATCCAACACTTGATTTTGCAAAGTATTGGATTTCAGATGTATAAAACTTGATATTTTTTGTCAGGAATAAATTTAGGAACACTTAATTTGTTTTTAATCAACACATTTATGTGTTTCAAGGAAATAAAAAATGTGTTCCGGGCATACATTTTAACCCTATTCTCTATTCATCAAGGGTATATATGCTGCGGTATACTCCGTTGGGATAGCTTTTTACAGACGAGAGTGTCCAGTGTTTTTCGTAGTGAGCAGACTGGAAAAAATGCCGTCCGGTTCCGGCAATGAAAGGAATGGTATATAATATGATTTCATCCACCGCTTGCATACGCAACAGTCCGTTGATATAGTCTGCCGTGTCCGGTGTAGCTTCCGCAAGATAGTGGGTGTTAGTGCCGTCTTTCCTCCATTCGTGCAGCATGGAGATGGAATAGTCCGGTGTGACGTGGTAAAGGGCATTCTTTCTGATTTCGTCAAGACCGCAACGGTCAAGGCGCAAATCCTGATGCGCTTTGCCATATAACTCGGAAGAAAGACATCCGTCCATCGTAAGGACGGCAAGAATCTGAACTTTTCCCATAATCGTATCCTTTCGTTAGGCAAGGTGCAAAAAAAGTAGCGTGCAATCCACACTACTTCAAGCGTGGGCTCTGGTAAAGCCCCTAAACGAAATACGTGAATGCACGCTATGCGTAGGCATAGCATAAGCATCACGCAATTAGCTTCGTTTAGTTTCAATTTACCAGATTTACGCTTGAAACTCCTTGCGGTCTTATTCTATATGTCGGCGGCGAAAAGCTCCTGCCAATCGCCGTTATTTCTCAAATGTTCTGCAAAGATAGCGAAATTCAGCGAATTACGGGCTATGATTGCTTGAATTTATATTTAAGTCCATACTCTTCAAGTTTGCTGTATAGTGCCGACCTGCTTATTCCCAACAGTTCGGCGGCGGCACTCCGGTTGCCGTTTGTCTGCTTTAACGCACGCATTATCCGCTCCTTATCCTCCGCGTCATTGCGCAGAGCAAAGCTGATGGGAGAGGTCGGTTTCGGCACGGCAAGTTCCAGATGCTCTTTCGTGACCATACCTTCCTGAGCCTGCAATACGGCTCCCATGATTTTTTGCCGAAGCTCGCGCACGTTGCCCGGCCATGCGTGGGTCAGCAACGCTTTACGGGCTTCGGAACTGAAACCGTTTACATTGCACTCCAGTTCCTTGTTGGCTATCTCACGGAAGAACTCCGCCAACGGCATGATGTCCTCCTGACAGTCACGCAAGGGAGGCACGGTTATCACGAAGTCTTGCAGACGGTAGAGTAAATCCTGCCGGAAACGCTTTTCGCTCACTGCCGCCTCCAGATCCTCGTTGGTGGCAGCGATGATGCGGACGTTGAAACTCTTGTCCGATTTGTCACCGACCGGGCGATAACGCCTCTCCTGTATGGCACGGAGCAACATCTGCTGGGTTTCCAACGCAAGGTTGCCTATCTCGTCAAGAAACAACGTGCCGCCTTCCGCCTCATGGAAATATCCTTTCTTGGCGCTGTCCGCACCCGTGAACGCGCCTTTGACGTGTCCGAAGAATGCCGACGGCGCAAGTTCTCTGGATAGTGAACCGCAGTCCACCGCCACGAATGGTTTGCCTGCCCGTTTGCTTTTGTCGTGCAGATGGTGGGCGATATGCTCCTTGCCCGTGCCGTTCTCTCCGAATATCATCACGCTCATATCAGTTGCAGCTACCAACTTTATCCTGTGCATGATTTTCTGAAAGGCGGAACCTTCACGGGCGAACACGGGCATCCGGCTGTGTCCCGACTGCCGCTCTTTCTGTATGGAGCGGATAAGGGGGACAAGTTTGTCCTCTATCAGTTTCTTTGGAATATAGTCTATCGAACCGAGCTTCATGCTTTCGACTGCCGTATGCACTTCGGCGTAGTCGGTCATTATGATGAACGGCTGTATCTTGTCCTCCTTGCGCATCCAGCGCAGCAGGTCTATTCCATTGCCATCGTTTAGGCGCAGGTCAGAAACTACTATATCATCATCTGTCGCCTGTTGTAGTTGTTTCTTCGCTGTCGAGAGGTGGTAAGCCTTCACGGTGCTGTATCCCTCCCGTGCCAGCAGGTTGCAGACATACTCGCAATACACGATATTGTCCTCCACCACGATTATTCTTGTCTTATCCATTTTTGTATTTTCTTCTTTCCTCCTTTGCCAACTGTATAATCTCCGCTCCCTTATCCAATACGGTGGTCACGGAATTACTTAACGCCTCGTTATCGGACTTATCCTTTCCATGAAGCAATCCATAAAGTACCTTCAGCGGCTGGTCGGCACGGAGTATCTCCCACGAACTGCGCAAGTGGTGTGTCAAGGCATCAAGTTCTTGCAGATCGTTTCGCGTTGCCGCATCCCGAACCGCCTGCATTTCCTTCTCGGTTTCCGTTATCAGCTTCTCCAACATGACAGCTTCATTGCCGTAGGACAACAAGGCTGAAAAGTCCGGTTTACCATCCTGTGTATCTTTAATGGAACACTTGTCGGAAACCTCCATCAGTTCAGATATGGAGAACGGCTTGAAAAGGCATCCGGCAAAGCCTCGTTCCAAAAGTTCCTCCGCATCGCAACTGCCCGAAGCGGTTGCCACGACCACGGGAATTGTCTGTGAATTGCCCACGTTGGACGAGCGGAGCAGTTCCAGAAGCTCGAAACCGTTTATTCCGGGCATATTCAAGTCTGTCAGCAACAAATTGTACTCTTTTCGGCGTATCATTTCCATCAGTTCTGCCGCATCGGTGCAGGTATCGCAATGTATTCCCTCCTGTGCATACATCTCTTTCAGCATCAGGAGCAGTACCTCATCATTGTCGATGGCGACAACATTGAGGTTTCTGTCCTTTGGGTGAATATAAGTCTGTATCTCTTTTTCCGGCACTTCTTCGGCTTTCGACATAGGTATTTCCACTGTGAAACGGCTTCCTTTGCCTTTCTCGCTGTCCAAACGGATTTTGCCGCTAAGCATCGTCACTATATTCTTCACAATGGCAAGCCCAAGTCCGAAGCCGTCTTTTGCGGCGGCGTTTGAAAGACGTTCAAACGCACCGAACACTTGTTGCTGCTCCTCTTTGGTCATGCCTGTTCCCGTATCTTCGATTATCAGTATCAGCACTCCATCGGAATAACCGGTAGTCAGGGATATTCCACCTTTCTCCGTGAACTTGGTGGCATTTGACAGCAGATTGTTTCCAATTTGGATGATTCGTTCTTTGTCGGTCAGTACCACTGTATCGCTTACGTTATTCACTGTTAGCGACAGCCCTTTGTTCATGGCTATTGGCATAAACTCCGTTTCAAGGGTATGTGTGATTGTGGAAATACGGCAGGGTAACAGTTTGGGCTGTTCCTTGCCGTTGTCCAAGCGGAAGAAGTCCAGCAATGTGTTAAGCATATCCCGCATACGGTTGGAAGATTGCTGTATGTTGCGAATATATTGCCCGGTCTTTCCCTCATTATGTTCTTTCTGTATCAGTCCGGCATAGCCTGTTATTGCCGTCAGCGGTGTGCGCAGTTCGTGGGTGATGGTATGCACCGCCTTCTTTCTTGATGCTATCAATGCCTCGTTTCGTTGTACGGATTGTTCCAGTTGTCCTATCAAATCCGTTGTCTTACGCTTGTATTGTTTGATGCTCCTTGCATCACGGTGTATGATGATGTAGGAAATCAACAACAGCAGAAGGACAAACCCCATCAAACCGCCTACCTGCATAAATGACTTTCCACGCATAGTAACTATTTCGTCTTCCCGCCCTTGCAGGTCAGCTTGTACCTTGTTTTCTATTTGATAGATTAGCCCCTTCAACTGTCTGTTTAGATCTGCATTGCGGGCAGCAAGACTGTCGGCTTGTTCCGACAACCGACGGCTCTGCTCTTTCTGTTCGCTGACCATGCTTCTATCGGGTGAACGAAGCGTAGTCGTTGTTGTCGTCGGCTTCGTTTCCTCTTTTTTGCCGAAGATGCCCAAGAATCCTTTACGCTTGGGTTTCTTGGGCTGTTCCTGCACAATCTTTTGCACAATAACAGGGGCTTGATTGGCTATCTTATTGTTGATGGATTGTTGCTCATCTATTAACCTGACAATCTGGAACATCTGCCGTTCCTTATCTTCCAAAAGACTGCGCACACTGTCAATACGCTCAATCGAATGAATGTTATTGAACAGGCACAATGTGCTGTCCAATGCAATGCGTTGGGCATGGTAATTCTCCAAATCCGTTTCATCCCAATCCAATACAGTTTCTCCCATCAGTGAGAACTCTATCAGCCGGATATGAATATGGTTTACCTCTTTCCTGAATTCATCTATCTGTTGATTGCTAACCTCCAATGCTTCCACCTCTTGCCATTCATGATGCCAAGTGTAAGCTATGCACCCGATTAACAATGTTATCAGTAAATAGCCTGATGTTATTGTTTTTTGAAGATATTTCATATTCAGTTCTCTTCAATTTTCAGTTTGAGATTCAAAACAATGTACATTATCACTCAAATTTTCTCCTATTCCATTATAGGCACAACGGATGTACACTTGTTCTTGAAAATACAATCATGACAAATCGGTGTTTTCTTACAATGTTTTATCCCATGTTGCAAGATTAACCAATGATTCCAGCCGAACAAACGATAATCCTTTCGGAAATCCTTTTCAAAGAATCTTTTAATATCCTCATCAGTATCAAAGTTGAATCCCAGTTTCATAAGAAAGCGTCGGGTGTAGGCATCCACTATAAATACCGGCTTGTGAAACGCATACACGGAAATTACATCTGACGTTTCATTCCCGATACCTTTGATAGACAGCAAACGGTTTCTAAGTTCATCTGTTTCAAAAGATTTTATCTTCTCCACATCATATTCAAACTGTCTGAACCAGTTGGTAATACGGATGATGGTCGCGCTCTTTCTTTTGGCGAAGCCGCAAGGTCGAATAAGAGATTCCAGTTCCACATCGGATAGCGAGCTGAATGTACCGGCATGGAATGTCGGCACTTCTGCCAATGTTCCGGCACAGAACGGTGTAAGAATCAATGTCGAGAAGAGAAACATCCATTTCATCATCATCACGGAGGAATATTTTGTTGTCAATGGCTTAGACAGTACCAGATAGACGGAATACATCAATTGATTGACGAGCATAAGCATATCGCCGTGAATTGTCCCGTTGCCCGTCTCACCATAAATGGAACTGAAAACAAGCAACAGACCTCCGCAGACACCGAGCATAACTCCGGATGCCTTCTTCGCAGTTACCGGTTCCTTAAGAATGATAGCCGCCAACAGCATCACGAATATCGGAACGGAGGTCGCTATGATTGAGGCATCTACAGGGGATGAACTTTTTAAGCCAAGTACAAACAGGTATTGGTTGATGCCGACACCGCACATGGCGCACACGAAAAGAATAGCCAAATCTTTTCCGGCTACCTTTTCTATCGGCATGAACAATGAGGTCAGCCAAAACATCACGCAGGCGAAAGACGCCCGCATGATGGTGATGGCCTCGGGAGGTACATCCACCGACAGCAGGTATTTGAATACCGGCATGCTTATCCCGAAAAGGATATTCGCCGTCAATATCAGGATGTGTCCTCTCATCGGTTACCAAATGTTGTGATGGATTCTGCTCTTTACGTCAATCTCTTTCTGCTTGGGCAGGAAAGCGTTTTCAGCGGGGTAGCCCATGGTGAGCAGGCAGGTGAACTCATACCCCTCCGGTGCACCCACAATTTTCTTGATTTCTTCCACTTCATCGCCTACGGGGATGTGGAATACAGTGCCCAACCCCTCGTCTGTGGCAGCGAGAAGCATATTCTCAACAGCGCACCAAGCGGAGGCAAAGAAGTTGAGCGATTGTTGTTCGGCGGGTTTCAGAAGTTCTCCGTAGCAATTTTTCCAAAAGGGCAGAATCAGCAGACCGCTTTGCATCAGCATACGCTGTTGCTTGGGAAGGGCATCGGCAAACATAGCCATTTTGTCGTGGTCGCCAGTGTCATCCACTTCGGCGACGAGTTCCTTGAATGCCGCCATGTTCTTGGCAAGCGGAGCGATTACTTTAGCGATATTTTCTTGTCCACGCACCACGATGAAATCTAACTGGCGCAGGTGGTCGTTGGTGGGGGCCTTGAACGCGGCGTTGATTACACGGTTGAGGATTTCGTCACTCACTTCCCGGTCGGAGTAGTCGCGGTAGGTGCGACGCTTCTCCAATACTTCATAAAATTCCATATTGCATTGTTTTTTAAGTTAGACTTTCTGTCTTTTGTTTTCCGGTGCAAAATTAGTTTGTTTAATTGTTTTGTATTTGTTTTATTGTATCGAATATTTGTTGTAAATTTGCATCACCACAAATATGTTTTGTTTTATGGAAGATACGATTATACCATACGAGCTACCTGAAGTCGAAAACCATTCGTTTTTCTTCATCGACCAACGGGTGGAAGTAAACCTTGAAGCGAAATTGCATCAGCATGATGCGTGGGAATTGTATTATGTGGTTCATGGGCAGGGCAACCGCATGGCAGGAGACACATTGCAACCTTTTGCCGCAGGCGATGTGGCGTTAATTCCGCCATCGATGATTCATCGTTGGGAATATAATGCCGATAGCATTGATGTAGATGGGTGTGTTCGCTACCTGATGGTGGCTTTCAGCCATTCATTATTAGAACGGTGCATGGAGGTATTTCCTGAATTGAGAAACAGATTGTCGGGTGTACAGTTTCCGACCGAAGCACTGAAATTCGGCCCAGAAAGTTCACGTGCGATTCGCAGGGTATTGTCAGAAATGAATGAAATGGATGAATTGGGGCGTTTAAGCGCAATGTTTCGCTTATTGCCAGTTGTTTTTACTTCGTCCGATTATACATTAACCGGGAAACCGATACGCATCGAGAGAGATGTTCGTCGTATGCAACAGATTTGTGCCTATGTCATGAAACACTATGTCCATTCCATTACGTTGGACGATATTGCGGAAGAGGTTGGCATGAACCGTTCGGCATTCTGTTCTTATTTCAAGCGTTGCAAAGGAATGACTTTTTCACAATTTGTTACACAATATCGTTTGAATACGGCTTGTCATTTATTGAAAAAAACACAAAGGGGAATCGCGGAAATTTGCTATATGGTCGGTTTTAACGATTTGCCGCATTTTGTACGGGTGTTTACAAGTACTATGGGGATGTCGCCGACTAAATACAGGAAGCAATACAGGAACGTATAGTTTTTATTGGCAGCTAAAAGGCAGTAACGGTTTTGTCCGTTACTGCCTTAGATTACATTTTTAACCCTTTCGGTCGGCTCTCATCCTTGATATACGCCCCCGGACGCCCGATTATTACATGGTCGGCGAAATTTCCCATTGGACTTCGTTCATTTGCCGGACTGCGTATCTGCGGCGATATATTTTCTGTATATTGCCTGATACCGTTTCGCACATCTTCCGCCTCCGGCTTGACCTGTTGCCCCTCGTTCTCCTTGTCGGCGACTTCGGGTGTGGGCGGTGCAAGCTCCAGCTGTATCTTGCGGTCGAGGGCGGCAAGTTCTGACTTCAACTGTTTCAGTTCGTCCTCCTTCTTCCACACCTTACCCGCTATCTCCTGCAACTGCGGTATCTCACGTTCCAGCACCTCGTTCTTCGCCTTGTATTGGTCGATGATGGAGGGGATGCGCTCCAGTGCGTTGAGGAAGTTGCGGGCGGCGGTCACCGGATCAGCCATCGCCAGATGCCCGTTGTTGTAGGTGTACTTGTAGTTTCCCTCAATCACGAAGCGGTTGTCGGTGAACTCCAATCCCTCTTTGAGCATCCTCTCGCTGACCACTTTGACCGGGAAACCGTACAGTTCCCCGATTGGGCTGTATTGCCCTCCGGTGGTGGCGTTCTTGGCTATCTCCTGCAAACGCTTTCCGAGGACCTTTTCGTCGGCGGAATCCACGCCGTCCACCCGCAGGTGGTTGAGGCGGTTGCCCTCCTTGTCGGTCTGCACCACCGAGAGAAAGCGGTTCCAGTCCTCCGTCATGGCATCCACCATTGCTGTGTTGTTCCGCAGCTCACCCGTCTTTGATTCCAGCTTGAACTCCGAATCACGCCTGCCCTTGTTGAACGACTTGCGTTCCCCTTCGAGCGAGGCGATGCGCTTTTCAAGTTTCGCCTTGTCCAGAAGGTCAGTGTTACCGGAGAGCAACGCCATGTACTCCGAGAAGTTCATGCCCGATTTCTCGTCCATCGCACCCTCGTCGATGGTACGCGCACCCATCGCGCCGCTTTTGAGCTGGCTGATGAACGTCTGCTTGCAGTGCAGGAGGTTGAACTTGTAGCTGTCCAGCGACTTCTCCACCGCATAGATGATTACATCCACGTTGTTTCCGGCGAAATGCTTGGCAATCTCATTTCCGGCTCTAACTCCGCGTCCGTCACGCTGTTGCAGGTCGGACGGACGCCACGGTGTATCGAGATGATGGATTGCCACACACCGTTTCTGAGCGTTCACGCCCGTTCCGAGCATGGAGGTAGAGCCGAACAAAACACGCACCGTCCCGGCGTTCATGGCGTCTATCACCGCCTTCCGCGCCTTGTCGGTCTTGCACTCCTGAATGAAACGGACTTCATTGGGCGGTATGCCGTAATCCTCCGTCAGCTTGCGCTTGATTTCCGAATAGACGTTCCACCCGTCGCCCGGCTGGTAAGTCCCCAAATCCGAGAAGACGAACTGTGTGCCTTTCTGCGCATCGTACTTTTGGTAATACTCCGCGATCATCTTGGCGCAGTGGCTCGCCTTGTTGTCGTGGTGGTCTTCATAGTTCGGGTCTATCATGCGCATATCCAGTGCCATCTTGCGGGCGTAGTCCGTGGCGATGAGCATCTTCGCCTTTTCCTCCGTTTCCGAGAGCGGCAGCCTGCCCAATAGGGTGGCGTCACCTGTCTTGGCGAACTCCATCAGTTGCTTGATGAAATACTCTTGGTCGGGCGTGGGCGGTATGTGGTGCAGAATCTCGTTCTTGTGCGGACGATCCACGCCCACGTCCTCCGCCGTGCGGTAGTCCGTTATCTCGTTGTAGAAGGCGGCAAGCTCCGGCACCTTGATGAAGTAGCGGAAACGCTCCTTCTGCACCACGTTGTTTGTCACGTTGAACTCGAAGTCGGTGGTCTTTTTAGCGAATATTGCCGCCCATGCGTCGAAACAGCGGATGTCCTGCCGCTCCAGCTCCTTCGGACGCAGGTACTTGAACAGCAGGTACAGTTCCGTCAGCGAGTTGCTGATGGTCGTGCCGGATAGGAAGGTAGCCCCCAAGTCCCTGCCCGTGCGCTCCTGTATGGTGCGGATGGCGAACAGCATATTGAGAGCCTTCTGGCTTCCCTCGCTGTTTCCCAACCCAGCCACACGGTCGTGGCGCGTGTTGAACGTGAGGTTCTTGAACTGGTGGCTCTCGTCGATGAAGATGTGGTCGATACCCATCTGCTTGAAGTCCACCACATCGTCAGTGCGTGACTTTATGGCGTGTTCCACCTTCTCCAGTTTCGCCACAAGGTTGTGCTTGCGCTTCTCCAGACCTTTCAGCATCGCCCGCGACACGTTCTTTCCCTGTTCACGCAGCACTTCGAGGTTTTCCTCCACCGTGTCAAGCTCCGCTTGCAGGATGCGCTGCTGCAACTCCGGCGACTGCGGGATCTTGCCGAACTGGTCGTGCGACATGATAACGCAATCGTAGTCGTTGTTTCGGATGTTGTTGAAGAACCGCACACGGTTGGCGGTCGAGAAGTCCTTTTCCGAAGCATAGAGAATCCTCGCGTTGGGATATGCCGCCTGATAGGTGGCGGCAATCTCCGCAACATTGGCTTTCAGCCCGATAATCATCGGCTTGTGCGCCAAGTTCAGACGCTTCATCTCATGCGCAGCGATACACATTATCAGCGTTTTACCTGTTCCGACTTCGTGGTCGCAAATCCCGCCGCCGTTCTGTTTCAGCATCCACACGCAATCCATCTGCGAGGGATAGATGCTCTTGATGCCCCGGCTTGCCAAGCCTTTCAGATTGAGGTCGGGGAAAGTCTGGTGCGAGCCGTCATACTTCGGGCGCACGAAACAGTTGAACTTGCGGTTATACATCGTCGTCAGCCGTTCCTTGAACTGCGGCGACTGCTCTTCGAGCCATTCGGAGAAGCCGTTTCGTATCTCGTCAATCTTGGCGTTGGCGAGCTGTATGCCCTCGCTGTCGCGCACCTTGATGTCATTGCCATGCTCATCCTTGCCGATGGACTTCATCATGTCGGGGCAGGTGTTGTGCAGGGCGTGTTTCAGAAGGTGCATACCGTCATAGTTCCGGTAATACCCCTTCACCAGAAACTCGTCCGTGATTTTCATGGTGCGGTAGCCGCACGCCACCGAAAACTCGTCCATACTGGCGGAGTAGGCGATTTTCACCTCCGTGTCGAAAAGATGGCTCATGTAGGCGGCATAGACACCCGTCGGAATCCATCGTTCCCCGAAGTTGAAATCAAGGTCTTCAAAGGCGATGCGCGGTGGTTCGGCGTCTTTCAGTGCCTCCAACGCCTGCTTCACCTCCGGCATACGTCCGCTTTCGGGATTTTCACCCATCCATGCCTCTATGCGTTCCGCCTTCTCTATCACATTCCCTGCAATGAAGCGGTCTTTGATCTCGTAACCGGTCACGAGCGGATTGTAGTAGATGCGCCCTTGCAGGGCAGTGAGCAAATCCTCCGCCGTGCTGTCGGTTATCTCCCGCATATAGTCGAGATTGACCGTGCCGAACTTGTTGAGCGATGCGGACAAGGCTTCTTCGGGAGTGCCGACGTTGGCATGGCTCTCCACCGAAAATGAAACGGGACGCTCGAAGATGTCCGCCTTGACGAACTTTCCGTTTTCCGCCCGTTCCAGCGAGAGAATGTCACGCCCGCCTGCGTCCATCATCACCAGCTTCACATTCTGCTTGGCGTTGAGGTTGCCGTAGCGCATGATGAACTCGTCATAGCAGGTGTTCAGGTAGCCACGCTGTCGCGTGTTTTCCTCGTGGTTCTCCGCTTCGTGGCGATACAGCCGCTCGTATGCGTCACGCAGCGACACATACAGTAATGCCTTCTCTCTCTGATAGCCTTTCAAATCGAGTGGCTGGAATGTTGCGCCGTAGGGCGTGATGTCCTTCAGGTAGCCGATGTTCCGTGACGCATCTGTCACCAGCGACCCTTCACGCAGGTGCATTTCCGGCGTGCGGTGGTAGGCACGCGGTGAGAGGTCTATGACTTCCTCCTTCGGCTTCTCCGCTTCCAATTCGGGGAAAAGGGTGGTTGCCGCCTCCGACGGTGTATCAGTGGCGGCAGGTGTTGCGGCGACCTCCGGCTGTGTTTCCTCCTGCCGTGGTTGCTCACGGGGAGTTTCCGGTGCGGTTTTCACCTCTGCCTTTTCCGTTGCCACCTGCTTCTCATTGTGCTGTCTTGCCAACTCCCGAAGTTCCTTCCTGCGCTCAGGCGTGAGGTTCATCATCATCTCATAGAAACCGTTGATGGGAGGATTGGTTTCCCCGTCCAGCGTGGCATAGATGTCGTCCGGGTCGGCAGGCTTGGGGGTGTTATCCGCTTTCACCTCCTTATTCTCCATAGCGGGCTTTGCAGTTGGAGCTGTCGGCGTAACCGTGACTTTCGGTTTAGGCTGAGTGTTTTTTGCCGTAACTGCCTTTTTCGCCGTCTTTTTCTTTTTGGCGGTTTTCGGTTGGCTGACTTCTTCCGTCATGCCCCAAAGGTCAAGCAATGATAGCTGCACCCCATCAGAATATTTCTGACGTGGCTCTATCTCCGGCTTTTCCTCAACGGGTTGCGGTTTCTCCATCAGAGTTTCCGCCGCCAGTGTTTGAGGTTGTACCACATCTTTGGTTTCCTCTTCCCTTGAAACAGGTATAATCTGCTCTTTTTCGGGCTGTTCTACGTTCGGTTTTACGCTGACGGATTGCGGTCTTTCCTGTTGCTCCCCGGTCTTGATGCCTTTGAAACGCTGTAAGTCCAGCCGTTTGGAGCAGTCGTCCGACAGGTATTTATACAAGTCCGATGCGATACCCTCCACACCGCCGCTATGGGTGAACACCCTTGCGGGCTTTCCATACGGGTCGGTGTCCGTCTTGTATTCCGTGAAGACGATGCGGCTCGAATGTCGGCTGAAATAGTCGTTGGTTCGTACTCCGCTCAGCGGGTCTATGCGCGAGGAAATGAAACGCAGCTCATCTTCCGTAGGCTCCCCCTTCTTACTGTTTTTCTGCAAAACAATCAGATCGCTGCCCACTTCCGTGTTCGCGTTCTCCGTAAAAAGGTTGTTTGGCAGACGTATGGCTGAAACAAGGTCGGCTCGTGCGAGCATTTCAGCGCGTATCGACTGGTTGCTGTCGCTGTCCATTACCCCCTGCGAGGTAATGAATGCCACGATGCCGCCCTCACGCACTGCGTCAAGGCTTTTCAGGAAGAAGTAGTTGTGTATCGTCTTTGATGCGGAACGCCTTGCCGGGTCGTGGCTGTTGGTAAATTCCGGGTCGAACACCGCCACATCCCCGAAAGGGATGTTGGAGATTGCCAAGTCGAAATAGTTTGTGAAAGGCTTTTCTATCTTCTCGAAGCCCTGCACCCGCACCTTCTGGTCGGGATGCAGGTGTTTCAATATCCTGCCCGTCATCAGGTCTTTCTCGAAAGCCATGATGTCCGCGTCCGGCTTGTTGTCCAATACGGCATCCACGAATGCGCCCACGCCTGCCGATGGTTCCAACACTCTGTCGGGACGTATGCCATGCCAGTGCAGCACGTCCGCGATAGTGGCGGTTATATCCGCAGGGGTGTAGAAGGCGGTCAGCACGGACTGCTTCATCGCGTCCATGTACCGCTTGTACTCCGTTTCGTCTTTGCTGTTCTCTCGGATGAGCCTGTGCAACTCCACCGTCGGGGCGAACAGTTCGAGGTCGGATTTCGCCCAATGGACGGCATCCGTCAGTTCCTTCGCAGGGTTCAGTATGCACTTCAGACCACCGAATCCGCAGTAACGCTCCAATAGCAGCCGTTCCCGTGCGGTGGGTGTGCGTTGTTCCCTGTCAAGGATGAATGCCGTCCGTATCGCCTCGATGTTGTCCCGTAACTTCTGTTTACGGTTAAACGCCATATTCCTCGATGTAGAGGACGGTTGCCCCCGTCAGCTCCGTGTAGAGCAGGTCATGGTCGGGCGACAGGGCGAAGTTGTCGTCCGAGAGGTCATAGACGGAGAACACGTTGCCGACAAGCGGCAGTAGTTTCAGGACAAAGGTTTCACGCTTCTCTTCCGGCACTTCGTCGGAGAACTCGTTTTCCACGACTTCGCAGAGGATGGCATACCGGGAATAGTGTAGTCCGCGCAGCAGCGTGTCCATCGCCAGCTCGTGCGCACCGTGGGCGGCATAGCCTTCCAGCCGTGCCTTCTCATACGTTTCGGCGGCACGGTCGGCGCGTTCCTGTATGAAGGCGGCATCGTCTGCCTGTTCAAACCTGTTCGTGCGGAGGTAGTCCAGCAGGTACAGACCGTAATAGGAAAAGTCGGTCTGACCCTCGTTTTTCT
>ERZ838118.2206-NODE-2206-length-21343-cov-4.518696_pt1 | contig 21343 bp, 16 predicted proteins | sample MGYA00519863_ERZ838118 | MGnify/ENA primary metagenome ERZ838118 (study PRJEB31850, sample SAMEA3708827) | human gut metagenome | biome: human gut; feature: human-associated habitat; material: faeces | place: China | collected 2014 ...
TGCGCAGGAGCTGCCATCATTTCATCCAGCAGCCGGTCGTCCTCACTCTTTTGCGGGCGCTCCTGTTCGGGAGCCGTCTGCCCAGCGGCATCCTTATTCTTATCCCGTCCTGTTTCCGCGTTTTCACGGATGACTTCGGGGTCGGATACCGTGGCGATTTTGATGTTCTCCACAATGCGGTTGATCTTGGCGGCATCTTCGGCGCGTACCATGATCTCACTGACGCCGTGTGGGTTGTCCTTTGCCTCCCGCAGAACGCAGTAGACTACGCCGTAGCGCTTGGCATCGGCCACAAAGCGGGCCATGTCCTTGTTTTTGACGGTGAAAATAGTCAGCTCCTTGCCGCTGCGCAGCATGGAGGTAAGTCGCTGGCGTCCTTTGATTTTGTTCTTGTCCCGGTTTTTCAGTGCTGCGTACAGAAGCGCCGCCACCTCCTTTGCCGCACTGCCGGTGATTTTTGCCGCAACCTCCATGCCCTCCAAGCTAAGTCGGACGACCTGTTCAGCTGCGTCTCCGGATGTGTTCATGCTGTTGTTCCTCCTTTTGTCGTTGTTTTTGTGCGTCCTCCCGGACAGCTTTCAGTTTCTCCGCCATCACGCCGGAGCGCTCGGCAATATCGTCGCACAGATGCACCTCCCGGCGCAGCGCTTTGAGCCTTTCGGACAACTCCCGGATCTGCGCCCGATGTGCGTCGGCCTGTTTGGGGCTGTCCCGGACTGCCTTTGTGCGCAGCGCATTTTGCAGTACCCGGCGTTTGGCGGACAATTCTCGGATATTCACCTCCTGTTCCTTTTTGTATAAAGCAAGCTGCTCGGCGGTATCAATTTGATGCCGTGCGAGCAGCCGTACTTCCTGTGAGATGTTATTCAGTTTGAGCAGATCTTCCCGCAGCAGAAAATGGAGCCGCGCCCGGTTTTGCGGGCGGCCTTTGGGGAAGATACCGAGCTTGTAGCAGTAATAGAAATACAGTGCGCGAAAGCCGGTGATCTTGCGCGCAGCTTGCCGGCTGCCTTGGACGCGGTAGGTTTTTGGCCTTGGTTTATCGGTCATTTGTCGCTCCGGCTGCGGCAGGGGCTGTTGCAAAATACGCTGCCGGATGGCCTCGGCGGTGTAAGCCTCTCCGAAATTCCGGGTCAGACGGACAAAGCGCTCCTTACCAGGAGGGCGCACCGAAATATCCTTGCCGAATTTCACCTCATAGCCCTTTTGGCGGAGCAGATAGTAAAACTGCTTTTCGGTGACGCTCTGCCGGATCAGCTCATCGATCTCGCTGCGGATCAGTCCGCGCCAGGTGGGACGCTGCTCCTGCTCTGCACGCCATTCCCCATAGTGCTTTGACTTCCCGGCTTGCGGCCGTTGGATGACCGACAAGTTATATTCCCGGCAAAGGGTGTCGGACACGGTGCGCATATCATGATAATCTTTTTCGGTGCGGTGGTATTTGATACCGTCCACAAAGGACACCGTATTCAGCACAAAATGATTGTGCAGATGATTTTCCTTATCCAGATGGGTCGCCACCAGTACCTGATACCGTTCGCCCCAAAGCCGCTGCGCCAGCTTCACGCCGATCTCATGCGCCAACTCCGGCGTGGCCTCGCCGGGCGCGAAGGACTGATACCCATGGTAGGCGATCACACCGTCCTCCTTGCCAAAACGCTTTTTTACTGCCAGCATCTCGTCCCGTGCCGTGGACGGCAGGCAGTTGATGCCGCTGATAAATTGCCGTACCACCATTGCACTCTCATCGTCCGGTGTGACCGTTGTTTTCTCCGCACGGACAGCATAATCGATCACATCCGAAAGGCTTTGTGTCTGCACATCGGTCAGTTCCTCTTGGCGATAGAATTTCGGATTATCCGTCTTGTCCGGGTTTTCGATATACAGCACCACCTTGCCCAGCCAGCCCTTGACCGCCCAGATGGATGTGGTAGCCATGGCATTACTCCCGCTTTGCCGGAAGCACGACCGCCGCTGTAACCTCCCGGATGAGCTTGTCCAGCCGCTTGCTGTCCTCGTCATAACGCTTTGCATCCACCACATTCAGTACATGGGCTTTCTGTGCGATCTGGTTAAGGTTGTGCCCTACATAGTGCATCTCACGCATAAAGGCAAAGTATTCCGGCGGCGGTGCTTCACGGGGTACCTCTCCGGTGATCAGATGGCGAAGGTAGGCTTCGCGGGACAGACGGCATTTTTTTACCTGTTTATTCAGATTTTCCGCTTCCTTGCGACTTAGCCGCACCTTGATCCCAATGTTTCGTTTGGTCATGTTCATTCCTCCATATAGCGATATTGCCGCGCTCGGCGGCGCAGGGGTTACAGGGGGATGCCCCTGTCAAGCTGCCTTTTGTCCCCAAAAGGCGTTGCTTGCTGGTATAGCACATTCTCACGCTCCCTGCGGTCGTGCGTCGGAGCCGACCTGCCGACAAACGATCATCGCTCCCGATCCCGTCCGCGCTCCGGAAGCGCCATCACACGGTCATAGTCCTCACGGAGCATATAACAGCGCTCTACGCTCCAGCCCTTTTCACCACCGCGTTCGACCGCCATATACTGCTCCAGCCGGACACAGGGATCCGTTCCGTCCAGACAGCTTCCATAGACGGAGTATCCGCCCATGTTCGGCTGAAACGCTTTATTGCCGCTGGACACGGCGTAGGTGCGGGAGCGTTCGCTGTATTGTACGGTAAAACAGTCCTGCATAAAGGTGATATAGCCGCATACATGAGTGCCGGCACGCTCGGCTTTACGAAACAGCTCTTTCATTTTCCCATAGGGTAATTCGACCTGCTGTTCGGGATACTGCGCCGAAAAAGACACACCGTCAAAATCCTCGGCCACAAGAATGTGCTCGCTGTTTTGATACTGACGGCGCACCGCTTCTTCGGCTTCTTCGCGACTTTCGGCTTCCACCGTAACGGCCCGTTTCAATGTTTCGGTAATGATGACCCTGTATTCGCTCATCGTGCAAAGCTCCTTTCCGTCATCGGATTTTCTTTCGCCGGTTGCAATCCCATCCGTATACAAAGCCAATCGTTATAATCCTTGCCTTGCCGGGGGAAGGCACTTGCTACTTTATAACGCTCGGCCAACTGCTGTCGGATCGCCTCGGTGGCGCTGCGTCCGGTCATGTCATTATCCAGGCACAGGCAAATGGTTTTGATCTCCGCATGGTCTTTCAGATACTGTGTCAGCGCCAACGGCAGACGGTGCTCCTGTGTTTCCTTTTGCGGCTTATAGACTCCGGCCAAGGATAACAGATGCTGTGACCGCCACGACAGCCCGCCAGCCTGCGCCATGGTGGCATAGGATAACAGGTCGATGGCCGACTCGAATACGCAGAGCATCCGACTTTCGCCCGTAGCCGGGAGGGCAAAGGAAAATCTCTTGTCGCTGCCGGTCGCCTCGCCCTTAAAATCCGTTCCGATGCCTCGCAGGCACGCATAGCGCGGCGTTCCGTTCCTATCCATGCCGACGAATACGGCATTATGGTAGGGGAGGCTTTCATACAGCTGGCCGGAACGGATACACTGCTCGATCAATCCACCGTCAATGCCGCGGCTTTTCAGATAGGCAATAACGCGGGTATTGCTGTTACTTTTGGGCGGCAAGAGCAGCGTTTTCGGCTTCTCCGGCTGAGCGCGGGCATGAAAAACGGACGGTCTTTCCGCCGCCCGTCCCACGATCCGCTCTACCGCCTCGGTAAAAGGGAGCTCTTTGACCTTGATCAGGTAATCCAGCGCTGTTTTTCCGCCGATCCCGCGTGAGAACCAGCACCACTTTCCATTGGAGATTTTAAGGCTGTCATGCTCGCGGGTGCAGTAAGTGCTGCCGCCGAAATGCACCAGCTCCTGCGGCTCATAAGTCTGGAGGTAGGTCAGCAAGTCCATTTCCTTTGCCCGATCGATCATCTCTTTTGTGACATAGCCCATCGGTTCATCAACTCCTTGAAATAGAATAAGCCGGACAGGTTTCACATTAGTGAAAGCCGTCCGGCTATGTAGGGGATCTGCATACTCTATGCAGATCGTGGTTATTCGGTTGTGGCGTCCTCATATGATAAATCAACTTATGATAATCTCGTTTATAGTATAAGACAAGGGCGCAGAGGAGCCGATCCATTATCAGATATTTTTCCCATCAATTTTCCTATGGCTAAATTATATCCGCTGCCGCTTGAAATAATTTTATCATCTGATTTTGCATTATTTCTGCAAAAATAAGATATAAATATTGACACAGGCGATTTTAACTGCTATAATATGGGCGAAGAATGGAGAAACTATACTGTGGATGGAGGTATCCGCTTATGCTTATACAGTTTTCGATTGAAAACCACCGGTCTATCAAGGATAGCGCGGTGATCAGTTTTGCCGCTTCAAAGGATAAGTCTTTGGAGTCTTATCTGCTGCACCCGGACGAAAAGAGAGCACTTTTACCGGCTATTGCTATTTACGGAGCGAATGCCGCCGGCAAGAGTAATGTGCTGCACGCACTGATGACGATGAAGGATATGGTCGTCGGAGAAGCGGCCAAAATATCCAAGGGACAAAAATTGCCATGGGAACCGTTTGGTGACACCACAGTGCCTACATCCTTTGAGGTCGTGTTCATTTATCAAGGTGTTCGGTATGCTTACGGCTTTTCTTTTGATGCCAAGAAGATCTATACGGAGTATCTATACCATTGGCCGAACGGGCGCGAGGCACTGATTTTCTCAAGAGAAAACGGCGCATACGAATTCCGTGAGAATGTTAATGAGCAAATCACACTCAGTAACCGCACGCCGGATAATAAGCTGTATCTTGTTTCCTCAAATGACTGGAACTTGCCGCAAACGGAAAACGCCTACAAGTGGTTCTTGGAAAAGCTGACATTCTTGATGGAGGAAGCACCGGCTACTTCGGAAACGGTCGCGCAGATCGTCAGCGGCGATGAGAAGAAGGCTCGTATCCTGAAGGAACTGTTGCTTGCAGACCTCGGTATTTCCGATGTGACCGTCAAGAACATCTCCGGCAAGGCCCCGGTCATTACAACCACGCACCGAGTCATTGGTGCGGATGGCAGTGTGGAACACTTTCAGCTCCTTATGGATCAGGAGTCGTCCGGAACACAACGATTTTTCTCCCGTATCGGCGGCTGGCTGCAAGCGCTGGAGAACGGCGCACTGCTTGTCGTTGACGAGATCGAGGACAGTCTGCATCCGCTCCTGACAAAGCGGCTGATCGAGATGGTTCAGGACAATACGATCAACACAGAGGGAGCACAGCTTCTGTTTACGACGCATGATGCTATGCTGCTTGATCTTACCTTCTTCCGCAGAGATCAGATATGGTTTGCGGAAAAGGATGAGAAGTCCTGTGCGACTGAGTTGTATTCGCTGGCGTCCTTCTCTCCGAGAAAGGGTGAGAACATCCGCAAGGGGTATTTGCAAGGACGCTTTGGTGCGATTCCGTTTATCGGAGGTGACGGCTTATGGCAGGAATGAGAAAGGAATACGACCCCAATAAAGGCAGTCGCCGTAAGCGTAGACCTATCATTTATATCATCTGCGAGGGCAAGGAAACGGAAACCAAGTATTTTAAGCATTTCCGTTCTCGTAACTGCCTGGTAGACATTGTGCCGATTTCTTCTAAGATTCGATAGGGACGCCTTCCGTGGGCTTTCAGTGGTGTTAAGCGGGTTTGCCGCAGGATTTCCATACCCGTAGATACGCTCTGTTCCACTGTTTCCGCCCCGGTTTTTCTGTTCGTGGGTCACGGCGTGGGTCAACGGGAAATTCCCGTTTGTCAAGGTATACCAGCCATCCCACCATGAGAACCTCCCGCCCAGAAAGTCTGACCGTCCCGGTTTTGTCCCGGTTTGCAAAATGGTCTTGCAATCCACCTGTCGCCGTGCTATACTTCCATCGTAATTGAATAGAAAGTCTTCAGGGCAGGGTGTGATTCCCTACCGGTGGTACAGCCCACGAGCCGCAAGGCATGATTCGGTGAAACTCCGAAGCCGACAGTATAGTCTGGATGAAAGAAGATGACAACGCAACGCAGGGGGACTGCTTTGCGTCTATGGAAGTTGCTCTGGGATGTGTTTACATTCCGGAGCTTTGCTTTTACACAAGGATACTTGTGTCTTTCTACCTTGCCCTGAACGATTCGTTCAGGGCTTTTTCTTTTGGAGGTAACGATATGAACGATGCGGAATCTATGCGTCTGGCCTTGGCGCTGGCGGAACGGGGCCGGGGCTGGACGGCGCCCAATCCCATGGTGGGCGCCGTGATCGTAAAGGACGGCGCAGTTATCGGACAGGGCTGGCATGAGCGGTACGGTGAACCCCACGCGGAGCGGAACGCGCTGGCATCCTGCACCGCCGACCCCGCCGGAGCCACCATGTATGTGACGCTGGAGCCTTGCTGTCACCACGGAAAGCAGCCGCCCTGCGTGGAGGCGATTTTGGCATCCGGCATCCGCCGGGTGGTGATCGGCTCCGCCGACCCAAATCCGCTGGTGGCGGGAAAGGGCGTGGCGATCCTGCGGTCTCACGGCGTGGAGGTGACGAAAAACGTTCTGCGCCAGGAATGTGACGCACTGAACAAGATCTTCTTCCACTACATCACCACCGGGCGGCCCTTCGTTTCCATGAAATACGCCATGACGATGGACGGCAAGATCGCAGCCTTCACGGGTGCATCCAAATGGGTCACAGGTGAAACGGCCCGGAGCCATGTCCAGCAGCAGCGGCACCGGTTCCGGGGCATCATGGTAGGCGTGGGTACCGTTTTGGCGGATGATCCCCTCCTGACCTGCCGTATGGAGAACGGGCGAAACCCCGTTCGCATCATCTGCGACACCCATCTGCGGACGCCGCCGCAGGCGCAGGTGGTCGCCACCGCAGACCAAATTCCGACCATCCTCGCCACCTGCTGCGCCGACCCGGAAAGACAGGTGGTTTACCGGAAGGCCGGGTGTCAAGTGCTCTGTATGAATGAGAAAAACGGCCATGTGGATCTCCGGCAGCTCATGGAACATCTGGGGCGGGAGCAGATCGACAGCATTTTGCTGGAGGGCGGCGGAACGCTGAACTGGGCCGCGCTGGAATGCGGCATCGTGCAGCAGGTGCAGGCATATATCGCCCCAAAGCTATTCGGCGGAAGGGATGCGAAAACCCCCGTGGAGGGCGTGGGCGTCCCCGCCCCGGACGACGCCTTCCGCTTAAAAAACAGCCGCTTGGAACGGCTGGGCGAGGATCTTCTGATAGAAAGCGAGGTGGAATATCCGTGTTCACAGGAATCGTAGAAGAAGTCGGAGCGATCAAGAACATCAAGCGCGGGCAGCACTCCGCCGTCCTGACGATCCATGCGAAAACTGTTTTAGAGGAGACCCGGATCGGAGACAGCATCGCCGTGAACGGCATCTGCCTGACGGTGACCCGGCTTTTTCCTGACGGCTTTTCGGCGGACGTGATGCACGAGACGCTGAACCGTTCGTCCCTTGCGGGACTTTCGGCGGGAAGCGTAGTCAATCTGGAACGGGCCATGCCTGCCAACGGCCGCTTCGGCGGACATATCGTAGCGGGCCATGTGGACGGTGTGGGACACGTTGCCAACATCCGCCGGGACGATACCGCCGTCTGGTACACCGTCCACGCGGGGCCGGAGATATTGCGCTATGTGGTGGAAAAGGGCTCCATTGCCATCGACGGCATCAGCCTGACGGTGGCCCGGGTGGAGCCGGACCGGTTCGCCGTCTCCGTCATCCCCCACACCGCCGCCGTCACCCTGCTGGGTCGGCGCCGGGTAGGCGACCGGGTGAATCTGGAGAGCGATATCATCGGAAAATATGTGGAGCGGCTGCTTCGTCCCGCCCCGGAGCTCAAAACCAAAGAGAGCAAATTGACCATGGAATTTCTGTCACAGCACGGATTTTAAACGAAAGAGAATCCCTCAGTCATCGCCGTCGGCGCTGACAGCCCCCTTTCACAAGGGGGCCAAAGAGGAGAAGCGGAGGATATCAAAATGAGTCAGTTCAACACGGTGGAGGAGGCCCTGGCCGACCTGCGGGCGGGCAAGATCATTCTGGTCACCGACGACCCGGACCGGGAGAACGAGGGCGACTTTATCTGTGCGGCCCAGTTTGCCACCACGGAAAATATCAACTTTATGGCCACCCACGGCAAGGGCCTGATCTGTATGCCCATGTCGGAGGCCTTTGTCCGCAAGCTGCAATTCCCCCAGATGGTGCAGAACAACACCGACAACCACGAAACGGCCTTCACGGTGTCCATCGACCACATATCCACCTCCACGGGCATCTCCGCCGCCGAGCGCTCCGTGACGGCGATGGCCTGCGTGGAGGAGGGCGCGAGGGCGGAGGATTTCCGCCGACCGGGCCATATGTTCCCGCTTCTGTCGAAGAAAAACGGCGTGCTGGAGCGGGAGGGCCATACGGAGGCCACCGTTGACCTGTGCCGTCTGGCGGGGCTGAAGGAATGCGGCCTGTGCTGCGAGATCATGCGGGAGGACGGCACCATGATGCGCACCGCCGAGCTGATGACGCTGGCGGAGCAGTTCGGCATCAAGTTCATCACCATCCGGGATCTTCAAGCGTACCGCAAGTGCCACGAAAAGCTGGTGGATCAGGTCACGGCGGTGAATATGCCCACGAAATACGGCGATTTCAAAGCCTACGGCTTTGTGAGCCGTCTGAACGGAGAGCACCATGTCGCGCTGGTGAAGGGCGACATCGGTGACGGGAAGGACATCCTCTGCCGCGTCCACTCCGAATGTCTGACCGGAGACACCTTCGGCTCTCTCCGCTGTGACTGCGGACAGCAGCTGGCCGCCGCCATGACCCAGATCGAAAACGAGGGCCGGGGCATCCTGCTCTATATGCGGCAGGAGGGCCGGGGCATCGGCCTCATCAACAAGCTGCGGGCCTACGAATTGCAGGAGCAGGGCATGGACACGCTGGAGGCCAATCTGGCTCTGGGCTTCCACGGAGACGAGCGGGAGTATTTCCTCGGCGCGCAGATCCTGCGGGAACTTGGCGTCAAGAGTCTGCGCCTGCTGACCAATAACCCGGACAAGGTGTATCAGCTCTCCGAGTTTGGGCTGGAGATCTCCGAACGGGTTCCGATCCAGATGGCGGCAACAGCGCATGATTTGTTCTACCTGAAAACCAAGCAGGCACGAATGGGACACATTTTGGAATATTAACAAAGAAAGAGGTACTTAGTTATGAAAACCTTCGAGGGAAAGCTGGTCTCCAAAAGCATCAAGGTGGGCATCGTAGCCGCCCGGTTCAACGAATTCATCACCTCCAAGCTCCTCAGCGGTGCGCTGGACGGCCTGCTGCGCCACGAGGTTCGGGAGGATGACGTTCATGTGGCGTGGGTTCCCGGAGCCTTTGAGATCCCGCTGGTGGCGGCGAAGATGGCAAAGAGCGGCAGGTATGACGCCGTCATCTGCCTCGGCGCGGTGATCCGCGGTTCCACCAGCCACTATGACTACGTCTGCAACGAGGTCTCCAAGGGGATCGCCGCCGTTTCTCTGGAAAGCGGCGTGCCTGTTCTCTTTGGCGTTCTGACCACGGAGAACATCGAGCAGGCCATTGAGCGGGCCGGCACCAAGGCGGGCAACAAGGGCTACGATTGTGCGGTCAGCGCTATCGAGATGGTCAACCTGCTCCACGAGCTGGACGCGGAGTAACACACAGACACACCATGATCATCATTCAAGCAAATGGGGCCGAGAGGGAGCTGGAGGAAAAGATCCTGGCCCTTCTGCGGCGGGAGGACATCGCCGCAGAGCGGGTCTCCCTCAGCTCCCGGCACACGCTTACCTTCCCGGAGCTGACCATTGACGGACGTTCCCAGCAGGCGTTTCAAAACGGAACCGCGCTGGCGCTGACCCGGATCGAGTTCAATATGCTGCTGCTTCTCGCCAGCAATCCGGGAGTCACGCTTTCCAAGGAGGAACTGTTTTCCGCCGTGTGGGGCCGGGACAGCGCGGACACCCTGAAGGTCGTGGCGAATACCGTCTCCAATCTCCGTCGGAAGATGGGCGGCAGCCAGACCTATATCCGCACGGTCCGGGGCGGGTACGTGTTCTCAGCGGTCTCCGTCACTGCCTGAAGTGATCCCCTCAAAACAAATCGAAGCAAGAGCAAAGCCTGCGGAACTCGCTCCGCAGGCTTGCTTTTTGAGGTTGCGCAAAGGTGCAAATTATCGCTCCCGTTCTGCGTTTTTTGGTCGGATCCGGTCGCCTTCGTCCGGCTCATCCGCCATGACGGGGCGATCCTGCTCGTTAAGATTCAGCAGCACATTCAGCTCGTTCAGCCGCCGCGTCTTTTCGGCCAGTTCTGCCTCCTTCGGAAAGGGTGCGGTCATCTCTGTGCGGGCATTTTCAAGCTGCTCAGTGGTATGGGCAAGCTGCGACCGGGCGTTGGCCAAGTGCTCCGTGATCTTTTCCAGTGCGTTGTCGATACGGGTGACATTGCCGCCTGCATCCGCTCCCAGTACAGCCGTATGGGACAGCTTGCCTTTGAGTACCATGCGAAACTCGTTGGCAGCACCGTCGTAGGAAAGCAGCATGGAAAATCCGCGGTAGCTGCCGATAGAAACGGTCTCCGCGCCATTCATGTGCGTGCAGGCTTCAATGATCGCCTTACCGGCGTTCTCACGCTCGGCGTAGGTGACATCGTTTAATACCATCGGTGCAATGCCCTCAGCGGGCTTCGGATGCTCGGCCAGCCGTGCGCTGTCCTGCTCATATCCGGCGATGCGTTCGCTTAGTTCCTTGATCTCTGCCGGGTATTTCCGCAGCACCAGCTCCTCCAGTGCATACCGTTGGCTCAGATGGCTGGCACGGAGCATATTCAGCTTGCTGACCTCCATATCTAAATTGCATTTTTCGATGATCTGCGGGTTTCCTGTGGCCAGTGCCTTGATCTCGGCATAGGACAGTGCCGTCTCGTCCACATCCTCCGCCGCACGGGCCGGTGCTTTGGAGGTCATGATCTGGGCAATAAACCGCTGCTTGGATTCCACCAGCTGATAGAGGTAGGCATCGAATGTGCCCTCGGTAACATAGCGGAAGATCTCCACCTCCGGATTTTGGTTGCCCTGCCGCACGATGCGCCCAAGGCGCTGCTGCAAGTCGCTGGGCCGCCATGGGCAATCGAGATCATGCAAGGCGATGAGCCTGTCCTGCACATTGGTTCCGGCTCCCATTTTTGCGGTGCTGCCCATGAGGATACGCACCTCGCCGCCGCGCACCTTGGCAAACAGCTCCTTTTTCTTTTGCTCGGTGTTGGCGGTGTGGATATAAGCGATCTCGTTTTCCGGAATGCCTATCTCAAGCAGCTTCCGCCGCAGATCGTCATACACATTGAAGCTGCCGTCCGCCTTGGGAGTAGACAGGTCGCAGAAAACCAGCTGCGTGCTGCGCTGTGCGGTACTCTCTGCCCATATCCGATAGACATTCCGGGCGCATACGGAAACCTTGCTGTTTTCATCGTCCGGTGCCAGAGAGCTTAGCAGCCGCATATCCAACGCCAGCTTGCGTCCGTCGTTGGTGATGCGCAGCATATTGTCGGTGCTGGGATCGACCACACGGGCGCGGACGCGCTCGGCACGCTCCGCCAGTCCTGCCACAGCTTTCTTTTGCAGCTCGCTGGGGTGGATGACCTCGGTGTGGAAGTTGGCCTTTGGGACGGGCAGCTTCAGCATATCCGCCGTTTGCACATCCGCCACCATTTTGAAGGTCGCCATCAACTCCGGCAGATTGAAGAATTTTGCAAAACGGGTTTTCGGGCGATAGCCGCTGCCCTCCGGGGAAAGCTCGATGGCGGTAACGGTTTCACCGTAGTCGCTGGCCCAATCGTCGAAGTGGATAAGACCCATCTCCTGCAAGGTTTGATATTGCAAGTACCTCTGCACCGTATACAATTCCACCATACTGTTGGAGATCGGGGTGCCGGTGGCGAAGATAACACCGTGGCTGTCGGTCAGCTCGTCCAGATACTGACACTTGGCAAAGAGATCCGAGGACTTCTGCGCTTCCGTCTGCGCGATACCGCCGACATTGCGCATTTTCGTCATCAAAAAGAGATTTTTGAAATTATGGCTTTCATCGATGAACAGCCGGTCGATGCCCAGCTCCTCAAAGGTCACGGTGTCGTCCTTGGTGCTCTGATCGTTGAGCTTCTCCAGCCGCGCCTCCAATGACTTACGGGTTCGCTCCATCTGCTTGATGGTGAAGTTTTCTGCTTTCTGCCGCTTGGCGTCGCTGATGGCCAGCAGCACCTCGTTGATCTGCCGCTGCAGAATTTCCCGCTGCCGCTCACGGGACAGGGGGATCTTCATTAGCTGACTGTGACCGATGATAACGGCGTCATAATCGCCGGTGGCGATGCGGGCGCACAGCCTGCGGCGGTTGTGCTTTTCAAAGTCCCGCTCGGTGGCCACCAGAATGTTGGCAGCCGGGTAGAGTTGGAGCCATTCCGCCGCCCACTGTTCCGTGATGTGGTTGGGCACCACGATCAGCGACTTGGTGCATAGCCCCAGACGCTTCATTTCCATAGCGGCGGCAACAATTTCAAAGGTTTTCCCTGCACCCACTTCGTGTGCCAACAGCGCATTGCCGCCGTACAATACATGGGCGATGGCGTTCACCTGATGCTTTCGCAGGCTGATCTCCGGGTTCATCCCCACAAAGCGGATGTGGCTGCCATCGTACTCCCGCGGTCGGATGGAATTGAAGGTGTCGTTATAGATGCGGCACAGCCGTTCGCGCCGGTCAATGTCCTGCCACAGCCAATCGGCAAATTTGGACTTGATCAGCTCCTGCCGATCCTGGGCGATGGCAGTTTCCTTCACATTCAGCACCGGCCGCTCCTTGCCGTCCTCCACAACGGTATCGAACACCTTGACTACCCGCTGATTCAGTGTCTGCTCCAGGATGTGGTATGCCGTGATACGCTTGGTGCCGTAGGTGGTGACGGCTTTGATGTTGCCGCCGTCCATGCTTTTGTTGCTGATGTTCCATTCTCCGCTGTATTCGGAGCGAACGACCCGCATTCTCTGCCTGGCGTATACGCTGGTACCGAACAGCTCGAACATAAACTGCTGATAGACATCGGTAGGCACCCATGATGCACCGATCCGCACACCGATCTCCGCAGCGGTCAGCTCTGTCGGCTGCACAGCTTCCATGGCGGAGAGATACCCGGCAAGCTCCTGCTTCTTTTCAGCCGGTAGCGCTGCTTGCAGCGCCTGCAGCATACGCAGCTTTTTCCGCACATTGCCGGACAGAAATTCTTCGGCGGTGACATAGGGATATGCCGCCAGATCAAGCTGCACCGGACTGATCTCCTCCGGCGTAAGACCGCAACGGACATTCCGGTAAATGACCCCGGAAAGCTCCTGCACCAGCTCGTCCTCACTTTTACCGGACAGCTCCGACATAAAGCCGAGATCCACCTGCGCTTTTTCGGAGAGAGATACCGCCAGCGCCTCCGATGCCGTATCCACCTGCGTGACCGGCTCATGCGGGCGAATGGTGCGCTTGGTGAACATATCCGCCTTGCGGGCGAAATTGCCTTCGTTGTCCAGCACCTCCAACGAGCACAGCAGCGGATAGCTGCTGTCATCCGAAAAGGCAAGGTTGTTGCCGCGGGTGTAAAGCCGCCCGTATTTTTTGACATAGGCATCGTACAGCCCGTTCAGCTTCTCCTGCTCGCGCCGGATGATCTCATCGGGATGGTTCTCCGCCTGGTACTCGATGAGCTGACGGGTGCAGTCCCGCAGGGCGATCATGCCGCGCACTCGGTTCTCGGTGGTCAGCGGCAGTTCGACCGGCTCCATGCGGCTGTCAATGCGGAAATACAGCTTGCCGTCTACGCTGGTAAAGCTGTAATTACGCACATTCGGGTCGGCGGGAATGGATAAATCTTCCTCCTCCGGCCCGTCCTGCTCATAGGTGGGGATCTGTGCATGAAGCCCCGATACCGCTTCGCTCAGAAGATCGGCAAGATCGGCATTTTCATAGGGCTTGCACACGCTGTCCATGCCGTATTGAGTGCTCTCCATGGCCATCTCGCCCAGCACCATTTCCGGATGCCGGACGAAATAGCTGTTCATGCGGATGCCGTTTTCATCCGTGTCCAGATGCACCCAATCCGGTTCGATGTCCACAATGCGGTCACGCTTCTGGAGGAAGAGAATGTCGCTGGTCACATCTGTTCCGGCGCTGGCCTTGAAGGCCGTATTGGGCAGGCGGATCGCCCCGATGAGGTCGGCCCGCTGGGCCAGATATTTCCGCACGGCAGGGCTTTCCTTGTCCATCGTGCCCTTTGAGGTGATGAAGGCGATCACGCCGCCCGGACGTATCTTGTCCAGCGTCTTTCCGAGAAAATAGTCGTGAATGAGCCAGTGATGCTTGTCGTAGCGCCGGTCAACGACCTTGATATTTCCAAACGGCACATTGCCCACTGCTGCGTCAAAAAAGCTGTCCGGTATCTCCGCCTTTTCATAGCCGGTGACAGCGATCCGGCTGTTCTGATAAAGCTGTCGGGCGATGCGGCCGGAAATACTGTCGAGTTCCACGCCGTAGACCTTGCAATCCCTCATGCTGTCCGGCAGCATTCCCATAAAGTTGCCAATGCCGCAGGCAGGCTCCAACAGGTTGCCGCTTTCCAAGCCCATCTGTGCCAGCGCCTGATAGATGGCGTCGATGAGAACGGGCGGGGTATAAAAAGCGGTCAGGCTGCTGGCACGGGCGGCGGCATATTCCTCCTCGGTGAGCAGCGCTTTCAGCTCGGCGTACCGGCTGTGCTTTTCATCGAAGCAGTCGGCAAGGCCGCCCCAGCCCACATAGCGGGAAAGGGTTTCCTGTTCCTCCGGCGTTGCCAGACGGTTTTCTTGCTCGACCCTTTGCAGGGTACGGATGGCGGCCGCATTGGCCGCATACTTTTCTGCCTTGCTGCCCACGCCCAGCTCCCGATCCATGATGTGAAAGTCGTGTCGCTGCCCGGCCGGTATTTCCGGATAGAGCGGTGCAAACCGCATACGCTCCCGTTTGGGCTGCGGCGCTGTGAGCACAGCTTTTTCTTCGGCAGGTAATGCCGGTTCTATCTCTGAGGTTTCCGCTTCCGCTATGGGCGGTTCCGGCTCCGATACCTCCGGTTCTGCTGCCGGCCGTTCGGAAACGGCCTCGGTCGTTGGCGTTTGCAGGGTTTTCCCAAGGCCAAACACGGAATAGGTGCCGTCCAGATAAGCACGCATGGCTTCCATGCCCTGCTTTCGCAGGGTATAGTGCCGATCCTCCTCTTTCGTGGCTTCCCAGGCAGGGAGCATATTCTGATAAATTTCCTGCACGCGGTCGGCGTCGGAGAGCTGAACGGTCACAGCCTTTACGCACTCCCAATAGTCCGCAATGGCGTTTTGCGAAAAAGGCCGCACCACATCGTCCGGTGTATCCATGAAAAAGTTGACGATCTTCCGGGCCAGCTGTTTCCGCTCATACTCCGGCATGGCCGCCCAGTCGGCATCTGAGAGAAATTTGTTCTGGGAGATCAGCTCCCCGATGCGTTTGGCCGCCTCCGGCCATTTCAGCGTGACCTTGGCATAGGGGGCCGTGATACTGCCGTGGCTGAACTCAATGCCCTTGCCACGGGTGTGGGTGAGATTGTCATTCCCGCCGCTATGACCGCTGTACTCGCCGTGATAATCCTTGAGGTATTTTTCACGCTCGGTCTTATCCTTGTGCGTGGCGTAAAAAGCGTACACGCCAAGGCGATAGTCGGTGCTGCCGTCCCATCCACGCAGCACCTTGTCGATCTCATCGGCGGAAATAAAAAATTGCCGGTCGGGAGCAAACCCGTCGGCAACGGTAAAATGAAGCGGCTCCCGTTGTAGATCACGGAGCCGCTCCAGTATCTCTTTCGGACGGTAAAAGCGAAAACGCAAAAGGTCTTGCCCTGCATCCAGCGCGGCGTTGAACGCCGTCCATTCGTCCACGCACTTTTGCAGCGTATCCGGCGCACAGAGAAGATCATAAATTTGCTTCTGCGTTTCCGGATAGCCGCCCTTGACGGATTGCGCCAGCATGGCCAGCGGCAGAAAGCCTGCCTCCCGTGCTTCCTTTGTTATGTCCCGGCTGGTATAGGCGATGCTGTCCGCCAGCTGCATCCGCTCGTAATGCTCGACTTCATCCAGTTCATCTTGCGGCATATACCGCCCCAAATCCAACAGTTCCCGGATGCGCTTTGCCGCTTCCTCCCAGGAGATCAGTGTGGCATTGCTCCGCTGCGCCGTGCTGCCGCGGGCAATACGCATCCCTTCGGCATCATACCAGAGCGAAATCTTCTCCCCGTCAAAATAGAAGCCTGCGCCGTTTTCGCCGTAATGCCTTTGCAGAAATGCGGCATTGTCCGGCTTGTCCTTCATAAAGTAGGCGCAGATGATGAGCCGACTGTGCTCGTCGTTCGCTCCTACACACAGGGCTTCGTCAATGATCTGCTGCGGCAGCTTCGGATGGGAAAACAGCGGGGCATCCGGTGTATCCTCCGGTTGGTCGAACGCAGGCATATCAAATAGCGTAAGCTGCTGTGATTCCATCGGCACAAACGGTTTGATCTCGGTGTTGACATAGTATTCCCGTTTGTCAATGAGCTGTGCCGTAAAGCCTGCCACAAGCCCCCACGAAAACACGGTTTCGCTGGTACGGGAAAGATATGCACCCTCCCACATGAGCAGACCATTTTTCTGCGGACGATACCCCAGCCGTGCTCCGTCTGCAAGGATCTCGGTGAAACGGTCTTGATATGCCGAGCGGAGATATTCGGCACGCTCGGCCTCGTCCGGATGTGACCGGAAAAACAGTTCGATCTGCGCCTTCTTGTAGATCAGATCATCATTGCGGTTTTCAATGATGGCGAAAATTTTCTTTTCATCCAAAAAAGCGGGCAGCTCAGAGGGTGCTTCCTCCGCACTGTCCGCTTCTTCGGGTTCGGTGTTCAGCTGTAGATCAGCTCCGCCAGCACTGTCTCCTCGGCGGCGTTTCTCAGGTTGTTCATCAGCCCCACCCACTTCATCGGGTCGGCGGCTTTCAGCTCCTCCGTCACGCCCTCGGCCTGAGCCATCGCCGTCACCGTCTGTTCCACGCGCTGCCGCGCCGTCCGGTCGATCTCCGCCAGATGCTCGTTCAGCCTGCCCGATGTCAGCAGGTTCGTGAACAGCACCTTCCGGTGCTCCTTCAGATACCTCCGGCGCAGCAGGCCGTATTTCCCAAGGGCTGTTTCCGGCTCCTGCGGCGGCAGCAGATCCGGCAGCCGGTAGCCGTCCTTCATCGTGTATGTCAGTTCCATGGTTTTCGCTCCTTTCGGTCTGTGTTTCTGTTTGCTTGTCTATAGGATACTCATTTCCCGGTGCCTGCGCAATTGTGCGAATTTGCTTTTGACGGCTTCGGACGGTCAATGCGATGGCGCTCAAACCGCTTTCGGCAATATCCCGTGTGGCCACGCCCAGGGCATTCAGCGTTTCCGGGGTATTGAAATTGAACACCTCAGAGAAATCCTCCGGATCAAAATATTCATCCGGTTCCAGCCCGCAGCGGCACATCAACATATACGCCGTACTGTTCTCCAGCAGACGGCGATAGAGAACCGACAAATTCAGCTCGTCCAGTTCTTCCAGCAGGCTGTTGTCCCGGCAGTTCTGCAGATCATCAAGATAGTCCGTCATATTGTCCGCCGCAGCGTTTTCCATGGCGGATACTATGGCTTCCTCCAATGTACCTTTATCGTCCAGCGCACCGAATCGGTTTTCCAACGCTTCGATCACATCCGGCTCCTGCTCGGCAGGCACCTGCCAGAGCGGCACGGGGCGGGACAAACGGCTTTCGTGGGTGTCGGATATATCAAAATAATACTTGAGGCGCGTGCGTCCCGGATAGTCCCGATCAAATACGGCAATGCCGGTAGCGCCCTTATTGACCCATCGGCCGAATTGACGGTTCCAGCGCTCTATCTCTAACACAGCCGTTGCGTCCGGACGCTGTGCGTGTACCAGCACCTGCTCCTCAAAGGGCAGCTTATAATTCCGGCATGCAGAGCGCAGAAATGCCGTCCACCGGTCTGCGCGGGCCAGTGCGGCGATCTCCTGCCGGTAAACCTCCGTGATCTCCTGAAATCTGCGTGCCATGGGCAGCACCTCCTATCTTTCCTTTGGTTTTTCCCTGTCCTTTTTCAGCAGGTATTTATCCATATATTCCCTGGCCGAACAAAGATCGCCGGTGTAGTTCCAGTCATTTTCCGGGTCGATATGGCGGTAGGCGTTGTTATTGTACCGGTTCGGCTCCAGCTTGATGGGTGTCGCAGACAGCAGCGTGCCCCAGTGGTTAACCATGATCCAGCGGCCGATCTCCACGGGGATCCCGCACTGATCGTCGTCATTGCGTACCTCATAGAGATACAGCCCCTTGGGCACCGTGTTTCGGTCTACCCGCAGGCAGGTAAAGAGCATGGGACGGTCAAACACCTCCACCAGCTCAAAGCGTTCTTTTCTTGCATCAACAGACATACCGTTTTCCTCCTATCTTTCTCGCGCCGCTTCCCGGACGGGCGGAAACCGCCAGCCGTAGACCCGCCCGATCTCGTCGCCCAGGCGCTTTGTCACACGGGTCACATCGGCGCGGGTGGCGGTGCCGCTGTACAGCTTTTCTTTCAGCCGGTCGATCTGGGCTTCGCTCACATTCTCCTTGTAGGCACGGTAGAGATAATGGTTCGTGCCGTCGTGGTGTACAGCATCGCAGCGCAGATCGCCCAGCCGGTCTACATACCATGTGGAATAGTCCATCTCGGAATACAGGCAATCGCGGATATTGCCGCTTTTGATCTCGGCATAACCGGGATACCGCCCATCCCATCGGCCGATGTCTGCGATCAGCAGAATGGGGCGGGAGAGCTGAATGTTCAGATTGCACCGCTCGTCATCGAGATAGTCGTTGTTCTGCTCGACCATCAATTCCATCCGTTCCTGCTCGGAAAGCTCGGGGTACTGTTCCTCCAGATCGCCCCTCCAATCCTCGTAGTCCGGATCGCTGCTCCAGATAATATGTTTCTGCTCGGTCATCGTGCGTCACCTCGGTCTTTCTCCCGGCGCTTTAACGGCTGTCCCTGTGCATCGTAGTTGGCGGGATCGGCAATGGGCTTGTCAAAGCCGAACATGGAGCCGCCCTTCATAGCCTCCTCCTGGGCGCGGGTCACGCCCAGCTTGCGGTTATATTCCTCCACAAGCGCACGGGCTTCTTCCTTTGAGGTGTGGGGAATGTCCGTCTTGTAATAGCCGGTTTCGCCCCGTTTCAAAATCACCACATTTCCGGTGTCCAGCAGGAGAGAGTAGCACTGCTTTGGCAGGGAGGAGCGCAGCGGCACATAAGTGTTGCCGTTTCGCGCCATCCATTCGGCAAACTGCGCCATGTGATACAGGTTATCGACCCCGTAGCCGATCTCGGCGCGGTTCTCGTCAATGTAGCGGCAGGTGTGGTCACTATGGCTGCCATCCGGACGGGTCACACGGATACTGTCCCCATCGGGAATGCGGAACCGTTCCTTGCCGCTTGTATCAAGAAAGCAAATGCCGCGGGCCGCCTTTTCCATGTGCTGATCCAGCATCTCCCGGCGATAGCAGTAGATATACAGGTTATAATCGCCCTGCATGGGATTCAGCCGCAGCAGATAGGCATATTCCGGCGTATCCACCCGGAATCCGTACTGCGGAATAAAATCCTCGGCAAACACACTTTCTTTGTGTTCATAGCAGTATCGGGAAAGGCTGCTGCGGTTTTTGAAAATGCCGTCATAGCGCTCGTCAAAACGCAGGGCATTGATAAAATCATCAAACTCATCCTTGAACGCCTGTGTTTTCAGCTCCCCGCAATGATCCTCCCATGAGGTGAAAAAGCCGCTGCCGCTTCTGTCCATGTCCTCGCGCAAATGACCGATGCAGCCGGCCTGCTTGTCGAGTTGCTGGCTGCCGGTATAACAGTAGCTGCGCTCTGCCGGGGTCATGATCTTGATCTCAAAGTCCATTACCGTTCACGCTCCTTTGTCGCTTTTGCCGCCTGTACAGAGAGCCGTTTCTGCCGTGCACGCCAATAAGCCGGGTTCCAGCGCTGCAGGCTCCTGTCAATGCAGGCTTCATACTCGCCGGGGCGGAAGTAGTTATCCGTCCGGGGTGCGATAATGCCGCTGTCCACCAGTTCCCGTAGGACCACCGGCGCATCGCAGTCCTCTTCAAAATTCAGATACCTGCCTGCCTGAAAGCCGACGGCCTGGGCCTCCGGGGACAGCAGCCGCCGAGCTGCGTCGGTTTGGACCATAATGCCGCCGTGGCCTACCGTGGACACGCTATACACACCGGTGCAAAGGGTATCGCACCGCACAACAACGCCCCAAGGGGAATCACTTGGTTCTCGATACATCATCGTTCACGCTCCTTCTGTAAGGATGAAATAGAAAGCTGCTGTGTTTCCGCTGCAAATCGCTGCTCCAACCGCTCAACGGTCCAATCCTTTTTGAACTGTCCCAGCGGGCCGGAGCCGAACTGTGCCAACGCCCGTTTGTCCATTTCCTGCAGCCGCTCCCATAACTCTGGGTGATGCTGCCGGAGCTTTCGCAGCTCCCCAATGCCCTGCAAAGGGCAGCACCAGCAGGAGCAGCGGTGGTAGATCTGATACAGCCCACCGAAGTCATAGCCCCGGTCATAGCAAATTTGCAGGGCTTCCTTCTCTGTGATCCCCCAATCTGCCAGCGGATAACGCTCGTTTTTGATGCGCTTTGGCTCATCTGCGGCGATCCCCACATAACTCACGGCCTTGTATTGTCCTTTCAGCCGGTTGATCTCCTTATGGATGAGATGTGTTTTCAGCTGCCCCGTACACCAGCGCACACGGGGACCGGGCCAGCCGTTTCCGTATAGAGAAACACCCAGCCGCTGCCGGTTTTCAATGCTGGCTGATCGCTGCTTCTTTTCCTCAAACATCAGCCACTCAAAGCCCTTTGGGTGGCGCAGCCACGTCAGATGCAGACCTCGCTCTGCAAACAGATAGTCGTTCAACTTTTGCAGATGCTCATACATTTCCGGAAATTCCATGCCCGTATCTGCCGTCAGGACCGCATGGATCGGCAGCCCTCGCTCAACCATGAGCAACAGCATAGCGGTGCTGTCCTTACCGCCGGACAGGGATACCGCATGGAACAGATCCTTTTCTTCCGTTTGATTGCTCATACCCATTCCGTCTCCTTTCAATTCGGTATGTAAAAGAGGGGCGGCCAATCCGGCC
>ERZ838118.2221-NODE-2221-length-21183-cov-8.304809_pt1 | contig 21183 bp, 12 predicted proteins | sample MGYA00519863_ERZ838118 | MGnify/ENA primary metagenome ERZ838118 (study PRJEB31850, sample SAMEA3708827) | human gut metagenome | biome: human gut; feature: human-associated habitat; material: faeces | place: China | collected 2014 ...
TGCTGACCCTTCGCTTGAGGTATGTGTTCCACGCCACCTCTCCCGCCTCTGGGGGTGCTCCGCTGCGGTTAGGCAGCCTCATCGCGTCAGAGTCGGGACGCACCTGCCGACGCTCCTTGGGTTGCGGCAAGGTCAGTTGTATGTAGCCGGTGATTCGGATATTCGATTATCAAGGTGCAGAAAAGGGGGACGAGGGATTTTTTGTCCCTCTATATAAGAACAACGCGAAAAATCAAAAAAGTTCGAGAAAAATTTTTGATTTTGACAAAATATTTTTTCGGGCTACACGGATGGTGATTTTTTTGCTATAATATGCCATCATTCGAGAAATGGCGTGTGACATTCTGATGACGGAAGAAGGACTGGATTTCCGAGCAACAAAGGACATTGACCTTGTTCTGATTATAGAAGCAGTTGATGCGAATTTCGGAAAGAAATTTTGGGAATATGTAAAACAGGCTGGATATGAACATTGCAATAAAAGTTCGGGTGTGCCGCAGTTTTATCGTTTTAGTCATCCGATCTCAAATCAGTATCCTGCGATGATTGAACTTTTTACACGAAAGCTGGATGCCATTCAGCTTCCAGAAGATGCAGTGCTAACACCGTTACCGATGGACGATGATATTTCAAGTCTGTCTGCGATTCTTTTAGACAATGATTGCTACGAGTTTTTGAAGCAGGGGAAAGTTGTTGTTGATGGAGTGACTGTCTTGGATGCGGCATATTTGATTCCATTTAAGGCAAAAGCATGGATGGATTTGACAGATCGTAAGGCCGCAGGAGAACACGTTGATAGCAAAAATATCAAGAAACATAAGAATGATGTTTTCCGTCTGACGGAGTTGATTGATCCCACCGCCAAGGTAGTGGCTCCCCAAGGAGTTTATGCCGATATTCAAGAGTTTGTCCAGCGTATGAAAAATGAAAGCGTGGATATTAAGCAACTGGGAGTGGTTGGCAGAACAACGGAGAAGATTCTGGAAGAATTGAAAGCAATGTATGAGACACTTTAAATAGATATTTGAACAGACAAGGGCATTGATCTGACGAATGGGGGTATGTTCGACACTGTGGGAACTGAAAATCAGCTTGTATTCGCAGAAAAGTTACATTTTAGGGCGATAACCGCCGGGTGATTGTAAAGTGCTATTCAATACCACCCGGCTCGCTCGATGCAGGAGGCACGCATCGGATATATTCTGTACTGAGTTGCATACTATAGCAAAACAGGCAGCTTTCGTCAACCGTTGCGCAGAAATGCGGCTTCGGTGGAAAGCTGCCTGTTTTTTTGCCAGATACGATTTCTTACTCGGTCATCTCTGCATCGACCAGATGGTAGTCCGTATATCCGTTTTCTTCGTAGGTCCGGAATGTGCCAACGAGCGTGATTTCTGTTCCCGGTTCGGGATAGTCGGCAGGATAGCTATGCTCGCCCGCGAGGACGAATTCCAGCCCCTGCGAGCAGCAGGCAGTCGCGTCCATGATGATGCAGGCCGTGTACACCGCGCCGGTGTTCGGATTCTCATAGACCGCAAACTGCCCATTCATTTTGATGCGCTTTCCGAGATACCGATCCGGCTCGCACATCATGTTATAGACCTCGGAGTAGACCATCGTGCTGCTGAGCGTAGTCAGATCGACATCCGGTTCGCCGGAGGCCTGTGCCGGTTCATAGCCCGGAAGCGCTTCGGCGGGCTGCGTCTGCTCCGGTTCCGGAACGGATGTTTCCGGTGTAGTTTCATCCGAAGCAGGCTGCTGCTCCGGAATTGCAGTCGGCGGAGCGGTCGTTTCGCCTGTGGCATTCGCCATCTGCTCCTGAACGACCTGCCGGGTCGCGCTGCCCTGCTTCGATTTGGACTGGATTTTCTGATCGCCGCAGGCGCAGAGGGAAACCAGATAAAGCGCGACGGCGAGAATAAACAAAGCCTGTTTCATCTGCGGATACCTCCCAAACGGGATATTCCCGATAAAAACAGAAATGCAAAAATGTCCACGGCCACAATGGTCGAGCCGACCGGCGTTCCGGCTAGGATGGAGATCAGAATGCCCAGTGCGGCGCAGCAGACGGAAAGGACGGCCGCACAAATTGTCACCGCACGGAAGTTTTTGCAGACCCGCATGGCAGACAGCGCCGGGAAAACAACAAGGGCGGATATGAGCAGTGAGCCGACAAGGTTCATTGCCAGCACGATCACAACGGCGATCGTTACGGCAATCAGTAAGTTATACAAATCGGCCTTTGTCCCCACAGCCTTTGCAAAGTTTTCATCAAAGGTCACAGCGAAAATTTTGTTGTAGCAAAGAACAAATACCGCCACGACCGCCACCGACAGCACCGCGCACAGCCAGACCTCGCTTTTCGTCAGCGTCAGAATAGAGGTCGAGCCGAACAGCGTACTGCACACATCGCCGGACAAGTTAGTGGATGTGGAGAACAAATTCATCAGCAGATAGCCGATAGCAAGTGCCCCCACCGAGATCATGGCGATGGCGGCGTCGCCCTTGATCTTCGTGTTCTGCCCGGTACGCAGAAGCAGCACGGCGCTGATGATTGTAATGACCATGACCAGCGGCATTTCGTTGGTGATTTGCAGCACAGCGGCAATCGACATGGCTCCGAACGCCACATGAGAAAGTCCGTCACCGATGAAGGAAAACCGTTTCAGCACCAGCGTTACGCCCAGCAGAGAGGAACAGAGCGCAATCAGCACGCCGACCACCAGCGCATAGCGGACAAAGGGGTACGCCCAATAGAGGGTCAGTTTTTCCAAGATTGCGGTCATTGTTCATCACCGCCTTTCTCTGCGGCAAACAGCCGCCCTTGCGGGCTTTGGAGATACGCTGCCTTTGTTCCAAAGAAAACGGTGCTGCCAATATGCAGAATATGGCTGGCGTATTTGACTGCGGCGGCAATATCGTGAGAAATCATAATAATGGTGATACCGTCCCGATGGTTCAGTTCGTCGATCAGACGATACATTTCCGCTGTCACTTTGGGATCAAGCCCGGAAACAGGCTCGTCCAAGAGCAGCATTTTTTGTGTGGCGCACAGCGCACGGGCAAGCAACACACGCTGCTGCTGCCCGCCGGACAACTCTCGATAACACCGCTTTGAGAGCTTATCAATCTGCATTTTCCGAAGGTTTTCTTCGGCAAGCTGTTTTTCTTCTTTGTTATAAAAGGGGCGGCTGCCGCAGCGCCCCTGACACCCGGAGAGAACGATCTCTCTCACGGATGCAGGGAAATCCTTTTGTACGACGGTCTGCTGCGGCAGGTAGCCGATCTCATTTTTCCTCAGCCCGTCGCCTGTCAAAATTCTGCCGCTGATGTGCGGCTGCAAGCCAAGGATCGTTTTCATAAGTGTACTCTTACCAGAGCCGTTTTCCCCTACGATGCAGAGGTAGTCGCCTGCAAAGACCTCAAAGCTGAGATCTTGCAGAACGGATTTCCCATCATAGCCGACGCGGAGATTTTGACAAGTGAGCTGAGCCATAAACCTACCTCCTTAACCCAATGCTTCTTTCAGCACGGACAGGTTCTTCTCCATCACGGAGAGGTAGGTCGTACCGTTTGCCACATCTTTAGAAGTGGTGGACTGCAAGGAATCCATGGTCAGCACCTTTTGATTTTTCTCAGCGGTGTTCTGGACAATGGTTTCGGCAATTTTATGCTGTGCGCCCTCAATGGTCAGAACGCAGGGCAGTTTCAATTCATCCACCTTCTTGGCAAGGAACGAAACGGTCTCAAAGCTGGCTTCCGTTTCGGCGGAGCAGCCCACAAAAGCGGCATAGTAGCGCAGACCGTAATCGTCCACCAGATAGCGGAACGGGAAACGGTCGCCGAACAGAACAGTCTTATAGGTCGCAGCGTCCACGGCAGCCTGATATTCGCCGTCCAGCGCAGAGAGCTTTTCAATATAGGCAGCGGCGTTGGCAGCGTAGGTGTCCTTATTGTCGGGGTCCAGCTCCTGCAAAGACTTGGAAATGGCATTTACAAGAACCTCCGCGTTTTTCAGAGAAAGCCAAACGTGCTCGTCCTTTTCTTCCTCATGCTCGTGCTCTTCGCCTTCTTCATGCTCGTGGTCTTCGTCCTCGTCGTGGTCATGCCCTTCCATGTGTTCGCAGATCTCTTCGCCGGTCATATCAGCCGGGAAGAAGGTAGGCCAGGAGTTTTCGGGATCGACGATCGCGTCGAAGCTCTCGTTGCTCATCCGGATGTGGAAATGTTCGGCGGCGGCCGGTTCGATCATGTGGTCGTTGAACTCAATGTAGACCGGCGCGCCGGAATCCTTGTCCTCCGCCTCAAAGCGATACATGGCCGCCTTCGTGCCGGTAGACCAGTTCTGAATGTAATAGCCGACATACTTGTAGTCAGAGCCGACCTTCCTGCCATCATCGTAGGTGAACTCGATGTGGTCACCCTCAATATCGATGTTGGTAATGTCCGTTTTGTAGCCGTTCTGATAGTAGGTCTTGTATTCTTCGGCGGTCATTTCGCCTTTCTCTGCCAGCGCTGCAAACGCATCGTCCAGCGTTCCGTCCGGCACCAAGGGATAGGCAGACTGCCAGTCGCCCGCCCAATCAGACAGGCTTCTGTCCTGAACCTCGTCATCTTCAAAGGTGGAGACTTCCTTGCTGTGGTCATGGTCGTGATCGTGCTCTGTTTCCTGCATACCCTCGACCACTTCTTCGGTCTTGACGCTGTCGCCAAGGACATCCAGCAGGTTGATGACCTTCATGTTCTTGTTGGTGGCATTTTTCAGAGCATCGTCCACCCAGCCGTCGGACTCGCCGCCCGCATAGATGAACAGGTCACAGTCGGAGATTTTGACAATGTCATCGGCAGTGGGCTGATAGCTGTGCAGGTCAACGCCGTTATCAAGAAGCATCGTGACTTCGGCATTATCGGCTTTGTCACCTAAAACCGCACGCACCCAGTCATATTCGGGGAAAATGGTGGTGACAATGCTCAGTTTGTCGGTTTTGTTGGTATCGTTCTGCTTTCCGCAGCCGGCAAGAGCGCCGACGAGCATCAAAAGCGCAAGCAGCGCAATTATTTTTTTCATAGAGTTTGTTACCTCCAGATCATGATAAGAACTTAAAAATGGGCGCAAAAATACAAGGGTAACAGCAACGCCGCAAAAGTCTATCTGAAAACAGATAGACTACACCCTTGTAAAAAGTTCTTATGTTTAATCTGAAAGTTTGACCTTGAAAGAAACTAGCGTAAAGGTACGGGCAACCTCTGTGCAGGAGGGAATGATCCGGCACAGAATATATAGAATTGCCGCTGCGGCAGCTGCGGCGGAGCCGGCAAGCCCAATGCTTTTGAGCAGGTTTTCGCAGATGTTGATCTGATGGCAGATGGGGCAGTCCACGCCAGTACAGTCATGGTCGGATTCCGCTGCGATATAGGCAACAGAGGACAGCATAACAAAGGCCAGCACTACGGCCAGCAAGCCCGTCATAAAACGAAATTTCTTTGTCATGGTCTGTCCTCCTTTCCAATCGTTATTTTCCCTTGCAGTCCGAACAAGTTCCATAGAGGATCGTGTCAGTCGTGTCCAACATAAAATGTTCGCTCTGCGCCAAATGCTTTGCGAGCAAAGCTGCGTTACCATCTGCCATGTGAAAGGTCTTGCCGCATTTGATACAGCTCATGTGTAACGCACCTTTGCAGCTTTCGGCATCAAGGTATTGATAGTAGACCTCGCGCGTGCCGCTCTTGCTGCTCCGACGCACTTTTTCCTCTGTCTCTAACTGTGCAAGGTTTCGATATACGGCGCTCAGGCTGATTTTTTTATCTGCCAAAGCGTCCTCAATTTGCCGTGCGGACAACAGCTCGTCCGGGTGCTGGCTCAAATAGGCAAGCAGAACCTTTCGCTGCCGCGTGCTGTAGCTATACAAGTCACCGCACCTCCAATTTGCATTTCATTCGCAAATATTATAATCTAAGAAAGCAAGAAAGTCAATATGCGAGCTGTTCGCAAATTGCAAGTTTTCAATGAACACAGCTACCGCGAAAATCAAAACCACTTTTACTGTTGCCCAATATGTTTGACTGCATATTTTAGGACTACAATTTCTGGATGTTGGAGTTCCACTTGTCCAGATTAAGGAGACGCTCGGCAAGGCAGGGTTTACCCTTCCCCATTCGAGCAAATTCGATATCATTGCAGAATATTTTGTCGAACGAGGAAACTATAATGTGTATGAAATCAACGAGGCATTGTTTGCCCTTGACCAGAGCTTGATCGGAGCATAAGGACAAAGAAATGTCGCTTTCCATGCGACCACTTCACAAAAGAAAATCGCTATACTATGGCTGTAAGGTGCGAAACCGAGCAGCCATAATCTTTTGGGAGGACAAGCATCTTTTAGAGAAAGGTCAAAAGGTTCGGCAAGGAAGATGAACCGCATCCCTTTGCGATACCGCTTTCGAAAGATTACAGCTTCGCCCCTTAACAAAGACTTTAAGCTAAATCTGTTATACTGCAGCAGTCCCCTCAAAAATACAGACAGGAGAAAAAATTGACCTATGATGAAAAAAAGATATTTCGCTATTCCCATTCTTGCAATCGCACTGCATTTTTTGCTGTCCAACCTGTTGTATTTCCTTGTGGAAAGACTTGTTTTGGATGTTTTTCATATCTCCCCACAGCAATTTATGAAATACTCATATTGGGGCGAGATTCTGATTTACGCCGTCCTTATCCTCGTATTCTTCACCCTCTATAAACTGCTTTGGAGGAAAGAGATAAGCGAACCGCGCACAGCGACAAATTTCAAAGATGTGCTCGGCAGTCTGGTCGTGGGATTTGGTATTTGCGGAATCTCCGGTCTTTGGATCATGCTGGCAGAGCAGCTTCCCTCGCTTCAAAAAAGCGTTGAGACAATGAACGCCGGTGCTGAAAATATTGCCGGCGGAAATGCATTTGGAACATTTATGATTGCGGTGATTGCTGCGCCTGTTGTAGAAGAAATTCTATTCCGCGGCATTGTGCTTCGCTCCATACGGAAATTTGCACCCGCTTGGGGCGCGATTCTAATATCATCCGTACTCTTCGGCGTTTATCACCTGAATATCGTGCAGGCTGTCTATGCCACCCTTATGGGCATTGCCGCAGGAATCCTTTACGAGAAGAAAAGGAACCTGTTGTTTCCCATCCTCGTGCATTTCGCAAACAACCTCATTACTATGCTGCAGGGCTTTGCGCCATCCGAAGTGAATGAACTGATCAGCATTTTTATTCTGATCATGATCGCTCCGGCAGGGTATATCGTCTGCCGCTCACTCCGACAGGACAAAAGAGCAGATAACGTCTGTTCCAATAAAGATTTTCCGAAACTACTCGTTCGGAAACAAATCTCGAAAATTAACTACTACAAAGCGCGTCTGCGTGATTTGGAAAACAATATCTGGCAGCACTAAACTGCCATTAAGGTAATACCGCATAATTCCAAGTGCCGCAGCCACCGGATTGGGGATTAAGCCATCATGCGGGAACTGTGCGGTGCTGCCTTGACTCTAAGGCAGGTTTCGACCCGTCTTTTCTTTATTGTGCCAGTTGGCAGAAGGAAAACCTATCTGTCATAGAAGGTTCTGAAAAATACGTCATTAGAGGGCAACGACCTGTTTTACAATCCTCTGTAAACCGGTGATAAATCACACCTCTGCGGTTACCTCACCCAGTTTGGTCGTGATGAGCTTGTACACCGCTGTATCCTTGAGTTCCAGATTGGAGAAAGGTATCATCCTGTTGCCCATCTTGATGATGCCGTGTCCCTCGCTGGTGTTGCGCAAAAATTCCAGCTGCGGCTTGGATAGCCCATACAGGCGTTCCAAGGCTTTCAAACTCTTGGCCTGTCGCAGCATAATGATAAACTCGCTGTTGGAAAGCAGCGCCTACGCCACGGGGTTATCCAGATAGTTTTATGAGGATTCTGTCGGAACTTTAATTACAAATACCCGAACCAAAAGAGAAAGTGGAGCAAGGCTCCACTTTCTCTTTTTTAGACCCTGAATTTTCGGATAACCTGCAAAAACTCAATCAGCAAGGTCTGATACAAGTCCTCATCGCGGTGACCATTCACTATGCTGCATTTCAGCAAAAGCGGCGAAAACTGTTCATACAGTAGCTCCACAGCATTGCTGTCGCCGTTCTTTGCCCCAAAAAGTGCATCTCTAAATGCTCCCATCTTGATTTCCCTCCATTTCCTTACGGATTTTCTCGCAAGCGTTGCGCCGGTGTGTACTTACGGTGCTCTTTTCGACACCTAGTTTGGCAGCCGTTTCGGACACAGAAATCTGTTCCACATACAGTGAGATCATAACCTCGCATTCCCTCGGTGTCAGCTTGTGCAGATACTTTCGGATGCTCTCCCACATCAGTTTCGATTCGATAATTTCCTCCACCGGTTTTGTCGTAGGCATATACATTTTATCCACTTCCTCGGGACATTCCTCGATAGAAATCTCGTTTGCAGCCTCATCTGCTTTCGCGCGCAGATAGGATACGCGGCGGTTGTAAAGGGCTTTCGTCAAACATTTTGTAAAGCGCGCAGCCAGTTGCGCGTCCTCACCACTAAACCATAGCTTATTTTTCTTTGCCATCGTAAACCTCCTGAATTTTGGGTTTCATTGAATAGACTTCAAAATTCGGAGGGGCGCGGGTCGGGTAAGAATTACGGCAGCGCATCTTACATTAAGCGAACGCAAAAAAAAGGCCCGACAGCCGTTGTGGCTGTCGGGCCAAAAACAATCTGTAATTGTCTTTATAACCGATTACTTATTGTTTCTTCTCTTGCAGACAAATATAACTGCAAGTCCGAGCAGAGATACCACCAGCAGCACGACGTACAGCGTGGGATTGGAGGTATCGCCCGTTTGCGGCATTGCCGTTATGGTGGACGGCTTTGAAGTGCTTGCCGGGGTGGGGGCCGGTGTGGGAGCCGGTGTGGGAGCAACTTCGTTCTTCTTGGTTTCGCTGTCGTTCGAACTGTTGTTGCTGCCCGGATTGCTGCCGCTGCTCGGCACGGCGGTGTCCTTATAGGCAATCGCATAGACAGAGAAGCGGTCAGTCTTAAAAGTCAGCGTCTTGTTGGCTGCATCAAACGCGGCATCTAGCACGGCAATCGCACCTTCATGGCAGCGCACAATGCAGTAGGTGCGGTTGACCGCGCTGTTCGTATTGATAAGCGCGTCCGGCACCACAACGGAGATCGGCAATGCGTTCTTAGTCGTGTGCAGGGCTGCACCGGGCTGCCGGTTACCATTCACGGTCATGTACTTGAACAGACTGATGTCAAGATACTGCCCAATGGTGTAGCCCTTGGCAGCCTGTGCCATCGCCGTTTTTACTACATCGGGAACATTGGCTTCTTTCACGGTCAGCACAATGTCCACACTTGCGCCGTTGGCAATCTGCACCAGTTCATCGGCAGTAATGTCGCCGCTGTTCACCAGCATGGCAAGCAATTCTGCTTTGTCAGTCAGCAGACCGACGGACGGTACAGCGCCCTCAGACTTAACATCTACTTTCACCTTGCCGCTGCCAATCGTAATCTCCTCGCCGGGGGCATCCTCAGCCTTGGAGGGAGCAATCACATAGGTCCATGCAATAGAATCGGTATAGTTGCCCTTGGCGGTGATGGTCAGTGTGTATATACCGTGGGCGGTGGCGGTGTTGGCCGTCACAGTGTAGGAGTCAGCGGGGATTTCTTTATCGCCCAGCAGGACTTTCTCCACCGTTTGGGTCTGTTCCGCGCCGTTGGCGGCAAGACCCTTGCCCAGCACAACGGTTGCGCCCTTGATGGACTTCAGCTCGATGGTAAACGTACCCTCGGCAAACGTCACAGCGTAGTTCGGGTTTGCGCCTGCATCGGCGGTGGCGGTGATGGCATACTTGCCGGCATTCTCGCCCTTAGCACGAGCCAGCGTGATACCTTCCAGCGTTTCACTGTCCAGTACACCACTGACTTTGTAAGTCAGTTCGGGGTCTTTTTCCTCATATACCTTAGACTTGTTGTCCGGGGTGACGGTGGCGGAGCGCTTGGCAACGGTGAATTCAGCAGTAGCGGTGTCGGCATCCAGCTTGTAGTTGGGGTTGGTGATGGTTGCCGTGATGGTGTAAGTGCCAGCCTTGGTAGGCAGCGTAGTGCCGTTGTACTTGGTGCCATCGTTGGCTGTGCCGGTGTAGGTCAGCGTGATTTTCGGGGCATCCTCGCCCACAACATCGTTTGCCGTAACGGTGGCAGGGGTAATGGTTTCGCCGTAAGTGCCGCCGTTCGGGGTAATGGTAACGGTGACTTTCTTGGCGGTGATGGTGGCGGTGGTTTCGGCCTGATTTCCGCTTCCAGCCAGCACATAGTTGGCGGCAGAAGCGCCGCCCAGCGTCAAATCGGAAATCGTTACTTTCTGCTCACCGACACCAGCGCTTTCCATTGTACCTGTGGCAGTAACGGTTAAGGTGTCATTTTCCAGAATACCCTCAAACCGGGCATTATTGCAATCCAGCACAACATTGGTATTTCCGTCATAAACTTTGTCCTTTGCCGTAATGCCGGAAACGGTAACAGCCTTCGGGGTAATCACAAAGTCGGCGGTCGTTTTTCCGGTAAGCGTGTAATTGCTGTTGGCAATCGAGGCTGTAACTGTGTAGCTGCCTGCATTAACGGGAACGGCTGTGTCATTGTATCCGTTGCCGGTGTAGGTAAGCGTTACAGGAATGTTTTCCCCTTTCACAGCGCCGGAAAGTTCGGCAGCGGCGGCGATGACACTGCCGTAAGTGCCGCCGTTCGAGGTAATGGTAACGGTGACTTTCTTGGCGGTGATAGTGGCGGTGGTTTCGGTCTGATTTCCGCTTTCAGCCAGCACATAGTTGGCGGCAGAATCGCCGCCCAGCTTAAAGTTGGAAATCTTGACTTTCTGCTTACCGATGTCAGCCTTTTCAAACACACCCTTAGCAGTAACGGTCAGCGTGTCATTTTCCAGAATACCGGCAAATTTGGCGTTGCTGAAATTCAGCTTTGCATTGGTCGTGCCATCATAAACTTTGTCGCTTGCGGTGATACCTGAAACCATAACCGTTTTGCGGTTGACCGTAACGGTTGCAGTGCCGGTGTTCGTCGTGTATTTTCCGCCGTAGGACGCATCCGGGGTGAAGGTCCACGTGGCATTATTGCTGCCCGCATCAGGCTTAACCGTGCCATCCATCCATGTAAACGTACCGTTGACCGCATCCCCCGTGTCGGGGTCTTTCATCTTGCCCGAAATTTCGCTCTTGCTCAGTATATCGCCGTAGGTGATCGGCGTTGCGGTGATTTCGCCGTCCGGCATGGGCCTGATCTGGTTCACCGCGCTGACATTGACAGTCAGGGTGATATCCTGATAGTTGCTCGTGGAGATTGTAACAGTGATCGTGCCGAATTGTCCTTCGTCCGTGGCGCTTCTGTTTGCTTCCAGCGTCAACTCACCGGTCTTGCTGTTTACAAGGGTAACAAAGGTGCCACTGCCCAGAGTGGTATCCACCTTCTTGTCATAGGTGATCGTGCCGTAGTCACAGGGAGCCGTCAGCTTCGGCAGCAGCGTCGAGAGGTCAAGGGAATAAGTCTTGTGCAGACCGTTGGTGATGGTCAGCGAGCCAGCCGCTGCCGTGGGTGCGGCAGCCTTGGTGATCTCGAAGGTCTTGCTGGCCTCGCTGAGAACATAGTTGCCGCCGTCAACGTCCTTGATGGTCACAGTCGCAGTACCGGCATTGGTATTGTTGCTGTAGAAAATCTCGTACTCCTTCTGGTCGATGATGTTGCCGATGTCGTCCTTAACGGTGACGGTCTGCTCCAGCGCATCGCCGGTGTAGGTGCAGGACGCGACTTCAATCGTGGGCTTCACGGTTTTTGGCGTGATTTTCCACTCGACCGTGGCCCTACCGGTGTAGTTGCCGGTACCTTCGATCGTCAGGGTGATTCTGTCGCTGACATCGGTGGCCTTGTCGCCGCTTTTGATGACATAGGTGATTCTTGTTTCATCCCAGTTCTCCAGCGTCACGCCGGTGATCTTCGGCGATTGTTCCGCCGCGTTGTACGCGAATTCGTCTTTTTCCAGCGTGATGGTTGCGCCCTCGATGGACTTGGGGGCGACGGGGACTTTCACGATGTCGGTTACGGCTGCGTAAATGCCGCCGTAGGATTCGTCCGGGGTGAATGTCCAATCGAAGTACACATCGCCGGTGTTAATGGGTAAGTCGTATTTATTCTTCCACGCGAAGGTGCCCTTGACCTCTTCTTGTGTGGTGGGGTCTTTCATCGTGCCCTTGACGGTGAGCGTGCTGTTTTCCAATGTCTGGCGGTAGGTGATGCCCGTCGCGCTGATTTTGAAGTCATCTGACTGTACGGGCGTGATTTTCTCGCCAATAACGACCTTGATGGTCAGCTCGAACTGCTGATAGTTCGCGGTTACAACCGGGGCGGTTATCGTGCCGATTTGCTTGTTAGCAACTGCGGAGTGCGCGGCCACGATGGGCAGAGTCAGAACGCCCTCGTTTGACACGGACATACCGTTCTTACTGTCGAGGTAGGTTCTATCCGTAAAATTGTAAGTGCACTCTTGATACTGGATTTCGCCGTATTCGCAGCCCTGAGTCAGCTCCGGCAGGCGCGTGGCCAGATTGAGCGTGTAGGTCTTTGCCATGTCGTTGTAAACAAACAGCGTGATCTCAGCCGGGGTCACTGTGGCCTGATTGATCTGAAAGCGGTCATCATTGGTGGTGAAATTGAAGTTGGCCGATCTGGCGTTTGCAGCCTCGCCCTCGAACACGTAGTTGGAATCTGTGAGTGTCAGGGTGAAGGAAATGGCCTCTTTCGTGCCGGCGTTCGGCGAATCCTCATAGATAGAGTCATCCTGCCGCGTGGTAAAGCGGGCGTCCGTGATCGTATAAGCGCTCTCGGGGAGGGAAATCGTGCTACCCGCAGCGTCGAGGAACGCCAGATTGGTCTTGGGAAGCGTAACGCTTGCGCTGCCGTCGTAGGTCTTGGAGACGGAAGCGACGTTGCCGATGCCTTTGATCTTTACCGGGCTGATGGTTACTTCTATGGACTTAGCAGTGGTGTCATTGTAGCCCTCAGCGCCTACAACTTTGTAATAGACCGTGTACGTTCCGGCATCGGTGGCGGTGGGAATGGCAGTACTGAAGCTGCCGCTCGTGCCCAGACGGTACTGCATCTCGCCGTACTCCGCGCCCACGCTGCCCGCCTTGACGAGCACCTGCTCATTGCCGTTGTAGGTCAAGGCGTTTGCCGCAGGCGCGGTGATCGCGCTGGCAGGGATGGTGGCCTTGGTGACGGTCAGCTTTTTGTGGCTGCTCGTCACCGAATAGCCGTCCTTGGTGGCGGTGAAATAGATGGTGTATTCTCCGATCGTATCGAAGGAGTAATCTTTTGTATACTTCCCACCGGCATAGCTCGGCTTCGTCAAGGTGATGGGCGTTGTTTCGCCCTTCTTCAGGATGGAGAACGTCACCTCCGCGTCTTTGTTGCAGCTGGCGCAGAGCTGGACGGTCGTGCCGCGCTCCACCTTCGGCGAGCTGCCGGTCAGATTCTTGCCATCGACCTTCAGATTCAGGGTCTTGGAGGTGATGGGTAGGCTATTGATAATAACGTTATTCAACTGCGAGACTTTGACTTCATCCGGGGCGTACCACTTGTAAGTGCCGTCCGCGTTGAGCACCTTGTATCCAAGTGTTTTAAGATTCAGAATATTTTGCCACGTCGTGCCCTCGGCCAACGTCAATGTGCCAATCACGGCGGGATATCTCGACCCGGCAAGGTTTGCTCCCTTGTGGGCAACGACCTTATCAATGCTGACCGTGGTCGTGTTTACCGTATTGCTCAAGGTGGTGGTATTTCTGCCCGCAGCCGCCTTGACCGTCACCGTGCCCTTGATGGAGTGGCCGTTCAGGTCAAGTCCCGTGTCCTGCGTGCCGTCGATGATATAATCGTCGGTCACGTCGGCCAGCAGCTTAAGGGTCGCGCCGCCGTCTCTGTCTGCGTCAAGGGCTGTCTGCAAATCAGCAAATCTCCGCTGCGGGCGGTTGCCCTCGCCATTGTTCAAGGCTGTTTCAGCCACCGCAGGCGCGTTGCAGTAGGGACAGGCAGTGAAGTTGTTGTCAAAGCCGTTCTTGCCGCCGTGGGCGCAGGACTTTACCACCAGGTCGCAGGTCTTGGAAGCGGCTTCCTCCAGCGTGAGCTGCGTGTCGCCACAGTAGTAAGCAAGCCCCGCATTCTGGGGAAGCAGATTGCCCAATGTGATGCTGTTATTCAGCCGCAGACCTTGTCTCGAAATCTTTCCGCCGTACAGCTCGACTGTACCGCCCCAAACCTCCAGCTGGAGCAGGGTGGTGCTGTCATTCTTCGGATCAAATACCAGTGTACCGCCGTCCCGCACGGTCACTCCCACCGCGCCGTTGCCGCCGCTGCTGTCAATGACCGTCAGGTTGCCGGTGCGAACCTGGCTCGTGGGCGTAAGGCCGCCCACATTCAAGCTGTACCCACTCAGGCTATGTCCGTTCAGATCCAGCGTGAGGGTCTTGCTGGCATATATGCCGCTAGGCAGCATCCCGTTTGCCAGCAGGGTGATGGTGCTGCCATCTGCGGCCTCGTTAAAGACCTGTCGCAGCGTATCATCGGTGCCGTCTTGAGTGGTGGTCTTCATGTACAGCTTGTTCGATGTGATACCCACGCTATCGGTACACTCCACCCGCACCGCAAACGGCGCGCCGCAGCGAGCACACTTATCGTCGCTGGTATACTCGTCATGGGTACACGCCGCGTGGCAGATGTCGCAGATGCTGTTCGTGAAGCGATCGTGCGGACATACGAAGCCGCAGTCGCAGATGTAGATGTAGGTTTGGAGCGCATCCGGGTCGGGATTCTGCGTATACTTCGGGCTATGCTTGTGTGCCACCACGATAACGTCCTCGGTCAGCTGTTTTACATTTCCGTTGACGAGTTCATCTGGATGATCTTTCTTCGCAAAAGCAAGCCCATCGCCCAGCAAGCCCAGCACATTGCTGTAAGTTTCAGAGCGCTCTACAGAAACGCTGTATGTACCGTTGCTTGTGATAATCGTGCCTTCCTTCAGGCCACCCTCCAACTTGCCCCAGTTTTGGATCAACAAGCCGCCGGTAAGGTTTGCCTTGCCTTTGAATTCCAGCGTACCTCTGTCCTTGCTTTGCTCATTGTTATCTACAAAGACAGCAGGCACCGCCGCTGTTGCAGGCTGGGAAATCGTTACTTCATCGCCGATGATCAGCTTGCCGCTCTGTATGTTCAAAGATGAAGCGCCCTCATAGGACAGGCTATGCCCATTCATCATGAGCGTAACGGTTTTTTCGACAGGATTCCCCTCTGCATCACAGCAGAAGCTGATCGTGTCATCATCTGTAAGCGTTGTCAGCATCGTCACCGTGCCGCCATCCGCAACGCCTTCAAAGGCTTCCTGCAAGTCAAGATAGTACTGTTCTGTGCCATCGCTTGCGCTAGCCTTTGCCTTCATCTGCTGCTTACAGACGGTGCAAACACCATTTTCAACCGTTTCATGCGCACAGGTGAAGCCGCAGCCTGTGCACGTGTTATCCTTGAACAGACTTTTGTTGTTTGCGCCCTTGTGCGTACACTTGATGACAGCAACATCCTCTGTCAGCTCTCTGGTAGTAGTATCCTTGGCAATTACATCGCCTGTCGGGGCATCTTTGTTGTATACGGCAAAAGCATAGCCTGTCTCCAGCAGATCGAACACCGTGGTGTATTGGCTAGAGCCCTCTACGCTGACGCTGTAAGCCTCGCTTCCACTGTTGGTAAATGTGCCGGCTGTCAGCTTGTTTTTCAGCTGTGCATCGCCGCTCATAGTTAAGCCGCCGTCCAGCAGGGTATTGCCCTGCAGATCCAGCACGCCGCCGGTCGCCTCGATGGCGGCACGCTGCCCATACTCGGAAGCGACGCTGCCTATAATTTTCGTTACCGTATCTGCCACGGTCAATGTGCCGCCCTTGAGTGCAATTGCGTTGTTGGCACTGGCATACCCCGTGAATTGCGCCAGCGCGCCATCCTTGAGCGTAATCTCTCCGGCTTCCATGGTCAATGGAATGCCGTTACGATCTGCCACCCAATTGGACGGATAGGGTATGTCGTCTATAGTTTTGCCGTTACCCAGAATAATGCCTGCCTTGATGCTGGCGCCATCAACGACAACATTCTCGCTAACAATCGTCAGCAGCGTGATATCTGCACCATTTGCCGCCTCGATGGCTCTGGCCAGCGTAGCGTACTGCTGGCCGTTGCACTCCGCCGCCAGATATGCACCGCAGGCGCACTTTTTGCCGTAATTATCGGTCTGATTAAAGTCGTGGCTTTCCGCCGCTGCCGTGTAGCCGCACACGCTGCACTTCGTGCTGTGGGTCAGCCCATCGGCGTTGGGGGTGCAGGTCAGGGTGTGACCTTCTGTCTTGGTCGCGCCGCAGGCGCACGTCCCGGTGTGGGTATTTGCATCGGTAGGTGCCCAGCTGTCATACTTGTGGCTCTCCGCAGCTTCGGCCTTGCCGCACAGCTTGCACATCGCCGTGTGCGTGTCGCCGTTATTTGTGTATCCCCAGTCATGCTCAAAGCACTTCTCAAAGGTCGTGCCACCCTCGCCGGTGGTCCGCTTCATTTCTCCGGCGGGTGCAGTTACAGTGCCCAGCACACTGATGGCCGCCGCCGTCAGCTTGCCGGTACCGGCAGACTGCCAGTAAAGGTTCAGCGTGCTGCCTTGCGTAACATTCATAAAGCTGGTGACGGTCAGCGTTGCCCCGTCGCACAAAATCAGGTTGACCTCGCCGGAAATATTGAGCCTGGAGATCGTGACATTCTCTTTTACCACATACCAGCCCTGTGATATGTCCCATGTCTCCGCCGTGATCTCCGTGCAGTTGGCCTGCGTGGCCAGGTTCCCATTCTTGTCGATGTACGCATACTCGTTCGCAGGGCGCAGCGCCACGGTGGCGTTGCCCGCAACACCCTTGCCGTCCTCGCTGTATACACATTCCGTGCCGTTATTCTCATAGCGGTAACCGCTTGCCAGCAGGCTCGACGCATCTCCCTTGATCGTCGGTTCCCCCTCCGCCTCGGTGTCAGCTACCCAAATGCTGTAAGCATTTGACTGCGTGGTGAATGTGCCGCCGGAAAGCTCGATCTTCTTCGCCTTCTCATAGACAATAAGCCCTTCACCGCTGGTGGCGCAGATATTGCCGCCGGTTACGGTCAGCTCATTGCCGTAGGTATCATTATTGTATCCTTCTATTCCGAAAGTATCTTTGTATAAGCCTTCTACCTCTTTGGTAATATAACCCGTCACCGCCACGCCGCGCATACCGCGCAGCGTGCCGCCGTTGATGACAGCCTTACCGCCGCCACTCAGCAGTACGGCGCAGTTGGGCTTCAGGTGAGAGTCATCATCAAGATCTACAGAAGATGCGTTATCAATGGTGCCGCCATTCACGGTCAGTATGGTGTTAAGGGCCACTATGACCGCCGGGCCACCGTTGGGCTGCACGATCTTGCCGCTTCCATCAGCACTGCTGTCCTGAACGGTCAGGCGGGCATGCGTCTGGAGAGCCGCCAAAAATTCGTCTTTTGTTGTCGCTTCCGGAGGCGACAGCCAGAACACGGCATTTCTTGCATAAAACACATTGTCATCGCGCGTGCTTTTGCTGAGGGTCTTGCCGTTCAGGTCCAGCGTGATGTTGCCCTTCTCCAGCTTTATGCCGGAGTAGCCTTCATGGCGGATGGTCACATCCGCCAGCAGCTTCACCGTGGCGCTGTCGGCCTGCTGTGCCGCCGCAAACGCCGCGTCAATGTCGGCGTACGGCGTGGTGCTGCCGTTGACGGTGACCTCCGCCACCGCGTTTTCCACGGTGCTGTCCTCGCTGTCCTGAACGGCAATGCCATTTTCCGCCGCCTGTTCCAATATGGTGGACGGTTCCGCAGCCGGAGCTTCCTGCTGCTCCTCCTGCTGCTCCTGCTGCACGATGGCGCCGCCCTCCGGCGCTTCCTCCGCCGCCCACGCGGGCGCGGGGAATAGCGTCAGGCACAGCGCCAGCGTCATGAGCATACTCAATACTCGTTTTTTCATGTACTTCCTCCTTGAGAAATAGTCCTGCTTTTATGTGAAAATCCGGCTTCTGCCGGATGCTGTTTTTACAGGTCCTCGGGGACTAAATGCAGCTTCTTCGCGGCGGTCCTGGCCTCCGTCCGGCGCTTCACGTCCAGCTTGTCGAGGATGTGGCTGACGTGGGTTTTCACCGTGGGCAGCTTCACGTCCATAATCCGGGCAATCTCGGCATTGGACTTGTCCGCGCAGAGAAGATGCAGAATTTGCAGCTCCGTGGGCGTCAGCTCCTCGCCGGGGGCAAGGCGCGGCGCGAGAAAATGCGGGTAGAACGCCGCCTGCATCCGCACTGCCGCCATTAACTGCTTATACCACTTTTTGTCGCCATCCCAGTCCAGTGCCTCCAGCAGCGGCAACACTGCCGTGCCGTATACGCTGACGGTGCGGATAAAGCTGTACTCCGCCGCCGCGTCCAGCGCCGCTGTCAATCGCTTGCGCCACCGTTTGTCGTGCTTGCGGTGCAGGGTGATGGCCGTCAGGACATTCAGGTGAATGCCGTCGATGATGCGGGCGCAGTTTTGAATGTACGGCTCCATGGGTGAGAGCGTCAGCAAAGCGGCGTCCGGGCGGTTCTGCATAATTTCCACCATTGCCTGCGTCAGATACCGGTAGCGCCGCATGACATTCAGGTGCGTGGGTTCGCGCGGGGCTTTTTCCCGATACCACACATCCGCCGCGTCAAGGTTGCCGGTGTGCATATCAATACGGCAGAGCATGGCGTCCATATTGGGCAGAAAGCGTGTCAAACCGCGCTCGGCAAAGCATTCACGGAGCACCTCGATGGTGCGCCGCGCATCCATCGCCTGTCCGTTTGCCAGCTGGCTGCGGGCCAGAAGCCCGCTGACGGCGAACTCCATGTCCGGCGTGCCCCGGTTGCGGATCTCGTTCAGCTGCGGGAGAAGGGACAGCATCCGACCGGCCACGTCCTCCCCCTTTTCAAACTTGCTCTCGGCGATGGCGCAGTCCGCAAGACCCACGCCGTCCCGCCCCAGCACCGCCTCCACGGGGAGACGGAGGGTCTTGTAGAGCAGGTCGTCCTTTTTGCTCCACGGGGAGAAGTCCTTGCCGCCGTTCATGATGCTGGGCAGGGTGCTGGTGACGGAGAAGGGCGGCAGAGCCACCTCTTTGTTGGTCATCAGGCGGAACACCGCGGGAAAGGTCTCCGTCAGGCTGTCTACACTGCGCTGGGGCAGGGAGATGTCCAGCCAGGCCAGGCGGCTGCGGGCCTGTTTGCCCGCCGCGTCCTGCCGGGGGCAGCTCTGGGCGAACTGCCGCAGTTGGTCGTACCAGTATTCCGAGCCGTCGTAGTCGACGGCCAGGGCGCACAGCATGCTCATCCCCTGCATCAGGGCGGGGGAAGCGAGGATCTCGCTGTGGGGCAGGGCCCGGTAATACTGCTCCATCTCCCGGTAGTGGCCCATGCCGGGGTGAAGCTCGGCGTTTCGGATGAGCAGCTCCGACACCTTGGAGTGGTCCCCGCCTTTGGTGTAGCATTCTAAAGCGTGGGGATAGTCCTCCTTCAGCTCGTAGTAGAGCCCGCCCCGGCTGAGCAGCGCGCGGCGCTTTTCCTCTGTGTATTCCCGCTCCATCTCCCAGAGAAGAAAAGCTCGGAACCCCGACCAGAAGTGGAAGCGCTGGCAGTCGTCGTAGCGCAGCATAGTGGTGTATCGAAGAAGCCAGTCCAGCCGTTCGCCGGCACGGGGATCGCCGCTGACCATCCGCGCCATTTCCAGGTCAAAACTTTCAAAGGGGGCCAGCTCCAACAGGAAGCGCCGCACCGGCAGGTCAAAGCGCCGGTAGATGGCGGTCTCAAAGTAGAGGAACACCTCGTGGTACACCCGTGCCACCAGCTCCGGCGTCCACGGCTTGTCCGGGGACATGCACCGCGCCGTGATGGCCACACCCAGCGGATAGCCCACGGATTCTTTCAAAATTCCGTCGATCTCGTTATCTGTTACATTTGCTCCCGAAAGCTGAAACAGTCGCCGCACATCGTCCGCGTCAAAAAGCAGGTCGTCGGCCTCCAGCACCGTCATCAGCCCCGTGTACTGAAACGCCGTCAGACAGCCGGGCGGCACACCGCGCGAGAGCAGCACGAAATGGCGCTCCGGACTTGAGCGGATCAGTTCGCAAAGAGCCTGCTGCCCGGCTTCCTCCTGCATGAACTGAAGATCGTCAATCAGCAGAATGTCCCAATCCTGCGCTGACGGTGGGATCGCGCAGTCTGGGTCTGCCGCACTTTGCCGCAGCACGTTCCGACCGCGCAGCAGTGCGTCCGCCAGTACTGTCTTTCCAAAGCCGCAGGGTGCGCTGAAAAAAAGGACTCTGCCATGCGCCATGAAGCTGTCAAACCGTTTCTGAACGGAGGGCTTTATGATGATATTTTCGGTCATTTCTTCCCTCCCTTTGATACAGAGTGAGATTGTCATAAGCCTTTTGCCACCTATCTCAAATTATATTATACGCGGCTGTTCTGAAATGTAAATCATCCCAAAGGATGAGACGCGCTGCATAGCAAACGGCTGTGCAGGCCAGCATTTCGTAAGGTGAAAAAGAAATCGCACAGCATCAGGCCAAAATACCTGCGCTGTGCGATTCGGTGTTTACTTATAAAGTCTTGTCACTTCTTACTGTGTCACCGGAGAATCAAAATTAAAGTCGCGGCGCAATGCGGCCTGCCCATGTTCTGTGTGATATTCGTCTTCAACGCGCACAGAGCAATTATATTTCGACAATCGTATAGCATGAAAACGAGTTGAATAAAACGAGAAAAAGAAAATTAGTTGTATCTTTTCTTTGAACGTACGCTGCTTTTGCAATGATTTTCTGAAAACTGGCCAAAACACCCTGTTCAGATTGTAGTATGGGTAGAGGGGGAAATACGGGGGTACGAAGTAGTCAGCAAGCACAGCAAGCGAGTACCCGCTTGCGATTTTTGGCTTTAGGGAACCCTCCCCCTAAACCCGAAAAATGCTTGTTGGG
>ERZ838118.2222-NODE-2222-length-21182-cov-9.335353_pt1 | contig 21182 bp, 9 predicted proteins | sample MGYA00519863_ERZ838118 | MGnify/ENA primary metagenome ERZ838118 (study PRJEB31850, sample SAMEA3708827) | human gut metagenome | biome: human gut; feature: human-associated habitat; material: faeces | place: China | collected 2014 ...
AAGTGCCGATACGGCGAGCGAGGTGCCGCAGCCGTCGGAGCGGTGCTTAAGCCGTCAGGCGGGAATTGTGCAGTGTTGCCCAAGGTCCATCTGAAATCAAAAAACGCCGGATATTTCCATTTCTCAGCTGCACCCCCAACAAAAAAGCAGCGGCCAGCAATCTGCCAGCCGCTGCTTACCTTATTATAATAGCGCTCCCGGATGTTCCGCTCCGCTTCATCTCAATTACTCTTCGCTGTCATCCGGGATATCTTCCTCAAAAGCATCCATCCAGCTTTCGTTGTGCCACTTATCTTTTTCACCTTTTTCCTTGGCGGCAACCTTCTGCCGTTGTGCCTGGTCGTTCATTATGGTGCCGATCGGGTTCAGCGCGCGTTCTTCAATAATGTGGTAGAACAGCCCCATCGGGTTATTCACGTTGGGGTCCTTGGCGGCCTTTGCCCAGAACACATCAAAGTCCAGTTCATGCGCCATAGCTTCCATCAATGGGGTCAGGCTACCATACTTTTCAATCACTTCATTCATGCAGGCCAGGTAATGCAGCCGCATTTCGTCTTTCAGCCCATTGCGCAGGCTGGAAGGCGATGGCACGCACCGTGCTGCCAGGTGGCGGTAAATTTCGTGGTAAGCGCCACGCTGGCCGCTCGTCAACGTCTTTTCCAGGTATCCATCATCTACAAACTTTGCAAACTCTTTTCGCATATCCTGCCGTTTTACAATCGTTTCGGGAATCAGCTCTACCTTGGGCGGCTCAGGCTCCGGCATCGTTTGCTGCACCGGCTCGTCCATCACATGGTACTCCGCTTCCAACAGCTCCTCTTTGGGTTCTGCTGCCGGCTTTGCCTTGCGGAAAATATAAATGCGATAGTTATCCATATCCTCGCGTAGCACCTTGTTCAGGTACCGCGCCGGGCTGCGCATCTTCTGCGACCGGGGAATGATCTCCTGTGCATAACGGGGTGCCACACCGGCCAGCCAACTGGTCAGCCCGCCGCAATCCAGGATGATGGCATTCATCTTTCCAAATACCGTTTTGTTGCCGCCGTCCTGCTCGCCATCGCCTGCCTGGATGGTGCAGCAGGCATCTGCCAACACATCAATGATCACTTCCACCGCGTGCAGCTCTTCGGGCGTAATCTCCGCGCGCAGCTGATCCATGCGCGCTTTCACAACAATTTCCTCCCGCAGCTCGGTGCGGTGGCGTCCAAAGGAATAGGGGATCGTTGTTTCCGGTGCCGAAACATAATCAAAGGTGATCACGCTGGGGTCATCCAGCAGCGAATCCTCAATGGCCACGGTGGGGCGGCCCTTCTTTTTGCTCTTTTTGCGCACTGTGCTGTTAATGCTGTCCAGGTTGGCCTGTGCGGCGGCATCATCCACCGGGTCAATCGTTACCACCAGCGAAAGAACCTTCTGCCCTTTTTTTTCGTACACATCGTAATTAAAAATAATATCCGTCTTTTCGTTAATTTCCGCCTTTGCCTTTTCCAGTGCCAGGCGGCGGAAATCCGACCATCGGTTGGCCGTATACGAAAGCTGTTCATACAGCATGCTCAGGTTCCATACCAGCGGTTCCCCGGCCGCTTTCTTTTTCAGGTACAGGCTCTGGTAGCTCTTGCACAGCTCGTAAATGCGGATGGAATAGGTGGACCGCATCAGCATGGTGTAGGTCACATCCATGGTGGTATACAGGGTTTTCAGCTGCACCAGGTGCGGTTTCAGCACCGGATCCAGCGTGATGGTCATGCGCGCGCGGCCCTCATCAATGCGCACTTTATCGATCCATCGGAATGTTTCCACCGTGGAAGTTCCGTTATTCTTGATCCACTGGATGGGCGCGTTGGCCAGCTCCTCAATATTTTTGCGCACCTGCTTGTACAGCGCCCCGCTGTGCGGGTCCATGCCGGTCATCTTGATAAAATCATAAATGCTCAGCTCATAAGAGGGCAGGTCCGTATCCTCCGGCTTAATCATCGAAAAAATATGCAGCATCAGGCGCTGCTGGCTCAGCGTCAGGTTGTTGCGCGTCATCTGTACAAGGTCATTGGATTTGCGAACGATGGTCTGGTCCCCGCGTTCTTCAAACGTAACGACAAACGGATCATCTTTTTTCTGTTTACTTGCCGCCATAAGCAGGGGCCTCCTATATCGGTTGCTGTATCCTGGGTGGTCACGCACATCATGTTAGATATTATAGCACATCCTGTTTTCCAGCGCAAGAATTGCAAATTTACACAGGGTTTCACCGCCATTACCCTGTGCAAAATGCAACACCCGCGTTGTGGTTTGCCATATATCCTGTGGGGGTTGCAGCCCGGGTGCAGGTTACACAGGGTTTTATTGTGCTTTTCTGTCCTGCTGTTTCAGGGTTCTGTAACCTGATGGAATGGCAACACCACTTTTTTCCCGTTCTCCCCCATCTCCCGGCTTACTTCTGGTTGTTATTATGGCTTAGATGTTTAGTTTTATATTAGTAATAGGTAGAGCCTGTGTAATTTAACAACGCAAACCTGTATGTTCAACCAACTGCAGCCTGTGCATTCCACCACCACTTTCCTGTGCGGAAAGCAACCTGCGTAAAGTTGCAAATAAGCCAAAAACAGCCAAACCTGTGTAAATTGCAACACGGGGAACGGGCCTATCCTGTGTGGTTTTCCAACAGGTACGCGGGTCACGGCGGGGCAGGGGAGCGGGAATACCCTGTGTAAAATTGCAACTGTTCCGGGGGTAACCTGTGCGTTTTTCCAACGGTAAGCGGCATAGGGAAACAAGGCAATCCTGTGCGCTTTTCCAACACGTTTCGGGAATGTTCGGCACAGAATGTGGGCAATACCCTGTGCAAAATTGCAACAGCTCACAGCTGCTTCAAATAGATCAGTTGCAAATTTACACAGGGCAGCACCCCTTTTATTATAAGGTAAGTGCCGCACAGAATGGCGCGTGAGGGGTTGCAGTTTACACAGGATAGATTGAAAGCTGGGAGCCGGGATCTATCTGAAACGTCAAAAAGCTCGTCTGTTTCAGGGCAATACCGCATAATTCTAAGTGCCGCAGCCGCCGGAGCGGTGCTTAAGCCGCAAGGCGGGAATTGTGCGGTGTTGCCTCAGTAAACGCAGCCGGATTTTGTGCTTGCGAAAGATCCGCTGTTTTCGTTGCTCTCAGATGCACCTCAGGAGCTGGCGCAAATAGAAATCGGCAATGGGGAACCGGGAATCAGGGGCGGGGCAGGGGGGACAAAAAAGCGAATGGCATATCTGCAGCAAACCCGCACCCCGTTGTAAAGGGAGAACGGCGTCCCGTTGGCGGGCATGCAATCCACCAAACACACCCGCCGCCGCAAACACCGCAAACCCGTTTGCAGGGGCGCGGTGTACCCATCGCGCCGCAAAAAAACGGGAACCGTGCTCCGCAAACCTGCCATCCCTCCCACAAGGCGCCCACCCAGCCGCCAGGCCCCGCCGCAAACAGGCGCATGCGAAACAAATAATTGCGCAAAAACAGGGAAACGCAACAAAAAAGGCGAATTTTGCTGCAAAGTTGCGCTCTGCGTGCGCAGAGGATCATAAAACGCGCGGTCAAAGTATATAAAATGACCGCGGCCAAAAAGAAAATTAGAAATAAATTATACAAAGGCTTTGAACATATTGTATAATCGGAGGAAAGCGCAATCAGTAAAAATGCTGAAAAACAGGAATTTGCGTGGATTGTATTGCCTTTCTGGTGTAAAGGTGCTATATTTAACAATAAAAAGTAAATGCGCAATGAGAAAACTCGATGCGGTTTTTTTTTGAAAACAACATGGCAACGGTTGCGCAAGTAAAAGAAGCTGGCTTCCTTTACTGTTTCACAGGGATCCCCTGTGGAACAATGTGCTTCCATCAAGCCAGCGCGAAAGGCGGGTGAGCAGATTGAATAGAACAGGAAACAACACAACAGGTTGGGCACGCCGGCTGACAGCGCTGCTTGTCACCGCTTGCCTGGTTATGGCAATGGCCCTGCCTGTATACGCCGAGGTGGATCCTCTGCCCGACGCACCTGACGAAGTAGAGCTGCTGGAGGATGAGCCGGGAACGGCCTCCGGGGAGGATACCGCTCCGCCGGAGCAGAACGCCGCCACCCCGGTGCCGGATGCCGCCACCCCGGAACCGGAACAAAGCGCCGAGCCGGAGCAGCCCGCCCCGACCGAAACGCCGGAGCCCACGGCAGAACCCACCCCGACCCCGGAACCGACAGCCACCGCAACGGCCACCCCTGTGCCGACCGTGACCCCCACCGCCACCCCGGAACCGACCGAACAGCCGCAGAAGATGTACGCCGCAAAAAGCGTGGATAACGTGCAGGCAGCTAGTGAGCAGGCAAACGGTAGTTTTGTGCTTTACTTTATGGCACCAAGCAGTTGGGGAACACTGGCGGATGGACAAGAAGTATGGTGTTATGGTGAGAAACAGAGCCCGAAAGATGGCAACGCGACATTTGATAAGAAAGTGGATGGAACAGAAACAGGCGTAGTAAGCGGAACAAAGCGGGCTGTATATAAAATTACATTAACAGCGATTGCAGATGATAAAAATTCAGATTGCCCGTATGGAGGATTTTATAATCTTCGTTTTTATGTAAAAGATGTAAGTGGGAAAGTTAGCTATGTTATTAAAGATGGTTGGCAAAACATAGATGAGTACAAAGGCAAATGCTATGACGGTGAAAACGGAAAATGGACAGATTTTGTGGCATACGACCCGAACAACCATTTGTCGTTTGCCGGAAATAAGATGGTCTTTGAGAACCTTAGCGATTCCAATTTAGCAAATGTAACAGCAGTTTTTTATGAAAAAGATGGTGATACATTAAAAGAAGTCAAAACGGTAACGATTGACAATGTGGCTGCAGGAAAAAAGCAGAAATTTGAAATTCCTAATGTTGAATGCTCGTATGTTCAGTTCTTTGCGGATGACAAACGAACGCAGTTAAGCGTGGTCTATAATTTCTATGACCAGGAAACAGAGAATGCTTTCCAATATGATGCAAGTGGTAAGTACTGCTATACTTATAAGGCAGAGAACACAGGTTCCTGGGGAACCCCGCAAGGCAAGCAAGACAAGCAAGTTGTTTACTTCGATGCAACTTTCTCCTGGCTTTCTTATGAGAATGAAAAAAATGAAACACATAATGGCGCGATTGGATGTGGCATGCCGACGAACGACGGTAAGCTTTGGTGCTATCTGACGGGCGATGGTAAGGCTCCTATAACAAAACAGGAGATGAAGCGACTAAAGGACACCAACATCTGGTATTACGAAGTGCCGGAAGGTTATACAAAAATCCGTTTTGCTTCTTGGGCAGTTGAGAACGAGAAAGCAGCCGATAACGGTGATGGTACGGTCATGATGGACATCCCAGCCGACCTTTCCGAACCGTGTTTCTTTGCGGATGCCAGCGATGATGTAATTTATAACGGTGGCATCCGCGGAGGCTACTGGGCTGAAAAAGGTACCCCGCGTGATGCCAAAGAAGGCAAGAAACTGACGGATGATGTTGTAGATATTAGTAAGGCAACATTCAAAGAAGAAGCAAATACCAAGTATGTATCCAGCACATTGTATGACTATTATACAGACTATGAACTAAATGGGAATAATAGAGATAAGTATAATAGTGAATATTATACACCGGGAAAAGGAGGCGGCTTTGCAAGTCAAAGAAGCTGGGTCGTGTTCCGCCAATTTGACAGAGCATTAAGTGATTATTACAGTAACTGCAATGCGCAATATCCGATTTATACCGGTCATTTCCAACCTACTTATTTAGACTGGGGAATTAAGTTTGAAACGATCAGCAGCGAATTGAATCTTTTTGGATTTAATTTACGAAGATTCATGGCAATCAATAACTCCACAATCAATGAAGATGGAAGTGGTACACGTTATGACTATGCCTACCAAGGCCTGGTCCAAGATCATACCTCCACAAGTGATGCAACAGGTGAACCGCTGCTGAAGGATACAAAGGAGGATACAAAAGTAGTAGAACCGCACTTCAACAAAGAGTTCCTGAGCGGCACCAACAGCAAAAATGCAAAGCTTGGCGATGTGTACAATAATGTTGCGTTCCCCTTTACCAAGAAACAGATTTTTGATGAGGATAAGGGCGTTGATTACTGGTACTTTGACAGCCAGGATACGACCCTGTACTTGAAGCAGGATTCCGATACAAAGCAATATTTCCTGAAATCAAGCACAGAGAACCGAGAACGGTCACGCAATCTTGATTCTGACTCCGCACAAAAAACAATAACTAAAAATGGACAGAACGTCAGTTCCTATGGCTACTTCCCGTTCAACGAAACCGCAACTGTGGGCCGGGCTTCTACCTACAATTACGGCTTTGGCACCAAGCTGCAGATGGATTTTACCCTGACGGATGACGGCATGGTGGAAGCAGACAAGGCAGATGGAAAAACCAGCATCAAGTTCTTCTTCTCCGGTGACGATGACGTTTGGGTATTCATTGATGGCCAGCTGGCGCTTGACGTTGGCGGTGCCCATGGTAAGGTTTCCGGCCTGCTGGAATTTGGCAAGAAAGAGGAAGAAGGAAAGGAAAAAAATAGTGTAACAGCCTATGTCAGTAAGGTCAAAAAAGGCGGAACGCCAGAAAGTAACCAAAATGGAAGTCCTGCCAAGACCGTAAAATATAATGGCGAGGACATCAATTTCTACGCGCAAGGCACTACTCTTACATTCGACAAAGGCCAAAAGCACACCCTTACCATGTACTACATGGAACGCGGTATGTGGGAGTCCAACATGGCGGTGGCGTTCAACTTCCCGGATAATAACGAGCTGCAGGTTCAAAAAGAAGTCGATCTGACCAACGTTACTGATGATGACTTCAAAAAATGCTTTACAGGCCAGAAAATCTTCAACTTCACCATCCAGAACCAGGCAACCCATTATGGAAAAACAGATGCCGCTGAACCGGATCCAAGCGATACCGAAGTGGTGAATTTGACTGCGACTGGTAACATGATTGAACCCGCAACCCCAGGAAAGAAAGATGACTACATTTTCGAGTTGGTTAAAAACCCCTGGCCAGATCCCAAGCCGGATTCCGGGCAAGATCCCGGGCAAGATACCGGGCAAAATACCGAACAGGTCCTTCACTGGTACGCACGCTATACGGATACGCAAAGTGCAGCGCGTGAGAAACGTCGTGGCATCCTGACGCTGGGAAACCCCATCAATATCGAAAACATGCGCTTCCTTACGTTCCAGGTTTACGTTGGTTCAAATGATGGTGGTGGAGGTGACCTTTCCCTCAACAACCTGTATCTGGAACTGCTGGATGATCAGAACCCCGCCGTCCAAAAAGGCAGCCTTGACACATCAGGCATTAACGGCGCAACGTATGGCTCGGTCGAAGTGAAGCCAGACCAATGGGTCACCGTAAAGCTGGACCTGCACAAGATGAAAGAGAAGGGCAAATTTAGCGGCAATGTTACAACCATCCGCGTGGGCGATAACTATAGCCGCAACATCTATTTCAGGAACTTTACCTTCATTCCCAAAGCGGTGCCAAGTAAGATGACCGGCTTTACAACCGATCAGGAGAAAATCCCGGATTACGGCTCCGCCAAAAGCGGTAATTTGGAAAACGCCAAATACGCACAGTACACCTCCACCATGGACACAGACACCCAGTTGGTGGACGGTGACGGACGCTTTGTTCTGGAAGCTGGAGAAACCGTTACCTTCAGCGACCAGTTCCGCCGCGGCAGCTACATTTCGCTCAAAGAGGAATTGAACCAAAACCTGTACGACACCAAATGGACCGTGTACGAGAACGGGCAGAAGGTTACTTCGATGGAAGGAGGTAAGAGCGTAAGTCTTCCTGATTCAATACCTTCGTTAGACGGGCGGGAGGGAAGCGGCCCCGATGATGGCCGAACGGAAGTTTATGACGAGAGTGTAAAGAATGATGGCTACACGGCGGAGAGCGAGAAGCCTGACAAAAACACCATCGTCTTCCGCTCCTATAAGGACCCGGACGAAAATAACTCCACGCTGACAAAGCTAAAGGTAGAATACGTCAACACCGTCAAAACCGGCGGGCTGAAAATCCAAAAGAAGGCCGCAGATGGTGAGGATGAGAACATTAAAGGCATCTACACCTTCAAAGTTACCTTTAGTGATGTTGGCGGTGCTGGTCTGGAAAAAAAGCCCATCGAAAAACCCGTTACGATTGATATGAGCCAGGGCAACACCGGAACCATCACCGGCATCCCCGTTGGCACCCGCTATACCATCGAGGAAGTCGAAACCAGTGATGGTTCCACACTGCAAAGCGTAACCGTTCCGGATGGTCAATACGCCCATGTGATCGGCAAGACCATGGTGGAAGGCGAGATTGTGGAGAGCAACAATCCGAACGATCTGGAAGTTACCGCAATCTTTACCAACACCAAGCGCAAACTGATCAACATTGAGTTCAACAAGCTCTGGGAAGATGCAGATGGTACGGATCTTAGTACAAAGAAACCGCCGGATACAATCTACATCCAGCTCCAGCGCCGCCTGAAAAACGGCACAGGCTATACAGACTGGGAACCGGTAAACTACCCGACCGCAGACAGCCCAGACTATGTTACCATTAACCGCGATGATTACGGCTGGAAGTGTATCTTTAACAACCTGGATCAGTACCCAATTAACGGCAGCGCGGATAATAACTATATTTACCGCATTGTGGAAGGTACGGTAGAGAATGGCAAATTTAAACAGGCAGCGGAAGACGGAACCATTACGATTAACGGCAATACGTATGTTGTAAAGGCTAAAGCAACACCAAAAAGCGAAACGAACAACGCGGGCAGCTCAACAGGCAATACAGCCACAGTAACCCCCGATGGAACCATCACCGGCGGCAGCGGCACGATTGTGCTGACCAACACGCTGCAGAACCCGAAGTTTGGACTGAATATCATCAAGAAGGACGCGGAAAATGGCGAAAATAACAAAGAAGTATTCTTGAAAGATGTTGAGTTCAAGCTGGAAAAGCTGAAAGAAACAACAACCGAAGGAAAAACGCAGTATACGGTTGATACTGGCTACAAATTCAGTAGCAACGAAAACAAAAATTATTTGACCGGTATAACCGGGGCGGACGGCAAAATCACCGGTGTGTTCACAAATCTGGAACCCGGTACATACCGCCTGACGGAAACCAAGGCACATCCGGGGTACAACCTGTTGGCACAGCCAATTGTGATCAAATTTACCCAAGCCGGCGAGTGTTTTATTGATGGGCAGAGAATTACGGACGAAGGCAAGTTTAAGCCGGGCACCAATAACACCTACACCATGACCCTTACCGTTCTGAACCGTAAAACGCCTGAGCTGCCCCACACGGGTGCAGACGCGCCAAGCCTGTGGCTGCTGATCGGCATGCCGCTGGCGGTGGCAGGGCTGTTGATATTCACATTCCGCTACAACAGGAAAGGGGGCCGGCGACATTAACCATCCCCCGGAAACCCAGCAACCCCCAGGGTACAGGGCCTGCCCGCCAGTGCGCGCCCGTTTACGGCAGGCGCAGTCATAAGCCGGGGTGTGTAACTGAAAAGCGGAAAATATCGCCTGTTTCTATAAGCGCAGCCGGATGTTGCGCTAAGGCTTAAAAAACCTTGGGATCCGGAAAGGATTCCGGTGGCTCTTTGCCTTACATCCTGCTTGTGGCTGCGAAATATCCGTTATTTCCTTTGTTTTCAGATGCACCTTAAGCCAAGTGGGCAAGCGGCCCGGTTTTCCCTCCCTTTTTTCTTTACGGCACAGTGCGGGCGGCGCGGCAGCGTTTCCCCGCTACAGCGCCCCGCACTGCACGCCGTGCTGATGCAGAACCCCTAAGCCGGGCGGCTTTGCCGCCCATCCGATGATGACTTTTTTTAAGAGAAGAGGTACTGAAATGAAAAAAGCAAAACGTTTTCTCACAGGCCTGTTGAGCGCCGCCCTGGCCCTCAGCCTGTGCGCTATGCCAGCAATGGCAGAGGACAACGGTGGAACACCGCCGGCAACCACTGCAAAACCGGTTTGGACGCAGGATACCGGTTCCATTACGATTCATAAGTATGAGTGGAATGGAGCGACGACCGGAGACTATGCGACCGGCCGCGAAGATGAAAATCAGTTGCCGTCCGAGAAAGATGGAGAAAATACGAAGACTCCGAATCCGCTGGCAGGTGCAGAATTTACTATTTATCAGGTACACGATGCAGAATGGCTGAGCAAGTATTATAGTGGTGCGGCAACCAAGGCGGAAGAGAAGGAATACGAAACCGCGTTTGACGCAGCCCAATATTACACAGCGGATAACGGAACTTATACGCTTAATGGAAACTATACTCAATATGGGCCTAAAAAAACTAATGCAGACGGTAAAGTTCAGTTTGGTAAAGCAACAGGCGAGGAAGCTGGCATTCCTCTCGGCCTGTACCTGGTGATTGAGACGAAAACTCCTGACCAGGTTACCACTCCGTGCCAGCCGTTCCTGGTTTCTGTCCCTATGACAGTTAAAGAAAATGGTGAAGCCAGCAGTTATGTCCCGACAGAGTGGCTGTATGATGTCCATGTTTATCCGAAAAATAAAACAGATTATGGCGAGATTACATTGATCAAAAAAGGTCAAGTTGGCAACGGCGAAGCTAACGAGACGCTTTCTGGTGTAACTTTCAAGCTGTATAAATTTGTGGGCACTAAAACCGGTGGCAAAATCTCTCCTTTTACGACTACGAATTACACGGACGACCTAAATGATACAACGATGATGTGGAAGCAAATCAAGAAGTCTTCTACAGCTGCCGGTGATAACACGGGTACTGATATTGGTACAGATGGGCTGCTCACAACAAGTAATTTAGGCAAAATTACTGTTAGTGGCCTTTCGGCAGGTTATTACTGCTTTGTTGAACAGGACGTTGGTAATAATAAAGCATTCATCGCGGATCAGACCCCGCATTACTTTGAAGTCAAGGGTAAGGACAGCCAGGAAATTACTGTTACAAACGATGGTACAGTGACGGAAAAAGCAGGCACTACTGCGGCTGCAAATCTTGTGCTGACTGTTACTGACCCGCGCCCCGATGTTGAGAAGAAAGTTAAGGACCGTGTTAAGACTAACGAGAGTGACGATGATTACGTTAAAGCATCCGACTACAGCGTTGGCGATAATGTTCCTTATAAGGTAACGGTGAAAGTGCCGGCGGTACTGTTGACTGCGACCCCTAAAAAGGGCGAGGAAAACAATTTTGTATTTGAAGTAACGGATACTCCGGAAAATCTGAAGAATAATCAGGATGTTAAGGTAAATACTTCGGCTGGTGAAGAATATAAGGGCGATGGCGTAGATATTTCTTATACTACCCCTGTGAACGGGTTCACTGCAAAGTTTACGCAGGCAGCACTTCAGGCACTTGTTGGTAAAAAGACAGATGGTTCCTACAACGATACATTTACCATTACATATACCGCAAAACTGCTTAAGGGTGCGGATATGACCGTCAATGGCAACAAGAACACGATCAATCTGAAGTATTCTAACAAGATTGATGCAGACGGCAAAATTAACCCGGATACCAGCGAAATTGAAGACGGTGCCGTTGTTTACACTTTCAGCATTCATGTTGATAAGCGCGGTGAAAAGAATGACGGTGATCCGCTCCCGGGTGTTAAATTCAACGTTTATAAAAAAGTTGCAGAAGGTACGCCGGATGCGGTCAAGGGTTCTACCATCGGTATTACTGGTGAAGATAAAGATAACTGGTTCGTCAAAGTTGTAATTGATGATAAGAAAAATGATGATACCAAATACGATTTGGTAACTGGTCCTGACGGTAAGGCACAAGTAGATGGCCTGGCCAATGGTACTTATTATCTGGTTGAAACAGCAACCGTAAATGGCTATAATCTGCTGAGCGGTCCTGTTAAAGTTACGATTCAGGTATCGTACATCAAGAGTTGGACTGTAAAAAATGACTATGTTGATGGCAAGCTGGTTCATCAGAAAGAGACCCAGTATGAAGAGTACTTTGGTGGAACGAAAGATACTCTTGGAAATGGCTATACTCTGACTACTATCATCAACCGCAAGGGCTTCAACCTGCCCACCACCGGTGGTTTCGGCACCCTGCTGTTCAGCGGCATTGGCGTGCTGCTGGTTGTGGCCGGTGTTGGCGTGCTGCTGAGCCTGAAAAAGAAGAACCGCGCCTGATGCGCCCGCCGCAAGGCAAAACAATTTTACAATTCACCAATAGGGTATAGAGGGATAATCCATCATACACAGGGGGAGGGCCGGGTTTGGCCCTCCCCCTATGGTGGGTTATTGGGGAATAAATTTTTTTGGGTGTACATGGCCGTTGTTCGGTTGATTTTTAGGCCCTGCGTGGGGAACCACCCCATGGGCGTCAGGTTTGCGGCGAGGAACCACCCCTCAAGGGGAGCCACCGCAAACATAAGGTAAGATATTGGCGCCCCTTGAGGGGAGCTGGACGCGGAGCGGCCTGAGGGGTGGTTCCCCGTGCAGAACCTAAAAATAAATATGGCAAGGCCCGTCAACGGGCCGATGGCGGGCATCGGCCCCTACAAATGATTTGCAATGTTTGCGGCGCGGGGTGGATGGGCGGCAATTATTAGGCCCGTCAAACGGGGCGTCGGGGACGCCGCCCCCTACATGCAGGGCGAGGTTTATTACAATTTTGTGGTGTGCAACGCCGTAAGGCCCTACAGATTATTTTATTGTTATTCACTACCCTAAAAACCACCCCCAACCCAATATCTCCTGAGCGGCGCAATGCGCCGCGGTCCACCACAATTATTCATTATTCTTTATTATTTATTCTTTTGCCTACTTCCAATTCCTAATTCCTAATTTCTAATTGCATCAGTTCCCAACTTCAACCCTCTCACGGAAAGGTTCGCGGTGACGCTATGGATACCACAACAAAACTAAAAGTCGGCTTTGCGGCCTTGATGATCCTGTCCGGCATTGGGGTGGCATCGTACCCGGTTATCAGCAACGCGGTGGCGCAGCGCCACGCCAGCGAAGCGATCCAAAATTACGATGATACCGTAAAAAGCATGGATACCGAAAAACTGGACGCCGCCAAGGAGGCCGCCCGCCGCTATAACCAGCAGCTGGACAGCGCCGTGGAGCGCGATGCCGCAGGCGAAGCGGAGGATACCGGCACCAGCTATGTGGACCTTGTGGATGTGGGCGAAAGCCTGGGGTATATCACCATCCCGAAAATTGACGTCAACCTGCCTATTTACGAAGGCACCAGCGATGATGTGCTGCAAAAGGGCGTCGGCCATCTGGAAGGCTCCAGCTACCCACTTGGCGGCGAAAGCACCCACAGCGTGCTGACCGGCCACCGCGGCCTGCCCGAAGCCGTGCTGTTCACCGACCTGGACAAGCTGGAAGAGGGCGACTGCTTCTACCTGCATATTCTGGATGAAACGCTGGCGTACCAGGTGGATCAAATCAAAGTGGTGGAACCGGAGCACACCGAGGATCTGGACATCACCGCGGGGCAGGATTACTGCACCCTTGTTACCTGCACGCCATATGCCATCAACACCCACCGCATGCTTGTGCGCGGCACCCGCATCCCTTATAATGGAGAGGAAGAAACCAACACCCCGCAGGCCGTGCAGTATCAGGCGCTGCGCACCGGAACGGTGGTCAAGCGCGTGGTGGATGCCTGGCCGTGGATCGCGGTAACGGGCAGCATTGTGATCGGCGGCGAAGCGCTGCTGCTGCTTTTGCTGCTGCACCGCTGCAAAAAGCGCGAGGAGGATGACTAAATGGGACGGCTGATTGCTAAAATTCTGGCCTGGCTGGCCATTTTGCTGGGGCTGGCGCTGTTGATACAGCCCACCGCTGCCCAGTGGTGGACCAGCACCCGCAACGCCAAAACCGCTGCGCAGTTTGCGGCCCGCGCCGAAGCCCAGCCCACCGCCCCCGCGGCGGAGGAAACCACAGCCGAACCCCCGGAGCCGGAACGCGCCTACCCTGAACTGTACGCCGCGATGCAGGACTATAACGCGGAAATTTACGCCGGGGGCCAAAGCGGCCTGACCGACCCGTTCGCCTACGAGGAAGCCCCGCTGGACCTTGCTGCCTATGGCTATGACGATGATGTGCTGGCTGTGCTGTGGATCCCGCGCCTGAACCTGGAGCTGCCCGTTTACCTGGGCGCCAGCCGCGAAAACCTGGCCAAAGGCGCGGCGCTGCTGGGCCAGACCTCGATGCCGCTGGGCGGCGAAAACACCAACACCGTGATTGCCGCCCACCGCGGCTATTATGGCGCGGAAATGCTGCGCAACGTGCAGCAGATCCAGGTGGGGGACAAGATCCAGCTGACCACCCCGTGGGAAACGCTGATTTACCGCGTGAGCGAGCTGAAAATTATTGACCCCAGTGATATCAACGCCGTGCTGATCCAGCCGGGGCGGGACCTGCTGACCCTTTCCACCTGCCACCCCTACACCCGCAACAGCCAGCGCTACCTGGTAATTGCGGAGCACGACACCGCCGCTGCGGATACCACCAAAGAGGAGGATTTGCAGGAAAGCGCCGCTACCTGGGACGAAACGCCGCGCCAGGTGACCGTGGAGGATGCCGGCGGCAGCTCCATTGCCGAAGTGGCCCCCCAGGCCCTGACCCCATTGCCGGGGGAGGGCAGCGCGGAATCCGAGGGGAGCGCGATCTCCAATACCATGATCTGGCTGGAAAACAACGCACTGTGGGCCGGGCTGGTGGTTATTGCCGCCGCCGTTGGCATTATGGTGATATGGAAAAAACACCGGGAGGATTAACCATGCAGTACACACAGCAGGCCGCCGCCGTTACGGCCGAAGTAAACAAGGCCGTGCAGGGTAAACAGCAAACGGTAAACACCATCTGGATGGCCATGCTGGCGGGCGGCCATGTGCTGATTGAGGATATTCCCGGCGTGGGCAAAACCACGCTGGCGCTGGCCTTTGCCCGCGCGCTGGACCTGAAAGAAAGCCGCGTGCAGTTTACGCCGGATGTTCTGCCGTCCGATTTGGTGGGATTTTCCGTTTACCAGAAAGAGACCGGCAAGTTTGTGTACCACGCCGGTGCGGTGATGTGCAACCTGTTTTTGGGCGATGAGATCAACCGTACCTCCTCCCGCACGCAGTCGGCTTTGTTGGAAGTGATGGAAGAAGGCACGGTGACGGTGGACGGCGCCACCCGCCCGGTGCCCGCACCCTTTACCGTAATTGCAACCGAGAACCCCATCGGCGCCGCCGGCACGCAGATGCTGCCGCAGTCTCAGCTGGACCGTTTCATGGTCTGCGCCGTAATGGGCTACCCCGATGAGGAAGCAGAGCTGGCAATTTTGGCCGGGCAGAGCAAAGGCCGCCTGCTGGACCGTGTGCGCCCCGTTGCCGGTCAGGCAGATCTGCTTGCCATGCAGCAGGAGGTCAGCACGGTATTTGTGCATGAGCTGATGTACCGCTACATTGTGGCGCTGGCCCAGGCCAGCCGCAAGGACCCGCGCCTGGCCGTGGGGTTAAGCCCCCGTGCCACCCTGGCGCTGGCCAGCATGACGCGCGCGGCGGCGTACCTGGCGGGGCGGGATTTTGTTGCCCCGCAGGATGTGACCGCTGTGTTTGATGCGGTTGCCCGCCACCGCCTGGTGCTGAACGACCAGGCCCGCGCAGGCGGCGAAACGGTGGACAGCGTAATGCAGGACCTGCTGCGCACCGTGCCGCGCCCCCGCCCCGAAAAGGCTGACCGCCATGGCAGGTAAGCTGGGCCGGGCGCTGGTGCTTTTGGTGCTGCTGGCCGCGGCGCTCATCACCCAGGCACCGCTGGCGGTGTTCCTGTTAGCGTTTGCGCTGGTGCTTCTGGTGCTGCTGCGGCTGGATGCCGCCTATCTGCGCAGGCAGGTAACGGCAGAGCTGCTGGTGCCGGACAAACCCGTGATACAGGGCGAAGATTTTACCCTGACGGTTCGGCTGCGCAACCGCAGCCGGTTGCCCATCCCTGCGCTTGTGGTGCTGCTGAACGCCGCCGATGAATGGGGCGGGGGGCAGATCACCCTGCGCTGCGCCGCCATGCTGGGCGGCAAGGAGAGCGCCGAACAGCGCATTACCCTAAACGCAGGCAAAAGCGGCGTGTGGAGCATTGCGGTGCGGGGCATCACCCTGCGGGATCACCTGGGGGTGTTCACCGCGGCATGCCCGGCTGCCGTGCAAAGCCGGAGCATCTGTGTGCTGCCCGCTGCCGCGGCTGGCAAAGCCAAAGCGGAAACCGCCCCCGATGAGGACGGCGACGAAGCCGACACCCGCGCCGCCCTGGGCGGCAGCTATGAGCTGCGGGAGTACCGGGACGGGGATACCATCAAGCAGGTACACTGGAAGCTGAGCGCCAAACTGGACCGCCTGATGGTGCGCGAACCGCTGACCGCCCTGCGCGCTGCCCTGACCCCCGGTGGGGACCTGGACGGAGTGGAGGAATGGGGGGATTTTCCCCAACAGGCGGCGAAGCACCGCAAAAACCCGCCCAAGCGCAAAAAAGAACGTACTGCCCTGAGCCGGCGCGGCGCTGCCGACCCCGGCAGTGGGCTGAAGTTTGTGGACCGTGTGCTGGTGAGCACCCAGCGCCCCGCAGCGCACCCCGCGTTGTGGCTGGCGGCAGATGCCGCGCTGCTGCTGGCGCTCACCTTTGGTTTGCTGCTGGTGCTTTCCACCGGGTTCGGCATTGCAGTGCCGTTGTGGGTGTGGCCCGCGGCAGCCGCTTTCTGCGCCGGGTGGGCGCTGTTCCTGCGTGCGCCGCAAGCCCTGCGCCGCTGGGGGCTGCTGGCGGGGGTGATTGTGTATCTTGTGGTGTTGTTCATCTGCCAGCGGAACTTTTTGGCCGGGGCGCAGCAGTGCGCCGGGAACATTGCCCAAAGCCTGAACGCCCGCCTTGGCAGCGCGCTGCCGGTGGCCCAGGGCGGCAGTGCGGCGCAGCTGGGGCTGTTTTTGCTGCTGGCCGCCCTGCCCGTTACCGGGGCGCTGGCCGCTGCGGCCCTGCGCCGTGCGGATGCCCTGCTGCTGGATCTAATGCTGCTGCCCGTTGTTGTGCTGCTGGCGCTGGCCGGGGCCGTGCCGGCTGTGCCCGCCTGCCTGCTGCTTTTGGTCGGTTGGATGGGGGCGTGGGCGGCTTCCTGCTCGGTGCAGCGGCGGGCCCTGTGGGGCAGGCGCGATACCGAAAACTACCGCCAGAACCTTTGCCGCCATTATAACATCCAAAAATCTGCCGCGCTGGCGGCGGGCGGGCTTTGCCTTGCGCTGGCGCTGCCTTGTTGGTGGCTGCTGCGCCCGGCGCTGGGGGTTCCCCTTGGCTGGCTGCAGCCCGCGGCCCAGCGGGTGGAATCCGCCGCGCTGAGCACCGCCATTACCTGGCTGCCGCGGGTCAGCGGCGGCAGGCTGAACATTCAGGTAGAAGCCGCTGCCGGTGGTGTGGCGGATGGCGCCTTGAGCCAGGGCGGGGGTATCCAGGTCAGCGGAGTGACGGATCTGGCCCTGACCGCCAGCGACAAACCCGAAGAAACCGTATACCTGCGGGGATTTATCGGCGGCAGTTATGACGGCACCACCTGGCAGGCCCCTGATGCCGATGCCTTTGACAGCGCCGCTATGAACTGGAAAACCGAGGATAACGCCCGGCTGACCATTGCAAGCCTGCCGTTTTTGCGCACCGCCTATGACGGCACCGCCCAGCCCCAGACGCTGACGGTGGAGCGCATCCACGCCGATACCCAGTACACCTATGCACCGTACAACGCCTACTGGGGCGATTATTACACCATCCAGGGCGATGGCGCCGCCGCGGGCCAGACCGCGCAGGACGATGTGTTCCTGTATTACCCGCGGGATACCGCCCAAACCCAGCTGGAAGCCCGCGCCGATGCCGACCCCAGCGTGCTGGACCGGATGGAAGCATCCTATGCCGCTTACGCCGCCAGCCGCTACACCGCCGTGCCGGACGGCTATGACGAGCTGCAAGCCCTGTGCGATGAAGCCAAAAAGGACCAGAAGCTGACCGAAGCTGCGGACATTGGCGATTACATCCGCGCCTACCTGAACACCAACTACCAGTATAACGCCAGCGCTCCCCAGCCGCCGGAGGGGGCCGACCCCATCCGTTACTTTTTAACGGAATCCAAACAGGGGTACAGTGTGCAGTTTGCTTCGGCGGCGGTGGTTATGTTCCGCATGTTCGGGCTGCCTGCGCGCTATGTGGTGGGCTATGCCGCGCCGCAAAGCCTGTTTACCCAACAGGAGGACGGCAGCTGGCACGCCATTTTGCAGGACGATAACGCCCACGCCTGGGCGGAGGTGTACATTTCCGGCCAGGGCTGGACCCCCATGGAGATGACCCCCGGCGTGCTGGTCAGCGCCCAACAGGCCGACCTGCGCACCGACCCGCTGCCCGAAACTCAAGGTCAAGACACCACCCCCGCAGCAGGGGAGAGCAGCGCAAACGAACCCGCAGCCACCATCGTGCCCCGCAGCAGGCTGGTTTTGGCGGCGTTGCTGGGGGGGTGCCTGTTGGCTGCTGCGGTGCTGCTGGTGCTGGCCCGCCGCCATGCCATGGGGTATGGCCGGGGCAGCTGCAACGCGCGGGTGCTGGCCGTGTTTGGCAGCATCTACCGCCTTTTGGTGCGCCGCGGCCTGCCGCCGGATACACCATCCGATGCGCCGGAGTTTGCCGCATTTTTGCAAAGTTGTGTCCCCACCCTTGAACCCCAGGATGCCGAAGCTCTGCTGGCATTGGCCCAAGCCGCCCAATTTGGCGCAGGTACGATGACTGAGCAGGATACGGACAAAATGAGAAAACTTTACCAGGTTATAAAACACACTGGAAAACGGAAACAGAGCCAGAAATCGGTTGAAAAACAGAGCCAGGAATGATATAATGACCCCATACTGGGGTAGCGTGTTCTTTGCTTTCTTTGCACAAGGGGCTACCATGATCCAGGGAAATGTGGTATAATATGTTAAGCCTATTAACCAAGTAGGGAATGGCCGGGGTGGGGGACTGGTTTCTGGAACAGTACCCTGGGAACTGCCCGTGGGGCGGAAAACCGGCAAGGACAGAAAGAAGATCTTATAGAAGCAAACGTTAACAGGAGTAAACCCATGCCGCGCCGTAAACAGACAGAAGGAGAAAAAAAAATTGACATCAGCCAGATGGCTGAAGACCTTGGCGTGTCCAAGACCACGGTATCCCGTGCCCTTTCGGGCAATGGCCGTGTCAGCGAAGCGACCCGCGCCCGCGTGGTCCAGTACGCCAAAGAGAAAAACTATGTGCCCAATATGCTGGCACGCGGGTTGGTAACCCAGCAGTCTTATAATATCTCACTGGTGTTCTCGCGCCAGTTCGGCAACCTTGCCGCACCATTTTTGCGCAAAACCGTCAGCGCCGTGTACGATATTGCCGCCCGCAATGATTATGATGTGCTGATGACGATGGTGGGCGAGCAGGAAACAAGCCCGATGCAGCGTCTGTTGGTCAACCGCAAGATCGATGGCGTGATTCTGGCCCGCACGCTGGAGCGTGATCCGCTGATCCCCATGCTGAAAAAAAGCGGCATCCCCTTTGTTGCCATTGGCCGCCCGGCTGACCAGGATGTCATCTCGGTGGACCATGATCAGGTGGGCGGCTGCCGCGAGCTGGTCAGCCTGCTGCTGATGAAGGGCCTGCGCCGCATTGCTTTGCTGGGCGGATCCATGCTGTACACCGTCAACCAGTCCCGCCTGGAAGGCTATAAGCAGGCGCATGACCGCGCCTGCTGCAAGATTGATGAGAGCCTGTTGTTTTTGGAGCTGGAAAGCGACGATCTACGCACCAGCGCTGTGGAGCTCGCGGTACAGCGTGGGGCGGACTGCATCCTGTGCATGGATGACCAGGTTGCCCAGCTGGCTTTGAACACTCTGAGACAGCTGAACCTGCGCGTGCCGCAGGATATCCGTCTTGCCTCCCTGTATGACGACGAAGCGCTGCAGGGGTGTACGCCACAGATCACGGCGGTCTCTTTTGATGCCGAACAGCTGGGCCGCCGTACCGCACAGCAGCTGCTTTCCCTCATCCGCCATCAGCCGGTGGAAACCCGCACCCTGTTGGGGTACCAGGTGGGGCTGCGCTTATCGACCCAGACCTGAGAGAAAAGTAGATAATTATAAATCAACTGCCCGTACACGGTATGATAAGCCGTTGTGCGGGCAGTTTTTTCGATAAGGAATTTTGAAAAAATATAGCGGTCACATAGTATCCCAGCGCCGCAGCGTCAAGCACAACAGGGCAGGGACACAGAAAAACAGGAGGCAACAAGTATGAAGTGCATGGATAAACATGAATTTGAGCAGCAGAATGTTTTTGGCACCGGTGCCGCAAACACCGCTTATGCCAAGTTTTTCATTGGCCAGTCGTTCCTGAACCCGCTGACCGACCCCAAAACCGGCCTGTTTTTGGCTAACGTTACATTTGAGCCCGGCTGCCGCAACAACTGGCACATCCACCACGCGACAAAAGGCGGCGGCCAGCTGCTGCTGTGTACCGCCGGCGAGGGCTGGTATCAGGAGGAGGGCAAGCCCGCCGTCAGCCTGAAGCCGGGCAGCGTCATCATGATCCCCGCCAACGTGAAGCACTGGCACGGGGCCAAGGCGGACAGCTGGTTCAGCCACATCGCCGTGGAGGTCCCCGGTGAGGACTGCAAAAACGAGTGGTGCGAGCCCGTCAGCGACGAGGAGTACGGTAAGCTGGAGGGCTGAGACCCGATCTGACAACTTAAATCGATAAAAAACGCCGCCTGCTGGAGGGAAGAAACTTCCGGCGGGCGGGGTTTTTTGCGCGGAGAGCGCTTAGGACAGGCTTTGATACCAGGCCAGCACCGCCGCCAGGTTCTCCTCCCGCACCCGGTGGGCGCCATGGAACATCATGTCCAGCATGTCCGCCTCGTCGGGGGTGCGGTCTGCTTTGGCGGCCAGTTTTTTTCCGGCGGTCTTGACCATGACGGTCATCATCAGGCGATAGAGTCCCCGGAGCTTTTTCAAATCGAAGTTTCCTTGCAGGGTGAACAGGGGGATGCCGCCGGGGATGGCCGACTTGCCCCGGATGACGTC
>ERZ838118.2234-NODE-2234-length-21047-cov-18.562595_pt1 | contig 21047 bp, 10 predicted proteins | sample MGYA00519863_ERZ838118 | MGnify/ENA primary metagenome ERZ838118 (study PRJEB31850, sample SAMEA3708827) | human gut metagenome | biome: human gut; feature: human-associated habitat; material: faeces | place: China | collected 2014 ...
TATGGTCTTTATAGTGATTCTTCAGATAGCTCCAGTTGGAATATATCACCAAAAGTCCATAGTCGCGTACACGTTCAGCTTCGCTGACTTGATTGCGGTTCATACCCGTTTCCCATTTCCACTCGCCCATAGTTACAGGCTCACAGTTTTCAGCGTCAAAGCGCACGCCATATTCAAAATGAGGGAATGAGGTTTTCTTCTTCATATCCTTACTATACCATTGTATAGAAGCCCCCATCACCAATGAGTCGGGTTGCTCGGGAGCAAGGCTCTCGCCATATTCATCGCGACCTTCACGCCCCATAGCCCAATCGGCACCGGCTAAATAGCCTATGGTAGCATCACCTGTGCAGTCGCTAAAGAGAGGAGCGGTAAGTTCGGTTTGTTTGCCTGTCTCGATGTGCTGGATAGTGACTGACGCAATGCGGTCTCCTTGCATCTTCACGGCTACCGCACGTTGAGAAGCATAAAGGGTAATGTTCTTTTCGGCCTCTATAAAGTCTTCCTTCTTCTGGTCTTCATAGTAGTCGCCCGGTTGGGCATTGCCGGAACGTTCATGACCGAATTCACGTATCATACGCCCCAATCCCTGATTAGGTCCCATTTCGATGATACCGCCGAGGTGTACACGAATCTCCGACGAGTTATTACCGCCCAATACAGGACGGTCGTTCACTAATGCCACCTTACAACCTAATCGGGCAGCAGATGCGGCAGCACACATTCCAGCTATTCCCCCTCCTACTACCACAAAGTCGTATTGATGAGCGGGCACCGGCTGTTGTTGTCGCAGGCGGGTACGAAGTGCGGCTGTCTCTGCCGCATCCCAGGTAGCGGGCTGCGTATTCGCATCGGTCGTAAGGTAAATGGCATCGCAACGACCGTCGAAACCGGTGAGGTCTTTCAGGGCAAGGGTGGTAGTCCCTGCTTTCAATACTGTCTTTCCGGCAAATTGCCATTGCCAGGAATTACCGGTATGTCCTAATGTAGCTTTCAGCAATTTGCCGCCTAAAGCCAGGCGGAACTTTCCGGGGCCCTCGGCATCGGTCCAAGGTGAAGTCCAGTTGTAAGTACGGGCATATACGTAGTAAGTGCCCGCCTGGGGAATGTTGATTTCTGCCGTAGCATCCACCACAGGGATGCCCATGCCATGTGCCATGAGATAGGGCGAACCCATTTGATCCATGAACTGCTGGTCGAGCACCCAGCCGCCTCGCTGGCTGAAGCTTTCTGCTTCGATGAGCAGTTCTTCGGCTACAGCCACAAGGCTACAGGCTACGGCTATGCATGTCAATAAGATTTTTTTCATCACAGTACAGCGTTTTTATGATTATTGTCTACTATCTTCACAGAGGGAACAGATTATCTCGCCATTTTGTAAATTTCATTGCCTGCCATCAAAAAAGCACCAACTCCATAAACCTCCGTCATGTCACGAGTCACTTTCTTCGGGTCGGCACCGATTTGCTGCACATAACCCAGTTTCCCATTCGGTTCCACAGCCGAGACTAATGCATTCCAGCCTTTTATCATTACAGGAAGATAAATTTCCTTATCCAATAAACCTTCGTTTATTCCATAAGCAATGGAATAGACAATGAAAGTAGTGCAACTTGTTTCCGGTGATGGATAAGAGGCAGGATCCAAAAGACTGGCATGCCAGAAACCGTCCGGATGCTGTAATCCGGCAACACGGGTAGCCAGTTTTACAAATAATTCCTCATAGAATTTGCGGTTCTTATCTTTCTTGGGCAGTTCCTTTAATATTTCAACCAGACCACCAAGCACCCAACCGTTGCCACGTCCCCAAAAGACTTTCTTGCCATTGGCTTCGCACTTATCAAAATAACGCCAGTCACGGTAGAACAAGTTTTCTTCTTTATCGAACAGGTAATCATAAGTCGCTTTATACTCACGATTCATAAATTTGATATATTTTTTCTCTCCGGTCAGCATATACAGTTTGGCATATACAGGGGGAGCCATAAAGAGAGCATCACACCAAGTCCAACGTTCCAAGGTCTTTAAGTCTCCCTCCACCAGCTTGAAACTACCTTCGGATGGATGATTGACAATCCATTCCGTACGGGCGAGCGTAGGGATAATCATTGCTTCGTCTTTGTACTTGCGGTATAAATCCAAAAAGGACTGTGATACAGCGATGTCATCAGCATGATAAAACCGTTTGTCCGGCTGCCAGCAATTCCGTCGGCCTATACGGGTAAGCCACTTATAATATGTATCATCATTGTCTTCTTTTTCAGCCAATTCCGCCCAATCCACCATGCCGACATAAAGAGCACCTTGCGGCCAGTTCAAGTCGTCATGTTCAGGAGCGGGGTGTGGATTGGCAATCTGCCAATCCGCCACCTTTCGCATGATAGACTTTATTTCTGCTTTTTGAAAAGGAATCTCTGTTGCCATTATAAAAACGGAACATAACAGAGACGCTCCCAATAAAAGTGTTTTTTTCATTATATATTTATTTGTTTATCATTCGGTCATTACAGTTCAACCATAGCCTTTAAAGGCAATTGACTGGAAGCAGGACCGACTAAGATCTCAAAGTCTCCTTTTTCCACTACAAAACGGTGTTGATTCATATCGTAAAAAGAGAATGCATCCTCATCCAACACAACAGAAACCCGCTTCTTCTCCCCTTTCTTCAAGAATACCTTTTCATATCCTTTCAGTTCTTTCAACGGACGGGGAACAGAAGACTGTACATCATGCACATACACTTGTGCCACCTCCGAAGCATCCATCTTACCTGTATTCTCTATATCAAAGCTAACGGTAACCTGATGCTCACCCGTTTTCTCCGCAGCCATATTACTATAAGCGAAAGTAGTATAGGACAAACCGTAGCCAAACGGATAGAAAGGTTCTTTTCCCGAACGGTCGTATCCACGATAACCGACAAAAACACCTTCAGAATAGTCTACACGCTTAATCTCCGCCTTTAAGTTCTCGTAATAACTGCCGTACACCGGATTATCTTCCCATTTCCGCTCGATAGAAATCGGTAGCTTTCCGCTTGGAGAAATCTTACCGGTCAGGATTTCAGCTATCGCCTGGCCGCCTTCCTGCCCCGGATACCAGGCCATAAGAATCGCTTTTGCAGCATCATACCAGTTGGTGAAATCCACACCGCCACCGGCGTTCAGTACAACCACAACATTGGGATGCATAGACGCAATCTTCTTGATAAACAGTTCCTGATAGCGAAGCAAGGCAAACGGACGGTCAAAGCCTTCGCCTTCGGTATTACTATTGAAACCTGTACAGAACACAACATTATCCACCTTTGCCAATCCTTGACGAAGTTTCGCCTCATTAAGGCTATAAGCATTAAAACGAATGATGGCCGAAGAAATATTATCAAAGAATTCAATCCGGAAACGGTATTCCTTACCACCCTCAACCGGCAGTTCAACTTCACGGCTAGAGTATGAATGATTTCCCCAATCTCCTGTAATATGCTTGTCATTCACAAACAGACGATAACCGTCATCACCACCGATATGAAGTTTCAACTGGCCGTCAGTTTGTGGCATGTAGCAGGCTGTCCAACGGACAGAGAATCCATCTGTCGGAAAGCCGTCCAAAGGTGCTCCATATCCCCAGTCATAATCAACAGAGGATTCCGTGCGTATTACTTCAGGCTGGCCCGAAAGGGTCTTGTTTTTAAAGTATTCAGCTTTGAAGCCTTTCATCTGACGATTAGCATCAGTATAAAACTCATGGACAATATCTTCATAAATCACATCATCCGTCAATAGTAACAGATTCTTTTTCTTCAATTCTTTCAATCCTTGAGCCACTGAGACGGTAGAAAAAGGAGTGACAAAACCACTGCCGCCACCGGTAGGAATCAAATTTGCATTAGGCCCCATCACGGCTGTCTTTCCTTTCAGCGGGAGCAAGTTTCCTTCATTCTTCAACAGGACTACACCCTCGCGCGCCAGTTCTAAAGCTGTCTGGCGGGAGAAAGGATTATCCTCTGCGATGTTGCTGTCTTTCTGTTCCTTATCCAGCATACCATAAGCAATCAAAGTTTGCAGGATGTGTTGTACTTTCAGGTTGATGGTTTCTTCTGTCACTGTGCCGGCTTTGATAGCAGGCAACAGATTCTCCAAATTCATAAAACGTCCTTTCGGCATTTCGAGGTCAAGTCCGGCGTTAGCAGCGCCTACGGCGGAATATACAGAAGTCCAGTCCGACATCAGAATACCTTTGAAGCCCCAAAGATTGCGCAAGACATCAATATTCAGCCATTTATGTTCAGTGGCATGAACACCGTTCAAGAGATTGTAGCTGTTCATTACGGCGCCGACATTGGCTTCCTGTACTGCTTTCCGGAAAGCCGGGAAATAGATTTCCTGCAAAGTACGTTCGTCTATGTCAGAGCTGGCATGGTGGCGGCTCCATTCCTGGTTGTTGGCAGCAAAGTGTTTGATTGTAACAATGACTCCTTCCGATTGTACTCCCAGGATATATTGTTTCGCCGTTTCACCTGTCAAGTAAGGGTCTTCACCGAAGTATTCAAAGTTACGGCCGCACAATGGAGCACGATAGATATTCACGCCCGGCCCCAACAGGATATTAACTCCTCTTGCCTTGGCATCCTGTCCCAAGCCTTGCCCTAACTTATAAAGTAATTCCCGGTTCCAAGTAGAAGCGGAAAGTATTCCGGAAGGATATAAAGTGCTCTTGGGAGCATGATTACGAATTCCCTGCGGCCCGTCAGCCAACTTGATTTCAGGTATTCCCAAACGGGGAATGGCACGCAGAGAAAAACTGGTATATCCGGAGATATACTCTATTTTCTCTTGCAAAGTCATTTTTGTTACAATGTCCTTCGCACGTTGTTCGGCTTGGGGAGTGATTGTCTGTGCACAGGTTAATATGCTCCATAGCATACATAAACCTATGCCTCCTATTTTCTTTTTCATGGTGATTCTGTGTTAATATAATATGTGTAAAAAACCAACTTAGCTATCAGCTCTTCACACACTTTTGTTCTTTACATTTTTAGTCTATCAGTTCTATTTTAACGGTCTGTCCTTGTACCAGAATATGATATTCGCCGGCTTCAAGGAAGCGTTTACCATCCTCATTGACAAAACCGAAATCACGTTCCAGGTCGATGTCGAAACGGAAAGTCTTCGTTTCTCCGGCTTTGATAAGTTGTTTCTCAAAGTGTTTCAGTTCTTTCACCGGACGGGTGATAGAGCAATAAGGATCGGAAATAAACCAATGAACAGTCTCTGCTCCGTCGCGGGCACCGGTGTTGGTGACGGTCACTTCTGCCGACAGTTTATCGCCGCGCTTCACCTTAGTAGCAGAAGGGGTAACAGTGCCATACTTAAATTCGGTATAACTTAATCCATGCCCGAACGGATATAACGGATCGCTTGTTATATCTTTATAAAATCCCTGATGTCCGCGTCCGCTCTTGCGGCGATTATAATAAATAGGAATTTGTCCTGTGGAATAAGGGAACGTCATGGCTAGTTTACCGGAAGGGTTGATACGTCCGGATAAAATTCCTGCCATTGAACGTGCACCATTTATTCCCGGTTGCCATATCTCCAATATAGCATCACAAAGAGGTTCCATGCGATTTAACTCCAAGGGACGTCCATTAGAAAGCACCAATATAATAGGTTTACCAGCCTCCTTTAGTTCTTTCACCAATTCTTCCTGAATCTGTGGCAAAGCAATCGTAGAACGGGAAGCATTCTCACCACTCCAGGTAAGCATCTCACCCAAACAAACAATGACTACATCAGACCAACGAGCAACGTCCAATGCGCCAGCAAAACCTGAACGGTCATTGCCCTGCGGTTTGCATCCCATTGCATAACGTAATTCGGCATCTCCTCCAAACTCGGCAGTCAACCCATCATAGAGCATTTCCACATCCGTATCTTTTCCATGTCCGCACCAGGAACCCAATAAGTCCCAACCATTTTTTGCCATTGGACCTACTACGGCAATCTTTTTTTTGTTTGTAAGTGGTAATATCTGATTGTTATTTTTCAACAACACCATTGATTCTGCTGCCAGTTGAGCGGCCACAGCCATACTTTGCGGACGGAAAAAACGATCCTTCTCATTGGTAACCGGAGTATAAGGACGTTCGAACAAACCCAGACGGAATTTTACACGCAATACTCGACGGACTGATTCGTCAACTTGTGCCATTGTTACCTTACCTTCCTCTACAAGCTCTTTCAGATGACGATCGTAGGCATGAGACATCATATCCATTTCAAGCCCCGCATTAAAAGCATACCGAGCAGCATCTTTCTTTGTAGCGGCTAATCCCTGATTTTTTAACTGTTCCACAGCCCCCCAGTCAGACACAATGAACCCGTCATGTTTCCAGCGTTTCTTTAATATCTCGGTCATGATATAAGGATTAGCTGACCCGGGTACTCCACTGATGTCATTGAAAGAACTCATCAAAGTGGCCGCACCAGCTTTCACTCCCATCTCATAGGGCAGTAGATAAGTATCCCAAAGAGTTTGAGCTGAAATTTCTGTATAAACATAATCTCGCCCAGCCTCCGAAGCACCATATCCTACATAGTGTTTCAGACAAGCAGCCATACGGTTCTCTGCTGACATATCATCTCCCTGATACCCACGCACCGAAGCAGCGGCAAACACTCCATTTGTATAAGGATCTTCACCATATCCTTCGGCTACACGTCCCCATCGAGGATCACGTGCCACGTCGATCATGGGAGAAAAAGTCCAATCAACCCCAGACATGCGGGCTTCTTGTGCAGATACCGCACATGCCTGTTCTACCAATCCCGGATTCCATGAACAGGCCTGCCCCAACGAAATAGGATATATGGTGCGAAATCCATGAATAGCATCGTAGCCAAAAATGATGGGAATGCCCAAACGAGATTCTTCCATCGCTTTTTTCTGCATATTATTACGCAACTCTGGATTTATATCAAAGTAAATCAAAGAACCAATCTCTGACGGTACTTTTTTCACTTCTTCGCCAACATTATTCACATTGTTATTTCGTCCCAATGTATATTGGTTTAGCTGCAAAATCTTTTCCTCCAATGTCATACGCGATATTAAATCATCAATACGTTTTTCAATTGGAGCTTTGGCATCCTTATACAAAGGAATACTCTTTTTATCTTTTGACGAAAGAGAATGTGTGACTCCCAATAGGCACAATCCCAAAATCAAAACTTTTTTTCTCATCTGTTTTTTCGTCGGTTAGTTATCATTTCTATTTTTCAATTGATTATGACTTACCGAGCTGTCACTTCAAATAATTTCAACCATCCGGCAGATGTCACATTGTTCTTCACAGCAAGGTGAATTCCAATCTCATTCTGCTTTGTCGTATCAACAATACCAACAGCCCACATGTATTTACCTGCTCCCACGCCTTCAACCCGGGTCGTAAACGTATATGATTTAGCCGTACCTTTCACCCAATCACAAGCTTCCGGTTCTCCATCGACAAATACATACTTCGGTTTATCATTCTTGGTGTCCAATAAAGCAAAAGCTACTTTATATTTATTCTTCCACTGGGGAATATTTGTCGGACAATATCCCCAACCAAAATTATTCCAACGATGGGCTATTTCAATCTGTTTACCATTAGAGATAGTTGTAGGCAAAGAAATCCTGTCCGGAAATAAACGGTAGCTTCCTTCTGTACAGAATTGTTTAACTAATTGGAAAGCTTCATTAAACCATGAATAAGCTTCTCCATTATGAAAGTCTGAATTATAGCGTAAATCCATCATATTGACGCAAGCTGTTTTAGCCTCATCAAACTCACCTTGACGTACTTCTGCATAATTAGCATATCCATCTCCCAGAATCGAGTTTCCATGAGAATTTTTCACCCAGCCACCTTCCATTACTACAGGAACGAGATACTTCCACTTGGCTATAAAATTGCGTTCCCAAGTAGAATAGTAAGTTTTCATACCAAACGCATCGTGACGTAATGAATACCCTTTAGCTACTGCTTTTCCTATTAATCTTTCAGTATCTTTATCATAATTATTGCCGTCCCATTCCTTACTTGTACCTATCCAACGATGATAATTTACAAACACAGGAACTTTATCAAATACTTGAGAATATAAATCTGTCACCCAATCGAAAACAGCCTCACGAGTCGGCAGCTCCGGTTTTCCCAACTCACGCACCTGATAGTACCATACACTATGATACTCTCCCCATTTTCCAAATCCTGAACCACTTACAAACTGTACTTTGTCGGGATCATTAAAATCCTTAGCCAAAGCCCTGATAAATTTCTCATAATATTTCTGGAAAATAGGATCATCCGGATAGGGAGACCATACTTTTACTGAACCTGTTTGTGTTTCATATCCTTTCGCGCCAGCCTCTTTTACAAAATTCGGAGTAAAATTATAGTGCTTATCACGGCTATCCACCACAAAAGTAAAGGCCAATTTCATATTTCTTTGCTTAGCTCCCTCTATCAACATCTTCAGTCGCTTAGCCGAAGGGGTATCACAATCGGAATTCCATGCGTATTTTCCTTCTTCAGGATTAAAATCAGCCCAGGCACCACGAAGGTATAAGGTATTTGCATAATCAGAGACCTTTACAGTGCCTTCCGATGACGGGAAATTATCATAATCCTGCCAGAATGTGGAAGATAAACCATCACCAATACCCGCATATAATACCCATCCGGAAAGAGGATTATGCAAAATGATATTTCGATTCTGCTTTACCGTGACAATGCTGTTCCCAGGAATAGAAGTATCTTCTACCAAACCATCATCACCATTATCACCTCCTTCTTCATCATTATCACTGCCGCAAGCGACTAATGATATAGCCATAGAAAAAATAAGCCCGCAACTTATTTTTCTCAAACTGCACATATTTTGAAAATTAATCTTCATACCTATAGCTCTTATTTTTTTATGCTTACTTTCGACAATTTTAACCAGCCCGAATCCAATATATCCCCTTTGGCGGCAATATCCAGCCCTACGAGATCTTTATTACTCCGGTCAACCAAGCCCACAGCCCAAACATAAGTACCCGTTTCAACTTTGGACATATCCGGCCCAAATACATATTCAGCGGGACTTCCTTTTATCCACTTGGATAAATCTGTATCCGTATCCACAAATGTATATCGCACCTCATTCGTTTCAGAATCAAGCAAAGCGAAAGCTACTTTATATTTTTGATTCCATTGCGGAATATTAGTAGGACAGTACCCCCATCCCAGATTGTTCCAGCAATGTTTAATAGTCGGAGTTGTTTTTTTAGAGACTTCTAACGGTAAAGAGATCTCACTGGGGTAGAGCCTATACCCGCCTTCCCGAAGGAATCGGCGTACTAAATCAAAAGCATCTTTAAACCAAGACTCTGTATCGCCAAAACGGAAATCCATCATATTGACATGTGCCTCTTTGCTGTCATCAAACTCACCGCGTCTTACGTCCTCGTGTGAATCCTTGCGATATCCTCTAGGATCCTGCCAATAACTATGTGATTTGACAATCCAGCCACCTTCCATAATAATGGGGCAGATATTACGATATTTTTTTGCGAACCTACGCTCCCAACTGCCATAATAGGTTGTCATGCCAAATGCATCATGACGCAATGAATATCCTTTCTTGATTGCTTCTTCCAACATTTCTTCACTGTCAGCAGCAAAATGTTCATCATCTACCCAATCTTTTCCCGCACCAATCCATCTATGGTAGTTAATTACTACTGGAACTTTATCAAAAGCTTGAGAATATATATCTGTCACCCAATTGAAAACTGCTTTCTTTGGAGTATCATCACCTGTTGAATAAATCATTGTATGATATTCTCCCCATTTCCCAAGTCCGAACCCATCTATAAATTCAACTTTCGAAGGATCGTTGAAATCTTTAGCCAGAGCCTTCACAAATTTAGTATAGTACTTCTGAAAAACAGGATCGTCAGAATAAGGTGACCATTTACCTTTATTCATAAATCCTTTTGCACCGGCATCTTTTACAAATTGAGGAGTAAATTCTGTTCTCTTATCACGACTGTCAACTACAACACGAAATGCCAAACGCATATTCCGCAGATAAGCTCCTTCAATATATGCTCTTAAATTAGAATCTATTTTCCAACCATATACATCTTCCTGTGGATTAAAATCTGTCCAACTAGCGCGAATATAAAGCGTATGAGCATAATCTGTCACACTAACATTGTGTCCCAGTTCAGGAATATACATATGGTCATACTGTGCCCAAAAATCCGCAGCATCCACTCCCATACTTGCATAGAGCACCCATCCTGTAAGCGGGTTATGAAGAATACGCAAAGAATCAGGCTGAATCGTAACTATGTTATTCTCCGGTAGTTCCTTATCAAATGAAACGGCTGAATTCTCGTCTCCGAAAACAGGAGATAAAAGGAACATAAACAGACAAAGAGACACAATTACTCTATAATAACTAATCTTTCTTACAACCATACTACTAATTGTTTTTTTAAGAGTGCTATATCATTGTTCTCTTTATTCATATAAAAATCACGAGATTGATATAGCACTCTTAATTTTATCCTGCTTGATTATCTCTTATCAAAGAATACTGTCAGTTCTTTAATATCTAATTCTATGTAATTAACTCCTACAGGTACACTAAAGAAAGCATAGCGGTTGTTAGCTTGGCCACCGACTACAGTCTGTTTTTGATTGTAGTCACTCTCTGCAATATCAAGGCAACCGTCATAAGATCCTCTGATGGCATCTGCTGTTGAACCAAAGGTATAGCAACCGGCACTTTGCGGTCCGACTTTAAAGTTCAATCCACCCGGATGTGCATTTCCATCTTTGTCTTTAATGGAATTCTTTCTGGGTAACTCCGCTCCTTTGTATATAAACAAATAAGGATTTGCCAAACTAGGTGTCATAGAATGAGCCATAGTGAATCCTGTATCACCAGTGCCATCTTTAGCCCATCCATCGTATGGTCCCCAAATAAAGACTCTTTCAATAGTGGTAGTCACCGTATTATTGTTCCATATCCACGAAACAACCATGGGTTTAGGATCTGTTTCGGGGGAGTAAATCGTAACCTTTTTAGTATTTATATTAATCACAACACGATAGACACCCGCAGTCTTAATATTCCAATGATAAGCCAGTGCAGCTGCTTCCGGGCTCATTGTCGAGATATTCATTGCTGTGCCATCTGTAAAATCGCCTGATTCTTCCGGAGCAATAGCCATATCTTTCTGTCCGTTAAACAAGATTGGGAAATAAATAGTACCCGGTTGCAGTTCTGCATGGAACGCATATTGATTTTCATCTTCTATCGTGCGAGTCATCTCTACATCTGCGCTAACACAAGTTCCGGCAATATAGATTTTATCAGCTTCTATAAAATTACTAGCCAAACCTATAGTAACGGTACGTGTTTCAAAATCTACCACTACACGATACTGCCCATCTTCAGGAATCACCCAATATCCAGCATTATCTGTCCCCTTAATTTTAGCTTCCATTGCTCCATCAGTAATCTGTTGTTCTGCAGCAACTGGTGAAATGGCATTAATCTTATTTTCATCTTTCCAAACAATCGGGAAGTGAAGATTACCTGCCTTCAAGTCACAAATGGAAACATAACGCTTCGGCTGACTTTCCATTGGCAAGATTTCAATATCTTCACCATCAACAGCTGTGCCTGACATATAAAGATGGTCTGCTACAAAAGTCTTTTCAGAATACATTTTTACTTTTATAGTAACTGTAGAAACTTCCGGTTTTACAAACTTGGGGCCTTCTATAGAACCGATAATACGGGCTTGTAACTTTACTAAATCACCAGGATGCTGCTTCCACTTTGACACCAATAAACTCTGCAATTCTTTATGAGTATAACTTTTAGAAAAATCATCATCAATATACTCTCTTATCATTGTGTTTGTTCCAAAACTATTATTTTCCAGATCCATTTTATAAAGATAAGAGATATAATAGTCAGAGCCTATTGGATCAGCTTCCGTCCAGTTTAACGTCAATGCAACCTCATCCGGGGTGTCTTCCTTGAGTTCTATTTCATAATCAGAAGGAGTCAGGACTAAACTTGTACGATTATCGAGCAAATCAGTAGTATCGTCATCATCATTACATGCTACCATGAAACACGAAGCAAGTGTCAGGAAGAAGAACCGTAAAAGGTTCTTCTTAAATATATATCCGTTTTTCATATCTATATTCAATATATTAATATTATAACTATTTATTGGTTTCCGACGGTCCAGTCAGGAGTTTGTACCAAATTCCAATTCTTATCAATATCGTCCTGTGGAATAGGCCACCAATAGCTTATAAATTTACGTGTCTGATATACTGTACGAGTATAATATTTATTTCTATAGTCCGCATCGGATACTTTAATATAAGCATTCATGCCATAAAAATCACCATCCAATACTTTCTCGGCTAATTTCCAGCGACGCAGATCATTAAAACGAAGTCCAGATTCACAATTCAATTCCACACGCCTTTCTTGACGAATTAACTCGCGCATTTCTACAGGATCTGATGGGGCTGTTATCTTGCCTTCTTCAGCTGAAACACTATATTCGGGAATACCCGCACGCTCACGAATCAAATTGACATATTTCAGAATCTCTTTTTGATTAGCAGTATAAGTGCCCTTCTCAATGCTATATTCATTTAACGCCTCAGCATAACTTAAATAGATCTCTGCCAAACGACATAATGCACCATGACGGTTTTTATAATCTCCACTGCCTTCTTTGGGATTTGCAGATGGGTCTACTCTCTTACGTACCAGATAGCCGCTCCATGGAGCGTCGTGAGAAGGACCACCGTCTTTACCATCCATATAAAAGTCAGTATTTCTCTTACCACCAATATGCCATTGTTCGTTATGCAGTACTGAAATATAAAAACGAGGCTCGCGATCACAATACATTTTATATGTATTGGCGTCTACAACTACATTTTCATCTTTATTACGATCTCCTTCTGAAGACCCATACTGCCACTTTGTAGAATAAGTCTCTTTTTGCGTACTAAAGCCTGCCTCTGAATAATTAGCATCTGGATTAACTTTAGGAGAGCCATCCGAATTATAGCCTATAATAGGTCTTTGACCGTTTCTCATGAAAAAAGCATCAACCAAAGATTGGGTTATTCCGATCGCTCCCACGCCATTAATACCCAAACCACGTGGGATACAGTTTTTATCATACCATCCACCGGAATCCATTGTACGAACAAACAGTAATTCTCTGTTGGCTTCATTCCATCTCTTCATCACTGCATTCTGATAAGAAAGAAAAGGATCAATATCACCGTTATCCAAATATTCATAATGCAAATGATAGCCAGATGCTTCCGCCTCATCGATAACCAGTTTACAAGCATCCACTGCCCTTTTCCATCGTTCCGGATCATGTGCAGAATTAAAGATAGGGGTTCCATCAATGTTTTTTATATTCGCCAATGCAGGATTACCATTCACCAAGTCACTTGCAGCAAATAGTAAGATACGCGCACGCATTGCCAAACATCCGACAGAAGTTACACGACCATATTTCTTATCTTCAGTTTGAGTGGCAGGTAATTGTTTTGAGGCTTCCAACATTTCTTGATCCGCCCAATCAATTACATTATAAAACGGCTCTTGTTTCAACATCAAATCATCAGCCGAAGTACTTTCACTAGCCTCGCGAATAATGGGAACCGAACCATAAGCTATAGCCATCATAGAATTATAATAAGCTATAAAGAAACGACATTCAGCTTTCATAAAGTCCACTTCTTCAGCCGGTACGGCCTCTAGCGGGTGAGCATGTTTAATAAATAAATAAGCGGAACGGATATATTTAGGATAAGTATTCCAATAAGTAATTACTCCGGGATTGTCTGCTGTCCAGTTACCTTTTTGATATTGAATGGCTTTAAATCCTTGCGCTTCCCAACCAACCGAAGGAATCAGTTCATCAGCTATGGCATCCGGACCATCATAAGTATAATATTCAGGCAGGCCGCGATAAACATATGCCAGCCAACGTTCCATATTCTTTTTATTCTCAAATACTGATTCTAAGTCCAACTGGTCATCCGGTTGCTTATCCAGATAATCAGAACAAGAAGAAAAAGCAAATGTCGTAATAATACTTAATACTATAAATTTTAATATGCTATTTTTCATATGCCCTATTATTAGAATTTAATTTCAAAACCTGCAGATAACGATTTCATAATTGGGTACGCAGCCCCTGTAGTATTCTCGACTTCCGGATCCCACAAATCAAATTTTGAGAATGTTAAAAGATTTGTTCCTCTCACGAAAAGACGAATGCCTGATATAACTGTAGTATTTCTCCACAAATTCTTTGGTAAAGAATAACCAAGTTCAATATTTTTTAAACGTAAAAAACTCATATTCCGCAGCCACCACGTAGAGGATTGGTTATTATTACTATTTATACCATCATCCAAACGCGGATAAAATACGTTCTGACTTGGGTTGTCTACAGTCCAACGATCATTTGCATTAGTAAACATATTGCCTGTCACTCCTCTATTGGCACCCGGAATAATACTTGATCCTAATATATTCCAACTACGACCTATGCCTTGGAAGAGAGCTCCAAAATCTAAATTCTTATATTTCATATTCAGTCCAAAGCCATATACTATCTCCGGATCTTTTGTTCCTCCGATTGGAGATTTATCAAATACGTCCACTTTACCATCACCATTGACATCTCTGTATCTGATATCCCCCGGACGTAATTTACCTACAAAACTTTGAGTCGGAATTCCTTCTTTCAGTTTACCTGTACTTACGTCTTCAAAGTCGTCTTCTGTAAACAAACCTTCTGCTATATAGCCAGTTAATTGCCCTACCGGATGCCCTGTTTCAGCACGGTTAGTACCAACTACTGCACTAGGTTCATCCTTTTCCGTTATTTCATTATGAGCATAGGTAAATGTTCCCATTAAGCTGACAAATAAATCCTTGCCAAACTGTTTATTAACATTTAAAGAAACTTCTACACCCTGATTAGTCACTTTTCCAAAATTCTTCCAAGGCTGCTTCATAAATCCAGCTGTCATTGGAACAGACTCACGTGGCATAAATATATCTTTACGACGTTCATCGAAATAGTCTAATTGCAAATCAATCATACCATTCAGGAAACCTAGCTCAACCCCCAAATTCATCTTATTAACAATCTCCCATGTCAAATCTTGTACTGCAAACTCGCCTTCTGCCATACCAGTTAAGCCATAACTGCTATCCAATCCCCATTTATACATGTTTAATGTCTCATAGTCATCGGTAATTGTAGAAAGGTATGCAAAACGGCGTCCACCTAAATTAGCATTACCTACCTGACCATAGGACGCACGCAATTTCAATTTAGATATGACTTTACGCAATGGCTGCATAAATGCCTCTTCCGATACAATCCAACCAATGGCTCCTGAAGGGAAAAAACCATAACGCTTGCCTTTGGCAAAATTTTCAGAACCATTATAACCAAAATTAAATTCACCTACATATTTACCCGAATAGGTATAAGATGCACGTCCTGCCAATCCCTGATTACGGTAAGGCAACTTGCTTCCATCATCATAATTACGACGATTAAACAATAACATTGCAGCAACGGAATGTTTCTCGGCAAATGTACGGTCATAAGACAAAGTAGCTTCCATATATACGCTCTTATTTCCATAATCACCGCTTTTTGAGTAATCCAGGAAATTAGTACCATTGGATTTTGATGCTATAATCAAATTACCTTCATCATCACGTCCTGTAGCAGGTACATAATAATCCGGTGTCTTTCCACGAGAAACAGTACCTGAAGAAAATCTGTCAAATGAGAATGTACCTTTTATTTTCAATCCCGGAAGTAAGAATTTCAAATCTTGTTCTACAGAAAACAGTGTTTCAATCTTACTGTCGCTTCTTCTTTTATATCCACTCTGAGTAGCCCATGCCCAAACGTTTGGCTCCTCTGTTGTCGGTATCTGTCCACTGGAATACTGTGCAGGAAAAGCATGAGGAACAGCAACGAACGCTTTTTGGAAAATTTGAGATATATCTTTCGTTGTAGAATTTCTATCTTGCAAATATCCACCAATATTAAAACGTAATTGCGTAGTAGGACTTAATTTCAAATCCACATTAGAACGCACGTTATAACGTTGCAACTTAATAGTAGGATCCCAATCATAGCTTTTATCACGTTTCAAAATACCACGTTCATTATACGCAGCAGCAACAAAAGAATAACGTAATGTCTCTGTACCACCAGAAATATCTACTGTTACACGCTGATTCGAAGCATAATCATTTGCAATTGCATCCATCCAATTCACGTCCGGATATAAATCAGGATCATACCCTGCACGAGTTTTTGCAATACGATCTGTATATTTAGGTTGTTGTCCTGTATCCATCAAGATATCATCCAAAACCTGCATATAATCTGCCGCACCCAAATACTCGGGAAGTTTAACTGGCTGTGTAGCTGCAAATTCAGCCTTTACAGTCACACGAGGTTTACCAACTTGTCCGCGTTTCGTATTAATTAAAATAACACCATTAGCTCCCCGCACTCCATAAACAGCACTTGCAGCAGCATCTTTCAACACAGAAAAAGATTCTATTTCTTCAGGATCAATATTATTCAAATCACGTTCTATGCCATCAATCAAAACCAATGGGTTTTGTCCGGCATCCTGGAATGTACTAATACCACGAATCCAGAAAGAAGAGTTATCATATCCCGGTTCACCAGAACGTTGCACAGCTAATACACCGGCAACTGTACCTGCCAGATTATTACTTATTGAACGAGTAGTAGAAACCTTTAACTTAGCAGGTTCAATCGTTGTAATAGAACCAACAACAGACTCTTTCTTTTGTGCACCATAGGCAACCACTACAACCTCATCTAATTGACCAACATCTTCTACCATTTGTACATTAACAACCTTCCGGTTATTAACTACCTCTTCTTTAGGAACAAAACCAATATAACGGAAAGAAAGCACAGATTTTCTTTCAGGAACAATAATACTATAATTACCATTCATGTCTGTCAATGCATGTACTGTAGAATCATTTTTCAAAATGATTGTCACACCGATCAAAGGTTCTCCCTTCTCATCTGAAACGTTACCTGTTACCTTAATACCCTTTTGTTGTGTAGTTTGTTGTACTTTAGGAGCTTCTGGCACCGAAATAGTAATTTGTCTTCCCGACATCTTATAATTCAGTCCTGTCTCTGAGAACAACTCTTTTAATACAGCATCTATTTTCTTATTGGAAACTGAAATGGAGACTTTGTTATTCAGATTTTTCTGAACATTAGCAGAGTAAATAAAAATATACTTACTATGTTTTTCGATATAATCTAAAATATCTTTAACTGTAACATTCTCATACTGTACTGAGAATAAATCTTCTTCGGAATTCCAACTAATAGAATTAGTACCGAATGAAGAGAATGGAATCATAAAAAAGACGTTTATAATGCAAAAAAGCTTAAGTCTTTTCTTTAAGTGTAGAAAAATAGTTTTCTTTACCATAAAAATTTCTTTTTAGGTTAACAATTTTGGATTTATTGATTTAACTAGGGAATTACTATCGGGTAAATACGGCAATATTTATCCGATTTTTTTTGTCATAATAGCAGTCTGTTCTTCATAGGCAAACATATTAAAAGATTAATTAAAAAAATTATTTATTTAAATATATACTAGTATCACTTTTTTCGATTGTGAATGGCAGGGTTTGCTGAATACATTCAATCACCTCGTCTATATCATCTTTCAAATCTAATTTCCCATACACTTTTTCTTTACCAATAATTGGATCACATTGAATAGATATACCATAATAGATGCTTAGTCTTTGAATGATCTGCGACAAATCATTACCATTCAATAGCATGATCCCCTCTACCCAACTAATATACTCTGCTACATCAACTTGCTTCTGATAAGCAATTGTACCATTTGCTATATTCAACAGATCATTAGGATTCAAGCGTGCTTTCTTTTCATTCTTATCAGTAACTTCTACCGCACCTTCCACCAATACAATATTAGTTGCCCCCCCTTTATAATTCGAGATATTGAACTTCGTTCCTAACACTTGCAGTTTAAAATCATCAGACTCCACTATAAAAGGATGTTTCTTATCATGCGCAACTTCCAGAAAAACTTCTCCTTGGGCATAGATTTTACGAATGTCTCCTTTAAAACAACGAGGATAAATCACTTTTGACTGAGAGTTAACGACCAGCCGAGTCCCATCAGACAATTCTACTCTAGCCCTTTTCCCCGCAGGAACAAGTAGCTGATTATATTCTTGTTCCTCTTTGGTTTTCTCTTCATTCTCTTTTATCACTTGTGAATTGACAGCAACTTTCCCCTCTTTCGAATACTTAATGAAAGCATCTTCATCCAAATTAAGCTGTTCCTTGGAAGTAATAAGAGTCACTTCCTCAACAGATTGGCTATCCATTTCTTCAGCAATAGCCTGGAAGTCTAAATTACCACTTCCATTCTGATTCAAAAAATAAATAGTTGAAATGCAAATCAAAAAGGAAGCAGCAATAGAAGCTGAAGCAACTAAGAAATATTTCTTTCTGCGCTTCATAGCATCTTTTCGCATCTTTCGTTGAGTCTTCTCTATGATAGAAGATGGATCAATCTTTTCCTGCGCACAATTTTGCCAAAAGAATTTCAATTTCTCTGCATCAGGCATAGAAGTAAAATCATCCTCAATATTTTCTTGAGAATTCAATTTACTAAATAAATCTGCGAGACGATGGTATTCTTTCAAGCTCATAATCCTTTTTTAATGTTGTTCTATAGATAAAGACGCAACTAAAAAAAAAATCTCCCAGTCAAAAATGATTTTTTTTCATTTTTCTTAGAAAACAAATAAAAGTAGGATTAGCTATGTGAAAAAATAAGGCATTAATAAGCAGGAGAGTAAAAACTTAGCTCTTGCGAGATTTCAGATTCAATCTTTTAGCAATTTCATCTAACGCAAAAGCAATATGGTTATTGATAGTCTTCACTGATATGTTCAACATATCTGCGATATCTTTATAAGGAAGTCCATCTATTTTTGCTAAGAAAAAGACATGTTTACACTTGGGAGGAAGTTGTTGAATGGCGTCATTAATTTTAGCCATTTCTTCCTTACTAATCATCTCCTCGGCTGGAGATTGAACCGGCTCAAAAATAAAATCTTCGATATCATCAAATGACAATTCATACTTTCCAGTTTCCTTCCGCAAAAAAGAAATCGCTTTTCGATAGGTGATTGTCTGGATCCAAGCATTCATATTGCCAATTTCAGCCAGACTTTTTCTATTTTTCCAAACTTCAAAAAAAACATCACTCACAATCTCTTCAGCTGACTCCTTCTGGCCAAGTAGCGCAAATGTATAGTGATATAAACGCGAAGAATAATGCTCCATAAAACGATTGAAAGCAATTTCATCGCCGTCTACTATTCTACATATTTCATTATTCTCAAGTTTCACAGAAGTATTTATAGATTATTTCCAATTAACAAAATTGAGCCAAATATAGCAGTATCATATCAATTACGAAAATAAAACACCATAAAAAGGAATTAAAAGTTATCAATTATAGAAAAATGGCTATAATAAAAACATTACCATTTAGCTATAAAAGTCTCTTACTTAAATAACGTACAGGATACCATACAGAAAGGAATCCAACTGCCAAAACGGTGATAAAAATAAGTACCATATCCCAAGCATGAACACTGACAGGATAGGCGTCTACAACAAAAGTTCCGCCACCGCCCCCCAATGAAATTATACCGAATTTCTGTTGGATAAAACATAGGATTAAGCCGAGGACAATACCGGAAATAGCGCCAAAAAGAGAAATAAGACGTCCTTCAAAGAGGAATATTCGGGAGATGAGTTTATCACTAGCTCCAAGACTCCGCAAAGTTACTACATCATCCTTCTTATCCAAAATCAACATGGAAAGAGAACCAATTACATTGAAACAGGCAATCATTAAGATAAAGGTCAGAAATAAATAGGAAATAAGTTTCTCTATCTCCATAATACGGAAAACATCTGCCTGCTGCTGATAACGATTCTGAACAACAAAATCATCACCTAATATGTTTTCTATTTTAGATTGTACCGATGAAGTATTTACATTAGGCTTTAATTTCAATTCCATCGCAGAGACTTCTGTTGTATAATCCAGAAGCTGGCGAAGAAAATCGAGAGAAGTCAGAATATATTTCCCGTCATATTCTTGCTGATTCACAACAAATACGACACCCGGAGAATACAGGTAATCACGATTAAAAGAAGCTCCGGGATTTGCCATGTTCACTTTGGCATTCCGCTTGGGTAGATAAACCTGAAGAGGATCAACAAATTCCAAACCTGTACCCAAAGTCGCAACCAGTTCCACTCCCATGACCCCGTAGTTCACAATAGAGTCATGAAGAACAAATTCACCTGCGCCATAGAGTATACTGTCTATAGCAGTCAGTTCTTCAAAGTTATCCTCCACACCTTTCAATACAACCATAGCTTGCCGATCCTTGTATTGCACCATTGCATTTTCTTCAAGTGTTTCTGTAAACACCTCCACTTCAGGAAGTGCACAAACAGCGCGAATCCGTTTATCCTGCGCATCAAAGACTTTTCCTTCACGAACTGTTATTTTCAATTGCGGGTCAAAAGCCGTAAAAAAGCTAGCGACCATATCCTGAAAACCATTAAAAACGGAAAGAGTGCAAACCAAAGCAAGTGTAGCAAGGGCTACCCCACATACGGAAATACCGGATATGATATTAATAGCGTTATGCTTTTTTTTTGAGAAAAGATAACGCCTGGCTATATAAAAAGGAAAGTTCACCTCTGCAATGAATTATTTCACTTCAGCAATGAATCTATTTTCTCAATATAATCCAATGAATCATCCA
>ERZ838118.2247-NODE-2247-length-20978-cov-8.327248_pt1 | contig 20978 bp, 15 predicted proteins | sample MGYA00519863_ERZ838118 | MGnify/ENA primary metagenome ERZ838118 (study PRJEB31850, sample SAMEA3708827) | human gut metagenome | biome: human gut; feature: human-associated habitat; material: faeces | place: China | collected 2014 ...
TGGTACAGAAGGGCGACAAGCTGGACCTGATTGTCCTGCGCGTCAACGATGTGGAAGGCACTGTAATGCTTTCCAAGAAGCGTCTCGATGCCATTGCCGGCTTCGAGAAGATTGCTGAAGCCTGCGAGAGCGGCGAGGTTCTGGAAGGCGTTGTAGGCCTCGTTCTTGTATTCCACGAGCGGGTCGCGCTGGCCGAAGGCGCGCAGACCGATACCGGTCTTCAGGTAGTCCATCTCCTGCAGATGCGCCATCCAGCGCGTGTCGATGATGCGCAGCATCACCTGGGCGGAGAGGTTCTCCATGAGGTCGTGGCCCAGCTGCTCGCTCTTCTGCTCGTAAATCCAGGTGAGGAAGTCGTTCAAAGCCTCGGCGACGTTTTCCGCCTCGTCCTCGTGATCGACCTTCGCCACGGAGAAATCGTTGCAGCCGGTCATGTTCGCGGCCCACAGGTCGATGGCGCGCACGTCCCAGTCGTCGCTGGCGGAATTCCCGGGGCAGCACTCCCCCACGATGGCGTCCACGGCGTCGCGGATGATGCCGGGAATGCGCTCGGTCATGGACTTGCCGTCCAGGATGGCGTTGCGCTCCTCGTAGATGGCCTTGCGCTGGAGGTTCATGACGTCGTCGTATTCCAGCACGTTCTTACGGGCGGCGAAGTGCATGGACTCCACCTGGCGCTGGGCGCTCTCGATGGATTTCGACACCATGCCGGCCTGGATGGGCATGTCGTCCTCTTGATTGGTCTTCTCCATCATATGCGCGATGGAGTCCATCTTCGAGCCGCCGAACAGGCGCATCAGATCGTCTTCCAGCGAGAGGTAGAACTGGGTCACGCCCGGGTCGCCCTGACGGCCGGAACGGCCGCGCAGCTGGTTGTCGATGCGGCGGGACTCGTGGCGCTCGGTGCCGATGACGCAAAGTCCCCCGGCGGCGAGCACCTGCTCCTGCTCCGCGTCGCAGATCTCGCGGGCGCGGGTAAGGGCGTCGGCGCGGTCGGCCGCCGATGGGATGGGGCCGCGCGCCTCCTCGTCGCCCTCTTGGGCGTCCACGTCGAACCCGCGCTCGCGCAGCAGGTCCTCGGCGAGCATGTCCGGCTCGCCGCCCAAGCGGATGTCGGTACCGCGGCCGGCCATGTTGGTGGCGATGGTGACGGCGCCAAGGCGCCCGGCCTGGGCCACGATATGCGCCTCGCGCTCGTGGTGCTTGGCGTTCAGCGTCTCGTGCTTGATACCGCGCTTGTCCAGAAGCCGCGAGAGCTTCTCGGAGTTCTCGATGGACACGGTGCCGATCAGGCACGGCTGGCCCTTCGCGTGGCGCGCGGCGATGTCGTCGGCCACGGCGTTGAACTTGCCGTCGATGGTGCGGTACACCAGATCGTTCTCGTCGACGCGGACGACCGGCCTATTGGGGGGAATGGCCATGACCGGCAGCTTGTAGATCTGGCGGAACTCCGCGTCCTCGGTCATGGCGGTACCGGTCATGCCGGAGAGCTTGTCGTAGAGGCGGAAGTAGTTCTGCAGCGTGATGGTGGCCAGCGTCTGGTTCTCCTCGCGCACGAGCACGTGCTCTTTGGCCTCGAGCGCCTGGTGCAGGCCCTCGGAGTAGCGGCGTCCCTCCATGATGCGGCCGGTGAACTCGTCGACGATCTTCACCTCGCCGTCCATGACGACGTAGTCCACGTCGCGGTGGAAGAGGAACTGGGCCTTCAGCGCCTGCTGCAGGTGGTTCGCCAGCTGGCCAGACGGGTCGGCGTAGATGTTCTCGATGCCGAGCATGACCTCGATCTTCTCAAGGCCGCTCTCCGTGGCGTTGATGGTGCGCTTGGCCTCGTCCATGTCGAAGTCGACGCCCTCTTTGAGGCCGGGCATGACCCGGGCGAACTTCTTGTAGGTGTCGGCGGCCTGGGTGCCGGCGCCGGAGATGATGAGCGGGGTGCGGGCCTCGTCGATCAGGATGGAGTCCACCTCGTCGACGATGGCGAAGTGGTGCCCGCGCTGCACCCGCGAGCTGCCGCGCGTGACCATGTTGTCGCGCAGGTAGTCGAAGCCGAACTCGGAGTTAGTGCCGTAGGTGACGTCGGCCTCGTAGGCGGGCTTCTTCGCCGCCGGCGGCATGCCGTTCTGGATAAGGCCGGTCTTCATGCCGAGGAAGCGGTAGATCTGGCCCATCCACTCGCAGTCGCGCCGGGCCAGATAATCGTTGACGGTCACGATGTGCACGTTGTGCCCGGGAATGGCGTTCAAATAGCCGGCCAGGGTGGACACGAGCGTCTTGCCCTCGCCAGTCTTCATCTCGGCGATCTGTCCCTCGTTCAGGGCCATGCCGCCGATGAGCTGCACGTCGAAGTGGCGAAGCCCGATGGTGCGCACGGAAGCCTCGCGTACGGCGGCGAAGGCCTCGGGGAGCAAATCGTCCAGGCTCTCGCCGGCGGCGTAGCGCTCGCGGAACTCCTGCGTCTTAGCGGCCAGCTCCTCATCGGAAAGCGCCTGGAACTCCGGTTCCAGCGCGTTGATCTTATCAACTTTGGCCTGGTAGCGCTTCAGCTGCTTGCCCTCGCCCATCGTGAGCAGTTTGGAGAGAAATCCCATAGGTTGCGTCTTCTTTCTGTGGTCGGCGAGCGGTCATGGGGTCGGCGATCGCCTCCCCTTCAACAACTCCCGTCGCCTTCGTTGGGCGGCCGCGCGGGCCGCCTCGGTGCAAATCTGCTCCACTCTACCACAGAGCGCAGGTGGCGCGCCCAATTTCACAGGGTTTGCAAGGCGGCGAGACCCCCTTCTGCGCCCGGTTGCGCCCGGTTGCGCCCGGTTGCGCCCGGTTGTGCCGTCCAGTGCCGTCCCGCACCATCCTGCACCGTCCCGCACCGTCGCACCCGGCCCCTTTCGCGGCGCAGCCCCGTCGCACCCCAGTCCCTTCGCGCTCCAGCGCCATCGCACCCCAGCGCCATCGCACCCCGGCCCCTTCACACTCCAGTCCCTTCGCGCTCCAGCGCCATCGCACCCCGGCCCCTTCGCACTCCTGTACCGTCACACCCCGGCCCTTCGCGTCACTTCTTCAATCGTTGCCACTGCTTTTCCCGACGACATCTCCCTCGAAAGCCCACTCTCATACAGCCTTACAGTCTTCGCGGAAATCGCTGGAAATCGACCACCGGCCAATCTCTCCTAACCAGATGCTTCTTTTTTTCGAGTTGTTAGAGTTTAGAGCCAATTCACATCACTCTACCCCGTAGTGGTTTTGAGATTGATAGACGTATTAAGATATTTTTTAAATACTTTAGCATATACAGTCGTTTAGATTTCAGATTTATGCGAGCGCCAGCTCCGCAAACGTCTAACAACTCAAAATTTTTGCCTCAAACCAAACCAGACATTGTCTCAGGTATGACAAATGAACAAAGTCATGGCGTTAGTGCATTTGGTTCAGCCTCGCATCTCGGCCTTTCGCCTCGGCCGCCCGCTTCGCCCCACCTCCTCACACGCACTTGCGCAGTTCGCTGCGAAGCCTCATATGGCGATCGAGTTGCTTTCCGTTGAGCCGCTTGAAATCACAACCAGCTGCGCGAAATGCATGCAGAATTGTCTCTTGGAATTCGAAAACATTCTCAAGCTGACTCGCCGTGATTGATCTTATCTCCAATCCCTGAGCAGCCAGCGCGCTCCTGCGACGCGAATCACGGGAAAGGCGCAAGCTGCTCCCATGGAACTGCGAGCTATCGTATTCAAGTGCCACACCGCGCTCGGGCCATAGCACATCGCATACCAACGACGAGCCATGGGCAATGCGCTCCGCCTCTCGCCTCAACTTGACCGGCTCATTAAGACGCGCACCCCTCATGCCGAATCCGCCGTAATTACGCGGCGCAGTCGCTATGATCGCCAAGGACGTCTCAGCTGGCGAAGCCGACTTTGCCAGAACGTATCGCGCAGCCGTCTTCGCCGCCGCCGACCCTTTGAAGCCACGCAAATGGCTGCAGAAGGCAACCAGCCGATTCGGCGAGCAGAGCGGATGCCGCACAAGATACTCGCTGGCCTCGACAGGATAGCAACCGCATAGCTCATAACCCAATGACAGAAGCGCGCCAAAGGGAAGCAACGATGCCATCTGGGCAAAAACGAGCTCCGGAACACAAACGTACACACCCCGCGCGATTTTCAGGAAAGACCCTTTCGGATATGTTGCCGAGCTGTGGTGATACGTCAACCCGTCCGCAGTACGCACCCCGGGCTTGCGATGTCCGAGCACATGGAGAACTTTTCCGGCACCACTCGAACTATCAGCGATTCCAGACTCTTCCGAGCGCTTCGACGAATGCGTCTCCGACAAGACAACGCGACAAGCGCCAAGCAGCTCAGCGAGTTCTTCCGGCACACCATCCTCTAGCGCACCATCAATGATTTCGACAACGGTGCGTTTTGCTGAGGACGAATCCACCAGAACGGCCGATGACGGAAAGATCCGAAAAGGCAGATCATCGGTCTGCATCGTCTTACGGCAATGGAAAAGATGCAAGGCAATGCCATTGCGAGCGGACCACAACCTCCAGAATTCCAAAGCAGTCTCATGACTTAAGCAGATGCACCGCATTTCCCCTCCTTTACTTAGTAGTGTATTACTGTATGCTATATCACAATCGAGCGAAATATACCAGAGGGAAATTCGTCTGCGAAAGATGCGGTAGTCGAGCAATTGGTCACAGAGGCAAGCTCAGGACAAGGACAAACGGAGGCCCACTCCGTCCGGGATCAAAGCACACAAGGGCAAGCGGAAGCCCATGCCATCTGGGCTCAAAGCATTTCAATCAGTGAACTAAAATGGCGCAAGATTTTCGAGTTGTTAGAGTTTCGCAGACAGCAGCCCCACCCCCTACGGTATCTCATTTTCCACATCACATCTCTGACCTGGGGGTATTCACCATGCTCGGACGCATTGATGAACGTCATGGCGACCTACCTCGGCATAGCGCCGAACAAAAGCCTAACAACTCGAAATTATCGTCCGAGAATTTGGCAAAGGTTGGCAGGAGCAAGACCGCCAGAGGCAAAATAGCCAACAGCGGGATCGGGGAGGCCCGGGCGCGGGTTGCAGGCAGATAGGCCAGAAGGATCCGGGCGCAAGCTGCAGGCAGGAGAAACCGGGGAGACCCGGGCGCAAACTGCAGACTGAGGGGGCCAGGCCAGGCCAAACACAAGCTGCAGGCAAGTGCGAAGCAGCCCGGACAGAGCGGCGGAAAAACGGGGAGGGCCCGCCATAGCAGGTCCTCCCCGAAAGTACGTCAACAACGACGAAGCGTCCCGCGAGACCCAAGCATCATGGCGGCACCTCTCCTGACGAGACATCGCCGCCCACCAATGCGAGACTCACAAGGCCCGGGCATCGGGCCGCCCCCTCCCCCAGAAACATGATGGCGGAGACTTCGGCCCATGCAAGCGAGCACCCCGCAACGCCCCGGTAAATGCCGCGGAAGAGACTAGTACTCCTCCAGATCGGCGGGGTTCACGCGGCCGCGGAAGGTGCGGTAGATGACCACGTGGTACACGAGAACGAGCGGAAGCCCGATGCACAGGATGATGGTCATCCAGGTGAGCGACAGCTCCGACGATGCGGCGTTGGCCAAGGTGATGGCCGGCCCCACGGAATCGGCCGTGGCGTTCACGAGCACGGGGAACATGGAACAGGCCAGAAGCGCCACGAGCGCGATCATGGACGCGGACTGAGCCAGAAACGCCTTCAGGTCGTCCCCGGACGTCTTGCCCACGACGAGCGAGGCCAGCAGCCCCACCACCACCAGCGCCGCGAACAGCCACCGCAGGATGCCCAAGTTCGGATCCATCTCGGGCCCGACAAGAACGAGGGCGTACACGGACACCACGGCGAACAGAACAAGCGCGATCACTTGCAGGGGCAGGCGCAGCCGTGCGGCGCGGGCCTGAAGGTAAGAGGGCAGCGGCGCCTTCAGCGCGGCCCAGCAGGCACCGGCGGCCAAAAACATCGCCAGGCCCAAAAGCCCCGTCAGCAGCGTGAAAGGCGTGATGAGGCCGATCAGAGGCACGCCGGCGTAATCGCCCGCGGCGTCCATGGGGATGCCGGCGAAGATGTTGCCCACCGCCACGCCGAGCAGCAGCGCCGGAAGCAGCGAGCCCACAAAGAAGCACGCGTCCCAGAGCTTTCCCCAGGACGGATCGCCAGCACGGAACTCGAAGGACACGGCGCGCACGATAAGGCCGAACAGCACCAGCATGACGGCCAGGTAGAACCCGGAGAACGTCGTGGCATAGGCGTCCGGGAAGGCGGCGAACAGCGCACCTCCCGCCGTGAGCAGCCACACCTCGTTGCCGTCCCACACAGGACCGATGGCCCGGCGCAGCACCGCGCGCTCCTCGTCGTTTTTCGCGATGAAGGGCGACAGCACGCCGATGCCCAAGTCGAACCCGTCAAGCACGAAATAGCCCGCGATGAGCACGAAGATGAGGAAGAACCACAGCACGCTTAAGAACTCCATCATGGCTACTCACCTTCCTTCCCGCTATCGCCCGCGGCGGCGACGGCCTTCGCAACGACGACATCGCCCTCGGCGTCGGCAGCGACCACGACGACTGCGGCCGCATCGGCGGCAGCAGCGCCCTCGGCAACCGGCCCTTCCTTGATGAAGCGGCCGATGACCCGCGCCCACCCGATGAGCAGCACCAGATACACGAGCACGAACAGGCCCAGCGTCAGCCACAGCTCCGGCGCCGACACCGACATGGAGATGCCGTCGGCCGTCAGCAGCGACACGCCGTCGGGGCCGGTGACCGACGGGTACACCACCCAGGGCTGGCGCCCCACCTCGGCGGTGATCCAACCCGTCTGAATGGCGATGAACGGCCAGATGGGCGAAAGCACCGCCGCCCACTGCAGCCAGCGCATCTTCGCGATGCGGCCGCCCTTGAAGGTGAACACGAGCACGAGAATGCTCGTCAGCATGATGAGCCCGTACATGGCCACCATGAGGTGGTAGCTTTGGAACACGAGCCCCACGGGCATGTCCTCCACCACCATGTCGCCGTACTCCTCGGTCTGGGCGAGCTCGTTTAAGCCCGGATACTCCGTCTCGAAGTTGCCCGTGGCCAGAAAGCTCGTGCCGCCGGGAATGGCGAAGGGAGCGATGACCTCCTGGTTGTCCTCATCCACAATGCCCACGGCGTACAGCGGGGGCACCTCGGAATCGTACATGCCCTCCATCATGGCGAGCTTGGTGGGCTGCTCGTTCCACACCACCACGGCCGAAGAGTGGGCAAACACGATCATGGCGCAGGAGGTCACGATGCCCACCACGGCGGCGATGCGCATGGTCTTCATGGCGAACTCGGCGTTGCGGCCCTTAAGCATATACCAGCCGGCCACGGCCATGGCCACGAACGCGCCCATGATGAGCAGCGCGTCCACGGTGTGGGTATAGCGGGCGAAGATGGACGGGTTGAAGGCCGCCGAGAAGAAGTCGGTGATGACGGCCTCGGTGCCGTCGGCGTTAAGCTCCGCGCCGGCCGGCGTCTGCATCCAGGAGTTCGCGATGAGGATCCACAGCGCCGACAGGCACGACCCGGCCCACACGAGCCACGAGGACACCATGTAGAACTTCGGGCTCACCCTCTCGCGCCCGAACAGGAGCACGCCCAGAAAGACCGACTCCAGGAAAAAGGCGAACAGCGCCTCGGCGGCCAAAGGAGCTCCGAAGATATCGCCCACGAACCGCGAGTAGTTCGCCCAATTGGTGCCGAAGGAGAACTCCATGGTGATGCCCGTGGCCACTCCGATGGCGAAAGTCGCGGTGAACACCTTCACCCAGAATTTCGTCGCCGCAGCGTCCTCGGGTTTGCGCGAGCGGTAATAGCGGGTCTCGTTGATGGCCAGAATGAGCCCGAGTCCGATGGACAGCGGCACGAACAGGAAGTGGTACGCCACCGTCAGCGCGAATTGAATGCGCGAGAGCACCGCCACATCAGCGAAAGCCTCCATTGCACACCCCCTTTCTCTGCGCGCCCGCGGCCGAGATGCGGCCGCCCCTGGGCGCAATCGAATACGTTCCCATTCCTAAGCGGAACGGTCAGGTTCCATAGTACTCCTTCTGTACGGAAGGCAGCGTGTCAACCTGGTGTCACTTCCTGCTCGTTTCGCCGCCTCGCCCGCCTCACCCCTAGGCGAAAGACAACTCGCCTTCCAACAGCTGCCGGTAGAGGGCGGCCAGCGCCGGCGAGGGATCGAGTCCCAGCGTTCGCGACAAGCGGTCGCGGCAGGCGAAGAACGTCTGTACGGCGGCCGAGCGCTGACCGGTGGCCATCTGCGCGCGCATGAGAGCCGCCGCCGCGTCCTCGCGCCCCGCATCGCGCTGAAAGGCCTCCCGAGCGAGCCACAGCGCCCCCTGGAGCTCCCCCCGGACAAGAAGACGCCGCGAAGCCGCCACCAGGCCGTCCACGAACTCCGCGTCGAGGCGATCGCGGAAGACGACGATGGCCTCGCACTTGCGCTCGGTGGGCAGAAGCACGCTGCCGAAGGAGCCTTGGATCGTGGCTATGGCCCTCTCCCAGGCCATATCGTCGGCAGGGCCGAACAGAAGGCAGCGAATCAGCTCCTCGAACTCGTCTAGGTCGCTCTCGAACAAATCGGGATCGAGCCGGCAGCCGTAGCGGCTGCGGATGAGGTAGGGGCACGACCCCTGCTGGGAGAGAAGGGATCGCAGATCTCCCCACACGCGGTAGAAGCTCTTCGCCCCCGTGCGCTTGTCGGCGGCGGGCCACAACATGGAGACGATCTGGTCGCGTCCCAGCTCGCGCCCGCGGTGCAGGGCGAGCAGCGCCAGCAGAAGACGGGTCTTCGGGCGGCCCTCGAACTGATAGGTGATGTCGCGCCTCCCCACAGCGACTTCCATGGTGCCGAACAACTTCAGGCGCAGCGGCTCCACGGACACCTCGGGCGCGACGGCCATCGCCGTCCGGGGCGCGCTGGGCACCGGCAAACTGCGCCCGCGCTCGGGATCCTCGACGACAGGAGCTCCAGAAGACTTCTCGCGGCGCGAGCGGGCCGCCCCCTTCTCGACATGGGCCGCAAATAATGCGGCGGCCACGGGAGCGGAAAGCCGCGGCAGGCCGAGGCCCTCGAGCACCTCCCCCGCCCGCTCCAGGGCGGCGGCCGCCCGGTAGGCTCCGAATCCGAGGCTCCAGCCGCGCTCCACCAGCGCGTCCAGGGCGCGATGGCTGCAAGCGACGAGCCGCACCAGCTCGGGTCGGCCGGCAATGGCCGTATCGGCGCCGGCGCCCAGCGCCCCGGTCGCCTCCAGGCCCTCCAGCGCCGCCGCGGCGCCGAGCAGCCGGCGCTCCACGTCGATGCGCGAGTCGCTCCCCCAGTCCAGCGCTTCGCCGACCCGGGACGCCCAGACCGCCAGGACGTCGTCGCCGCGGCCCAGCGCCAGTACTCCATGCGCCACCACGACCAGCTCGGCCAGACCGTCCTCGCGCTCGACTCCCCCGGCGCCATCCAGTTCAGCCAGGCAGGAGGCGACCGTCTCCTCCATGGCCCGGCGCGTGGCCGCGTTGCCCACCTCCCAGGCCGCCAATGCCGCAGAGAGGACCGTTCGCGGCGTGCTCCTCTCCGAGACAAGGCTGCGCTGGGCGAACTGAACGGCCCGCGCGCGATCGCCCCGCTGCGCCCAGGCCCAGGCGATCATGGCGTTGATGTCCGCACGGGCTGCCATTTGGGTGCGGGTCGCCGAGTCGTAGAGCTCGCACACCTCGACGGCCGCGCCGCCCCACAGGGCCGCCCAGCCGTTCGCCGCCAGCCACCGGCCGTGGGCCCGCCGGCGCGCCAGCAGCGTCATCGCGCTCACGGCGCGCCCGCATTCCCCACGCTCCATCAAGCGCTCCGCCAAAACCTCCATCGCCTCCTCCCTACCGGCGAACCCGCAGGTCTCGGCGAGCGCCTGAAGACGCGCCCGCCCGTGATCCCTCACCTCCCCAAGGGACACGGAAAGCGCGGCGAAGCTCTCTTCGCCGGCGGAAATGCCCACAAGAGGGCAACGCGCGGCGAGAGCATCCCAGGCCTTCTCGGCCCGGCGCGCCCCGAGCAGCGCGCGCACGTCGTCTATCGTGCCCCTTCCGAGCACCGTCATGGCCCACAGGGCAAGCTCCTCTTCCGGAGTGCATCCCGCCCGGCTCGCGCCGAGTACCAGCTGGATCGGCGTCGCAGACCCCCATCGCAGGGCGGCAATGCGCTCGGCCAACCCTAAGGGGCGCCGATCCGTCACCCCTTCGGGCTCCTCCTCCAAATCCTCCCGCGCTACCAGCATCTCCGCGGCCCCGATGACGACGCGCCTGCCGAACAGCTCCATCGGCGCATCGGCCCGCGTTGTCGTGGCGATCACCTCGCAGTTCGCATCCGCCAAGCGCTCCACGACCTCCGCAAAGGCCTCGGCGCGATCATCGGTAAGGAGCGGAAGATCGGTCACCACCATCAGCGCGGCGTGCTCGTCGGCTTCAAGCACCGTCTCGGCCAGCACCCCCGCATCCAAATCCCGCAAGAAGCAGGGCGACGAGCCGCGCAGCCAGAATACGTGCTCGAACTGGAACATCACGGATGCGTACTCAAATGCGAGCGTCGCCTTCCCGAACCCGGGCGGCGCAACGACAAGGCGCAGGGCACCGCGATCCTCGAGGAGCCGCGACAGAAGGCGCGGTCGGCTCCTCAGGCGGTCGGGAACCACTCCGTGGGGGCGCCTCCCCTCGCAAGCGCTCTGCTGGATGAAACGGGTCATGGGCATCTCCTTCTTCTTTCGGCCCTCGCTAACAACAGGTCGCACCTTACGAGGCCCCGACTGTCCGGGCAACCAGCAAGGAACACAAGGCCGCCGATCCCCTTCCATTGCCGCCCGGACAAACCGCCCGCAACATACAGGCAGCCTCGCAAAAGGCACCCGCAAGCACAAGGAACGCGCGAGGAAGGCCCGCGGCAGGCGTCTCCAGTCATCTGCGGAAAAGCTCCAGCGCCATTCGCGCTCCATGCAAGCGACAAGCAGTCGAACGGCACCCGCGCGACGGGCTCTCGCCGTCCTCTCGCGCCACCGGCAGAAAGCCGCCAGCGCCCGTTGCCGCCCCAGGAGGGACGGCGCCGACAAGAAACAGGGACGCCGCCACGGTTTCTCCACGGTTCGCGCGAGAGCATTTCCGCGAAACCGTGGGGGTCGGCGCGGGCGTCAGGCGAGAGCACTTCCGCGAAACCGCGGCGGTCGGCGCGGGCACAAGAAAAGACCCCTCCGCCGTTGCGGAGGGGTCTCTCTTCTCGGAATGCGCGCCTCGCGCCCCTTGCCTTTCTGCGCGCTGCCGCGCCGGCCCAATCGCCCGTCGGACGCCCTCGGAGCTTTAAGCCTCGTCGCCCTGGGCCGCCTCGCGGCCGAGCAGCTTGGCGATGCGATCGGAGTACTGCAGGTTCTCAAGCCCCGCCTCGGCGGCCAGGTCGATCACCGGCGCGTCGTTCCACAGCGCCTCGAGACGGTAGTACTCGCGGGTCTCGGGCATGAACACGTGCACGACGATGTTGCCGTAATCCAGAAGCGACCAGCTTCCGTCGGCGGACATCTCGCGGTGAGTGGGCTTGATGGACGCCTCCTCGCGCAGCTTGTCCTCGATCTCGTCGATGATGGCGTCCACCTGGCGGGAATTGGCGGCCGTGGCGATAACGAAGTAGTCGGTCACGCCGATGAGATCGCGCACTTCCTGCACCATGATGTCGGTGGCTTTCTTCTCGTCGGCGGCCTTGGCGGCGATGAGCGCGCACTCGCGCGAGAAGGCGGCCTGCTGCTCTACAGCATCGGTCATAGCTATCCTCACTTTCGGGAACATCAGATTTTGCTTGCATACCTTAGCACAAGTCCCCCGGGAAGAGGCCCGGGAGGGGGCGCGCGGAGACCTCTGAGCGCCCCCTTCCGGAGCTCTTCCCTCCATTGCCTTTGTCGTGTTAAGGCCTACCGTAGGGAATGGGGTCGGGGTTGGCCTCGGCGCGGTAGACTTCCTGCTCGGGCATATAGGAGTTCCAAATTTCCGTGGTCTTGGAATAGATGGGGTGGCGGCGCTCCATGATGAGCTGGACCCAATAGGCGTACACCTCTAAGAACAGCTCGCGCAGCTCGATCTCGCCTATCTTCTCGCGCAGCTTTTCCACGACCTTGCCCTTGCGCCCCGGCTCCAGCGCATCGGCGATATAGACGATCATGTCCAAGTCGCTCATGCCCGCATCGCCCAGCGTATGGCGCTCGACGGCGGCGAGCACCTCGGGCGGCAGCTCCGGGAAGGCGCGCCCCAAGGCCACGGCGGCGGTGAGGCCATGCAGGACGCGGGGCATGGCGACAAGCTCGGCGTCCAGTTCCATCCCCAGCTCGTCGGCCCGCGCGAGAATGCCCGGGTCGTCATAGCCCTTGTCCCAGTCATGCAGAAGGCCGGCCACCCGGGCCGCCGTCTCGTCGGCGCCGTAGACGCGAGCCAGCTTTTCGGCCGTCTCGGACACGCCGAGGCTGTGCTTGAAACGACGCGGGCCCACCCGCTTCTCCAGCTCGTCACGGCGCGCCTCATAGAATGCATCGCTACGCCACCCGTCCACCATCGGTCTCCCTTCGGTACAACGATTCCTCTTCAATAATTTCCCGCACGGCCTCAGGCACCAGATAGCGGATGGTGCGCCCCGAGTACACGCGCCGCCGCAGCGCACTCGAGGAAATGTCGAGGCCCGGCACGGCGAAGGGACGCACATCGAATCCGTGCTCACGCAGATCGCGCAAGGCCTGCTCCCCCAGTTCAAAACCGGGCCGTGTGGCCGCCGCGAACGCCGCGAGGTGTGCCAGTTCGGCGCTCTTTCGCCATCGGGGTAGCGTGAGGGCCGCGTCGGCGCCGACGATGAAGACGAGTTCCACCCCCGGCAGCTCCTCGCGCAGCTCGCGCAACGTGTCCACGGCGTAGGTGACGCCGGGGCGCTCTACCTCCAGGGCGCTCACGGCGAAGGCGGGGTTGCCAGCCACGGCGGCGGCCACCATGGCCAGCCGCACCTCGCCGGCGGTCACAAGACGATCCTGCTTGAAGGCGGGACGGCCCGTGGGCACGAACAGCACCGCATCGAGGTTCGCAGCCTCGAGGGCCTCCTCGGCACAGGCGAGATGCCCCAGGTGAGGGGGGTCGAAGGTGCCCCCCATGATACCCAGCCGCGCGAGCGTGCCCGCCCGTGCCCGCTGCGCCAGCGAATCCACGGCGCCGTCCATCGCCCTTAGGCCCTCACCTGGCCCGCGCCGCGCAACACGTACTTGTAAGAGGTGAGCGCGTCGGCGGCAAAGGGCCCGCGGGCGTGGATCTTCTGGGTGGAGATGCCGATCTCGGCGCCAAGGCCGAACTGGCCGCCGTCGGTGAAGGCCGTGGAGGCGTTGGCGTACACCGCCGCCGCGTCCACCTGGGCGAGGAAGGCGTCCTGGGCCGCCTCGTCGGAGGCGACGATGGCCTCGGAGTGCTTCGTGCCGTAGCGGTTCACGTGGTCGATGGCCTCTTGCAACCCTTCCACGCACTTCACCGCCAGCTCGGGCCCCAGATACTCGGTCTCCCAGTCGGCCTCGTCGGCGAGCACGACATCGGGCGCGTCGCCGGCCGCAGAAAGCCCGGCCACCTCGGCGATGGCGAGCACGCGCGTATCGCCGTGGACGAGCACGCCGGCCTCCTTCATGTCCGCGAGAATGGGCGGCAGCACCGCATCGGCCACCGCCGCATCCACCAGAAGGGTCTCGGCGGCGTTGCACACCCCGTAGCGGCGGCACTTCGCGTTCTTGATGATGTCGCGGGCCATCGCGGGGTCGGCGGAGGCATGCACGTACACGTGGCAGTTGCCCGTGCCCGTCTCGATGACCGGTACTTTGGCATGCTCCACGCAATGGCGGATAAGCCCCGCGCCGCCGCGGGGGATGAGCACGTCCACCAGGCCGTGCAATCCCATGAGCACATCAGTGGCCGCCCGGTCGGTGGTGGTCACGGCGCAGATAGAGCCCTCCGGCAGCCCCGCTTCCACGGCAGCCGCGGCCAGCACGTCGGCGATGACCTCGTTGGAGCGGGCCGCAAGGCTGCCGCCCCGCAGGATGCACGCGTTGCCGGACTTCACGCAGACCCCGGCGGCGTCGGCGGTCACGTTGGGCCGGGCCTCGTAGACCATGGCCACCACGCCGAGGGGCACCGACACGCGCCGAAGCTCGATGCCGTTGTAGAAGGTCGATTCCAGCGACACGACGCCGAGCGGATCGGGCAGCGCCGCCACCTCCTCCAAAGCGTCGGCCATAGCAAAGACGCGAGACTCGTCCAGCATGAGCCGGTCCAGCAGCGCCTCGGTGGTGCCGGCCGCCCGGGCCGCCTCCATGTCCTCGCCGTTGGCCTCCACGATGGCCGGCGCCTGCGCCCGCAGGGCCGCCGCCATGGCGAGCAGCGCCCCGTTGCGCTCCTCGGTCGTCGCCTGAGCCAACTTCACGCTCGCCGCTTTTGCGAATTTCGCCAGCTCGCGCACTTCCTCTTCCAAAGTCATGGGCCTCTCCTATTCGAATAGAACCAGTTCGTCGCGATGGATGACGGGGCGGTCGGCCAGCACGGCCAGGATGGCGTTGCTCGCCACCTCCTCGCGGCTGCGCCCGCAGGCCAGCTTCAGAAGGTCGCTCGCCGCCGCGGCACGGCCCCGCGCGAACACGTGCCCCGTCTCGTCGGCCACGTCCACGATGTCATCCAACCCGAAGTCGCCCTCCACGGCGCGAATGCCCACGGAAAGGAGCGACTTGCCGCGCATCACCAGAGCATCGCGGGCCCCCTCGTCCACGACGACGGTGCCGTGCACGGAGTCCCCGAGCGCGATCCACAGCTTCTTGGCCGTGATCTCGTGGGGGCGATCCGGCGCCGTGAACAGCGTGCCGACTGCCTCTCCGGCAGCAGCCTGAGCGATGCAGTCCGCGCGCCTCCCCTGGCAGATGACCATGGGGATGCCTGCGGCCATGAGCACCCGGGCCGCCTTGATCTTCGTGATCATGCCGCCGCTTCCCACGCCGGACACCGCGCCCCCGGCCGCAGCCAGAATGTCGCGGCCGACGCGATCCACGACGGGAATGAGCGTGGCCGCCGGATCGATCTGCGGGTTCGCCGTGTACAGCCCGTCGATATCCGAGAGGATCACCATGAGGTCGGCGTTGATGAGGCAGGCCACGAGCGCCGCCAAGGTGTCGTTGTCGCCGAAGCGGATCTGCTCGACGGACACCGTGTCGTTCTCGTTCACGATGGGCACCACGGACAGCTCCAGAAGCCGGTCAAGCGTATCCCGCGCGTGCAGGTAGGCCGAGCGGTCCGCCGTGTCGCGCCGGGTGAGCAGCACCACGCTCGTCAGCATGTCCTGCGCCCCGAAGGCCTCGGCATAGGCCGTGGAAAGGGCGCTCTGCCCCACGGAGGCCGCCGCCTGCAGGCTCGGCATGTCCGTCGGGCGCTTGGCGATGCCCAGCGCCTCCAGGCCGCAGGCAATGGCCGCCGACGTGACGATGACCACGTCCCATCCGGCCGCGCGAACCCGCGCCACCTGATCGGCCAGATCGTTCAGAAACCCGTAGTCGATGGAACTCTCGGAGGTGGTGAGGGTGGCCGAGCCGATCTTCACCACCAGGCGCTTGCGCCTGTGCGTCGCGTCACTCATCAGATATCCAGCTCCTGGTAGACGTCCACGGCACCGGCCGTGGGAGATTCGAAAGCAAACGAGAAGCCGAGGATGCGCACCTCGTCCCCGTCGCGGGCGCCGGCCTTCTCGAGGGCCGTATCGACCCCCATGCGCTTGAAGCGGTGCTGGAAGAAGGCCACAGCCTCCTCGTTCTCCCAGTCGGTCTGCACCACCATGCGCTCCACCTGCACGCCGGAAACGCGCCAGGCGCCGGGACCCTCGGAGATGATGTCGAAGCGCTTCTCGCGGGCCTCGCGGCGCAGCTCCCACACGTGGTCGTACTGCATGTCGGATGCCGCCTGCTCGCGGGCCGCCTCGCGCAGGGCGTGCACCTTGGTGGCGATGGCGGCCTTCAGCGAATCCACGCCGGCGCCCGTCAGCGCGCTTATGCGGTAGAGCTTCGGATCGATGGGGCTTTCCACGAACTCGTTGCCCCCGGCCGCGGCAATGGAGTCCTCGCGCACCCGGGCGGCCAGCGCCTCGCAGGCCTCCTCGGTGCCGGGCACGTCGATCTTGTTGGCCACGACGATGCGGGGCCGCGCCGCCAGCTCGTCGGCGTACAAGGCCAACTCGTTCTTGATGATCTCGTAGTCCTCCAAAGGATCGCGGCCCTCCCAGTCGCCGGTCAAATCGACGACCTGCACGATGAGGGCCGTGCGCTCGATATGGCGCAGGAACTCGTGCCCCAGCCCGCGGCCCTCGGAGGCCCCTTCGATGAGCCCCGGGATATCGGCCACAACGAAGGAGAGGTCGCCGGAGGTGGCCACGCCGAGGTTGGGAACGAGCGTGGTGAACGGGTAGTCGGCGATCTTCGGCCGCGCAGCGCTCATCTTCGCGATGAGCGAGCTTTTGCCCGCCGACGGCATGCCCACCAAGGCCGCATCGGCCATGAGCTTCATTTCCAGCTCGATCCAGCGCTCCTCGGCCGGCTCGCCCAGCTCGGCGAAGGCCGGGGCGCGGCGCGTGGAGGTGACGAAGTGGATGTTGCCGCGGCCGCCCATGCCGCCGCGCGCCACGGTGACCGACTCGCCGTCGTGGGTCAGATCGGCGATCATCTCGCCCACTTCCCCCTCTTCCTCGAAATACTCGCGTACGACGGTGCCCACGGGCACCTTCAGCACGAGGTCCTCGCCGGTGGCGCCGTGCATGCGGCTGCCGCGGCCATGGGTACCGCGCTCGGCCTTGAAGTGGTGCTTGAAGCGGTACTCGATGAGCGATGAGACCGAGGCGTCGGCCACAACGATGACGTTGCCGCCGTGACCGCCATCGCCGCCGTCGGGGCCGCCCTTGGGCACGTGGGCCTCGCGCCGGAACGACATGCACCCGGCGCCGCCGTTGCCGCCCTTCACATTGATGCGAACCTTATCGATGAACATAGGAGCCTTTCCTTACTAGTCAGTGTGCAGATTATCGCACACTCTGCCCAGAATTCCTCTCGGGCGGTGGCGGGAGGAGGCGCTCGCCGCCCGCTGATCGCTTTATCCCCTTCCGAACGCGGCAAAAGAAATAGCGGGAGGAACGCACACAAGTCGGTACCACCCCCGTATCGTTGCTGCTGACATGGAAGCTATTTCTTAACGGCCGCGTTCTCCAGGGGGCGATCAGAGGTCGTCGAGCGCCTCCTCCCGCCACCGCTGCGCGCGTTTTCTTGCTGAATACAACAATGCCCCCTGAAACTTCAGAGGGCATTGGGTTACCGTTGATGTTACGCAGTCGTTGAGACTTAAAGCGTTTAGGCGGTCTGCTCGGCCGGGATGACGTGAATCTTGCGCTTCTGGCCGCGCGTGAACTTCAGCGTGCCATCGCACAGGGCGAACAGGGTGTCGTCCTTGCCACGGCCCACGTTCTCACCGGGATGGAAGTGGGTGCCGCGCTGGCGGACGATGATGTTGCCGGTCTTCACAGCCTCGCCGGCGAACTTCTTCACGCCCAGTCGCTGCGCGTGAGAGTCGCGACCGTTACGGGTAGAGCCCAAGCCTTTCTTGTGTGCCATGAGAGATTCCTCCTTAACCCGTTACTCGGCCTTGGCCGTACCGACGGATTCGATCTTCACGCGGGTCAGGTTCTGACGATGACCGCGCAGCTTCTTGTAGTTCTTGCGCTTCTTGAACTTGAAGACCAGCGCCTTGTCGCCCTTGAACTGCTCGAGCACGGTGGCAACAACCTTGGTCTTGGCGGCCTTCTCGGGGTCGGCCTCCACCTTGTCGCCGTCTACCACGCAGATGGCCTCAAGTTCCACCTTGTCGCCAGGCTCGACGTTGAGCTTCTCGATGTTGATCTTGTCTCCGGGGGCGACTTTGTACTGCTTGCCGCCCGTTTTCACGATTGCGTACATGTAAGTTTCTCCTTGAATGTGACTAAACGCAAGGCGATATCTTACCCGACACCCCCGCGCGAGTCAATGATTTTCTCCCGCAAAAACCCGCCGTTCACCGAGCATCTACATATGCAGGAAACGACGGAGTTGCCTTGCGACCCTCGCCGAGCTTCTTTCCTCACCCAGCAGCCCATCGACCCATCGCGCGCAACTACCGAGCCGCGAGCTTTTCACTTGGAAAATGTGCTTTTTTGTTCAGGCCTCTGACCTGGGAAATCTGGAGTTATACCAGGTCAAACTAGGTGTTTCCCGAAAACAGAAAAGCACATTTTCCAAATTTCGCGAGCCAAAATAGCACGTTTTCCAGATTTGGGCCAAAATGGCACATTTTCCAAAACGAGGAAGATCCAGGCGGAACACACGAGGAGGGCGCCCCGCGCAGGGGACGCCCTCCCGGAAGGATGACAGCCGGCAGGCTGTTATCGGTACATCCTAGGCTGCTCCAGGCAGAATGAGCATCGCAGCGGTAAGGATCACCATGCAGACGATGCCGAGGACCACGAACAGCTTCGCGCCGAACTTGAGCCAGGTCGAGTACTCGATCTTGGCGAGGGCCAAGCCGCCCATGATGGCGCCGGAGGTCGGCGTGAACAGGTTCACAAGGCCGTTGCCGGCGGAGTAGATCATGACCATGGTCTCGACCGAGAAGTTCAGCTGGCTGGCCAGACCGCCCATGATGGGCATGGACACGGTGGCCATGCCGGAGGAGGACGGGATCAGGAAGGACAGCACGATGTAGAGCAGGAAGGACAGCGGCGCGAAGATGATCGCCGACATGCCCGCGAGCGCGTTGGCCGCGTTGTTCAGGATCCACATGTCCAGACCGGTGGAGGCCATGAGCACGGTGATGGAGCGGGCCAGCGCGATGATGAGCACGACCGACATCATGTCGGCAGCGCCGTTGATGAACGCCTTCACGAAGCGGCTCTCGGACACGCCTCCGATGACGCCGATGATGAGCGCCATGAGCAGGAACCACGTGGAGGCCTCGTCGAAGTACCACTGGCCCAGAGGAATGCCAGTCAGGAAGCTCGACCAGGCCGGGGTGACCTCCTCCTCGGCAACGGAGGTGGCCTCGAAGGGAGCGGCAACCTCGGTGGTGGTGCCGTTGGCCTCGTCGTAGGCGGCAATGACCTCATCGCCCGCAACCGTCGTCGTCACTTCCTCGTAGGACTGGCCGGCCACAAAGCCGTCGAAGCCCAGATCCTCCCAAGGAATGAACGAGACGATCATGATGACGAAGGTGAGCGCGAACACGATGAGGGTGGCCTTCTGGCGACCGGTCATCTTCGGAGCCATATCCTGACCGTCAGTAGCCTCGGCCTCGGAGTCGGTCATGCCCCACTCGTTCATCATGTCCTGCTGCTCCTGCAACGACAGGAAGGTGGAGCCCTTGTCGGCCTTCACCTTCTTGGCGTAGCGCATCACGAAGATGATGGAGATGATCGTCGTCGTGAGCCAGAGAATAGCGCCGAGCGCGATGATGATGCCCTGGTTCACGGACACGCCGATGCCGTTCAAAGCGTCGACGGCCACGCCGACGGCGAACGGGTTCACGGTGGAGCCCATGACGCCGACGCCGGCGCCGAGCAGCACCACGGCCGCGCCGGTCAGGCTGTCGAAGCCGGCGGCCACCATGGTGGCGGCGAGCAGCAGGTAGAAGGGCACCGTCTCCTCGCACATGCCGTAGGTGGTGCCGCCGATGGAGAAGATCGCCATCAAAATCGGGATGAGCACGAGCTCGTTGCCCTTCAGCTTGTGCACGAGGGCCGCGATGCCGGCGTCAAGGGCGCCGGTCTCGGTGACGATGCCCAGAAAGCCGCCCAGGATCATGACGAACAGGCACACGCCGATGGCGTCCTGGAAGCCGAACACGGGCGCGGTGAGCACCTGGGAAAGCGTCGCGCCCTGGACACCCTCGACGCCCGACGCGGACATGATAACAGTGACAATCGCCAGAACCACCAAGATGATGAGCAAGATGGTGAACGAGGACAGAGGCGCCCTCTTTTTCTTGCCTTTCTCTGCAGCTGCCATGGTTATCCCTCCTTAATCGAATGACTGACAAAACACGGGGGCCGTGCGGTTCCCCTCCCGACTCCGCACGGCCCCGAGGTGTCGAACTATGTGCCAGCTACCGTAGCGGTACGAAAGCTACTGCAGCGTGGCGTACATGACGGCCTTGATGGTGTGCATGCGGTTCTCGGCCTCGTCGAAGACCTTCGACTGCTTCGACTCGAACACGTCGTCTTCCACTTCCATCTCCGTCACGCCGAAGCGCTTCGCGATGTCGGCGCCGGTGGTGGTGTTGGTGTCGTGGAAGGCCGGCAGGCAGTGCAGGAAGATGGCGCCCTCGTTGGCCATGGCCATGACTTCCTTGGTCACGCGGAACTTCTCGAGATGCTTGATGCGCTCGGCCCACACCTCGTCGGGCTCGCCCATGGACACCCACACGTCGGTGTAGATGACGTCGGCGTCCGTGGCGGCTTCCTTCACGTCCTCGGTGCACTTCACGGTGCAGCCGTTCTCGGCAGCGATACCCTCGCAGGTCTTGATGAGCTCATCGTCCATCCAGCAGTCCTTCGGGCCGCAGCCGACGAAGTTCATGCCGAGCTTGGCGCACATCACCATGAGCGAGCGGCCCATGTTGTTCTTAAGGTCGCCGAAGAAGACGAACTTCAGACCCTTGATGTCGTAGTTGAAGTTCTCCTGCACGGTGAGCGCGTCGGCGAGCATCTGGGTGGGATGCCACATGTCGGTCAGGCCGTTCCACACCGGGACGCCGGCCTTCTCGGCGAGCTCCTCCACATCGGACTGGGCGAAGCCGCGGAACTCGATGCCGTCGTAGAAGCGGCCGAGCACGCGGGCG
>ERZ838118.2266-NODE-2266-length-20880-cov-4.534838_pt1 | contig 20880 bp, 16 predicted proteins | sample MGYA00519863_ERZ838118 | MGnify/ENA primary metagenome ERZ838118 (study PRJEB31850, sample SAMEA3708827) | human gut metagenome | biome: human gut; feature: human-associated habitat; material: faeces | place: China | collected 2014 ...
CGGTTTCTCAGGCAACCCTGCGTATTGTAAAAGTATTCTGGGGTCTGGATTCCGCATTGGCTTATAAACGTCATTTCCCGGCAATCAACTGGCTGACCAGTTATTCTCTGTATCTTGACAATATGGAAGATTGGTTTAATACACAGGTTGCATCGGATTGGATGGAAAACCGTCAGAAATTAATGGGTCTGCTTCAGGATGAGGCAGAACTGGAAGAAATCGTTAAGATGGTAGGTATGGATGCACTTTCCGCAGGCGACCGTTTGAAAATGGAAGCGGCTCGTTCCATTCGAGAGGACTTCTTACATCAGAACTCCTCACTGAAAAAACAGCATTTGCTGATGCAGCTGGTTGTAGCATTCTATGAACATTCCAAAGAAGCATTGGAAAAAGGCGCTTCTATTCAGGGATTATTAAAGATGGAAGTGCGTGAAAGAATCGGTCGTTTCAAATATGTGACAGAAGATAAGTTAGATGAAGAATACGATCGTATTGGAAAAGAACTGGCATCTGAGATTGCAAATGTATTAGGAAGGGAGGACTTCTAGAATGCCGAAAGAGTATAGAACCATACAGGAAGTTGCCGGCCCTTTGATGTTAGTGCGTGGTGTTGAAGATGTACACTATGACGAGCTGGGTGAGATCGAGCTGGCAAGTGGAGAAACCAGACGTTGTAAAGTTCTGGAAATTAACGGAACCGATGCGCTGGTACAGTTATTCGAAAGTTCAACAGGTATCAACCTGTCAAATAGTAAAGTACGTTTCCTTGGACGAAGCATGGAACTTGGTGTATCTGAAGATATGCTGGGGCGTGTCTTTGATGGTCTGGGACGTCCGATTGATGATGGTCCGGAAATCCTTCCGGAAGAGAGAAGAGATATCAATGGTCTGCCAATGAATCCGGCAGCCAGAATGTATCCGGAAGAATTTATTCAGACTGGTGTATCCGCAATCGATGGATTGAACACACTGGTTCGTGGACAGAAACTTCCGATTTTCTCAGCATCCGGTCTGCCGCATGCACAGCTGGCAGCACAGATAGCAAGACAGGCAAAAGTTCGTGGAACAGGTGAAAACTTTGCCGTTGTATTTGCTGCAATGGGTATCACATTCGAGGAATCTAACTTCTTTGTTGAAAGCTTTAAAGAAACAGGAGCGATTGACAGAACTGTTCTGTTTATCAACCTTGCAAATGACCCTGCGGTAGAGCGTATTGCAACACCGAAGATGGCATTAACCGCAGCAGAATATCTTGCATTTGAAAAAGATATGCACGTACTGGTTATTCTGACTGATATCACAAACTACGCCGATGCACTTCGTGAGGTATCCGCCGCACGTAAAGAAGTTCCGGGACGTCGTGGTTATCCGGGTTACATGTATACAGACCTTGCAACAATGTATGAAAGAGCAGGACGTAAGAGAGGAAGTAATGGTTCTATTACTATGATTCCGATTCTGACCATGCCTGAAGATGACAAAACTCATCCAATCCCTGACCTTACCGGATACATCACAGAAGGTCAGATTATCTTAAGCCGTGAACTTTACAGAAAAGGTGTAACACCGCCAATCGATGTATTACCATCTCTGTCTCGTCTGAAAGATAAAGGTATTGGTGAAGGTAAAACCCGTGCAGACCATGCAAATACAATGAACCAGTTATTTGCAGCTTATGCGCGTGGTAAAGATGCGAAAGAGCTGATGACTATTCTTGGTGAAGCAGCACTTTCAGATATCGACTTAATTTATGCAAAATTTGCAGATGCATTTGAACAGGAATATGTTTCACAGGGATATAATGCGAACCGTGATATCGAAGAAACTCTTCGTATCGGATGGAAATTGCTTTCCTTACTGCCTAGAAGTGAACTGAAACGTATCGATGACAAGTATCTGGACGAATATTACGGCAAATATTGAAAGAGGTGATTGGATTTGGCATCTACCCAGATAAATCCAACCAGAATGGAGCTGAACAAGCAGAAGAAAAAATTAGTCACTGCCGTAAAAGGACACAAACTTTTAAAGGATAAACGTGATGAACTGATGCGTCAGTTCCTGGATCTGGTAAAAGTGAACATGGAACTTCGGGAAAAGGTAGAAGCGGGGATTCGTTCAGCTAATAAGAACTTCGTCATAGCCAAAGCCGGCATGGATGAAGCAACCCTGAACACGGCATTGATGGCACCGAAGCAGGAAGTAGATCTGGAAGTCGGACAGAAGAATGTCATGAGTGTAGACATTCCTGTATTCGAGACGAAGACCAGAACGGCAGATGCGAATGATATCTATTCGTATGGATTCGCATTTACATCGAGTGATCTGGACGGAGCCGTAAAATCTCTGGCAGATATCCTACCGGATATGCTGAAGCTTGCAGAGACAGAAAAAGCCTGCCAGCTTATGGCAGCTGAGATTGAGAAGACCAGAAGACGTGTCAACGCCCTGGAGCATGTGATCATTCCGGAGGCACAGAAGAATATCAAGTATATTACGATGAAACTGGATGAGAATGAACGAAGCACCCAGATCCGTCTGATGAAGGTGAAAGATATGATGCTGGAGGATGCGCATCATTACAAAGAAAAGGAGTAGGAATACTGAGAAATTCTCAGATAAAAATCCGCAGATATAAGTTGAAAAGCTTAAATCTGCGGATTTTTTATGTCAGAATAAGCTGGAAAATAGTTAGAAACCCATTCTTATTGTACGCAAATTCATTGACAAACCACTACTGTGTGATACAATATAGTTAAGAACTACTATAGTATACAAGGTAGGTGAAAATATGTATGATAAATCACAATTAATGAAGGGAACTTTAGAAGGATGTATCTTGCAGATTTTATCCGAGACGGTTACATACGGATATGAGATTGTAACGACATTGACAGAGTTCGGATTTGAAGATGTAAAAGAGGGAAGTATTTATCCATTACTTGTACGGTTGGAAAAGAAGGGAATGATTTCTTCAGAATTACGTCCTTCGCCGCTTGGACCGAAACGAAAGTATTATTCATTAACGTCTGAAGGAGAGGCATATTTGCAGGAGTTTATTAAATGCTGGACGGAAGTACAATCATCAGTAAATAGAATTTTGAAAAAGGAGGAGTAGATTATGTTGACGAAGAAAAATAAAAGAAAGGTCAGGAAGATGAAAAAATACATCAAGACATTCCCACTTACAGAAAAAGAAATTGACCAAATGATTGAAGATATCACTGGAATGGCGGAAGAAGCACAGGAGCGTAATGAAAATTTTGAAACAGTACTGGGAAAGTCGGTTCATGAATTTTGTGATGATCTGATTTATTCTGTAGGAGGAATCAGAGCACCGGGAGGACGGAAATTAATTAGAGGAACTTCGATATATTTTCAATTGTTGGGACTTTGGGGAATTGTAGGTTGTTTGATTAATGTTTGTTTTTTGGCTGGAGAACGTGTACACACATTATGGATGCTTGCAATTGCAATAGGCATCTGGTATCTGGGACATTATGGGGAAGCAAACTGTAATAATACAGAAAAAACAAAACAGTTAACAGCAGGAATTGTTATCTATATGGGTGTTAATTTGTTAATGTATTGCAATGAAATTATTATTGCAATAGATAATGGAAAAGCTTTTTTGAAAACGTCAGATTTCCCAATTTTAATTATTGGAATTATTGTTAATTTTGGTCCAGCAATTCTGTATCTGGTTGGGGCAAGAAGGAACAGACCGGCAGAAGAACAGATAAAAGTTGAGAATAGATGACAAAAGATGGGAAAACATTTTCCTTTAAAGGAATAGTATATGAAAGTATTACTGAAAATATTAAAAAAGAATGTGCGTAATAGTATTGTATGTTTTATGAGTACTATTTTAACTGCAATTATATTATTCGTGTTTCTTGGAGTTAAAGAATTGGTTCTTGGAACGATGAGTATGGAAGAAAGAGTTCGGTCGCAACAAGGAGTTGCGATTCAAACGTACATGTATATATTGCTGTTTATTGGCCTGATTTTGATTAGCTATACAGTAAGCAATTATAGCCGGATAAGAATCAAAGATTATGGAATGTTTATGGTATTCGGAGAAGAAAAGAAAGATATTATCCGGATGATAATTCTGGAATATGGGATTATATGTGGTATTTCGTGGCTGATTGGGTGTGTAGTGGGAACGCCTTTTGTAATTCTTCTTCAGTCTATATTCAGAAAAGAAGGGATTCAAACAGTTCAAGATCCATGCTGGTTTCTAAAGAATATTGGAAGTACATGTTTTTATATGTGTGTTATTTTGTGCATTGCAGTAATCATGAATATAATAAAAATTCAAAACAATTCACTGGCTTCGCTTTTGAATACGGAACAGAAAAGGGGGACGGTTCCGTCTGTTAAAGCAAGCGTGATAGGTGCGATTGCAGGGCTGATCTGTTTTGTGTTTGCAATTATTCTTTTTTCGAAGGTTCCTATGACATATCCACGTATGAAATATGGAGTTCTTTTTTCGCTGACCGGATTATATCTTTGGTTTACTTATTTGGGAAATGTTATATTGCGATGGGTGAAAAAGAAAGAAAAATGGTATGACAGACATATTCTTACGCTAAAAACGTTGTATCACAGATTTTCAGAAAATAAAAATATAATTTTAATTGTTTTTATTATTAATGTATTTGTATGGGTGATTGTAAATATCAATATTATAGAATACGGTAATCTTTCTTCCGAGTATTTATGGAAATATCCATATAATTATGTATGTATGACAGAAGAAAAATATACAGACGAAATTCATAAGGTTATAAAAGAACCAGATGAAAAAATAGATGAATATGCGTATATTCCGCTCATAAGCAATGATGGAGGAGAATATGTAGGTATTTCGGAGGATTCCTATAACAAACTTACAAAGAATAAGAAAGAGCATATCAAACAGGGAGAGGTAAAGGCAGTTCTGGAAAAATCAAAACAAGACGATGAAAACATGTTTCAGGATAAACATGTTTATTTAAAAACAGCAACAGGAATGCGTAAATTTGCGATAAAAAAAGAAGTGAAAGAAGTTTTATTTGTTGCTCAACAGTCGGATATTATACGAATTCTGGTTATGAATAATAGTGATTTTGATATGCTTAGATCTTTGCAGAAAAAGAATACGGTTATTATGACGCAGCAAACAGAAAAAGAGACGGCGATTGATGAGGGCAAATTAAAAGTATGTGAAAAGAAATATGAGATAATTGGTTTTTATAAAGGCTCATTGATGAAAGAAGACAGACAGGATGACCTGACAACTCTTATCTTTTACATTTGTATTGGTGCATTTTTGATTATTAGTGGAATAATGATTTTATCTATAAAAATATGGTCAGACATTTCTAATGTAAGTATGAAATATGGATTCTTGAAAAAAATAGGCATGGAGACCAAAGAAATAAAGAAAAATGTGAAAAAGGAACTTTCGCTTTCTTTATGTATCGCATTTATACTTTCGATTGTAATAAGTGGTGGTGCTTTGAGTTATATTACATGGAACGTTGATTGGCTCTTGAAAAAACAGGTATTGATAACATTTTTTGCACTGTTATTATTCCAGGCCGGGTACATTATCTTATTGAGAGAGTATGGATGGAGACTTGCTAATCAGCAAATTCAGAGTGAAAGAAGGGAAAAGATATGGAAGTGATCAGCGGAGAGAAAATTGTGAAAAGTTACGGTAAGTTTAAAGTGTTAAAGGGTATTAATTTGAATGTACAGGATGGCGAATTTGTAGGAATTATGGGAAAATCAGGAAGTGGGAAGACGACACTTTTGAAAATTCTGGGACTCATTGAATCTGTAACAGATGGGGCACTTTTATACAAGAAAGATGAAATATCAAAACTGTCAGATAAAGAACTTGCGAGAATACGAAGAGAAGAATTGGGATTCGTATTTCAGGAATTTTATTTGATGGACAGCCTGGATGTTTTTGAAAACATTATGTTGCCTTTCTATATCAGCAAAACGGTAGATGATTCCAAAAAGGAACGAGCGAGAGTGTTAATGGATAAATTCGGAATTAGGACTTTGGAAAAAAAGATGCCGGCCGAACTGTCAGGAGGTGAAAGGCAGAGAGTTGCAATTTGCAGAGCATTAATAAATGATCCAGAGATTATTTTCGCAGATGAGCCTACAGGAAACCTTGATTCAAAGTCTGGAAAAATCGTGATTGATGCATTGAAGGATATTAATGAACATATGGGAAAGACAATCATTATGGTTACACATGACCCACAGATGGCAAGCTATTGCAGCCGGTTAATTCTGCTGAAAGATGGTGTGATATTGGAAGATTTGGAAAAGAATAGAAATCAAGAATCATTTTATCAGGAGATTCTTGGAAAGATGAAAGAGTTGTAGAAAATTCACCAGATTCACAAAAATTTAGCATTTCTAAACTGCGCATTGAAAATAAAAATCAGGCATGTTATTCTAGAAACACACAGATAAATTCTAGTATCTGCACTGTATCTATATTTACCAATGCGTTTACTTCAGATGTAAAAGGCTACTCTATTTCAGGAGGTATAATATGCCAAAGAATAATAAAATCAAAATATTATGTTTGCTCATAATTGGAATCGTATTTTTGTATATATATGGACCAATTGCTTTCATGAAAGATGGATTAGTAACGAGACAGAGTGTAAATTCTTTTGATGAATTATACGAGCTAGGACCAGCACGCCGGCATAAATGTGAAAATGGTACACGTATTTATATTGTATATTTTGGATGGTCTGCTCCAAAAGTTAAAAAAGAAATAGTATATCAAAAGAATGAAGAAACACAAAAGCAAATAGTGGATGTTGATACGCAAAAAATTATTCCGGGATTATATTATGTTTCATGGGATACAAAAAGTTCTGTATACAGAATTGAAACAAGAAAAAAATATTATTTTGTAATACCTTATTGCTAAGGTGATTAACATTATCAAAAAAGGAAATAGTAAAAAATACATTGATTAATATTTATTGATATGTTAATATGTACCAAAGCATATTTCAAAAAAATCAACGGTATATAAAAACGGACATATACCATCTATAATCTAATTTTATTTCAGAAATCTATGCTTTCATACCAATCAATTGTAAAAAAAGCAGGAGATGACTGAAAGAGTAAAAAGACATCCTCCTGCATACAGGAGGAAACTGAATATGGCGAAAAGAAAGAATCAAAAGAGACGGAGCAAGAAGTATCAGGTAAATAACCGGCAGCTAAAGGCAAAAAGGATGTACAAAGATACAATTTTTAGAATGTTGTATCATAACAAAGAGAATTTGTTATCATTGTACAATGCGGTGAATGGAAGAGAGTACACAGATCCGGAAAAGTTGCAAGTTGTTACATTGGAAAATGCGATTTATATGGGAATGAAAAATGATCTGGCGTTTATCATGGATATGAATTTATATTTATATGAACATCAGTCAACGTATAATCCGAATATTCCACTTAGAAAGTTGTTTTATATTGCGGATGAGTATCAACGATTAGTGGTTCGGAAATCATTATATTCAACTGTGATACAAAAGATACCAACGCCAAGATTTTTAGTATTTTATAATGGAACAAAAGAAGTTGAAGATCGTAGTGAGTTCCGATTATCTTCTGCATACGAGAATCCAACAGAAAATCCAGATCTGGAGTTAAGAGTGACTATGCTGAATGTGAATGATGGCCACAGTTCAGATTTGATGGAACATTGTAGAACATTAAAGGAATATGCACAATATGTCGCCAGAGTAAGAAAATATGCGGCGAAACAGGATGTCTCTTTAGAAGAAGCAGTTACGAGAGCAGTTGACGAATGCATAGAAGAAGGAATCCTGGCAGAGTTTTTATTGAAGAATAAGACTGAGGTGATCAAAGTGAGCATCTATGAATATGACAAAGAGTTTGAAGAAAAGAAACTGCGGAAAGCAGAGTATGAGGCTGGAAGACAGGATGGAATCGAGATTGGAAGACAGGATGGAATCGAGATTGGAAGACAGGACGGAATCGAGATTGGAAGACAGGATGGAATCGAAATTGGAAAGCGGATACTCTTAGAAAAAATAATAAAGAAGAAATTGAAAAAAGGAAAATCAACAGAACAGATAGCAGATGAATTAGAAGAAGATATAAACATAATTCAAAAAGTGGTTGAGAAATTAAAAAGCCAAATATAGAATTTGTCAAAAGAATTCCCTGAAGTGAATAATAAAACTTCAGGGAATTTATCATTTGCTCACTACCGGTATTATTCCGTAGTATCACGTCGGATCAATACAGGCGTAATCTGCTTATGAACCGGCTCTTTTAAAGGAGTTGGTTTTCTTTTTTTCATTTCATTCATCTGGAGAACCAGAAGCTCCATGGCAGTCTGTGCAATTTTCTCAATCTGCTGTCCAACGGTTGTGATTGGAAGGATAGCTTCGCTTGCAATAGGAGAATCATCGAATCCGACAATCTGATAGTCTTTCGGGAGTTTCCCGTATTTTTGAAATATCAGATTCAGGAACATACTGGCATAAGTGTCATTTGCAAGAAAGACCCCCTTTTTTTGTGAGGGATATTTTTCTTCAATTTCGTTAAATATGTTTTTTAGTTGAGTCAGGGTTTCCTGATAAGTGTTTCCAAGATTTCTTTGGATTAATTCGTGAACGACATGGTGTTCGTTACAGATATCTTCGAATCCCCGGATACGTCCATAGGTTGGAAGTGTATCTGGGAATATGGAATTGATGTGTAAAATAACATCACATTTATTGCGTATCAATAAGCTGGTTGCCTGAACACCACCCAGATAGTTGTCTGTAGACACGCTACAGACATGGTCACATTCCCGCTCAATCGTGACAACCGGGAGTTTATAAGAAGCAAGTTCTTCAGACGAAATGGTATTGCTTAAGACAATAAGTCCCTCAATCTTATAAGCCATCAGTTCATGAATATATTTTTCTTCAATCTCTTTTTTATTATTTCCAATGAATACAAGAAATTTATAATTATACTTTTCGTAAGTAGAAAGTAACTGGTTTAACATCTCAGAGTAATAGTGAAGATACAGGTTGGGGATGATAATTCCAACAAATTCACTTTTTCCATTAGCCAGTACTTTGGCGAGCTTATTTTCCTGGTATCCAAGGACATCCAGTGCATGAGTGATTTTTTCCTGATTTTCAAGAGTCAGAGAATCCGGATTATTAAAATATCTGGAAATGGTAGTTTTTGAAAAGCCTGTATAAGCGGCTATATCTGCAAAAGTTACTTTTTTCTGTTTCATGTAAATCCTCTTCCTTATAATGTATATTATCAGTATAGCAAGTGCATTGAAAAAAATCAAACAAAAAATAACTAGTTAAGTAACCGGTAACTTTTTCTTTGAAATCTATTGACAAGTAAGATCCTGGATAGTATTATGAATATATAAAGTAACCGGTTACTTAACTGGTTACGCAATCGTGAATCTGAAAGGAGAAAGCTATGAAGAAACGAACAGTAGGGGTACTGCTGGCAGCATTCTTTGCAATGGCATTGACGGGGTGTGGAGATAAACAGCCGCAACCAGGAGAAGTAAAGGGATATGACAAAGGCGAAGAATATCTTTCTATCTGGGTACATTCAATCGAAGACACAGAAGAAGGACAGTGCTACAGGAAATCTGTAGATGCATTTAATAAGAAATATGATGGAAAATATTTTGCAGATATTGAATTTATTCCACGAAATGACAGTGGTGGAGGCTATTCGGATAAGATCAATGCATCCGTGATGTCAGGAGATCTGCCGGATGTGCTTACTGTTGATGGCCCTAATATAGCGGCATATGCAGAGAACGGAATTATCCAGCCGCTTGCAAAATTAACAGACGAAGAAAAGAGCGTGTATCTGGATTCCATTATTCAGCAGGGAACGTATAATAACAAGCTCTATGCGCTTGGAGCAATGGAATCCAGCGTGGGACTTTATTATAACAAAGATATTCTCGCAGAAGCAGGTGTAGAAGTTCCAGATGCAGATCACCCATGGACATGGAGTGAATTCACAGAGGTGTTAAAGAAAGTACAGCCGGTAGTAGAGAAGAAAAAAGGTTATGCGCTGGATATGACTTTCCCGACAGGAGAAGCTACGATTTATTATTATGCACCGTTTTTCTGGTCAAATGGCGGTGACTTTGTAAATAAAGATGGACTGAAGGTGAACGGTGTATTCAATTCAAAAGAGAATCTGGAAACAGTGAATTATTTTAAATCGTTTTTGGATAATGGATATATGTCTAAAGTACAGATCACAGACCTGTTCGAAAGCGGAAGAGCAGCATTTAAGTTCGACGGGGCATGGGAAGTAAATACAATCTATAATAACTATCCGGATGTAAACCTTGGAGTTGCACCATATGTAGTATCCGATAACTGGGATGGCGGAAGATATACACCAACCGGTTCCTGGGCATTTGCGGCATCATCAAAGACGAAGAAACTAAAAGGTGCGACAAAGCTGGTACAGTGGATGAGTGGTGTAGAAAGTGGAAAGCGTCTGTGGGATGAAAGTAAGAGTTTCCCATCTACATATGAAGCGTTTGAGAGCAGTCCGATTTTTGAAGAAGATGAGAATTATAAAGCCTTATATCATCAGCTGAGTAAATATGGACATCCAAGATCAAAAACACCTGTATATCCACAGGTTAGTGCATCGGTACAGGAAGTATTGGAAAATTCGGTACTTACCGATAATGATGCGAAGACAGAACTGGATAAATCTGTAGAAAGGATTAACGCAAAATTAAAGCGTTATGTGATGAAATAATGAAGAAAAGAACAGAATCCATTATGGGAATGGCGTTTTTTGGACCGGCACTTGTGTTACTTACGATATTTTTATTCCTGCCGATGATCCTGACATTGATTTTCAGTTTTACTGATTTCTTTGCTTTAAATCCGGGACTGACGCATTTTGTCGGACTGGACAACTATATTCAGATTTTTAAAGATGATGTGTTTTCACAGGCATTTTTTAATACCGTAAAGTTTGTGATCATTATTGTTCCGCTGCAGGGAATTGGAGCGCTTGTGCTGGCACTTCTGATTAATAAAGTGACGCATTGTAAGAAGTATTTCAAAGTAGCATTCTTTGTTCCGGTGGTCATGTCACTTGCTGTTGTGTCAACACTGTGGATCCAGATCTACAGCCCGGAAGGAATTATGAATGCAATCCTTTCTTTCTTTGGAATTGATGCACAGCCATTCATCAACAGTGCCAGTCAGGCACTTCCATCCATCGCGATCATGAGTGCATGGCAGGGAATGGGATATCAGATGATCATCTTCCTGGGAGGAATCCAGGCAATCAATCCGGCACTTTATGAAGCGGCCGAGATGGACCATGCAACACCGTGGCAGAAATTCAAGGACATTACCCTGCCGGAATTGAAACCATTGTGTGTGTTCGTTTTAATTACGATTACGATCGGAGCATTCCGTATGTTGGTACAGCCAATGGTTATGACCGGAGGAGGACCATCGAATTCAACGTATACGGTTGTGTATGATATATATGAAACAGGTACTGTTAACTGGGAAATTGGACTGGCATCTACAATGGCTATTGTATTCGCATTCTTTGTAATGATACTGACCGTGATCCAGACAATCGCAACAAGAGATAAGGAGGATCAGAATGTTAACAAAAAAGCAAAAAAGAAATAATTGGATACTGACGGTCGTACTTCTGATCGTATCATTGTTGTTCCTGTTTCCGGTTATCTGGATGCTGGCAAACTCATTCAAACCAGACGCGGCAATCACTGCTGATATGAACAGTATGGCGGCATTCATTCCACCGGCATTGAACGGCAATTTCTTTGAAAATTATGTATCTGTATTAACAAATACAGGATTTGTACGATATATGTGTAATACTTTGTTCTATGCAGCAATATTGATCGTACTTGGTGTAATTGTAAATGGACTGGCAGGATATGCATTGGCTAAGATTAATTTTCCATTCAGAGAACGCTGGCTTCTGATCATTATGCTTCTGATGATCGTACCGATGGAGACGATCATTACGATACATTTCCTGATCATTGCAAAACTTGGACTTCTGAATACGGTGCTTGGATATGTACTTCCAATGATCGTGAATCCGTTTAACATTTTCCTGTTCCGTCAGGTATTCCTGGGACTTCCGGATGATGTATATGAGGCAGCACAGTTAGATCACTGTGGACCGGTAAAATACTTTTTTACTATGGTTCTTCCAATGTCAAAGAGTGTAGTGGCAACGGTTAGTGTATTTACATTCCTGAATGTATGGAATGATTATCTGTGGCCGTCACTTGTATTTACATCCAGTGATCTTCTGACAGCACAGATTGGTCTGAATGCGATTACATCAAATGATAACACAACAACAGGACAGACCCTTGCAGTTATCACAATGGTAACAATTCCGGTCATTATTATCTATTCACTCTTCTCAAAACAGATCGTAGAGGGTGTAATATCAACAGGTTCCAAGGAGGGCTAAAAGATGAGCTTTATCGAATTTAAAAATATATGTAAAAAATATGCAGGAAACGATAAGAATTCCGTGACAGACTTTAACTTAGATATAGAAGAAAAAGAATTTATCGCATTTGTAGGACCATCCGGATGCGGTAAATCCACAACACTCCGAATGATCGCAGGATTTGAAGAGATTACAAGTGGAGACCTTTTTATTGATGGAAAACGTGTGAATGAGGTTGCACCGGCGGATCGAGGAATCTCTATGGTGTTCCAGAACTATGCACTGTATCCACATATGACGGTAGAAAAAAATATTTCTTATGGATTGAAGAACATGAAGGTTCCTGCAGATGAGATCAAGAAAAAAGTAGACTGGGCAATTGATATCCTGGGACTCGAAGAATATCGTTACCGTAAGCCTAAGAATTTATCAGGTGGACAAAGACAGAGAGTGGCACTTGGAAGAGCGATTGTAAAAGACCAGAAAGTCTTTCTGATGGATGAGCCACTTTCTAACCTGGATGCAAAACTGCGTGTCAGCATGAGAAATGAGATCAGTAAGTTACACAGAAATCTTGGAAGTACAACCATCTATGTCACGCATGACCAGGTAGAAGCCATGACAATGGCAGACCGCATAGTAATCATGAAAGATGGAGTGATCCAGCAGGTTGGTAAACCAATGGATCTGTATGAGCATCCGGTGAATAAATTTGTTGCGGGATTTATAGGATCTCCGCAGATGAATTTTTATGATGTGAAAGTAGACGGAAAGAAATTGATATTTGCAGATGGCAATACAGTGGAACTTCCGGAAGCAATTGCAAAACGTATTGCAGGATATTCAGAAGTTATCATGGGAATCAGAGGAGAAGATATCAAGTTCGATATAACTAATCTGGACGTTTATGGAAGTCATCAGAAAGCAGTTATTGACAATACGGAGATTATGGGAAATGAGAATAATCTGTATTTTGACTTCGGAGGAAGCGTAACGATTGCAAGAGTATCAAAATATGAAGTAAGCCAGGTGGGAGATGAGGTGGAATTTACCTTTATGCCACATAAGATGCATTTCTTTGATAAGGAAACAGAGCAGGTGATCGGAGCAGAATAATTTAGAATAAAAGAGGAAGAACGTATGCTTGAAAAAGCCAATGAATATATCAGACAGAATTACATAGATGAAAAAGAAAAACCATTATTCCATGTGACACCGGAAACAGGATGGATGAATGACCCGAATGGTTTCTCTGTATACCAGGGAAAAGTACATTTGTTCTATCAGTTCTATCCATATAAAACAGAATGGGGACCGATGCACTGGGGGCATCAGGTGACCGAAGATCTGCTAAAATGGGAAGCATATCCGGTAGCTATGGCACCTGATCAGGATTATGATCACATTGGATGTTTCTCGGGAAGTGCAGTAGAAGCTGATGGAAAGCATGTGCTGCTTTATACAGGAGTAAGCCAGAAAGACGGAAAAGAAATCCAGAATCAGTGTATTGCCATTGGAGATGGGAAGACTTATGAAAAATGGCAGGATAATCCAGTTATAAAAGGAGATATCATGCCGGAGAAATTTGACAGAAAAGACTTCCGTGATCCGAAAATATGGAAAAAGAATGGCAGATATTATTGCGTTGTAGGCAATCGCTATGAGGAAAATTGTGGGCAAATAGTCTTATTTAGCAGTGCGGACTATAAAAACTGGCGGTATGAAAAAGTCCTTTTGAGAAATGACGGAAAGAATGGAGATATGTTAGAGTGTCCGGATTATCTGGAAGTAGACGGGTATCCTGTAATCATTTGTTCTCCGCAGAATATGCATGCGCAAAAGTACGAATTTCATAACGGTCATAATTCCATTTATATTATTGGAGATGCAGAAAAAGAAATATCGGATTTTGCATGGGAGAAAAAGAGAAACCTAGATTATGGACTGGACTTTTATGCACCACAGACAACAGAGCTTCCGGATGGCAGGCGGATCATGGTCGCATGGATGAAGTCGTGGGATGCACGTGTCATGACAAAAGGACAGAAATGGCAGGGAATGATGACACTCCCAAGAGAATTAAAAATCAAAGATGGGAAAATCTGGCAAAGTCCGGTGAGAGAACTGGAAAAGTATAAGAAAAATCCAACCATCTATACAGAACAGAAAATTAGCGGACAGATGTCTTTGGATGGTATCAATGGCCGGGTGATTGACATGACGGTAGAACCTACGAATGTAGAAGGTAGGGAGTTCAAGGTAGATGTGGCACATAATGAAGAATATACAACAACATTTACATATTATCCGGAAAAACATCAGATTGAAATTGACCGGACCTACAGTGGTGTAAATGCAGATGTTGTCTGTGTGAGAAAGATAGAAATTGCGGAAAAACATCATGCGCCGAAACTACATTTTATCATGGACAGATATTCTGTAGAATTATTTATTAATGATGGAGAGCAGACGGCAAGTGTGGTCATTCCTACGCCATTGGAAGCAAATGAAATTATATTTACTAGTGATGAAGCGGCAACCGTTAATATTGAAAAATATGAGATAACATTCAATTAGAAGAGATAGTTTCTCATTCACCGATTGATGTCCCCGTGCATATCTTAATACAGATAGAACCGCCAAGGAGCAATCAGGATTATGGAGAATAAATTACCGTTCTATATGGCTTATCCGGTTCCGTTGCTGTATAATGATGACCGGAATGCGAGAAGAGACTATGACTATATGAAAAGCATTTACCCGGATACGGCGAAGAGAGTACTTCCTTATATGGAAGAGGAATGTGACAGAATGGAATATGACGGAAGCATGATGTATGATGAATATCCGGACCGCCTGCAGCTTCGTCTGATGTGCCGCAGGATCTATGATAAGGCGGAGAAGGAAGAAGAGAACCCGGGTGCCTGGCTTATGGATCTGATCGAGGTTATGACATATCAGGAACTTTGCAGGAGACGTGTGGAACATAGAGAGATACGTAAAAAAATATATTGATCTACAAGAGGGCATCTGGAAAAAAACTTCCACTTCGCCCTCTTGTGTGTTATACTGTGCGGTGATAAATGAATGTTTTCAGATGAAAAAGTCAGAACATAACATACAGGGGGGCACATCATGGCAGATAATAACATTATTTTTATCGGAATGCCGGCAGTCGGGAAAAGTACAGTTGGTGTGGTAATTGCAAAGAGACTGGGATACAAATTTGTAGACACAGATATTCTGATTCAGGAATCAGAAGGGAAACTTCTGAAAGATATTATTGCTGACGTTGGACCGGATGGCTTCCTGAAAGTAGAAGACCGGGTAAATGCACAGGTGAAAGCGGAACGTACCGTTATCTCGCCGGGAGGCAGCGTAGTATATTGTGAAAATGCGATGAAACATTATAAAGAAATCGGCAAAGTCGTATATTTACAGGCATCCTTTGAGACAATAAACAGCAGACTTAAAAATGCCAAAGGCCGTGGAGTGGTATTGCGTGACGGACAGACGCTCAAAGATCTGTATGATGAAAGAGTAAAGCTTTTTGAAAAGTATGCAGATATTACAGTGTGTGAAGATAATCAGAAGCTGGAAGATACGATTGAATCGGTATTAGATGCATTAGGGGAGTAAAAGTGCACAAGTATAGATAGAACAATTGGAATATGTTACAATAAAATTACATAACTGTAAAAAATATTTTACAATTGGAAAATTTGTGCTATAATAGGCGCGAACCCTTTTTAGGGGTTATATTGTGATGCAGAAATTTATGCACGAATTTTAGAAAAATTAGATTTAGAGATATTTAGAATTAGATAATTGAAACAGATTTGCAGAAAGATAGAATAGCAGATTAAGAATAGATTTATTGTAGATAGAGATTTATATAAATATTAATGAGGTGTAATTGATGGAACAGTATATTATTAAGGGCGGTCATCCGCTTGTGGGAGAAGTGGAAATCGGTGGTGCGAAGAATGCAGCACTTGCAATTCTTGCGGCAGCAATCATGACAGATGAAACTGTATTGATCGATAACTTACCGGATGTAAATGACATTAACGTACTGATTGACGCAATCGAGGGGATTGGAGCACAGGTACATCGTGTTGACCGTCATACAGTGAAGATTAACGGAGCCAGCATTAAGAATGTAGATATCGAGTATGATTACATTAAGAAAATCCGTGCTTCGTACTATCTTCTCGGAGCATTACTTGGAAAGTACAGACGTGCCGAAGTTGCACTTCCAGGAGGATGCAATATCGGAAGCAGACCAATTGACCAGCATCTCAAAGGATTCCGTGCGTTAGGTGCAGATGTAGATATTGAACATGGCAAGATCGTTGCAGAGGCAGACCGTCTTGTCGGAAAGCATATTTATTTCGACGTGGTAAGTGTTGGAGCAACGATTAACGTTATGATGGCAGCAGCTATGGCAGAAGGACTTACCATTCTGGAAAATGTCGCAAAAGAGCCACATGTTGTAGATGTTGCGAACTTCCTGAACAGCATGGGAGCCAACATCAGAGGAGCAGGTACAGACGTGATCAAGATCCGTGGTGTACAGCGCCTTCACAGAACAGAATATTCTGTGATCCCGGATCAGATCGAAGCAGGAACATTCATGTTCGCAGCAGCAGCAACAAAGGGAGATGTAACGGTACTGAATGTTATTCCGAAGCATCTGGAGGCTACGATCGCAAAACTGGTAGAAATCGGATGTGAAGTGGAAGAATTCGATGATGCTGTACGTGTCGTATCAAAGGGAGATCTTACAAGCACACATGTGAAGACCCTTCCGTATCCTGGATTCCCGACAGATATGCAGCCGCAGATCGGCGTAACACTGGCTTTATGTAAGGGGACAAGTATCATTACAGAGAGTATTTTTGAAAACCGTTTCAAATATCTGGATGAGCTTGCAAGAATGGGAGCCAATGTAAAGGTAGAAGGCAATTCCGCAACGATCGAAGGCGTGGCAGAATTCTCCGGAGCAAGAGTAAGTGCACCGGATCTTCGTGCTGGGGCAGCTCTTGTTATTGCAGGACTGGCAGCAGAGGGAATCACCAGATCATAGCTGGCATTTTTATCGCCCACAGAGAAGCTGAGGCTCTGCCCCACGCTGACGTCATCGCCGGTAACGGAGAAGGTCAGCACCCGGCTGCCTGCCGGGTCACTCTTGTCCGAGGTAATGGAGGTGAGCGTCATATTGATGCCGCTGTCCCAGAGATTGGTGATCTCGGCCTGAAGCCCTTCTTTGAGAAGCCGGGCCTGTTCCTTCTTTACTGTGGCCTTTAAGGTGTAGCCCTTTTCCGTCAGTTCGACAATCATCAGGGGAGTATCCGGGGTGGTGGTGTCACCGGCGGCAACATTGACCTCAGTGACGACACCGGCGTAGCGGCTGACGATATTGGCGGCAGAGGTCTTTTCCTCCAGTGACTTGACCTTTTCTTCTGCGGCCTTTACCTCCTGCGCCTTTGCGTCCAGCTCCAGCTTGGAGACGGAATTGTTATAGGTGGTGTTGTTTTCGGCGTCCTTGGCTGCGGCCTGGGCGGAGCTCAAAGCGTCCTTGGCCGATTGAAGGGCGGCTTCCGCAGAGGCAACGTCAGAGGCACCGGTCATGGAGCTCTGGAAGGCGTCCAGCGCATTCTGTGCGGACTCAACGGCCGCATTTGCGTTGGCTTCGGCGGTGGCGGCTTCTGCAGCTGTCTGCTGTGCTGCGTCCACCTGCTGGCTGAGATAGGCCTTCTGCGGGGCAATTTGCTCATCATAGATGCGCTGCGCTTCCGCAGAGGCGGCCTGATAATCTGCCAGAGCCTGCTCCAGCGCAGGGTCAGCGGCGGGGGCGGCTCCGCTTTCCGGATCATCTGCCGAAGAGGAGCTGTCAGAGCCTTTCATTGCTTCGTAAATCGCTTTTTTGGATTCAAGATCCTGCTGTGCGCTGAGGTACTCGCTGTTTCCGGTCTCAACATTTTCCAGCTGGTTCTTAAGGGCGGCCAGTGCACTGTCAGCGGAATTTCTTGCGGCAGTGGCACTGGAGACTGTATTTTTGGCAGAAGTGACCTGATCCTGATACCATTTGAGGTCGCTGGCATTCTTTCGGGCGGTGCTCAGATCGGTTTCGGCCTTAGAGACTGCGGATTGGGCCTGTGAGAGGCTGGCTGCCTGTGCGGCGGCGCCATCTTCACTTTTGGGAAGCTGCATTTTATCATATTCCAGCTGCAGCGAGCTTAGATTGGTCCGGGCGTCCTGAAGCTCCTGACTTTCAGTGGCATCCAGTGTCAGCAGGGTCTGACCTGCCTTAATGGTATCGCCTTTTTTGACGTTGACTGCGGCGATGGTTCTGTTTTCCTGCACGGTGACATTATAGCTCTGCGCAGACTCTACGGTGCCGGTGCCACGAATTTTGGTAGTAATGGTGGTGGACTGGGGGTACTGGGCCGCCACCTCCGGCAGAGAATAGTTCATAATGGTGTTGGAGAAAAAGGTCAGCACCAGCAGAACGGAGAGAAAAATGATGATGGCGTTTTTTACCCAGTCACGCCGTCCGTGCTTTTTCTTGTGCTTTACTTCGGTTGATAGATCGTTTGTCATGGTTTCCACCTCGTCTCATTTATCCCTTAATTCCGCCGGAGTAGGTGATGCCTTCCTCCAGATATTCTTCTCCCCACAGGAACATCAGCAGCGTGGGGACCATGTAGATCACGGCCACGGCAAAGGCTACGCCCACCTCACCACTGTTGATCTCGCTGAGGAATACGCTCAGGGGGTACTTTTCCTGATCGGTAAACAGGATCAGGGGCTGTTCGACCATATTCCAGTAGTCGATGAACACCAGCATGGCTACGCTGACCAATGCGCTTTTGCACATGGGCAGGCACACCTGGAAAAAGATCTGCCATTCCCCGGCACCGTCCAGCTGGGCTGCCTCGATATAGGACTTTGGAATGCGGCGCATGTTTTTGGTCAGAAGAAAAACGCTGAATGGAGCAAAGATGCCGGGCAGGATAATGGCCCAGTTGGTATCCAGCAGGCCAAGCCATCGAGATACCAGATAGTTGGGCACCAGCGTGACCTGATAGGGCATCAGCATCAGAATGATATAGCCGAAAAAGACCAGCTCCCGAACTTTTCCACGGTAGCGGGAAAATCCGTAGGCGGCCAGAGAAGCCAGTGCCACCTGAAAGATGACGATGGGGACGGTGAGAATCACAGAGTTCCAGAATTTCAGCAGGTAAGAGGGGCTGTTAAAGAGTACGGTCCAGTACTGCTGAAAGGATACCATATCCGGAATGAATTTCAGATTGACCTTTTCTGAGATATAACTGGTCACGGCATGATTGGCGCTGTCATCCCCGGAGCCGGCTGTGGTATTGCCGAATACAGCGCCGTAGTTGGCGGTGATTTCACTCTGAGTCATAAAGGAGTTGGTGATGGTCAGAACAATGGGGGTTAAAAACAGCAGCGCCATGCTCAGGGCAATCACGGTAAGTAAGATGCGAACTGCCAATTTTTTTCTCTGATAGTAATTCCGACTTCTGTTTTTTGGGGTAGGATGCCGCTTCATTCTTCTTCCACATCCTTTCCCAATTTATTGTCCACCAGAAACAGCAGCCCAATGATGACCACCATCACTGCGGCCATCACCAGCGCCGCAGCGGAGAGCTTCTGATAATCTATACTCTCAAAGGTGTTGTTCATAAAGTGCTGCAATAAATAAAGTCCGTCATAGGGATATTTTCCGGTGAGCAGATAGACCTCCCGAAAGATTTTCATGGAATTGATGAGACTGAGAATGGTGACGAACAGGATGGTGGGGAAGATGTAGCGGAGCTTGATCTGGAAGAAGATCCGGACAGAGCCGGCACCCTCCAGCATGGCCATTTCCTGAATGTCCGTGGGGACGTTGGAAAGGGCGGCCAAAAACAGGATCATGTCGTAGCCTACGTTTTTCCATAGAAACAGCAGCACTACCACATAGCGGTTAAATTCCGACTTCATCCAGTCGATCTTCTCCACGCCGAAAAGGCCCAGAAAGTCGTTCAGCGCACCGTTGTTGCTGAAGATGACCTGCCAGATCAGAACAATGGAGGCCACCGGCACCATCAGCGGAGAGAGCATAAAGGTACGGATCTGGCTGCGCAGAGGGATCTTTTGGCTGAGCATACAGGCCAGCAGCAGCGAGCCAATGACAGCGGAGGGCACGGAGATCAGGGAAAAGATTGCCGTATTTTTTGCGGCCAGCCGAAAGGACTGGTTTTGAAACAGGTTCCGAAAGTTGTCGAAGCCCACAAATTCATGGAGCACCGGGTTGTTCACAAAGGCGTAATAGAT